>Ga0265298_10002745_pt1 | contig 24031 bp, 20 predicted proteins | sample AusTroGonzalo_MG_3_FD_193486 | JGI IMG/M metagenome (GOLD analysis project Ga0265298, IMG submission 193486) | Bovine rumen microbial communities from tropical cattle in Woodstock, Queensland, Australia - Gonzalo_01 | ecosystem: Host-associated > Mammals > Digestive system > Stomach > Rumen ...
CTCCGTCCTCTGAAGACGTTCTTCCAAACACCTTCATTCCTCTGGTGCCTCCGAAGCCTGCGCCTTCTTCTGCCTTCAGCTCCGCCCAGTCGGAATTTGAGTACCAGCCGTCGTAGTTGTATTCGAACTCATTGTGCACATACTCAGCAGCGTAAGACTTATCAGTCAGCTGAGGAAGATATGCAAAAAGTCCCGAACAGCATGCCAGTGCCGTAATTCCGGCACTGATTTTTTTGAATTTCATGATCAAATAACCTCCTTATTATAAATTTATTTGATTTACCTCTAATGTCGTACTAATTCTTACCACTTGCACGACAACTCCAACATTTGTTATGACATCCGTACGTGCCCATTACAAATATTCAAGCCACGCAGTGATAACCTCTGAAAAAATTGTTACATATTTGTCGTATTTGTACTAAAGTTTGTCATGTCATAGACAAACTTCCCATACTTCAACGTAAAATAGCCATTTTTTCACAAAAAGCCGATAGTAATCAAACTGTTCCTTTTTACAAATTATACATAATTTCTATAATTAAGTCAATCTACTATATAGCTATTTTTGTATCACAATTGTGCTATTACACAGTAGTAATATTTTTTTGGCACTTTTGACATATACAAATTATACTTAATTTCGGCCTTATTGTACGTACACATATAGGTCATTCTATCTTAAAAGCAAAAATTGACCGCTCAATTTGGTCAAAGCAGTCAATATAAATTTAACGTTCGTTTTCATTTAGATTCCTAATTATCATTTGCTATCATTATAGTGTAATATTGCCATAAATGTTAATAATACGCCGACGTTCTGACATTGAAGCGTCTCAAAATTAATGAAGTCTCTTGTTTGTTTAGCAAAACCGGCTGTATATTTGGCAATTTATATAGTACCAAATATTGCTATCATCAGCAATTTCACAAGCCTCTGCTATTCTTGTTCCAAGCACACAGAGTCCAGTATATACGAAAATATCCGCAGTTCAAATAGTAGAACTGCGGATTTGTATTCTTCTGAACAAATATATCAATTTCTGTTGTTACGGCTTTAAAAGCATTATCACTGGTTTGCGTTAAGCTACGAGAATATCTTCCTTTTGAGAAGTACAAGATCAAAAGCGTTCACAGCACCGTCGCCGTTCATGTCAGCACGCTTAAACTGCTCTAAAGTGAGCTCACAGCGTCCCAGGATATAACTCTGGAGGAATACAGCATCTGTGACAGCAAGCTTACCGTCAAGATTCATATCGCCGTAAAGCACTTCTGCTTTCGGTGCAGCAACTGTAAACTCAGATTCTGTCAGGTCGTAGGTCTTGCCGTCCTTGTCCTGAGCCTGTATGCGGTATATATAATCCCCGGCCGCAAGCTTATTGAACGCTATTACCTTATCAAAATATAATGATAGATCATAGGTCTTTGCGTTTGGAGCAGCCTCCGCTATCTGTTCGGTTGCCTTTCCTTCCTTGGTGTACACTCCGCCCCAGACCTTTGTCACATCAAGGCTAGAGGTTATCTTTCCTTTTATTGAAAAAGTGCTGCCTGCCGCGATAGTTCCGGAAGGCTGTGTGACTCCGGTAATGGTCATTCCTGTCATCACATCAGTCTTTTTCTCAATATAATCCATTGAGCAGTAGCCTTTTACGCCATTATGCTCTATCTGAGCCCATTTTCCGTCACCCTTTTTTACCTCAACTGTCTCGCCGGCATCCACCTTGCCTACTATCTGATAATTAGTGCCGGGACCGCTGCGGATATTAAGGTACGTTTTTACATCTTTAGTAGTATAGATGCCTGCATACTCGTCACTGCCCTCCCACTGAGCTGCACCAGTTGAAGGCGCCTGCGGCTGGGTAGGGTTGTCCGTATATGTAAAATAAGAAAGCGGATCATAGTAGGTCACAGCCGGCCAGCCGCTCTGGAGCGTATCACATATGCCGTAATGCAGATGACTGCCTGAGGAATCTCCCGTACTGCCTACGCTTCCGATGAGGTCGCCCTGATTAACAGTCATTCCCACTGAAACAGAAAGCTGAGAAGCGTGGGCGTAGAAAGTGTATATCCCCAGATCCTCATGCTGGAGCACTACCATATTTCCGTAGCCGCCCATCCAGTCTGCCGCAACAACAGTGCCTCCACGGACAGCATAAATGTCTACACCTGTATCCGCCTCTATATCAATAGCGTTATGGTAGCCGGAATAATCGGAGGTATTACGCTCCGGAGAGAAATACGTGGTGATATTGCGATAGTCCGCCGGTACTGGCCATATAGCCTCCTTGCCTTCAGCATAGGAATAGTCGCAAACAGATGTAAATGTATTGAAAGTAAACAGTATCGCCGCAGACATTACCGCGGCAGCCGCCCTGTTAAAAACTGACTTCATAAAGAAATTACTCCTTATATGGTGTATTTACATAATACTACCATATCCGGCATAAAAAGTCAAGAGCAGCCGCTACTGCCAATCTGTCCCAAGAGTCTGTATTTCGTCTTTTCGGCTTATTGTGAAAAGTAGGTGAATATTAAGAAAGCTCCGGACAGTTAATTTTTCTGCCAGGAGCTTATAATTTATTTACCCGCAACTATATCCATTATGCCCTGATAGTACCACGCCGATTCGCTTGCAAAGCTGAAACCATGCGCAGCAGGGTTCTGTATCTGCATAACTATAATGTATGAGCCCTTACCACCGTAGCTGCTGTAATCGATGTACGATCCATTGCCGTCGTCGCTGTCATTCTTAAGACAACCTGTTATGTACAGGAAGTCATCCTTCCATGTTTCGGCAGTTCCCGTCTTTGCGTATAACGTGTACCCTGCAGGCACGCTTACAGAAAGGTGATCTACAACTCCCAGCATTCCGTCAAGCAAACCCTTGCGATATTCCTGAGGTATGGAAGCAACTACGTCCAGCGGCTTGCTGCCTGAACCTGTCACGGAAGCAGGATCAGTGGTGTCCACTGTACATTTCAGCACGAATGGTCTTACCATGTCACCGAATACAGCCTCCCTGCCCAAAGCAGCAAGATAAATGGGACAAGTAAGCACATAGGACTGCCCGAATGCAGTACGTCTGAGGTCGTCATCGCAGTATATCTCTACATTATTGTTCATGGTGCCAAAATCGCATTCAATGCCTGAACAGAATTTGAACATCTCCTCAAGGTCAGCAAGCACCGCTTCCTTGCCTATCTGGTCGAAAGCCTTTGCAAAGAAAATATTGCTGGAATTTATAAACGCTGACTGGAGCGATCTCTCCATAGGGTATCCGTAGCCTGTATCATGATCCCAGTTCACTATTGAGGTGCCGTCGAAAGACCACTCGCCCTCGTCGTAAAGGGAATACACTCCGTGCTTATCGGCAATGACCTCGGACATTATCTTGAAGCACGAACCCGGCTCACAGTTCTGGAAAGCCTTGTTGCCGCAGTCGCCCCAAGCAAGCTTTTCATCGTAGCTCTGGTCGGCGACCGCATTCGGATCGTAGGAGGGATATGACACCTGCGACATCAGTGAGCCGTCCGTTCGCATGACAACTACCGAGCCCACTATATTCATGCTCTGCATATAATTGTATATAGCCTTCTGAACTTCTCCGTCTATGGTGAGCTGTATGGACTGTCCTATGGTATCGTCCTTATCGCAGGGAGTGGGATTATCCTCTCTGAGCTGCTCGCTGAACACAGTATCGTACCCTTCAGACATATCCGTAAGTATATTCGCAAATGGCACTGCGTACTCGTCGGCAGAAATTCTTCTCGGAGTCTCTCCCTCCTCATACTTGGTAGTCATAAGTAGTCTGCCCTTGCAGTCGTAAATGTTTCCTCTGAGGTGCTCAGCTGACTTCTTATGTTCAGTCGTTGCCTCAGTGGGAGCTTCTGTGGTCGGGGGAGTAGTTTTCTCTCCCTTGGCAGCATAAGTGGCAGTTGCCGCCGAAAGATTATGATCCACACCGTCGCTTACCGTTGTCGCACACGACGAAAAAGCTGCTGTCAGCGCAGCTGCAGCAAGAAGGGAAATATGGCGTCTGAAAATATCCATTGTTATCTCTCCATATCAAAATGCTCCTGCCATACGCAATTGATCTCCGTAAAAGCGGGAAATATTAATTAGATTATACTTCAATCCGCCGGATATGTCAAGTTTATGTAAAATTATCCGGCGTTCCTTGCTATTTTTAGAATACTATGGTATAATCATAGTACCAAATAACTGCTAAGAAAGGAAGTTTTACTAATGAGCAGAATCGACCTTGGCGCAAAGCCTTACCTCATCCCTCAGCCTGTTATGATAATCGCTACCTACAACGCAAACGGCACTCCCAACGCCATGAACGCTGCATGGGGCGGAATCGTCGGTCAGGACGAGCTCATCATCGACCTCGGATCCCACAAGACTACCGACAATATCGCTGCCAGAAAAGCTTTCACTGTAAGCATTGCCGACACCGCTCACGTTGTCCCCTGCGACTATGTTGGCATGGTCTCCGGAAATAAAGTTCCGGACAAAATTGAAAAGGCAGGCTTTACTGTCACAAAGAGCAAATTTGTTGACGCTCCCATTATAAATGAGCTCCCCCTCGCTCTTGAATGCGAGCTCATAAAGATAATCGACGATAACAAGTACCTTGGCAGAATAAAGAACGTCAGTGCAGACGAGAGCATTATCGGCGAAAGCGGTACCGTCACACTGGAAAAATTCGCTCCTATAATCTACGATACCTCCAGCCACGGATATTACAAACTCGGGGACAGAGTCGGCGATGCATGGGGCTCCGGCAAAAAGTTGATATGACAAATTCTAATCATACCCTGTACTGGGTATGATTTTTTATCCTTTTGATTATATGACAATCCGGAATTTATTCATCACATATAACAAATTGTATATTATAACTAAAAAACGACAAATTATCTCCCATTATAAGTGGATTCAGATAATTGACTTTATTGTAAATCAATGATATAATTTAATTATCATTTATAAGGAGTTGTTTATACATAATGAACACTGATTCCATTTCCTTCGACGTCGGCTGTAACTTTGATTACAAGCTGTTCGATTTCGTCGATCAGTACGACAAGAAGCACGCTATTACAAGCTTTTTCGGCAAGCTCAAGCACGACGGTCTCCCGGGCGGACGTACCGCTTCTATCATCCCCGATTTCACTCTCGATGAGCTCGCTGATTACGTAAAGGAATGTCAGAAGCGCGACATCACCTTCAATTACCTCATAAATCCCCTTTCTATGGATCAGAACGAACTTGATCCTGTTATGGGAAAGAAGATTCGTGACTTCATCCATACCCTCTACGATATGGGGATCAAGGCATTCACACTCAACTCCCCTATCCTTATCAAGTACGTAAAGAGAGAGCTCAAGGACGCATTCGTTACTCTCGGTCTTTACGCTTATCCTACTACTATCCAGCACATCGAATACTGGCGCAACTGGGGCGTTGACGAGATTACACTCGACCACGGCTTCAACAGACGCTTCGATCTTCTCAGAAATCTCCTTACACAGTACAAGGATACTGACCTTCATCTTCGTGTTATCGCTAACAATCTCTGCCTCAGAGAATGTCCCTTCCGTCTCGCTCACGGCTGCTTCGTTGGTCATTCCGATCCGGATAGATTCTCTATGGACTATTCACTCGTAAACTGCGCTTACAAGAAGGTAACTCATCCCGCTGCTATTCTTACAGCTGAATTCATCCGTCCTGAGGACGTTCACTATTACCGTGAGCTCGCTGAGGAGACAGGCAACAAGCATTTCTCTATCAAGCTCATCGACAGAACAAGAACTACCGATTTCCTCCACAAGGTCATCAAGGGCTACATGGAAGAGTCCTACGATGGAAATCTTCTTGACATCGTAAACTGGCCACAGGCTAAGACTATCGCTACTCGCCCCGATCAGGCTAAGGATGGCGTTCCTGCCGGTGCTCCTCCTATGGGTATGCCTGCCGGCGGTCCTCCTCCGTGGGTAATGGAAGGCAGACCTCCCAGACCTGGCGAGCCTGAAGAATGGGCAAAGAAAAACGGTATCACAGCTCCTCCTGCCGGTATGCCTCCTTTCGGCGCAGGCGGTCCTCCTGCGGGAATGTCCGCTGGTGGTCCTCCTCCGTGGGTAATGGAAGGAAGAGCTCCCAAACCTGGCGAGCCTGAGGAATGGGCAAAGAAGAATGGTATCACTGCTCCTCCTGCCGGTATGCCTATGGGCGGTCCTCCTATCGGAGCTCCCAAGATGAGATGGATGGAATTCCTCAAGCCTGAGGCTATGATGGCTTACGGAAGAACTATGCACCTCCCCAAGGTCTACGTTGACAACAAGAAGCTCGACGGCTTCCTTGATCACTTCATCAATAACAATAACTGCTCCAAGTCACTTTGCGTAAACGACATCCTTGAAGAAGGTCAGACAGCTCCCAATGCCTGCGCTCACTGCAGTACATGGGCTAAGAAGGTCATCTCCTACGACGAGGCTGAGGTCGCTCAGTGGAAGGAACTCTGCTCAGGCGTTCTCCAGAGCATTGAAGACGGTTCTATCTATCGCTAAAACTTAAATGCTATTTCTCTTATGTTTCTATACCTTAAAAATGCACGTTCAACTGAACGTGCATTTTTTCTTATTCTCAAAAAAAGACAGGCGAGGTAAAAGACTCTGCCTGTCTGATAATTAACTCAGCCTGCTATCTTGTTATTGAGCGCTGCTACCAGCTCGTCAACATCTACGCCATGTACTGCCGCAGCTTCCTCAATAGTCTCCATCTGAGAAGCAGGACAACCGAGACAGTGCATTCCGATGCTGAGCAGAATGGGTGATACATCTGTATCAAGCTGAAGAAGCTCACCTATCTTTGTGTCTTTTGTAACCTGAAAAGCCATGTTTTAGACCTCCTGAACTATATTTATCCCTTGCAGATATTTGATCCGCTAATTTATAATATCATTAAGTTTACGATTTGTCAAGCCCCTGTCAGAGATCAACGAATTCCATGGTAAAAAGCTTTGAAAGTATGCTTCCGGCGTAGGAATGCATGAGCTCCTTGTAGTCCTTTGCGGAAACATCTCCGCCCGAGCCAAGTATCTCATATACAACATTTCCCTCGCGGAGTTTTTTATGCAGCTCTTCAAAACCGTTCCTGATGTAGAAATTCTTGCGCTCAAGACGCTGCTCCTGATTCTCCGCATCGGTATCAGTCTGCTCAATAGCAAGGAAAAGCCTTCTGTTCTTATAATGATGTCGAGCGGCTCTCAGTATGGCACTGCCTATTCCCCTGCCGCGGTGTTCCTCAGATACAGCAAGATAAAATACATAGGAAAGATCTGCATAGCTCACTATATAGAGCATTCCCACCCATTCGCCGTCACATCGTACAGACCAGAAATCTACTCCCTCTTTTCTCGACTTCAGAACGAGCATAAGAAACGGCGCACGCTCCTCATCAGGAAAAGCTCTCACGTACAGCTGCTTTATCTTCTTGAAATCAGGACTGCTTGACTTCAGCCGGGTAAAATTTATCTTCATATCATCACTCTTTTCTGTTTTTATTTCTTGGCTGCTGCCACGACTTTTCGCCTGAGAAGCACCATGTCATAGGCATTTGCCGTGCCGTCAGCCGTGAGATCGGCAGCAGTCGCCTGCCTTGCGCTTATATTCTCTTTTCCGAGAAGGTAGTTGGAATATGTTACCAGATCGGCTGCGTTAACAGTTTCATCACTGTTGACATCACCGCGGAGTATATAGCTGTTGGTGTCAAAGGTGTACCAATCAAGTGTACCGGCGGAGGAGTCCGCTACCGCCCATGTGAGGACATCGTCCTGCACGATAGGATCAACTGTCGTGGAGGAGAGTCTTGCATTTGTGAGGACCGTCTCCGGCTGGAGGATATTACCCTTGCCGTCCAGTATAACATAGCTAACATGGTCGAACTTCTTGTTTTTAAGTGTTTCCCAGAGAACACAGTACCTGTCGCCGCTGAGAGCCGCTATCTTTACGTTTCCGGCAGCGTTGGTATCATCGCTCTTTGTGAGCCATATAACATTTGTATCAGCTACCTTGCCTGTCGCTTCATCCTTGCGGTCTGTGCCGGCAAAACCAGTGTTATCCTTGGTACGGCTCATCATGCGGACAAATACATCGTAGACGCCAGTCTTGTAATTACCGTAGCCCTCTGACGTGTAGAATCTCTCAGATTTTCCAGCAACCGCATAGCTGCCGGAAGTCGCCGCTATGCCTCCCATGTGTGTAAAGGTAGCGTTCTGGTGCTCACCCGGCTCACTGTAAACACCGCTTATATGCCAAGCATAATCAGACACGAGGCTTACTGAGGCGAGTGCCGATTCATACAGCATTAGACCTCTGGAATAGCAGTCTCCCTTCTGCACCGAAGCAAAGCCCTTATCAGTAGTTATGAGATCCAAGCCAAAGGAATGCGAGCAGATGTTCGTGCTGGACATATCATACTTTCCGGTTGCAGTATCAAGGCGGAAGAATTCCGCACCCTGATGTCCGCTCTTCCAAAGGGTGTCGAACATCACCGCAAGCTTACCGTTATTGTATGCAAGACGTGCATTGCCTCCGTCAAATGGTGTTTTTGAATTGGTCTTAGCACTGTTGAGCGGATACATTGCCACGTATTTTCCGGCTTTAGTAAACTTTGTGACCACTATATTATCAGCATCAGCACCGTTGCTGTCAAGGCTTTTTCCCCATATAGCATAGATATGATCATCATCACCGATAGCTGCCGCGCCGAAGGTATAGCCCGGATTGGAAAGTATAGTATGGTGAAACGGATCCTTCTGTATAATAGTGACCGTATCTTTCGAGCCCACAGCTGCGTATATGTTTCCGGCACTATCCTGCATTTCATTTATGTAATCAAGTCTGCCGAACATATCATAGGTGGGATTGGCACTGAATGTGCTCCTGTCCACAGCAAAGGTCTCGGACTTTTTCACAGCCTGTGCAAACATATCGGCGTCACCCGTGTAGGCGATAATCTCAGTAGACTGAGCGGCCGTAGTCATTTGGACTGAAGTAGAAGCCACTGTTGTCGTAGGCGAGAAATAAGCCTGAGAAGTGGTCGTGACCGCCGCAGTAGTCGTCAAAGTAGTAGTTACCGTCGTTTTTACAGCGGTGGTAACGCCCTCTCCCGGTACGGTTATGTGAATTATATATTGTATGTCCTTGGGAGTATAAACTGTAATATCGGCATATCCGGGTTTAACAGGCTTCAGCTGAATCTTTCCGTTGTCAAGCACTGAGACGGTCACTACCCCCACATCTGAGGAGACTGCCTTGGTCACTCCGGCTGAAAACGAATAGCTGACAACGCTGTTCTGTTCAACTACACAGTCCTGCTCAACGACCTTTACCGCTGTATTCGCGGCATTTACTGTATTAGGCAGGATACCTGTCTCTCCGGCTGCACTGACGGCTGTACCGCTGATTCCGGCCGCTGCTAAAACTGCCGAAGTAAATACTCCTAAAACCCGTGAATGTTTCATATTATCACTCCTTTGACAGAATATCAAATATAGCATATTCTATTTACATTATACATCCTTTTTTATTGATTGTCAACAAATTTTTCTCAGCCTTAAAAGTACAGCAATATCTATTACACAGAAAAGAATTTTATTTCAAACTTACAAACGGAATCACGCAACAGTTAGTTAAATAAAAAATATATATTAAATTGCTCAAAAATTTGTCCGTAAGTATTGGCAAATCTCATATTATCGTGTATAATTAGTATAGATATATCGTCTCAGTCAGTTTTATAGCTGATGCATTTTTTGATCGACTATTATTACTATCTACACCGAAAGGAGTTTTTTACTATGGGACTATTTGACAGCATAAAAAAAGCTGTCGCCGGCAGCTCAGGCTCCGGAAACAGCATCGGCAAAGCAGTAAGCGGCGCCGCTTCCGCTATAAACAGCGTCAAGAAGAACAAGACCGTTGAAGTGAGCTTCCCTAAGCTGCCGGAAACTCTTGAAGAATTCAAGGCTATGCCTCAGGCTTCTCTCACTGATCCTTTCAACGTTGCCGCTCTCGTCGTTGTAGCTCTCACCTTCTATCCAAAGAACAAGGAGCTCTCCATTTCTATGCTCAACTTCCTGAAGGGACCTCAGCCTCTCAATCAGCGCGAGATTCAGTTCCTCAACGACCGCTTCATGGACAAGGATTACGTTCCCCGCTCGTTCTTCGGCGGAGCTGTCCCAAGCAACGACTACACTCCCTCTGTACCCTACACTGTCAAGGTCAGCGATAATCCCTACTCCTACGAGAGTCAGGGCTACGCAAAGCTTTTCCTCTTCTCAGGCGGCGCGGACTCTGAACGCCCTGTTCAGCTCCGCAGCGCAAAGGACGGAAAATGGTATCTCTGGGAGCAGTTCCTCCTCAGCGATATAAGACCTCCTGAGAGCTCGAATCCATGGGCTTGAAAGACAATAATTCGGATATTAAAAGGAGAAACAACATATGAATATCATCGGTAAATGGAATATCAGGGAATTGCAGACTGTTGACGATTCCTTTACTATCAGATGGCAGGATATAAACGATTTTCTCGCCGACGAAGCTATCGGTGAGGACGCAAAAGAAGCTGTTAAATGCTCCTTCATTTTCAGGGAGAACGGCACCTACGTTATGGTCATGCCAATACCTGAGGGCACCTCAAAGGAAATGATAGAAAGCGCAGTTGCTGCCGGTGAGATCGAGCTTATCGACGACAGCCACGCTGCTGTAAATCCAAGAAAATGGAAAGAGGAAAACGGAAAGCTCATGTATGAGTCAGGAACTGACGAATCGGATACAACTTGGAATGAGCTCATCGTTTTCGATGACGGCAGTATCGAGCTCATGCCTTTCCGCCTTGCAAAAGCAGACTGATTTTTCACTTAATACAGCAAATACCCCCGTACCTGCTCGGTATCGGGGGTATTTTGTGTTATTATGAAGTTTTCAAAGTTCAGCGTAGCCTATCTGAGCAGGATTACTTGTCGTCATGTCCTTAAGTGCGGATACGACCGCTGTATTGAGATCCTTATTCTTCTTAACGACAGCTGCCTTATATACGAAATTCAGCTTGCCGATAGGAGTGTTCTGCTTTGCAGTAAGACGGCGGTATGCATCCTCAACATTTTCCATAATGCTTTCCTTGGTAACATCAGCATTGGACTGAGGTATTGCAACCACAAACTCATCTGAACCTGTACGGTATATCTTGCCGCTCTTGAATACCTGTTTGAGTATATCGACTGTTCTTACAAGGAGCCAGTCGCCGGTATCGTTTCCGTGCTGAGAATTGATCTGACTGAAATCGCTGATATTGAACATTGCGAAATAATACGGATTCTTGTTGGTGGACTTCAGCTCATCAATATCCATTGAGAAGGAGATACGGTTGTTGACATCGGTGAGAACATCCTTGAACATCGCAGTATAAAGCGATTCCTTGGTCTTGTTGTTCTTTACGATAGACGCTGCGAGCTTCTCGCTGACCTTCTGCTGCTTCCTTGCAATGAAGCTGAACAGTATCATAAGTCCGATGAGTACCAGCGCAAAGATAATCATGTAAACTCTGAGATCCTTGGTAAGTGAGTATACCTCACTTCTTGTGTCATCCAGCATGAGTATCCAGCCGTATTCAGGTATATATGAGTATATCGAAACATACTTCTTACCGTCCTTAGTGTACTCAAAGCTTCCGTCAGCTGCCTTAGTAGTTCCCTGATACTTTTTGCAGAGTTCCTTTATCTTTTCATTTTCAGCTACCTTGTAAACGAGTTCCTCGTTGTCATTGAATACGTATGTGCCGTCGTTTACATTGACCATGCTGTAAAATGAGTTCTCAACGCCCTTTATGGAAAGCTCATTAAGACTCTCGATAAGTTTGTTGGTGAATATACCAAGTCCAACAAAGCCCATAGGCTCGCCCTTGGAGTCGTATACAGCCTTGTACATGGAAACTATCTGCTTGCTCGTTGCAGGCGAAAGAATCATTCCGGTATTGTAAACACCGTCGCCTGCTGCCAGCATATCGTCCTGGAGCTGCTTGAGCTTCTCAGGCACCTTGTCCTTAGGTCTTGTTACCATGCCGACTGTCTTGGGATTGGTATGTGCAATACACTTGGTCTCCCATGTACCTATCCAGATACCCTCGATGTTCTCAACGTCCTTGGAATAATCCTCAGTAAACTTCTGAGCCTTTTCTATGTACTTGGGATTGTCAGGATCACTGAGAAGATTTACTACCTGCTCTGCCTTGCTGTAATATGTCAGAGTCTTTTCAGCGTTCTTAACATAGTTCAGAATTATCTGAGCACGCTCGTCAGTTATGGTCTGCATATGCTCGATAGAATTCTTCTTGGTAGTCTTTGTCATTGTCGCCGTGATAAGCACTGAAAGAACTATCATGATCACAAGCTGGATTATGAGAAGCAGATTCAAAGTCGATATTTTTTTACCTTTCATTAGTCATTCTCCTTTACAGTTTATTTTCTGAAAAGTCCAAAACGCTTTTTCTTTTCCTTCTGCTCCTCCTCGTCATCGTCATCAGCTACATTGAGCAGGCTGTTGACTCTGTTTTTGAGCAGATCCCCTTTGACGTTTTCCGTGTTCACAGATACCGATTCCGTCGCCGTATGCACCGCCGCAGCTGCTGTCGGCTCGTCATCATCCTCCGCAGGATCAGCATTGCCCGTCAGCGGTATGGGATTGACTGGCGGCAGCGGATTTACCGGAGGTATAGGATTCACCGGCTTTATCGGATTTACAGGCGGAGGTGCATTGTTGGGAAAATATCCGCCGCCGGCATGAGCCGATGTTCCGCGGTAAGCGAAGCCCTCCTGAGGTCCACCGGAGGGTGCCGTGAACATTCCTACATCCGTTATCCTGATGCTCCTGTCCTGCATGACTATTACACAGTTTGCATTCTCAGGGTGCAGTGACAGGATATACCCGATACAGTTATTGCACGGAAACATCGGCATCCTGCTGTGAGTTCCTATGAGCACTATCTCGTCGATCACAGTTTCACCGGCAGCCTGCATATTCTGGATGGCCTCCACCTCAGCATGAACTGCCATGACCGCAGGACCGTTCCTGTTGATGCGGCTAACTCCGGTAAATATCCTGCCGGAACGGGCTCTCAGTGAACAGACGGTATCGTCAGGAGATACAAATGAATTTGATTCAAGCATCCGTATTGCGACAGAATGAGCAGCATTGATAGTATCACTAGTATTCATCTTGTTTTCACCTCTAATCGTCATAATAACACGGATACCTACACCATCTGTAAATAGTTATAGGCAGCATATCAAATGTGTTTATTTAATTATATATCATTATCTAACATATTTCAAGACCTGAAACTACAAAACTTCATACAATTTGTTGATATTTTGTTAATTTTTTGCAAACGAATATAATCACCGCAATTCTATACTGTCAGTAAAGAATTGCGGTGTATATTTTATTTATCAGCAGCAGTATCAGTAAAACTATAATACGAATTTACAAGGCTCCGGTAACCAAGCTTTTTCATATCTTCATACCTGACATTATACCGGGATTTGCTCCTGCTTCCGCTAATAAGATAACGAATGCAGTCCTGTGCGTATCTGTCTATTTCACGCAGGGTTTCTGCTGTATTTATGACCGAGAAAAACCAGAAGCTCCAAGTAAGATCACTGTCCTCAGATGCCTCCATGAGCTTGCGGTTGAACACCCTTATGAATGCCGCAGCCGCTTTTTCTCCGCTTAGCCCGTTTCTCTTCCGCCAGCGCTGGAGCGCCCTTGACTTTCTTCTCATCTTCTGTTTAAGCTTCATCACCGATGCCGGCGCAATGTCCACCTTGCTGCCCTTACAGCAGAAGCCGAGAAAAGTCCAGCCTTCGTCCGGCCCCCGGAAGACCTCCTTATCCGGATTAATACTAAGGTCTTTGCCTGCAATGAAATCGCGCACCTGACAGGCGTACTCCTCTGCCTCCTCGCGGCTTGGGGCGAACAGTATTATATCGTCCGAATAGCGGGAGTAAGGTATATTCCGCTCACAGAACAAGCTGTCAAGCTCAGAGAGATAAAGGTTAGCGTAAAAGGAAGAAAGCGGAGTTCCAGCCATTATTCCCTTTTTCTCTGTTATTATCTCTCCTCTGTCGGATACGTGTTCTTCCGTCAGCAAGGCGGACAAAAAACTGTACAGTGCAGTATCTCCACCCAATACCTTTTCCAGCATTGGCAGCAGCTTCTCCACATTCACAGAATTGAAATAGTTGCTTATATCCGCCTTATAGGAGTACATATCTCTGATACCGCGAGTGGATGAAAGCCGCCTAACAGCATCCTTTGCAGTCCTTCCAGGTCGGAAGGAATACAGCCCTTCACTAAAAATGCTGTCATATTTCCGCAGCAAAAGATACGTCAACAGCTTCAGCACCATGTTCTCCGCCGGGGGATACGTGTACACTACCCTTTTCTTCTGATTATACATCTTGCTGATGACAGCACGCTCCGGCAGAGAAAAACGCTCGCCGCACATTATCCTTTCATAAACCGACAGATAGTCTTTACCGGATATAAACTCCTCAAGATCTTTCTCAAAAGGTGTTGGCACGGCAAGTGTCTTTTTATACTGAAGAAAGCTTTGCCAAGCATCAAGAGAGGCAAGTTCATCAAGCAGCGTCATAGCTACCTCCTTTAAAACAAGGACCTGTCCACATATAGAACTGCATACAGCAGCTAATGCGGACAAGTCCTTAAAAGCAGCAAGAGGAATCGTTAAAGCCCGGAAAATTCCGGGAAGTACCAGACCGTACACAGACCAGCTGCCTGCGAAGCCGGAAATAGGTCTGTGCCGGGCCCGCCGCAGGCGCATAGCATCCTCTTCCTGTTTTTATTGATTTTAGTACCGTTACGGCAATGTCAGCAGCCGCTCATAGCTTTCCTTGAGCGCTCCGCTACATAGGAACGGGTATTCCACCAGCCGTGATAATCGTAATAAAAGCGGAGATAAGGTACTCCCTCACGGCGGCAGTCCCTGCGGAGTTTCTCTGCACTGGAATTGCGTGAGAGCAATTCCACAACGAGCTTCTTGTCACCACCGTTCCATAACGTAAAGATCTCAGATCTGCCGCTGGAAACGATCGCACGCTCTATTCTGAGATCAGGAAATTCCTCGCTGAACACATGAGAAAAATAATCGCCGTAGCTTCCAGAGTAGGAATACTGATTCTCCTCATCAGGCATTTCTTCTCCCCATGACCAGCCGGAGGGCGAAGGTTCTGCCATCTGCTCAGTCTGCACCGGTGCAGGCTGGCTATCAGTCTGCCCAGCGGACGGCTTTTCATTCTTCTTATTAGCATCTGCGATGTCTTTCAGCAAACCGGAAAGTTCAGGTGCAGCACCGCCAAAAAGTTTGGATAAAAAGCTCATATTCATTACCTCCCTGACAGCTACCGGAAAATCTCCGGAGCAGTATCCATATTTTTGATTGATTATATCATATTTTAACAAAAAAGTCAATATCCTGCACGAGTTTTTTAGAAATATTTTTTGACCGTACATTTTTGCTCTCCGCAATTCAAAAACGTAACAACTATATATAAATAATCCACTTTATCTGCACAAATTAGGTTGAAATGTATCAACATCTACATTATAATAAAAGTGATATTTAGAGTATCGCTGCTTATAAAGATAAATAAATATAACAGGAGGATATTGGAATGAAACTTGCAAAAAGATTGCTGTCGGTCTGCGTTTCGGCGCTCCTCGCAGCTCCTTGCGTTGTTTACAGCCCTAAAAGCACTGACATAGCCGTTCTCGCTGCTGAGGAATACTCCTACGATGAAGACCTTGTAATGCGCTATGACACTATGGCTGGAAATGTCAGCACAAATAACGCTTTCAACAACGACGAATCATTCTACCGAGCTCTCCCGGTCGGAAACGGACGAATAGGCGGAATGGTCTACGGAAACTGTCCCGATGAGCTCATCGACCTGAACGAATGCACAGTATGGAGCTCCGGTCCCAGCAACAATAACAAGGAGGGCGCCGCCAGCTACCTCAAACAGGCTCAGCAGCTGCTTCTCAGCGGCAAATACAAGGAGGCAAATGACCTCATCGGAAGCAAAATGATTGGCGGCGGTGAGGCAAAGTACCAGATGGTCGGCGGTCTGAAGCTTTCCCTCGGTCACAAAGACGTTACCGGCTATTCACGTACCCTCGATATGAACGACGCCGTTGCTAAGACTACCTATTCCTGCGGAGGTACTAAATACACCCGCGAGACCTTCGTCAGCTATCCAGATCAGGTAATGGTCACAAGGATCACCTGTGACAAGCCAGGTGCCCTTTCTATGTCCGTGGGATACGAGAATATCCTCAACGGTGGCGCTGCTACTGACGGCAATGATACCCTCGTCGCAAACGGTCACGGCAGCGATGACAACTGGGTTAAGGGTGCTGTGTACTTCTCCACAAGGACTAAGGTCATCCCCGAAAGCGGCTCTGTAAGCGCCGGAAACGGCAAGGTCAATGTCACCGGTGCTGATTCCGTAATGATACTTACCTCAGTCCGCACTAATTACGTTGACTACAAGACCTGCAACGGCGATGAAAAGGGCGACGCCGCCAAGGACATCGCTAAAGCTGAAAAGCTCTCCTACGATACACTGTACAGCAACCATAAGGCAGATTACCAGAAGCTTTTCAAGCGCGTGGATGTCGATCTCGGCGGTGACAGCAGCGTCACCAACTCGAAGACGGTTAATGCCCGTATCAGTGAGTTCGGACGCACTGATGATCCCAAAATGGTAAAAACTCTCTTCCAGTACGGAAGATACCTTATGATAAGCGCTTCCCGTGACGCTCAGCCAATGAACCTCCAAGGAATATGGAACAAGTATTCTTCACCGGCATGGGGCAGCAAGGCTACCACCAATATAAACTACGAAATGAACTACTGGCCGGCTCTCACCACTAACCTTGAGGAATGCTTCACTCCTTTCGTAAATAAGGCTCTGGAGCTCCAGTACGCCGGTAATGAGACTGCAAAGGTACACTACGGTATCGACAAGGGCTGGGTGCTTCACCACAATACAGACCTCTGGAACCGTACCGCTCCTATCGACGGTACCTGGGGACTCTGGCCCGTAGGCGGCGCCTGGGTGTCCAATATGCTCTACGATGCTTACCGCTTCAACCAGAACGAGACCTACCTTGAAAAAGTCTACCCCGTCATAAAGGGCAGTGCTGAATTCCTGAACGAACTTATGACTCCCGCAAAGATAAACGGTCAGGAGTACATGGTCATCAATCCCAGTACCTCTCCGGAGATCAACCTCCCGCCTTACAGCGGTCCTAACGAGGCATATTGCGATTACAGCGTCACTATGGACAACGGTATCACCCGTGAGCTCTTCAAGGGCGTTACAGAAGCCTCAGAGATTCTCGACAAGGATTCTTCACTCCGCAGCGACCTGAATTCAAAACTCTCTCTCATACGCCCCGAAACAATCGGCAAATGGGGACAGATTCAGGAATGGGCTCAGGACTGGGATAATCCCAATGAAAAGCATCGTCATATTTCACATATGTACGCTCTCTATCCCGGATATGAGATAACTCCCACTGATAATCCAACTACCGCCAAGGCTGCTGCCACCTCCCTTAACGGACGAGGCGATGACGGAACCGGCTGGTCAGAAGCATGGAAGCTCAACTGCTGGGCAAGACTGGAGGACGGTGAGCACGCTTATAAGCTCGTTAAGCTCCTCATCTCCCCTGTTTCCGGCGGCGGCAGACTCTACGACAACCTCTGGGACGCTCATCCGCCTTTCCAGATAGACGGTAACTTCGGTTTTACCTCCGGTGTCGCTGAAATGCTCCTCCAGAGTCAGAACGACGTTATTACACTCCTCCCTGCTATACCTTCAAAATGGTCCACCGGTCACGCTAACGGTCTCCGCGCAAGAGGCAATTTCGAGATCAAGGAAATGAGCTGGTCCAACGGTGACCTCGACAGCGTTACAGTCCTTTCAAATTCCGGCGGTACTTGTACACTCAGATACGGCGGTACTGTGATTAGCTTCGAGACAGAAGCAGGAAAGGAATATTCCCTCGGCGGCGATCTCCAGTTCACTGGCGATACAAACGAGCTCCAGAATGTCGCTCTCGGCAAAAAAGCTACCTGCTCAGGCTCTGAGGACGATGAAACTGCCGCTCTCGCTTTCGACGGCAAGGACAGCACTAAATGGTGCCACATGGACGGTCTTAGCGGCGAATGGATACAGGTAGACCTCGGCGATGAGTACGACATCCGCCGCTGGGTACTGAAATTCGCCGGTGTCAAGGAGGATATAAAGTACAATGCCCGTGACTTCAAGATAGAAGGCAGCACTGACGGTACCAGCTGGACTGACATTGACACTGTCTACGGCAACACAAAGACCGTCTGCGGTCAGACTATCGCTCCCGTTTCTGCACGCTACGTAAAGCTCACAATGCTGACCTCTACTCAAAGCAACGACGGCGGTGCAAGGCTCTACGAATTTGAGGTCTACGGCGCCGATAACAAACCTGCCGTTCCCAAGACTGCATATACAATCATGGACGGAAGCACTTTCAGCTTCAAGCACGGCGGCATCAAAAAGGGTGAGGATAATTCCTCCGAGATTGGTTATATCACCGACGGTTGCTACGCAGTTTACAGAAATCTCGATTTTGAAACAGGTCCAGAAGGCTTCAAGGTTAAGGCTTCCAGCGCTTCTGACGGCGGTACTATCGAAATAAGGACCGGCGGTGTCAACGGTACTCTACTCGGTACCTGCGAGATAACAGGCACCGACGACTGGAGCGAGTACAAGGAGTTCTCCTGTGCAACAAAGCAGTGCGAGGGCGTCAAGGACTTGTATCTCGTATTCAAGGGTGACGACGGCTACCTGTTCAACGTAGAAAGCTTCTCGTTCTACGGAATTAAGGGTGATACGAGCTGCGACAGAACTCTTAACGGCTTCGATATGGCAATCGCAAGAAAGGCTGCTCTGAAGTCCGTTGAGCTTACCGGTCTTGCACTCTCCAATGCAGACATCAACTCGGACGATGAGATAAGTGTAGCAGATATGCTTCTCTTACAGAAATATCTCCTCGGTAAATCAAAGACTTTATAATTGATTTGTCCACAAAATCCTGACCAAGATAATATCTTGGGTCAGGATTTTTATTCTTTTCGCAGCAAGGCTTTACTCGAACTCAATTTAGTTTAATAATAAAATAAACTAAAATCTCTTGATTTTAGTTTCGATTTCTGTTATAATTAATTTTGTTTGTTGGGGCATAGCCAAGCGGTAAGGCAACAGACTTTGACTCTGTCATGCGTGGGTTCAAATCCCGCTGCCCCAACCAGTGCAGAGCCTGCGCCCCCTTTCCACGGGGGCTCTCGTTTTACTCGCTCACTTTGTACAAAGAGCTTATTCTGCTATCGCACACGGCGCTTTCAAAAATTTGGTACAGTAGAAAACCAAAACAGGACTTATGACGAGTCCTGTTTTTTACTATTCAGTTTATTTCCCTTGCGTCTGCTCTTCCAATCGGTTCATGAGCCTGAATTCATATATAGTCATGCACACGGCAAATATTGCCGAAAGCACATCTGCTATCGGTCCGGTGTAAAGTATACCGGTAATACCATAAAATACAGGAAGTATCAGCAGTATCGGGATAAAGAATATTATCTGTCTCGTCAGCGAAAGGAATACTCCCTTTATTGACTTGCCAATAGATGTAAAGAAGGTCGAGGAGATAGGCTGGAGACAGTTTATCCATGTGAAGAACAGGAACATCCTGAAAAATTTTGTTCCGAATTCATAGTAGCCATCGCTTGCATTGCTGTTAGCAAACATTTCAAGAATCTGCCGTGGGAACATCTGGAATACTACAAATGCCGCGATTGATACCGCAAGTCCGGCTCTCACAGCAAGCTTATACGCTTTTTTTACACGGCTGAAATTGCGTGCTCCGTAATTGAAGCTCTCGATAGGCTGTGTTCCCTGTGCAAGACCGATTACTATGGAGAACACTATCATGTTCACCTTCATTATTATACCGGCACAGGCTATGGGATCATCAGCTCCGTATACAGAATTCTCACCGTAATGCTTCAGTGAATTGTTAAGGACAATCTGCACAATGGCAATAGCTATCTGATTGAAAAAGGAAGCCATTCCAATGCTGGCAACTCTCTTTGTATGCATGAAAACAGGTACTAAATGTTTCTTTTCCAGCGGCATTGTCCGGAAATTCTTAACGTAGGCTATTACTATCACAGCGGAAACGACCTGTCCGATGACTGTTGCCAGAGCTGCGCCCTTCATTCCCCAGTCAAGCACAAGTACGAATACCGCGTCAAGGACAGTATTTATGACCGCGCCTGTTATATTACATATCATGGTCATTTTCGGACTGCCGTCCGCACGGATAAGATGACCTCCGCCGGTGGTCAGCACCAGAAACGGGAAGCCAATGGAAGTAACACTGACATAATCCTTTGCATAAGGCATAACAGAGTCGGTAGCACCGAATACCCTGAGCAGAGGCGTCAGAAAAAGGAATGTAACAGCGCTGAGGACAAGTCCGCAGAGTGTAAGCATTGTAAGAGCGTTTCCGGCGTAATATCCGGCTTTTTTCTTATCTCCCATTCCCAAAGCAAGATTAAAGCATGAAGCTCCGCCGATGCCAAACAGCAGCGCAAGCGCCATGCAGCCGGTAGTGAACGGGAACGCTATGGAAGTAGCGGTATTTCCGAGAGTTCCTACCTTCTGACCAATAAAAAACTGATCGACTATATTATACAACGCACTCACCAGCATACCGATTATGCTGGGAATGGCGAATTTTATCATAAGCTTCCTGACCGGTTCTGTGCCGAGAGGATTTGCCGTCTTATTTTCTTCCATTTTTAACCTCTTATTTACATATTACCTATTAATTATACCCTATAATACGTCAGATTTCAATAGCTTTATTATAATAATTATTCATGAAGAATTAAAGAATTATTAATAAAATTCCACAAAAAGTTTCATAAATGCTCTTGACAACGGCTCTGAAAAGTGATATAGTAATTAAGTAATGTACAATTGTTCGCCCACCGCGGACGATTTGACTCATCTTTCCATATAAGGAGTCTCAGTATGGATAAAAAGTCTCAGCTCATAGTCGCCGATGCAAGCGTCCTCCCGGACGTGTTCACAAAGGTCCTTGAGGTAAAAAAGCTCATGGCGTGCAAAGGCGAAAAAAGCTTTGCTTCTGCCTGCAAGCGCATCGGTATCTCCCGAAGCGCTTACTACAAGTACAAGGACTGCGTTTTCTCTTATGAGGAGCTTTTTACCCGCAGGATCGTCAATCTCTATCTGCTGCTCAACGACAGTCCCGGAGTGCTTTCAAGTGCTCTCGTCTACCTTCACGGTCTCAATGCAAATATACTCACTGTGAATCAGAGCATACCGGTAGACGGCGCTGCTGCTGTAAATATTTCACTAAGGCTCGCGGACGATTCTCCCGAGGAGATCGATTCCCTTAATTCCATTACTGAGCTCGACGGCGTTCTGGAGGTAAAGCTCCTCTCAGCCGAATAGTTTTCCGGAGGTTTCTTTATGTCAGTCAATTTTGCAGTTTTAGGTCACGGTGTTGTTGGTTCAGGCGTTGTCGAACTCTTCTACAAGAACAAAAAGAGTATCGAAAAACGCGCCGGAACAGAAATGGATATTAAATATATCCTCGATCTCAGAGATTTTCCGGATTCCCCCTATAAGGATAAATTCACCAAGGATTTCAATGATATTCTTAACGATGACGAGGTAACCAGTGTTGCCGAGTGCATGGGCGGCGTGGAGCCAGCCTTCACTTTCGTAAAAGCCTGCCTCGAAAAGGGCAAGAGCGTTTCTACTTCTAACAAGGAGCTCGTTGCTGAAAAAGGAGATATTCTCCTTAAAACTGCCAAGGAACACAGCTGCAACTTCTTCTTTGAGGCAAGCGTCGGCGGTGCTATCCCCATAATCCGTCCTCTTCACAAGTGCCTCGCAGCTAACTCAATAGATAAGGTCGCCGGCATTCTTAACGGCACCACAAATTTCATCCTCACTAAAATGTACAACGACAATATGCCTTTCGATCAGGCACTCAAGCTCGCTCAGGATCTCGGCTATGCCGAAAAGGATCCCACTGCCGACATCGAAGGTCACGATGCCTGCCGCAAGATATGCATTATCTCTTCTCTCGTTTTCGGCAGACACGTTTACCCCAAGGACGTTTTCACCAAGGGCATCTCTCAGGTTGAACTGTGTGATGTTGCCGCCGCGGACGTCCTCGGTCATGCTATAAAGCTTGTCGCTTCTGTAAGGAAGACCTCCGGGGATAAGATACTCCCCGCTGTTATGCCTACTCTCGTGCCCTACGATAACATAATGTCAGGCGTCAGCGACGTTTTCAATGCTGTTCTTGTTTACGGTGACGGCATTGATCAGGCTATGTTCTACGGCAGAGGCGCAGGCAAGCTCCCCACAGCCAGCGCTGTTCTCGGTGACGTTATTGAGGCTGTAAAGCATAAGGTCACAGTTTTCTCACAGTCGTGGGAATCCTCCGCGGATTCTTCATTCATCGACAGCGTTGACAATTTCACTGCAAAATGGTACTTCCGTGTTCCCGCCGGAACTGAAACTCCCGAAGGTTCCTATGAACACGAGGGCGGTATTTCCTTCATCACATCCGATGAGATGTCCGTCTCCGAGGCACGCGAAAAAGCCTCAAAGCTCGGAGCTCTCGCTCTTTATCCGGTACTCGGCTGATAAACACAAAAAAGACCTGCTGTTCACACAGCAGGTCTTTCTTTATGTACTGACTATTATTCAAACGAATCAAGGTCGATGCCGGCAAGCAGCTCCTTTAGCTCAGCAAGCTCGTCAGCTGTGAGCGTTACGCCTTTTCCCATTCTTGAATGATCCGGTGACCATTCGCGTATGTCATACTTAGGATCGTGGTCGTTCCAGCTTACCAGATTAAGCTCCTTTGTCCATCCCTTCGCGTTCTCAGAAAGCACTCCAAGCTTTTCTGTTATCTCGTATTTAAGTTCTGCCATATTCAGATCTCCTTTCCTTTTACGCAGTTACGGCTGCGTTCAATATGATATTGTATCACAAAAAAAGAGATTTGTCCATACCTGAGAACAAAAAATTTATATCGAAACGCAAAGATAATTCAGTGCACGGGTATATATCTGCTTCGGCGCTGCCCTGAGATTTATAAGTGCTTCTGCAAAATCCACTGCATCCTCGATATTGCGTGAAAAATCAGGTATGGTCTCCTTTTCGCCGGTGGCGTAGTTCTCAGCCTCTATCCCATAGGTGCTGATCTCCTCGCCGTATGACCACATCTTTCCGGCTACAACTCTGTACGCTACACGGTTATCGCCGAACACCTCCATGTACACAGTTCTGTCGCGGACTTCGCTTTTTTTCTTTTTCAGTATCCCGAACATTTCCGTTTCCTCCTTTTGTTCTGCGGTATATCCATTATAGCACGCAGTCAAGGATCTGTGAACGGGTAATTTTTAAGAGGTTTTTTGTCATACGGTTGGAAAATGTCGAATTAGCATTACGTCAACGGCATTTCATTCGAGGTCGCTAATCTCCATGAATATCCTCTGCATTCGCAAATCAGTCTCAGCTATCCTCTCAGCACACTCTCGGAGCTCATTGGAAATTTCCGGAGTTATTGCTGCAGACTGCTTGTATTTCAGCTGATGCTCAAGACTCGCCCAGAAGTCCATAGCGATAGTCCTTATCTGTATCTCCACAGGAGCGTACTTCTTCACTGTGGAAAGGTACACAGGCACGCTTACCACAAGATGATAGCTCCTGTAACCGCTGGGCTTGGGATTCTTTATATAGTCCTTCTGCTTTATCATAACAAAGTCGTCCCTGCGGCTGAGCATTTCCACC
>Ga0265298_10002746_pt1 | contig 24027 bp, 34 predicted proteins | sample AusTroGonzalo_MG_3_FD_193486 | JGI IMG/M metagenome (GOLD analysis project Ga0265298, IMG submission 193486) | Bovine rumen microbial communities from tropical cattle in Woodstock, Queensland, Australia - Gonzalo_01 | ecosystem: Host-associated > Mammals > Digestive system > Stomach > Rumen ...
CATTCATATATAACGGCAAAAAACGCATATTTTTTGGAAAAATGATTAAAAATGAGCCTAAAATGAGCCAAAAACGGCTATTTTTTAATTAAAAGGCTTAAAAATGAAATGAGAGGTTTTTTTCGTGGCAAAACCCTGATTTTCATAGTATAAAGGAGATTTTTGCATATGGCAACAAAAAAGACATCAGATGCATTGCTCAAAGAGCAAGCTGATCAGATTATGGAGATGGCTGAGAGCTCTGGTTTGCAAGAAAATTATTTCTTTAAGACCACATTTGACAGGTATATGACACAGCTGGAGATTCTTGCAAGGCTCAAAGAGAGCATCTTGACATCTGAGACAACAGTAAAAAAAGAATATGTCAAAGGTAGAGCATGTGTTGTTGTGAATCCAGCAATCACAGAGTTTAATCGCACAACAGACAGTGCAAACAAGACTGTGCAAACACTGATCAAGATTCTCAAGGGATTCAAGAGCTCTGATTCAGAAAACACAAAAGATCAATTGCTTGCAATAATCAATGGAGAGGGTGATGAGGAGTGAGAGCAAAAAAGACAACAGATGCATCAGATGTTGTGCTCAGCTCACCAGCATATCTATATTGCAAAGAGGCAATCAATAAAAAGACAACACCTGTCTATGTAAAAAAACAGATGAGAGCATGGATGCCCATTGCTGAGGGCAAAGATGCAAAATACAAAGTGAGTGTCAAAAAGCTCAAGATTGTTGAGGCATTGCTCAAGATTCTGAGAATGCCCAAAGGTCTCAAGGCTGGTCAGAGCTTGTATGAATGCTCAAGCAAATATCAGTGGCTCACATATGTGGCAATCATTTGCACTGTGCACAGAGACAATCCCAGCAAGAGGAAATATGAGACAAATGTGCTGGAGATTTGCCGTAAAAATTACAAGACATATACTGTTGCAACATTGTTTATCTTGCTGTTTTTCACTGAGCCAAAATTCTCAAGGTTTTACTCTGTTGCACCAGATGGAGCTTTGAGCCGTGAGATCAGAGAGGCAATTGCTGAGACCATCAAGAGCTCACCCATCATCAGAGAATTTAACGGCAAACAGAGATTTAAAATTCTGAGAGATTATATTTTCTGTAATACAACAGAGATCAAATATGAGCCCTTAGCATATAGCACATCTAGAATGGATGGCAAATTGCCAAATGTCTTTTGTGCTGATGAGGTGGGTGCATTGCCAAACTCATATGCAATTGAGGCAATGAGATCAGGTCAGCTCAATATACTCAACAAGCTGGGTTTTATTATCAGTACAAAATATCCCACACTCAATAACCCTTTTGAGGATGAGATTGACTATTGCAAAAAGGTGCTTGATGGCTTGATTGAGGATGAGACCAGATTTTCATTGCTATATGAGCCAGACAATAAAAAGGACTGGATGACAGATGATCTGATCTTGCAACAGTCAAATCCTGTTGCTCTTGAATCTGATGAGATATGGCAAGACTTGCTCAAAAAGAGAGCCTATGCCATAGCGGTAGAATCAGCCAGAGAAAACTTTGTCACAAAGCATTGCAATATCATATACACTGGAGCTGGCACTGAGACATATATTGATGTTGGTGCATTGCAATCATGCAAGGTGTCAGACATAGACTGGCATGACAGGCTGGTATATGTGGGCTTAGATTTATCAGAGAGCAATGACAACACATCTGTCAGCATTCTGGCTGTTGATGATGACAACAAGGTGCTGGCTGACTGTTATGCATTCATCCCAGAGGGTAGAATGCAAGAAAAGATGAGCACAGAGCATGTCAATTATCAAGAGCTCATCAAGACAGGCAAGGTGATTGCTTGTGGTGATTCTGTCATTGACTATGCTGTTGTTGAGGATTTTATAATGAGCCTTGAGACAAGGCTGGGTGTCAGGATTCAAGCCATAGGGTATGACAGATGGAATGCACTGAGCACAGCACAAAAACTTGACAGGGCTGGTTATCAGACTGTTGAGATCAGACAGCACAGCTCTGTCTTGCACCCTCCAACAAAATTACTCAAAGAGAAAATATTATCTGGTGAGTTTGCATATACAGAAAATGTCATGTATGAGATCAATTTTCAAAATGCAAGGTGCACATATGACACAAACAAAAATCAATATGTAAACAAGAAAAAGAGCTCTGGCAAGGTTGACATGGTTGTTGCAACAATAAATGCAATGTATCTGGTGCAACAGGATTGTTTTTTGAATCAGTCAGACTTTACAATCCAGATTTTGTGATGTATTATCAGGCTGTGTTTTATGACACATCATGCCCAAACAGACAGAGACAGCTGAGCAATCATGCCCAGCTGTTTTTGTATTTATGGGCATATATATTGACACGCATGAATATTTGTAATATTTTGAGAATGGGTGAAAAGGTTTATATACATCTATATGTTGAGGTGAGATCATGCCTTTATTCAAAAAGAGAGAAAAGCCAGCAAGTGAGCAAGCCTCAAATGTTGCCTCTGTCACACCAGAGGTGTCTGATGTCCTTTTGAGAGCTCTCCTTGCTGGTGAAAATATATCAAGAGAGCAAGCACTCAGCATCCCAGCTGTTGCATCAGCGGTTGATTTGATCTCCAGCACAATTGCAAGCATGCCCATCAGATTGTTTAAACTCAAAGATGGTCATGTTGAGGAGGTCAGAAAAGATGAGAGAGTGTCAATGCTCAATGGTGACACTCATGACACCCTTGATGGATTCCAGATGAAAAAAGCATTTATCATTGATTATCTCCTTGATGGCAATGGTTATATTTACATCAAGAGAGAGGGCAATGATGTCTCTGGTCTGTATTATGTTGATGACACCTTTGTTGCTGTGAGCATTCTGTCACAGGGCATTGATAAGGCATACACCATCAATGTCACAGGTGGCTCATATAAACCCTTTGACTTTGTAAAGCTGTTACGCAACACAAGAAATGGTGCTGATGGTTATGGTGTCACAGAGGAGCTGGGCAAGGCTCTAGAGACAGCATATAAAACAATGATTTATCAGCTCAGCCTTGTCAAGAAAAACGGCAACAAACGAGGCTTTTTAAAGTCAGACAGAAAACTCGGTCAGGATGAGATCAATCTGTTAAAAAAGGCGTGGAATAATCTTTACTCTCTTGAATCAGACACAGAGGACAATGTTGTTGTCTTAAATAATGGGATTGATTTTAAAGAGGCATCAAATACAGCTGTTGAGCTCCAGCTCAATGAGACAGTCAAATCTCTCAATGATCAGATAAAAGACATTTTCCATATAACTGATGATTTTGAGATGACATTCAAGCTGGCAATATATCCCATCATCAAGGCATTTGAGACAGCTCTCAACAGAGACTTGTTGCTTGAAAAGGAAAAGGGTAAATTTTTCTTTGAGCTTGATGTCAAAGAGATCATCAGAGCAAACATCAAGGAGAGATATGAGGCATACAAGATTGCAAAGGATTGTGGTTTTATGACCATCAATGAGATGAGGCGGTCTGAAAACATGAATCATATTGAGGGGCTTGATATTGTTGATCTGGGGCTGGGCTCTGTTTTGTATAATATAGACACACATGAATATTACACACCAAACACAGACACAGTGAAAACTGAGGCTGATGATGCAATCATTGATGGTGAGGAGGATATGACATGAGAATAATAATCAGAGCTGATCATGTGCACATTGAGGGTTATGTCAATGCTGTTGAGAGGCTGTCAAAGCCTATCACAGAGAGGCTGGGCACATTCAGAGAGAGAGTGAGTGCTGGCACATTCAAAAAGGCTCTTGCAAGAGCTGAGGATGTCAGGATTCTTGAAAACCATAATATGAGCCGTGATCTGGGTGGCATCAAGGATGGCAATTTGCATCTGGTTGAGGATGCAATAGGGCTCAAGGCTGAGACTGACATTTATGATCAGAGAGCAATTGATGATGCAAAGGCTGGCAATTTTGTGGGCTGGTCTTTTGGGTTTTACCCTATTGAGAGCCGTGACACTGAGGAGGATGGCATGCCCATCAAAGAGCTCCATGACATTGAGCTTGTTGAGGTGTCATTGCTGACAAAGAATCACACACCAGCATATGATGGCACACTGGTCTCTGTCAGAGACCATGATGAAAAAATGGTGCTGGGTGAATCCATGTTTGCTGAGGCTGTTGAGATCAGAGAGGATGCAACAGAGACAGAGACAGATGAGGCTCAGACAGCTGAGGCAACAGCTGAGACTGAGACAAAAAAAGAGGTATCAAGCATGTATTATGCTCGATATAAAAACATGATTGCCCTGATGGGTGAATGATCAAATTTGAAAAGGAGGAAAAAATCATGTTTAATTCAACAAAGGCTCAGATTGAGAAAAAGAATGATCTCATCAAGAGGGCTGAATCCATTGTCAATCTGGCTGAGACTGAAAAGAGAGAGCTCACACCTGATGAGGCTCAGGAGCTCGCTGAGATCAGAGATGATGTCAAGAGAATCAAGGAGATTCTTGAGATCACTGATGAGCTTGACAGTGCAAGAGCATGTGGTGATGTTGCACCTGATGCAAAGCCTGAGAGAGAGGCTGAGGGTGAGACCAGAGAGCTCATGGAGAGGAGATCATTTGAGGCATATCTCAGAGATCAGGTGCTCAGCACAAGAGATGGTGCTGTCAACATGACTGAGGGTGCAAATGGTGCTGTCATTCCTGAGACCATTGCAAAAAAGATCATCAGCAAGGTTTATGACATTTGTCCGATTCTTGAGAGGTCTGACAAGTATGCTGTCAAGGGTGATCTCATCATCCCTTATTATGATGAATCTGAAACAGCAATCACTGTTGCATTTGCTGAGGAGTTTGTTGATCTCACCAGCTCTGTTGGCTCAATGACACAGATTGCACTCAAGGACTATCTTGCTGGTGCTCTGACACTTATTTCACGCAAGCTCATAAACAATGCTCAGTTTGACATTGTTGCATTTGTCATTGACAAGATGGCATATGCAATTGCAAGATTCATTGAGAATGTTTGCATCAATGGCGGTCATGAGGATGCTGGCACACATGTCAATGATGTCAAGGGTCTCAAGGGCTCTGTCACTCAGCTGGTTTATGCTGGTAGCACATCTGAGATTACAGCTGACAATCTCATTGATCTCAAGGATTCTGTCAAGGATGCATTCCAGAATAATGCAATCTGGATTATGAACACTAAGACAAGGACAGCTCTGAGAAAGCTCACTGATGATGTGGGTAGATTCTTGCTCAATGATGACATCTCCTCACCTTTTGGCACAACACTGATGGGCAAGCCTGTCTATGTATCTGACAACATGCCTGAGATAGCATCTGGTGTAAATGCCATTTATTATGGTGATATGGCTGGTCTTGCTACAAAGTTCAGCGAGGATGTCAACATTCAGGTGCTCAGAGAGAAATATGCAACACAGCATGCTGTTGGTGTTGTAGGCTGGGTGTCTTTTGATGCTAAGGTTGAACAGGCACAGGCAATCTCAGCTCTGGTTATGAGCACACAGCCTATCTGAGATTAAACTAATAAGGAGGGCATCACATGGCTCTGTATAAAGCAAATAAATCATTTTCTGGCTTGATTCACATGAAAAAGGGTGAGATCAAGGAGATAAACAACAAGGCAATTGAGGATGATCTCATTGCATCTGGTCTTGCTGAGCCTGTTGGTGCTAAAAAGCCAGATGAATCAAACCAGCCTGTTGAGGCTGTTGAGGTAAAGCCCACAAAGGCAAGAAAAACCAAAAAGGCTGACAAGGCTGGTGATTCAAATGGCAAATCCTAACACAATCCCTAGTGTTTCAAAAGTCAGCGACATTACAATCAGTAATATCTCTGATTATCTCAGAATCCCTGAGACAACATCTGACATTGAGAGCTTTTTGTCAACAATACTGACAACAGCTAAGGATTACATCAAATCATATACTGGTCTTGATGATGCTGGCATGGATGCTCATGCTGATCTTTGCATTGTTGTATATGTGCTCTGTCAGAGCATGTATGATGACAGGTCAATGTATGTTGACAAGAGCAATCTCAATCAGGTTGCTGATTCAATACTCAATTTGCATGTGACAAACCTATTACCAAACAGCTGAGGGCTGATTTATGATTGATGCTGGCAAATACAACAGGAAAATCCAGATTGTTGCTGACACAGTGACAAAGGATTCTCAGGGCTTTGATGTCATCACACCTGTTGTCAAATTATCTCCATATGCTGAGGTGAAAACAACAAGAGGCATGACATTGATTGCAAACGGCTCTGACTTTGAAAAGGCATTTACTAGATTCACAATCAGAAAACCAGCCACAACAGAGATCACTCGCAAAATGTTTGTTTTATTCAATGGCAAAAAATACTCAATTGAGTATATCAACAACATTGATGAGGCAAATGTTGAGCTTGAGCTCCAGTGCAAAGAGGTGACACATTGATGGCACATTATACACTTGAGACACCAGCTGATGTTATGAGAGAGTTTGATGATTTGCTCAAAAACTCTCAGCACATGATTGATGATATGGTCACAGCTGGTGCTGAGGTTGTGCTTGCAAATGTGAGGCAAAATATGCCAGCACAGCTCAAAAAGCATGCAACGGCTCAGACATTACACTTGACAAGGGTTTACACAACACCCTCTGATGATGGTAGAAATTGCGGTGTCTGGTTTGGAGGTTACATGCAAAACTCAAAGGGCAAAAAGACACCCATTGAGCTGGTTGCAAACATGTTTGAGTATGGCTCAAAAGAGAGAGAATATCCTAAGCACCCATTTTTGAGAAAATCTTTTCACAAGAGAGAGATTGAGAGGGCAATGCTTAAAGCTCAAAAGAAATACATACAAGAGGGGGATGACATGAGATGATGAATCAAGAAATTGAGACCATCTTTGCTGGCTTTACAGTCAACAATGTTGCAATCCCTGTCTCTTTTATGTTTTACAATGGAGATGCTGACACATGGGTTATATATCAGAATGTTGATAACTACAACTCATATGCTGGTGATGATGAGCTTTTAGGATATGTGACATACTATGATTTTGAGGTTTATTCAAAAGGCAATTTTATGGCGGTCATGCAAGCTGTCAAGGCAAAGCTGATTGCAAATGGCTGGTCATTTGTGCCTGAGTATTCGTCAGCTGATCAGTATGACAGGGATTCAAGGGTATATAGCAAATCACTTTGTTTTGCAAAACCTATACAAACAAATCTTTAAGGAGGATATAAGACATGGCACAGACAACGATAACACAGGCTTTGCTGTCTCTTGCTAAGGTTTACAATGTAGATGAGAGAGCAATCATGCCTGATGATACATCAGCTGAGATCATCCAGCTCATTGCTGGTGGCATTGTTTTTGGCTCATCTAATGTCACACCCTCAGCTCCAGAGGGCACAACAGATTACTGGGGCACAAAGGCAAGTCAGATTCAGACTGGTGTGACAATTGCTGATGGTGCTGTCACAGGCACATTGCACAAGCTCACATCTGGTCAGCTCGTCACTGACTGGGGTGAGGGTTATTTCTTAGCACTCAAGTTTACAAAGAATAATGCAAAGGCATCCAGCATCAAGGTAGGTCTGAGACCATCAAAGGGCTCTGGGCTTGTTGAGCTTGATGCTGACATGGATGGTGTCTTTAAGATCACAGACAAAGATGCTCAGGATTTTGAGATTCTTTGCTCTGATGGCAATGTCTCATATAGCATCATTCTTGATCTCTCTGGTCTGACACTTGAGGCATAATAAAAATTTTCAAAGGAGGATAAAGTCATGGCAAAGATAGGTTTATCAAATCTTATCTGGGCAAATCTCACTGAGGCTGACAATGGCACACCCTCATATGATGGTGCAAAATCTCTGGGCAAGGCTGTCTCAGCTAATGTGAGCATCACAAACAATTCAGCTACACTGTATGCTGATGATGTCCTTGCTGAGAGTGACACATCATTCCAGACAGGCACAATCACATGTGGTGTTGATGAGGATGCTGATGCAACATTTGCACCTTTGCTCGGTCACAGCAACACAGAGGGTGTTGTTGTAAAGAATGCAACAGACACAGCACCGTGGGTTGGTGTTGGTAGAATCATCACAAAGATGGTCTCTGGAGTTTACTATTATAAAGCTGAGGTGCTTTATAAGGTTAAATTCTCTGAGCCCTCACAGGATGACAGCACAAAGGGTGAATCCATTGAGTTTAGGACACCTGAGATTGAGGGTACAATTGCAACACTGGCAAATGGCAAGTGGTGCACATCTCAGACATTCACCACAAAGGCAAATGCTCTGGCATTCATACAGGGCATCTTTGCAAACTCTGTGACATACACATACACAGAGGTCACACCTTTGGGCACAGAGAATCCAAAGGAGGAGGGCTGGTATATCAAGAATGGCACAGATTATATTCTTGCCCTTGATACAACAGTGGTTGCTGACAGAGAATATTATGAGGTCTCTGTTGGTGAGGGCTGATTTTCAGCACTGAGACTTGAGCCCAGCTCTGTGAGGGCTGGGCTTTTTTAAAACTACACAAAAACATGGAGGCATCACATGAATACAACATCATCATTTAAATACAGAGACAAGGAGATCAAACTTGTTTTCAATCTCAATGTTATGCAAGAGATACAGGAAAATTATGGCACTCTTGACAGATGGGTTGAGCTCACAACAGGTGAGAATGGCACAGAGGAGGTTGACATCAAGGCTCTCAAGTTTGGTTTGACAACAATGATCAATGAGGCAATTGACATTGACAATGATGACAACGGCACAAACGAGCCTTTTTATACAGAAAAACAGGTGGGTAGAATCATCACAGAGGTGGGCTTGTCTGAGGCAACAAAGGCATTGCACAACACTGTAATTGATTCAACAAAGGATGACACAGGAAAAAACGCATAATCCATGAGAATGATGAGGCTCACATCAATTTCTCATGGATAAAATATATAGGTAGAGCAAAACTCAACTTGTCAGAAAAAGAGCTCTGGAGATTGACCATCAGAGAGTTTTTGAATTTATATCAAGCATATAAAGATCAATTTGACACAGAGCTTTGCCTCAGACTAAACAGGACAACATTTAAACAAGCTGAGGCTGAGGCAATGGCACAAGAGGAGTGGTTTTAAGGAGGCAAAGACATGGCTGGTTTTGGTGGCTCAGTAAAGCTGACAGGTGAATCAGAATATAGAAAAGCATTAAAACAGATTCAAGTGGAGCTCAAAGAGGTCAGCTCAGAGCTCAAACTTGTCTCAGCTCAGTATGACAAAAATGATGATTCAACAGAGGCACTGACAGCAAGATCAGAGGCTCTGTCAAAGATGCTGGCAACACAAAAGTCAGCTCTTGAGACAGTCAAGGCATCCTATGCACAGTTGTCAGCTGAGCAAGCAAAAAACAAAGCAAGTCATGATGCTCTTGTTGCTAGGTATGAGCAAGAAAAGGCTGAGCTTGACAGGCTGGGCAAAGAGCTGGGCACAAACTCAAATGAGTATAAAGAGCAAGCTCTTTTTGTGGCTCAGCTGGCAAAAGAGGTTGACAAGAGCTCAGCCTCAAATGTAAAGGCTGAGCAAACACTCTCTGGCATGCGAGTGCAAATGAATGATTTACAGACATCCATTGCAAACACAGAGAGCCAGATGGAAAAGACTGATGATGCAACAGATGAGCTGGCTGATTCAACCAAAGAGGCTGGCAAAGAGGCACAGTCAGCTGGTGATGGGTTTACTGTTTTCAAGGGTGTGCTTGCTGATCTTGCAAGCTCAGCAATCATGGGTGCTCTCAATGGCTTAAAAGAGCTGGGCGGTGCTCTCATTGATGTGGGCAAACAAGCAATTATGTCATATGCTGACTATGAGCAATTGGTGGGCGGTGTTGAGACATTGTTTGGTGATTCAGCACCCATTGTTGAGGAGTATGCAAAGAATGCATACAAGACAGCTGGCTTGAGTGCTAATGAATACATGGAGACTGTCACATCATTCTCAGCATCTCTGTTGCAATCTCTTGAGGGTGACACTGAATCAGCCAGCAAGTATGCTGACATGGCAATCACTGACATGGCTGACAATGCAAACAAGATGGGCACAGACATCTCAATGCTCCAGAGTGCATATCAGGGCTTTGCAAAGCAAAATTACACCATGCTTGACAATTTAAAGCTGGGTTATGGTGGCACAAAGTCAGAGATGGAGAGACTGATTGATGATGCAAACAAACTCAAAGAGGCAAATGGTGAGCTGGGTGATCTCACAATTGAATCATATGCTGACATTGTTGAGGCAATCAATCTGGTGCAAACAGAAATGGGCATCACTGGCACAACGGCAAAGGAGGCATCTGAGACAATCTCTGGCTCTCTGGCATCAGCTGAATCAGCATGGTCAAACTTGCTGACAGGCATTGCTGATGACAATGCTGATTTTGACCAGCTGATCACTGACTTTGTTGACAGCATCATGACTGTTGCTGATAATTTCATTCCTAGAATTGAGACAGCTGTGACAGGCATGGCTGAGCTGATCTCTGGCTTGCTTGAGACACTTGTGCCTCAAATCATCAATATGATTCCACCTTTGATTGAGACAGCATTGCCAGTGCTCTTGAGTGCTGTTGAGCAAGTCATATCTGGAGTGCTTGCAATATTGCCACAGGTTGTCACAACAATTGCTCAGCTCATCCCTCAGATAGTCTCAACAATTGTCACACTGTTGCCACAGGTGCTCTCAGCTGGCATTGAGATCATTTTGAGCTTGCTTGATGGTATTACAGAGGCAATCCCAGACTTGATTGCTGTTTTGCCTGATTTAATAATGACCATTGTTGACACCCTTGTTGAGCATTTGCCAGAGATTATTGAGACAGGTGTTGAGCTCTTGCTTGCTCTGGTCAATGGTGTCATGGATGCATTGCCCACATTGATTGAAAAGATGCCAGAGATCATCAGCAAGGTGGCTCAGGCTTTGATTGATAATTTACCAGCAATCATTCAAGCTGGCATTCAAATCATCATGGCTCTGGCTCAGGGTGTTATGAATTATTTGCCCAGCCTTGTCAAGATGATGCCTCAGATTATCTCATCTCTGGCAACAACACTGGCTCAGTCAATGCCTCAGATAATCGCACAAGGCAAGGAGATCATCAATTCTCTTGTTGAGGGTGCAAACACTCTCTTTTCTGATTTGACAGACATGGCAAATGAGATCATCTCATATATCACAGATACACTCTCATATTTGCCAGATGCAATGGCTGAGATAGGTCAAAACATCATTGATGGCATCATCAATGGTCTCAACAATGGCTCATCAGCTCTCACAAAGGCTGTCAAGGGCATGTCAAACAAGATCACTGATTCTGTCAAGCAAGTTTTGGGCATCAAATCACCCTCAAAAGTTTTCAAACAGCTGGGTGAATACACAGCTGAGGGTTTTGGCATAGGTTTTGCTGATGAGATGAGAGATGTCACATCAGAGATTGAGGATTCTATGCCCACAAGCATTGACACAGCCCTCACTGCATCAGGCATACCAGCAATGGCATCTGGTGCAATGGGTGCAACAGCTCTTGTGGATGGCTTGAGAGAGGCTTTGCAAGGCATGAGGATTGAGATGGGTGAGGATGGCTTTGCATCATTTGTTGTTGACACTGTGACAAATGAGATATATCAATAAAATATATTGATGGAGGTAAATATAAATGGGTGTCAATATAAGACCATATATAATAATCAATGGCAAGAGCTCAAGAGAGATCAAGGGCTTGCTTGTCACATCCTTGCCTCCGATTTCAAAGGCAAAAATGAGGGTGTCAGCACAAGAGATTGATGGGCGGTCAGGTGATATTGTCACAGAGCTGGGCTTTTCAGCCTATGACAAAGAGATTTCAGTGGGTTTGCATGGAGATTTTGACATTGATGAGGTGATCTCATACTTTAACCAGTCAGGCAAGATCACATTTGCAAACGAGCCTGACAAATATTATCTGTTTGCTCAGTATAATGGCATTGACTTTGAGAAATTGCTGAGATATAAGACAGCAAATGTGGCTTTTCACACTCAGCCTTTTAAATATTCTGTCTCAGAGGGTGTCAGAGAGTTTGATTTCAGCTCTGAGGCAAGCTCTGGAGAGCTTTACATCAGAAATAATGGCAATTATATCTCAAAGCCCACAATAACTCTCACAGGCACAGGCACAGTGAATCTGGCAATCAATGATATTACATTGATGGCGGTGAATATGTCAGAATATCACACCATTATCATCAATTCAGCTGACATGAATGCATATGACACAGATGGCTTGCTGAGAAATAGACAGATAACAGGTGATATTGATAATATTGCCCTTTTGTCTGGCAAAAATAAAATATCATACACAGGCACAGTCACAAAGATCAGCATTGAGAATCAGTCAAGGTGGCTGTGATATAATCGAAAAAGGAGGATGATGCAACAATGGCTGACAATTTCAACAACTCAACAAACATCACAATCACAATGGTCAAGGGTGACACTTTGAGTTTTGGTTTTCAGATTACAGGCTTGAATGGGGCTGAGCCTGATGAGGTTTATTTTTCATGCAAAGAAAATATTGATGATGATGCCTATATTTTCAGCATTGACACATCATCTGGCATTGAGCTGAGATCATATGATGCTGGCTCAGACACTCTCACATATGGAGTGAGGCTTGCACCCTCATACACAGATGATGTGGCACTGGGGCGGTATTTCTATGATTTAAGGATGGAAATTGACAATGATGTGCTCACTCTGATGAGGGGTGCATTTGCTCTTGAATGGAGGGTAAAGGATATATGAGTGATATTGCATATAAAGTCATTGTCAACAACAATGGCACTGATGACATCATTTTCAAGACCATAATGCTCAAGGGCAACAACGGCTCTAGCATTGCAAGCATTGAAAAGACCAGCACATCTGGCAATGTTGACACATACACAGTGTATCTGGATGATGGCACTGTTGGAGGCACATTTACAGTCACAAACTCTGATGCAAGCTCTCTCAACAATCTCACTGATGTCACAATCTCATCAGCTCAGGGCGGTCAAGCTCTGATATATGATGGCACAGCTGGCAAGTGGAAAAATGCTGACATTGCACAGAGCATTGCTGATCAGACAGATGTTGCCCTCAGCTCTCTTGCTGATGGTGATTCTCTTGTCTATGATTCAACAACAAGCAAATGGAAAAATGAGGCTTTGCCAGATGAGCTGTCAGAGCTGGGTGATGTTGCAATCAGCTCAGCCCAGAGTGGTGAGGCTCTGATTTTTAATGCTGTCACAGGCAAATGGCAAAATGGTGATGTTGTTGAGAATCTAGAGAGTTTGTCAGATGTTGCAATCAGCTCAGCACAGGATGGCAATGTGCTGGCATATGATGCAAACACAGGCAAATGGTCAAATATAAATATATCCATTGCCCAGAGCCTTGATGATCTCACTGATGTTGACATTACAACACCCTCAGATGGGCAAGCTCTCATTTATGATGCTGATTCTGGAGAGTGGAAAAACGGCTCTGTGTCAACAGTGGGCTCTCTTGATGATCTCACTGATGTCAGCATCAGCTCAGCTGTTGCTGGTGAATCTTTGAGATATGATGGCTCTGGCTGGGTAAACCAGCCCACAAAGATTGCAATGACACAAGCTCAGTGGAATGCAATTGTTGACAAGCAAGCATGGAGAAATGCCCATAAAAACACTGATCTTGTAATCACCGACGCCCCCAACCTCAACGCAACGGCTCAAAATTTGAGTTATGACGGGGGAGTAACAAGCACTTGGGACGAGGTGGAAACTGCAAAAACAAGCATAGGCACATTGGCAAACCTAACCACAACGACAAAATCAAGCCTTGTAGGTGCTATCAACGAACTTGTTACAGATAAAAAGGATAGTAGTTTTTTCAAGTCAACAGGTGTAGGCAATTTCCCCAACTTGGTGGGAGACGGTCAAGTATGGTTAATTGTAGGACAACGAATGACCTTAAATGCCACTTGTGTACTTGTATGCAACCGTTCGGGTACAACAATGAGTGTCAAAGAGGTTGTCAAGGATAGCGGTTTTTCAATAGCAAGTAACTCAAACGGCACAGTAGCAATCACATATAACAATTTAACAACAGGTTGCTTTTTTGGGGCTATTAGAATGGTTTAATCGGGGGGTAACACAATGGCAAAACAAATATATATTGATAGCAACGGCAACAAGTGGAACGGTAATACTTGCAACAGTTTACCTTTGTCAAGGCTAAAAAATAAGTCGGTGGTGGAATAGGTAGACACTAAAAAGGTTCGAGGGGTTACGACTTCTCAAAGGACTATGCAAGGTGCAAATCCTTGCCCGACTATAAATAAAAAGAAGGAGGCTCACAATGGAAAACAACTATCATTTTTATCCATTTACTCCGTTTGAGATAGCAATAAGAAATGCAAAAGAAGAACAAGTTAAATTATCTGGCGGTAATTACATTGTTGACAAAGGAATAGTTATCAACAAAAAGGAGGCACAACAATGGCAAAACAGATATACATAGACGAAAACGGCAACGAGGTGTTAGTTAGTGGCACGATTACAGATGCAGGCAACCTCCCCCTCGGTACTGACTTCACCGACCCGACAAGCACGGCGGGGGCGCTCGGAGATTTAACAACACTAACCACAACAAATAAATCAAGTTTGGTAGGGGCGGTAAATGAGGTTGACGCCGATATAAGTAATAGACAGGCTTATACTTATAGAGTTACAAATGTTGGTTCAAATATTACAATACGAATGAAAACTACCTCTACGGGCGAATTTCTTTATCACATTGTCGGTAGCGTTTCAAACGGTCAAACATTTTACGATAGCATTATTACAGGCTCGGTTTCGGGTGGTGCGGTTTATTGTAAAAATATCGGTCAAAACCAACTCGGCACACCTATAATCACAAACAATGTTATTAAATTCACAGTAGCAAATTGGTCGCAATTACTTATAACAGGATTGTCCCCTGTTAGTGAGATAACGGCAACACCAACATAATTACACAAATAGAAATTCGGCAAAACAAGAATTATGGTCAATGGCATTCTGGGCATGAAAAAGGGGTAAAATAAAAGCAAAAAGAGGGTGAGCAATATGGAGACTGTAATTGCCTTTACACCAGCCCAGATAATTGCACTGACAACAGCAATTATCACCATCAGCACAGCGGTGGGCATCATCATCAATCTGATCTCAAAGCTGAGAGAGCCAGAGAAAAAACAGGATGAGAGAATCAGCAATCTTGAGGCAAGGCTTGACAAGATGGATTTGATCATTGATAAATTTCAGGGCTTTTTCACAAATGATGATAGGAGATTCAAAGAGATTGAGGAGGGCAACAAGATCACTCAGACAGCATTGCTGGCTCTCTTAAAGCATTCTATCAACGGCAATGACACAAAGGCTCTCAGAGAGGCTGAGAAAAGCCTTGAGGAGTATTTGATAAACAAGTGAGGCAAACATCATGATCAAGGTATTTGCACAGACAGACAGAGATTTCACAAGCAATGGTGACATTGCCATTAAACCCTTTAAGAGCAAGATCACAAAGGTTGACAATGGCAAATATTATCTGGAGCTGGAATGTCCGATTGATTACCTTGATTTTATTGTTGCTAACAACATAATTGTTGCACCTGAGCCAGCTGGAGCTCAGCCATTCAGAATCACAACAACAAAGGTCACAAAAACAAAGATCACGGCAAAATGTCAGCACATCTTTTATGATGCTAACAATTACCTGATTGCTGATTCCTATGTTGTTGACAAGACTTGCAATGATGCTCTTGATCATCTCAACAGTGCAACAGACAATATGAGCCCTTTTTCAACACTCTCAAACATTGAGACAGTCAATTCATACAGATGTGTCAGAAAATCACTGACACAGGCAATCCAGACTGTGCTGGAGAGATGGGGCGGTCATCTTGTCAGAGATAACTGGCAAATCAAGGTGCTTGATTCAATAGGCAATGACAATGGTGTGACCATTCAATATAAAAAGAATCTCAAAGAGATCACTGTAAATTATGACTGGTCAAATGTTGTCACAAAGCTGTTGCCAGTGGGCAAGGATGGCATCTTGCTTGATGATTTGTATGTCAGCTCTGAGACACAATATGACATACCATATACAAAGACTGTCAATTTTTCTCAAGACATTGAGCCTGATGATTATTCAACAGAGGGTGCATACATTCAAGCCCTCAAGGATGATCTGAGAATACAAGCTCAGGCATATGTTGATGCAAATTGCATCCCAAAGGTCAATTACACACTCAAGGCAAACATTGACAAAATAACAGACATTGGAGATGTCATTGAGGTCAAAGATGAGAGGCTGGGTGTCAACATAACAACAAGAGTGCTCTCATTCAAATATGATTGCATTCTGGGCAAATATACTGAGGTGCAATTTGGTAATGCTCAGCCTAAGCTGTCAGATTTGATGTCAGACATCAGTGCTCAGACAGAAAAACAGATTGACTTGAGCACTCAGGCGGTCACTCTCACACTAGAATCAGAGCTACAAGAGGCACAACAGAAAATCTTTGATGCTCTAGGCTCATCTTATTGCATTTATGAGGGCAATCAAATACTCATTGTTGATCAATTACCCAAAGAGAATGCACACAATGTCATGAGGATTGATTCAGCTGGTATTGGATTTAGTCAAAACGGCATAAATGGCTCATTCACATCAGCATGGCTCATTGATGGCACACTTGACATGCAAAATATCAATGTAATCAACCTGACTTGTGATCTCATCAAGGGCGGTGTGCTCAAGCTGGGCTCAAATCTCAATCTCAATGGTCAGCTGGAGGTTTATGATGCTGACAACACCCTCATTGCTGAGCTCAACAACAATGGTCTCAAGATGTATGGCTCAGATGGCTCATATGTGCTCATGAATAATGATGTGGGCTTTGCTGGTTTTGATGCTGATGACAACAAAATTTTCTGGGCTGACAGAGACGAATTTCACATGGAAAAAGCTGTTGTAGAAAATGAGATCACACTGAGCAACAGAATCAGATTTATACCAGTTGACACAACAGCAAATTCTGGTGTGGGCATTGTCTCTGTTGTTGAGTAATAAGGAGGGGTAAAAATGGCAACATCAAGCACATTCAACACCAGAATACAATATCTGTTTTACAACATTGAGGTCATAGAAAACTCAACCAGCATCTCAGGCAACACAAGCTCTGTCACAGTCAATGTGCGAGCATGGTGCACTGGCACAAACAGATACACTCTGGCATCAAACAGCAAGATCAAATGCAATATCAACAATGTTGCATATGAGCAAACATTGCAATCAGCAACAACTATCTCAAACAGTGCACTCTTGCTGTTTTCAGCAACAGTGACAATCCCTCACAACAATGATGGCTCAAAGAGTTTATATGTTGAGAGTGCAATTTATGATGCTGATTTTAGAGATTATATATCACAGCCCACATATAATGGTTTTACAGTCACATTGACAACAATTGCAAGACAGGCAACAATCACTGGAGCTGGCAATTTCAATGATGAGCAAAACCCTGTGATCAATTACTCAAATCCAGCTGGCAATCTTGTCACATCTCTCAAGGCTTGCATCATTGCTGGTGGCTCAATTGTGGCATCATACAGAGACATCACAAAGACAGGCACATCATACACATTCAACCTGACAACAGCTGAGAGAGATGCACTGAGGGCAAAAACACCAAACAGCAACAGCCTGACTGTGACATTCAGAGTGCAAACTGTGTCTCAGGGCTCAACATTCACATCAGACAAGACAGCCACAATGTCAATTGTCAATGCAAAACCTGTGCTGACAGGTGCAAGCTATTATGACAGCAATGCAAGCATTGTGGCAATCACAACAGACAACACAAAGATTGTCAGGAATAAATCAACACTGGTGCTCAAGTTTGCCAGCATCACAGCTCTCAAGTCAGCAACACTCAGCTCTGTTGCTGTCACAATCAATGGTGTCACAAACACCCTTGCACTGTCTGGCACATCACAGAGCAATAAAACAATCTCATGGGGATTGCTCAATTCATCATCTGACACAATGGCATCAATTGTGGTTGCTGATTCAAGAGGCAACACACAGATGTATTTTTTGACTATCTCTGTTTATGACTACATTGCACCCAGAAATTTTTGCAATGCAACAAGAGTGTCTAATTTTTATGACACAACAACTATCAAAACAAATGTTAAATATTCTGAGCTGGGCGGTCACAACATTCTCACAATCACATGGGCATATAAGCTCAAGAGTGCAAGCACATGGACTGACATGGGCACAATTGCAAATGATACAACAACAACAATCACTCTTGACAACACAAAGGCATATGAGGTCAAATTCACAGCAACAGATTTGCTGGAGAGCTATACTATCACAAGGAATGTGCCAGTGGGCATCCCTTTGATGTTTTTTGACACAAGTAAAAATTTTGTTGGTTTTCATTGCATGCCCAAAAGGTATTTGTGCTCAGGCAAACCATTTAACATGCAAAGCTCAAATGATAATGTGACTTTGACTGTCAACACCACAAACATCCAGATTTTTGAGGATGCCAGCTCCAGTCAGAAAATGAGAGCTCAGCTGAGTGGGTATTCATATGGCGGTTTGCAATTATTTGACGAAAATCAATCCTTGCCTGTTGAGTTGAGAGGTGACACTGGCAATGTCAGATGTGTCACACTCACACAGACATCATCACGCAAAGTCAAAGAGAATATCAAGGCTCTGACACTGTTGGAGGCACAAAAGGTGCTTGAGCTTGAGCCTGTGACTTTTGATTTTAAAGAAAAGGCACAAGGCACTGATCACAGGGGTTTTGTTGCTGAGGATGTTGCTGAGGTCATCCCAGAGATTGTGTCACCTGAGACAGAAAACAGCCCAGCATCACTCAATTATGCTGAGATCATCCCATATTTGCTCAGAGTGATGCAAGATCAAGAGGAGAGAATCACAGCCCTTGAAAACAAGCTCTCTGAGCTTGAGGGCTCATAATTACCCCCATAATCCTTTCTGGAGAGGAGGAGCTGATCTTTTCAGCTCCTTTTCTTATTGCCTGATTTTCAATGTCTGGTTTTTGATATGCAATACCACATATTTGACATGAATATGACATTTTCATGACATTGTGGCAATTTTGCTTTACATCTTGAGCCTATGGGTATAGTATATGTATAACCAGATATGCTGGTTGTGAATCTTTACAATTTAACAAAGGAGGCATGAGACATGAAACATGTATCAAACCACAAGAGGCTCAACAGGATTGCTGTTGATAAGGATGCATTCTTTTACCTTGAGAGGCTGTCAAGAGCCCAGAGAGGTTGCAAGCCATTGTCACCTGATCAATTAGATGGCATCTGGCAAAAGAGGCTCACAGCATATAGCAATCAGCTCTCACCTGATGTCAGCTCCTTGCTGATTCTGGATGATGAGAGCATGGGTGGCGGTGATGGCTCATATTATGGCAAGTGGTCAACATGGAGCTGTGCTGATCTCAAACAAATTCTCTCTGAGGCTGGGCTCACATGGTCAGAGCTTGAGCCCATAGAATTTGACTGTATAGATGTTTACATCTGAGGAGGTGCACCATGAAAATCACATTTGAGGAGCTGTTGACTTGCCCAAAAGGTAAAAACATTGAGGAGTGGCACAAGGAGTGTCAGAGACACAAGAGGCTCAGAGCAAAACTGTATGGGCTGTCGCTCAAAAGAGATGAGCTTGAGGATGCTCTTGATGTGCTGGAGGATGAGGCTGGCTCAGACAGATGGAAAAGGAAAAAGGCTGAGCTGGAAAAGGTGCTCAAACAGATTGATGACACATGGGCAAAATGCTGTGAGTAAAAAAGAGGGTGCTGAGAGATCAGCACCTTTTCTTTATTACAAATTCAAGACAGGGCAAGCTCAGACTTGCCTTGTTTTCATTTATGGTTTAGAATGTGCATAACCTATGATTAAAGGAGGGCATGACTATGGCAAACACAAAAAAGTATGTTGTTGACTATTGCTCTGGTGCAACAGGGTATGGATGGTCAAAAGAGTATGACAGGCTTGATGAGTTTGAGAGCTTTATTGATGAGATGAGGAGAGAGATCACAGCACATGTCTCAGTCTGGGATAACACCCTTAAAGATTTTATTTTCTACAAGAGGGCTCTGTGTTATGAGCCAGAGACAGATATGCTCAAGGCAATTGACAGAGACATGAGAACGAAAAACAGGAAATGGAAATGATACAAGGAGGGCATGATCATGGCTGACAAATTCACAGAATACATCAAGACTGACAAGAATGGCACAAAGTGGTTTGCTGATTACAGATGTCAGCATTGTGGCGGTGCTGGTGCATCTGAGGCATGGAGATACACAGGATATACTTGTTATTTTTGCGGTGGCTCTGGTAGGCTGTCAAAGCCTCATATATACAAGGAATACACACCAGAGTATGAGGCAAAGCTCAAGGCTCAGAGAATCAAGAGGCAAGAGAAAAAGCTGGCTGAGAGAAAAGCACACACAGCTGAGCTCAATGCTGAGTTTTACAAAAGAAATGGCTTTGATGCTGAGGGCAACATGTGGCTGGTGCTGGGCAATGCCTATGAGATCAAAGACAGGCTCAAGGAGCTGGGTTGCAAATACATCAAGGGTGCATGTGTCTGGAGCTCTGATCATGAGCTTGATGGCATCAAGACACTCAAGGTGAATGCATCTGACATGTATGACATAGACAATGCTGGTGTCTATATGTGGCAATGGCTCAAGGTGGGTGATGTCATTGAGATGGTCAGACAGGCAAATGAGGCTCTGACAGCATCTCAGTCAAAGAGCAATTATGTGGGCTCTGTTGGTGACAGGCTGGAGCTGACAGTCAAGCTGACAAAGGTGAGCTCATATGACACCCATTTCAATCATGTCACTGTCACAAATTTCATCAATATATTTGAGGATGCTGATGGCAATGTCTATGTGTGGAAAACAACAGCATGGTTTGATGCAAATATTGATGATGAGCTCACACTCAAAGGCACAGTCAAAGAGCATTCAGAATATAAGGGCATCAAGCAAACCATATTGACCAGATGCAAGATCATGGCAAAGGAGGTGAGATGAGATGGCATCAGGCTGGATTCTGGCATATAAGGCAAAAGACAGCTCAAATGTAAATTACATGCATGAGCAAAAAAAGAGCTGGGCTGATGAGGATGCAAAGAGAGCTCAGGCTCAAGGCTTTGAGATCATCAGCATTTTTCAAGCCCAGAGAGAATGCGACATCATAACAAAGGAGGCATGATGATGGGTAAAAAGAAAAAGAAAATCAAAGAGAGCAAAGCTGAGGTGTCAGAGGCTTTAAAGATTCTGTCAAATTATCACAAAGGTGTCTGGATTGTTGCTGAGCATTTGATTGAGTATGAGAATGGTGCAACACTCTTGCTGAGGGGTTATGATTGCCCTTTTTGCGGTAATTTCATCAATAGAAAATCTGGCAAACAGAATTTTTGTCACAAATGCGGTGCTGATCTAAGAGAGGAGGCAACAGATGACACAGAGAATCAATAACAATGGCAAGGGCATCACACCAGCTGATCAGGCAAATTATCTCTCAAAACATGCTCACTTGATAGGCATTGTTGACAATTGCTGGTATTACTCAATGGAGGGCAATGCATACAAGGTCATTGTTGTGGCTGGTGTTGTTGCTCAGGTCAACAAGATGAGCATTGCTGAGGCTGAAAAGATTGTTGCTTGCTCTCATTTGTCTTTTGGAGGGTTTTGACATGTTTAGTGTTTTTGAGGTGGCAACATTGCTGATTTGCACATTTATTGCAACATCATTTGTGTGGGTTTGCGTTTTTACATTCAAAAAGGAGAATCAGACATGAGAAAAATCACATCACAAGAGATCAGAGCACTCAAGGCAATCATCAAGAGCCAGAGAGACACCATCATGATGCTTGAGGCTGAGAATAATGATTTAATGTCACAGCTCCTTGAGAGCAAGGCAAAAGAGGGCAAGGGCTGTCTTGAGAATGCTGTTGATGCAATTTCACAGGTGATCTCAGCTGTTGCTGATTCTTTATCTGGTGAATTGACATCAGATGAGCTTGCATCACAGCTCAGAGAGTATGTTGATGATGACAGCACACTTTTTATTGATGAGGAGGGTGACACATGAGTAATTGTTTTCCAGAGAAATGTGATTCATGCATTCACAATGCTGTCTGTCATGCTGTTGCTGAGTGCTTGAATTATACACCTGATTTTGTTTGTGATCATTACAGAGCAAAATTTCAGCCTATTTCTGAGGAGACACTATATCAGATTATGGATGCTGAATTTGAGCATCATGATTCTTTTTGGGTAATTACACCCAAAGGCAAAAAGATTGAATTTATCATGAAAAAGGAGGAATTATGAAAATCAAATCATTTTCATCTGGCAATTTAATTGGCAAGCTCAATGCACTGGCTTTAATTTGTGACTGTTGTGGCGGTGCAATCAATTCAAGATCAATGGTATGTGACTATTGTGGCACAAAATACAAGATCATAAATGATGAGCCTGTGCTCAGAATTGAGCATCAGTCAAGCCCTGTGCGAGTTTTAAAGATGCAAACATCTGTGCCAGAGGAGCTGTTGAGGGATGGATGCATGGCAAAGGAATCTGTGACAAATATGGTGATGGGTGACATCAGACAACAGCTGGCTCAGGCTCTTGAGGAGATGATGACTATTGAGATGCAATATGATGCCAGACAGATGAGACAGGTGATCACAGCAAGAGTGAGAGTGCTTGAGCCAGATTTCAGATTCTCAAGCTATATGACAATCATGGAGGATGACAAATGACAAACAAAGAAATTATTAAATACTTGAGAGAGGTTTGTTGTAATGATTATGAGGCATGCACACAAAAACAGGTGTTGGCTCTTGAAAAGGCTGTTGAAATTATTTCAGACTTGCCAGAGGTCTCATATCCAAACCCTGTCACAGCTGACATTCATATGACAAACAGTGAGGCATCTGTGATCTTAAAACAGCAATCTCAGCTGGCTGAAATAATGCTCAGCTATTTTCCAGATAATCACCATATTGCTGAGTGTATAAAAGCCATTGATCTTGCAACACAAGCCCTCACATATACCGACAAGCACAGTGAGCTATATGTCAAGATCATGCTCAAATACAAATGTCCTGATTTTGATTCATTTATTAAAAAGATAAATGAGATTATTGAGGAGGTGTAAAAATGCCGTTCAAGGACAAAGAGACACAAAAGAAATATCTGAGAGAATACCAGCCAAACTGGATTAAGGAAAAGACTGTCAGCATGTGTCTGAGGCTCAACAGAGATCATGATGCTGACATCATTGAGCATCTGGAGAGACAGGGCAACAAGCAAGGATATATCAAAGCTCTGTTGAGAGAAAAGGCAAGAGAGGGCAAGACATGAGACACACAATTGATGAGCTGAGAATCAGACAAGCATTGCCTCTGGATGTCAAGATCAGGATGACACAGCAAAGAGTGAGAGAGTGGCTTGATGAGTATGGCTCTGATGGTGTTTATGTCTCATTTTCTGGTGGCAAGGATTCAACAGTGCTCTTGCATCTTGTCAGACAGATTTGCCCAGATGTCACAGCTGTTTTTGTTGACACAGGGCTTGAATATCCTGAGATCAGAGATTTTGTCAAAGGCTTTGAAAATGTTGTCTGGTTAAAACCTAAGCTGTCATTCAAACAAGTTATTGATAAATATGGTTATCCATTTATATCAAAAGAGGTTGCTGGATGTGCTGAGGGTGCAAAAAAATACTTGACAGAGCTTGCACAGAGCAACACAATCTCTCAGACAGACAGACAGACAGACAGACAGACAGACAGACAGACAGACAGGCTCATCATTTG
>Ga0265298_10002751_pt1 | contig 24011 bp, 13 predicted proteins | sample AusTroGonzalo_MG_3_FD_193486 | JGI IMG/M metagenome (GOLD analysis project Ga0265298, IMG submission 193486) | Bovine rumen microbial communities from tropical cattle in Woodstock, Queensland, Australia - Gonzalo_01 | ecosystem: Host-associated > Mammals > Digestive system > Stomach > Rumen ...
CAGTCCAGGTAAGTGCGTTCGTCTGCACTCAAAACGGTGCCATGCCTGTTATACCCGACAAGCTGAAAACAGTATAATCACCGCTTAAGAGGTTCAGTATCACGCTGAACCTCTTTTTTTCCTTTGACACATTTTCCATAAAAAGTTTGGCAGTCTCGCAAAAAAGTCATATCTTTGCCAAGAGATAACTAACAATAACATTCATCCAATGCGTAAAACCATACTATACCTGACTGCCCTGATGGCCGTTCTCACTTCGTGTTCAAAGAGTGAGAAAACCTACAGAATTGCTGTATCACAATGCTCAGAAGACATCTGGCGCGACAAACTGAATAACGAGTTGAAGATAGGTACATACTTCTACAATGATGTAGAATTGCGTTTTGCCTCTGCCGATGACAGCGACGAGAAGCAGATTGAGCAGATCCACCAGTTTGTCAATGAGGGCATCGACCTGTTGATAGTAGCCCCCAATCAGGTGGCCACCGTTTCTCCCGCTATTGATGAGGTCTTCGACAAGGGCATTCCCGTGATAGTGTTCGATCGCAAGACCAATTCCCAGAAATATACGGCCTATATCGGAGCCGATAATTTCGAGATGGGAAGACTGATGGGTGAATATATTGCGACACAACTTAAAGGTAAAGGACGTGTGCTGGAGATCATGGGCCTGAAGGGCTCTTCACCAGCCATCGAGCGTCATAATGGTTTCGAAGAGGCTATCAGCAACTATCCTGACATTAAGATTGTAGCCTCTCTCCAAGGTGACTGGACTGAAGAAAGCGCCATTAAAGCCATTAAAGACTACAAGGGTGACCTCTCAAATATCGATTTCGTATTTGGCCAAAACGACCGTATGGCCGTCGGAGCCTCAAAAGTCCTTCTCACCTCCTCATCTCCTCGTTTCTGCGGTATCGACGGCTTGCCAGGCGAAGGAAATGGCTTGGTTTGTGTACGCGACTCCATCCTCGATGCCTCGTATATCTATCCGACTCATGGCGATGAGGTCCTGCAATTGGCTATGAACATACTCCAGGGCAAACCGTATGAAAAAGAGAATCCGCTCATGGCATCACTTGTGACCAGAGATAATGCCAATGTACTGCTGTTGCAAAACGAAGAGATGGTACGCCAAGGGAATAATCTTAATCAGTTGCATGAGCGTTCGGATCTTTATCTGAAACGGCTTAGCAACCAGCGTATCGTGTTGATATTGGCAGCTGCTTTCATATTCCTTTTGCTGAACCTGATGGTTATCATCTATCGTTACCATTTACAGAAGGCCCGCATCCAAGAAGAGCGCACACAAATGGAACGTGAACAACTGGACTTTTATACCCAGGTAAGCCACGAACTGCGTACCCCGCTGACACTGATTGAAGGTCCACTATCCCAATTGGCGGAAACGAAAGACATTCGGGAGGCGGGAGCCGAAGCCTCAGGCCTCTTTGCCATCATCCAACGCAATACTCACCAGTTGACACAACTCATCAACAAGATGCTGAACGTGCAGGCCACTGGTAGCATTGATGATCTGACAGCAAGCCAGCAAGAGACAGCTCCGATAGCAAAAACTGCCGAAACGGAACAGGCTTTTGCCGACGAAATGTCAACGGTATTAATTGTTGATGACAATGCAGATATCCGTGCTTACCTGCGCACCATCTTACAAGACAAGTACCAAGTCAATGAGGCTGCCGACGGCCAGCAGGGACTCGTCATTGCCAACGAGATTGTGCCCGATCTGATTGTCTCTGATGTGATGATGCCTGTGATGAACGGTCTGGAGTTCTGCCAGCGCGTCAAGAGCGGTACAGCCACCAGCCACATTCCGGTTATCCTGCTCACAGCCCGTGCCCTCAGTCAGCATCAGATAGAAGGCTATGAGAGCGGCGCAGATGCTTATATCACCAAACCCTTCTCTGCCGAGTTGCTCTTGGCTCGTATCAGCAATCTTCTGAAAAGCCGCCTCGTCCTTAAAAATCTGTTTAGTACAGGGACTAACAGTAACAACGAGGAAACTAACGAGGCACCTCAAATCGTATTAAAGGAAGATACTTTCTTGCTTAAGTTCCGCGATTACATCGAGAAGAATATGGCTGATAGCGATCTCAGTGTAGAGACCATTGGTGCCGAACTTGGCCTTTCTCGCGTACAATTATATAGAAAGATAAAAGCCCTCACAGGACAGTCACCAGTCGAACTGCTTCGAACAGCCCGACTGCAAAAAGGCCGCGAATTACTACAGACTACTGACAAGACCATTTCAGAGGTGGCCTACGAAGTAGGTTTTACTGCCCCCTCTTACTTCACCAAATGCTTCAAAGACGAGTTCGGCATCAGTCCCTCAGACCTTTAAGATAGCAAAAATCGTTCATTTCATCACAAATATGTTACAATGAAACAAATTTGAGGTGGGATGAACGATATTTTAAATACCAACGCATTATTAGTTTGTACTTTTGCAGCAGTTAATTTTAGTACAAACCAAAAAGTAACAAACAAATGAAAGAAATGAAAAGACTGCTACTGAGCCTAACGCTCGCTCTTGTGAGTACAATAATGTACGCGCAATCAGAGATTAGTGGTACCGTAGTCGATGCTACAGGCGAATCGGTCATTGGTGCCACGATTATGGAAAAAGGTACGTCGAACGGTACGATTACCGATTTTGACGGTAACTTCAAGATTAAAGTCGCAGCAGGAACGACGCTTGTCATTTCCTATATCGGCTTTGAGACGCAGGAACTGCCCGCTAAGGATGGCATGCAGGTTACATTGAAGGACAATGCCAAGGAACTTGCCGAGGTTGTGGTAACTGGTTACCAGACTCAGCGTAAGGCAGACCTGACAGGTGCTGTAGCTGTGATGGACATGAAAGGCCCCATCAGCGAGAGTGATCCTAATATGCTGAACTCCATGCAGGGTAAGTTGGCAGGTGTGGATATCGTCACCGATGCTGCTCCTGGTGGTGGAAGTTCAACGATCCGCGTGCGTGGTATGAGTACGGTAAACGCCTGCGATCCTCTTTACGTCATCGATGGTGTGGCTACCAACGAGAATCTGAATTCACTGAACTCAGCCGATATTGAGTCTATCCAGGTGTTGAAGGATGCTTCTTCTGCATCTATCTATGGTAGCCGTGCCGCTAATGGCGTGATTATCATTACAACTAAGAAAGGTAAGGAAGGTAAGATGAATATCAACATCAACTACAATGCCGCTTTGCAGACCGTTGCCAAGAAGTATGATGTCCTCTCAGCAGAGCAGTGGGGTCAGGCTTACTGGCAGGCAGCAGCCAACAATGGAATTGCTCCCACTGCAGCCCAGGCTCTCTATGGTAATGGTGCTACACCTCAGCTCGTTAGTTCTGTTAATGGTATCCCCACAGCAAATACCAATTGGCAGGATCAGGTGTATAGTTCAGCTTGGACACAGAACCTTTCTGCCAGCATCTCGAATGCTTCTGATAAGGGAAGCTATATGTTCTCAGGCAACTACATCAATCAGAATGGTCTGATGGACCAGACGTTCTATAAGCGTCTTTCTGCTCGTGTGAACTCTACCTATAATTTTAATAAATATGTACGCGTAGGTGAGAACCTGATGATAGCTAAATGGGAGAATCGTGGTGCTGATGTCAATGGCGACCGTGGCATTCCCTATTCTGCAATGCGTCAGCATCCTGCCATCCCCGTATATCAGGCAGAGGGCGTTTTCGCAGATCCTGTAGCTATGCTTGGATCAGATATCGACAACCCTGTACAGACGCTTTATAACATGCGTGACAATAGCAACTCTTCATGGCGTATCTTTGGTAATGCCTATATTGACATCATGCCAATTAAGGGTCTGACTCTGAAGAGCAATATCGGTATCGAGCATGTACAGTATTTGAACAAGACACTCACCCGTAACGTACGTGCCACTGACGATACAGCCAACCGTGCCGTCAGCAGTGGTTATGGTGAGGGCGACACCTGGACATGGACAAACACAGCAAACTACTTATTCGATATAAATACCCAGCACCACTTCACTGTCCTGCTCGGCTCTGAGGCTATCAAATATGTATTCCAAGACCTGGCAGCAACACGTAAGGACTACGCTTTTGAGGATGCCAACTATATGCAGATTGGTTCCGGCTCTGGCACGATGACCAATGGTGGCGGCAAGCAGGAGTGGGCGCTCTTCTCACTCTTTGGAAAGGTTGACTACAATTTCGCTGACCGTTACCTCTTCTCTGCAACATTACGTCGTGACCAGACATCTCGTCTGTCGAAGGACAATAACTCAGGCATCTTCCCCGCCTTCTCTGGTGCCTGGCGCCTGAGCGAGGAGAAGTTCTGGCCGAAGAACAACATCATTGATAATGTGAAGGTTCGTCTGGCCTGGGGTCAGAATGGTAACTCAGCCATCTCCAATAACTATGCTGCCTTCTCAACCTATGCCTACGATCTGGGCAATGGCGCATATGACCTGAATGGCACTAACACCAACGTAGTAAGTGGTATCAAGGTCGCTACCACAGGTAACCCCGACCTGAAGTGGGAGACCACCACTCAAACCAACCTCGGTATCGATGCCTACCTTTTCAGTGGTGCCATCAGTCTTGGTCTGGATTACTATTGGAAGAATACCAAGGACATGATCACAATTCCTCCTGTGCTCTCTGTTGCAGGAGAGAACGCTGCCAAGTATATGAATACTGGTGAGATGAAAAACCATGGATTTGAGTTGAACCTCGGCTATCACTCTCCTCAATATGGTGATTTCTCTTGGGACGGTAACTTCAACATGTCAATGTATCGCAACGAATTGGTTCGCCTGAATGATGAGGTAAGCGTGATTGGCGGCGACTTCCGTCTGATTGAGGGACAGCCGATGGGAGTCTATTATGGTTATGTCGTAGATGGCATCTTCCAGGATGCTGATCAGGTTTCCAATCATGCTATTCAGGAAGGAAAGGGCGTAGGTCGTCTCATCTATCGTGATATCACTGGTGACGGCGTGGTTGACGAAGCAGACCGTTGCATCATCGGCGATCCTAACCCGGACTTCGGCATGGGTCTCACACTGACAGCCAACTATAAGAACTGGTCGTTCTCTACCTTCTTCTCTGGTGAGTTTGGCTTTGATATCTACAACGGTACTCGCAAGCAGTTGGAATTCATGACTTATGGCAACCTCTATACAAACCGTGGTGTTGACGTTCTGAATGCTTGGACACCAGAGAATACAGGTGCTTCAATCCCTGCCCTCACAACGGTTGATGATAATAATGAAACACGTATGTCAACATACTTTGTTGAAGACGGCTCTTACATGAAGTGTAAATATATCAAGTTAGGATATAAGTTCGACCAGAGTTGGATGAAGACCATCGGTCTCTCCTCACTCAATCTCTATGCTCAATTGGAAAATGTATTCACCATTACAAATTACAAAGGACTCGATCCTGAAGTGCCCCTCTCAACCTATGGTGCTCGCATCGACAACGGCCCATATCCAAGAGCACGTACATTCTCTGTGGGACTGAACGCAACGTTTTAATTGAAAACTGATAATTGATAATTGAAAATTGATAATTATGAAAGCATTATATAAAATCGGTGTAATCTGCGCAATCTGCGGTTTCACATCATGCAACGATATGCTCGACACCGTTCCTCAGGGACAGTTCACTGCCGAGCAGCTGGACGACAGCAGTGTAGAGGGTCTGGTAGCATCTGCCTATGCAGGTTTGGAGGCTCACTTCTTTGGGAACAATGAGGCTTTTGCCGGCCCGTCGACAAACTGGATCTTTGATGTCCGCTCTGACGATGCCTATAAAGGGGGTGGCGGTACTGGTATGGAAGAAAACATCCATCTACTCGAGGTTAGTGAGGTAAATTCCGACAATGTAAGCTGTCTGAACAAGTGGCAGAACAACTACTATGCTATTAGCCGTGTACACAATGCGATGCTTGCTGTGCAGAATGCATCATCAGTAAGCAATGCCGATGCGGTGTTGGGTGAACTGAAGACACTTCGCGCCTGGTACTACTTTGATCTCATTCGCATCTTCAACCGCATTCCATATTTCATTGAAGGCGAAGATGTAAATACAAAAACAAACGACGAGTATAGTCGCGATGAAATCTTCTCCTTCATCAAGCGCGATCTCACTGAGGCCATCGGGGTGCTGCCTGCTCAGAAGAGTGCTGCCGGCCGTATCACCAAGACTACCGCTCAGGCTATCATGGCTAAGGTTTGTGCCTTCACCAGCTCTTGGGAGGATGTGAAGACCTATGCTGATGCCGTTATTAGCAGCGGACAGTACAGCCTTTACAGCAATTTTGGCGACCTTTCAAAGATTGAGAAGAACAATGGTTCTGAATCAGTATTTGCTCTACAAGTGTCAACTGCCAATGACAATGCCCATATCAATTGGAGCAATCTGCTGAACTGCACCTATAGCGATGGTAATCTCTATGGTACGGGTGATGACTTCTTCTATGGTTCACAGAATCTGGCGAATGCTTTCCGTACAGATCCTGCCACAGGTCTTCCTTATCTTGATGGCACATTCAATAAGGTCAATGTTACTGAGAACTATGCTGGTACGCTCGATCCCCGTCTCGACTTCACTGTAGGTCGTATTGGTCTGCCTTGGCGTGGTCATACCTATAACGAGAAATGGTGCCGTGCCTATGACACATATGGAGAGTTCTCTAACAAGAAGGCCTGGCCTGCTCCTGAGGTGTCGCTGGCTACTTGGCCCTGGGGTTGCAATCCTCTGAACTTCATGTTTATCCGCTATGCTGACATCCTGCTGCTGAAAGCTGAGGCTCTGATAGAGACCGCTACAGGCAACAATGCTGCTGAAGATGCTGGACTCGTAGAAGCCCGCAATCTCGTGAATCAGGTTCGTCAGCGTGCGGCCAATAGTATCGATGGCAGCTACTCGCCTGTGGATCTCGATCCTTCAAAAGCCGACTATTACGTTGGTCTCTATCCTGCAGATTGGGATGGTAACCTCTATTGGACTAAAGAACGTGCTCGCATGGCCCTCCGTTTTGAGCGCCGTCTGGAACTCGCCCTCGAAGGCAACCGTTGGTTCGACCTCGTACGCTGGGGAAACGACTATCTCATCAATACGATGAACACCTATATGACAGAGGAATCTGCTCTTCGCTCCTATTACCAAGGACGCAGTGTCAGTGCCAACGAGATATTCCTGCCTGTACCTCTCGCTGAGATCGACAATTCAAATGGTCTCTACAAGCAGTACTAAGTCAATGCATAATTTATAATGCATAATGCATAATTAATAATAAAAACGATACGACAATGAAAAAAATATATTTAGGACTCATCGCTGCATTGAGTATTTTCACAGCTTGTTCCGATGTGGAATATGAGGCAGCCAATTATTCCGAGGCCGTTACAAACCTTGTAGCAGATTACACGCAGGGAAGCCGTCAGGTAACCCTCCACTGGGATAATCCCACAATGAGCGGATTATCTGGGATCCAGATTATCAAGGACAATACCGATGTGATGAATATCGATGAAGTGGTCAACAGCTACTTCATCAAAAAGGCTCCGACGAATGTCGATGTGGCTTACACTGTCAAGGCCCGCTATAGCGATGGTCGCGTCAGCGAGGGTCAGACCGTTCGCTTCAATATCGCCTATGAAGTACAGAAGGGTGCATCGAAGATAGCCATGCTCGTACCCGATGACTACAATAAGTCTGATGACGAAAAGGACGCTGTAGCCTGGTTCCAGAAGAACTATGTCAATACCAATAAGGGCATCTTGCTCACACCTTCTTCCATCGACGAACTCGACATCGAGAAACAGGCTGCTTGTTGGGTGATGTGCGACCGCATTGGTATCGAAAAAGGTTGGCAGAATCTGCCGGGCAATCTGGCATCGAATGCGACCATTGAGGCTCTGAAGGCTTTCACTGCTGATGGTGGAAACCTGCTGCTCACCAACCACGCTACCCAGCTCACTGTTGCTGTAGGTCGTATCGCTGATGCCTACGCTCCTGGAATCTATGGTAATGGCGAGGGTGGACAGAATAACGACGTCTGGGGTTCACAGCCTATCATCGGTAATGCAGAAGGACAGATCTACGACCACTCCGGTCACGACATCTATCGTGGCATGAAGTTTACCAGCGGTCTCTATGAGCGCTCAATCTACTGCTTCGAAGGTGCAGGTATCAAGGGCGACCACAATTGTATGTGGGATCTGAATGCCTATGGCTTGGCTCCTAACCCCAACGTGGTAAAGACTTGGGAAGAAACCACCAATTCTACCGTCCTCGGCACATGGAATCACGTAGTTGACTACTGCTGTGCAGGTATCGTCGACTTCAACCCCACTACTTCGTTTGCAGGTCGTATACTGGCCGTTGGTCTGGCTGCCTATGAGTGGAACATTGGAGGCACCAACGATTATCAGGATCAGTTAGAGAAGTTCACCGCCAACTGTCTCAGCTATGTAGGCACACCAGCCGAGTCGAAGGTTGCCATGCTTGTAGCCGATGATTACACAAAGTCTGCCGATGAAAAGGACGCTGTAGCCTGGTTCCAGAAAAATTATGTTGAGACAGGAAAGGGCGTCTTATTGAAAGCCTCAGAAATTGACAACCTTGATATCGAAACTAATCCTATGTGTTGGGTGATGTGCGATCGCATCGGCATCGAAAAGGGTTGGCAGAATCTGCCTGGCGGCCTGGCTTCCAATGAGGTCATTACTGCCCTGAAGGCCTTCACTGCTGATGGTGGAAACCTGCTGCTCACGAATCACGCTACCCAGCTCACCGTTGGCTTAGGACGTATCGCTGAGGCATACGCACCCGGTATCTATGGAAATGGTGAAGGTGGTCAAAACAATGACATCTGGGGCAGTCAGCCTATCATCGGCAATGCCGAGGGACAGATCTACGATCACTCCGGCCACGACATCTACTGGGGCATGGACTTCGTCAGCGGTCTCTACGAGCGTTCGATTTACTGCTTCGAGGGTGCTGGTATCAAGGGCGACCACAATTGTATGTGGGATCTTAACGCCTACGGTCTGGCTCCTAATCCCAATGTCGTGAAGACATGGGAGGAGACCACCAATTCTACAGTACTTGGTACATGGAATCATGTAGTAGATTACTGTTGTGCAGGCATCGTGGACTTCGCACCAACTACCACCTTCGCAGGCCGTATCCTTGCCGTAGGTCTCGCAGCCTACGAGTGGAACATCGGTGGAGTGAACGAGAAGCAAGATCAGTTGGAGCGTTTTACCAGCAATTGTATTGGATACTTGAAATAGGATTCATATGTTAGTAATTTTTTAGAGTAGGTTAGAAGATTGTTTCTGGATGGGGAGCATGGTCGAAAATAACGGCTTTGCTCCTTTTTTTCTTGGAAAAATGATACAATGAACGATAATTAGTATCATTTGAAACAATATTTATAGGTGTTTGGACAAAAATACCATAACTTTGCAACCAGAATTAGATACTGAAAATAATGAAATTTAAGAGACTTTCGCTTATCGCACTGACCATTATCCAAACGGCAGGTATCGCAGCCCAGACGACTGTGGCTCATTTTGACATGTCGCTCATTGATGGGAAAATCATAGAGCAGGTAACCAATACGGAGTATATTGTCAACTCCCAATTACAAGCCAGCACCATCGTCGGACTCGACGGTGAGGCTTTGCGCTTTGACGGCTATTCTAATTATGTACGTGCGGGACTGCCCGGCAACTTAAGTACAGAGTCTTTGACCGTGAGCGTCGTACTGGCAGCCGAGAGCTATCCCATGATGCAGGTGGATGTTGCTGAGGTTACACCGACCTATGCATCTATCTGCGGAAATCTCGATGAAGACGGTAAGAAAGGCTTTGCTTTCGAGTTGTCATCACAGGGCGATCTTCGTTTCCGTTTCGGTTCTGCCACTGGATTCCTGATGACGATAACGGGCTCAAAGAAACTACCCCGCGGGCAGTGGTGCCAACTGATAGCCGTACTCGATAAGGCCGGGAATACTGCTACCCTCTACTTGAACGGCGAGAACATCGGCACAGCACGCATGAGCCGTGCCGATATCACACATAGCGATGCAAATTTCTATATTGGCAAGGATGCCACTGACAAGAAGGAGGGTCCGTTCCTCATCAACACGTTTTGCGGAGCTATTGACGACATTCGTATTAGTAATGAAGTCATAGACTTTACGCTCATCGATCCTAAAGACTTCTGTGCGCTTCCACTTCCCAACTTCAACTATCCCGCTGAGCGATATGCGGGAAACATTTGGCGTCCACAGTTCCACGGAATGCCTTCAGGTTCATGGACTAACGAGACGCATGGCTTGATTTATAGTGGAGGACGCTATCATGTGTTCTTCCAGAAGAATGCCAATGGACCGTATATGTCTCGTCTGCATTGGGGACACATCTCCAGTGAGAATCTCTACGACTGGACTGAGGAGCCAATAGCCATCTATCCAGGAGAGAGTTACGACATCAAAGGTTGTTGGAGTGGCTGTGTCTATGAAGACGGGGGCGACACCTATCTGATATATACAGCTGTTGATAACGCCAAGGCAACGATTGCCCAGGCCCAGGCCAAGGATAGCGGATTGATAGAGTGGGAGAAGCAAGGCGTGATTATCAATGGTCGCCCATCAGGTTTGTCAGACGATTTCCGCGATCCTTATTTCTTCACAGCAAACAATCAGAAGTATATCATTGTAGGAACCAGCAAGAACAATATTGGTGCCTGCACGCTGCATAAGTACGAGAATGGTTCGTGGACCAACGATGGCACCATCTTCTTCCAAGGCGGAAACGCCAACCAGCATGGCACGTTCTGGGAGATGCCAAACGTGACTCCTATGGGCGATGGAAAATATCTCTTTACTTGCACACCACTGAATACTGGTGTTGGTGTGCGTACACTCTGTTGGGTGGGCACTATTAGCACTGATGGCAAGTTTTCTCCCGATGGTGAAGTGCAGTATCTCGAAATGGCAGGTATCAGTCGTGATGGCTATGGTCTGCTATCACCTTCTATCTATCAAGAAAATGGCAAGACCTTGCTTCTTGGCATTGTGCCAGACAAGTTGCCTACCCAAAACAACTACGAAATGGGGTGGGCACATAACTATTCCCTGCTTCGTGAAATAAGTTTGGCTGCTGATGGCTCACTCATTCAGAAGCCCTACAGTGGTCTGACCGCTATGCGCACAGAGACATCTTATAGCAAAGAACTTGCCCTAAACGGTATCGAATCGCTGGCTCCAGTCAGTGGTCGGCAAATAGAATTGTTGGGCGAGTTCAATGTAGCAAGCGGTACTTGCGGCTTTAACTTCCTGAAGTCTGACAGCAAACAGGTTTCGCTGACCTACGATGCTGATAACGGCAAGCTGACACTCGATATGACTTCGCTCGATCGCACTGTGAACGATGGTGTTTATGGCGGTATTTACTCTGTTGCCCTTCCAAAGAAAGTTGCCCTTGGAGAAAAATTGAAACTTCATGTTTACCTTGATGGTTCAATAGCCGATATCTTTGTGAATGATACTTGGGCCTATAGTGTCCGCATCTTCTCTAACGATGCAGCACAAGTTGAGACTGAAGCATTTGCCACAGCCCAAATGCAGGCAAGCCTTAAAGCCTGGACGCTGAATGCCAAGCAAGGTGGCGATACAGGAATCAGGACCATTGACAATGGACAAAGGACAATTGATAATTCCATCTACGACCTTCAAGGCCGCAGGTATTCTCACTCCTCACTCCACACTCCTCACTCCACATTATTCATTCAAAACGGAAAGAAATATGTTAGTCGCTGATACACTTGTCGCCATTGGCCTCGCTACTATCTCTCTTGGCACCATTCAAGAGGCCAATGGCGTACAGGAACGAACCTTCTTGTTGGGTAATGCCGGTACTGAGGCTGTAACACTGGTTCAGGGTTACACCTCATGTGGTTGTACCACCATCCAGTTTGATAAGGACAAGTCAATAGCAGTAGGCGATTCCACAAAGGTCATTCTGCGCTTTAACCCACAAGGCAAAGGTGGTGAATTCGAAGAAACAGGTACCATTGTCTATGGCCCTAACCGCAAACGTGTCCAACTATCAATGGTTGGAACATGTATCACCTCAGAAGAGACCTTGATGCGCCAGTTCCCTGTTCGTATCTCTGATCAAATCCGCTTATCTGCAGACCACTTCGATCTTGGCATCATGCACATCAGCGAGACCAAAGAGCGTAACGTCATAATCCTTCATCGTGATGAAAATAATCGACAGGAACGTATCCCCATCACATTCACCGTCGATGCCAATACACCCAAAGGTCTGCAACACATTCCCTACCCCACAAAGACATTAGTCCAAGGCAAAGAACAAACCCTCACCATTACTCTCGACGTATTGGTTAAGTAACAATTATCGTTCATTGCATATATTTTTGTTGCGGTGAACGATTTTTGATAATCTTTGAAACATATCTTATCACTAGCAGAGGTAAAACAGCGTACCTTTGCACCAGAGTTTTATATTTTGAGTTTAGTTGGTTGTTAGTAAAATAGTTTTTGGCTAATTAGTTAGTTAGTGTAATATAGTTAGAATAACCTTTGATTGTTTTCAGGTTAATTTGTGGAAGGCGCGGCTCGTGATGAGTCGAGTTTTTTGATGTTTCCACATTGGGGATAATTCGTTCCATTCAGGGATTATTTCTTGAAAAATTTGGCAATCTCATAAAAAATGCATACCTTTGCCGTAGTTATTGCTAATCAAGAATAAAGAATATGCGTAAGACCATAATCGTAATGATGGCATTGCTGGCAATGCTGACCTCTTGCTCGGAAAATGAGAAGACTTACAAGATAGCTATATCACAGTGTGGCTCTGGCAGATGGCGTGACAAGGTAAATAACGAAATGTTGGGAGCACAGCATCTTTATGATCAAAGTGTCAAGGTGGAAATTGTCGATGCCCATGATGATACAGAGCTTCAGATTCGTCAGATTGATAGCCTGGCTAATGCCGATATTGATCTGTTGGTGGTGGCTCCTAATGAGGCGGCTCCAGTATCAGAAGCCATCGCTAAGGTTAAGAAGAGGGGCATTCCTATCATATATTTCGACCGAAAAGCTGAGACAGAGGACTATACTGCTTTTATAGGAGGAAATAATATAGAAGCAGGAAAGGCGATGGCCAACTATGCATTAAGTCTTATTGATGATTTATATGTCAGTGGACACAAACCAAAAGTGGTGGAAATCACAGGTGCCATGTCCTCTTCTCCTGCTCAAGAGCGTCATGAGGGGTTCCTCAGCGTGATGAAAGAGCATAGGAATCTGGAATATATTTATAAAGAAGCTGATTGGTCATCGGATAAAGCTTGTCAGATTACTGAGGAACAAATTGACTCTGAGCAAATGCCCGACGTCATTTTCTGCCATAATGATGGTATGGCAACTGGTGTTTATAAAGCCGTTGTTGGGAAAGGCGTTGAGGGAAAGATCATGATACTTGGTATTGACGGACTGCCGGACGAAGGTATTGAATATGTGCAGTTGGGGCATCAGATAGGTTCGTATGTCTATCCTACTCATGGAGAGCGCATAGTGAAACTGGCTCTCGACATCCTGACTGGCCAGCCCTTCGAGCGCGACAACGAGCTGCAAGGTATGATGGTAACACCAAGAAATGCTGATCTGATGGCACTGAACAGCAATGAGTTGATTAGGCAGAATAAAGACCTGATGACGATACAAGATAAGTTGGAAGCCTATTTTGGTCTTTACAACACCCAACGGAAGGTGTTGATAGGCAGTTTTGTTGCCATTATCCTGCTAATTGTGGCGTTTGTTATGATGTGGCGCGCCTATATTCAAACACGCAGGGTAATTCGTCAACGGCAGACCCTGAACGAAGAAGAGACATTGTTCTACACCAATGCTGACAATAGGAAGTTGCGTCAGATATTCGAGCCTAAAAAAGAAGATACGCCAACTCCGCGATCGCAGGATACAATCTTTGCTGAAACGCTGAACGAGGCTATCCTTAAGAATATGAGTAACCCCAATTTGAAGATGGACGAACTTGGGGACGAGATTGGACTTAGTCGCGTGCAATTATATAGAAAGGTGAAAGCCATCACAGGTCTCTCACCCGTGGAACTGCTAAGGCAGATGCGTCTACAGCGAGGTTACGCCCTACTGCAAAGCACCAACAAAACTGTTAATGAGATAGCATACGAAGTTGGGTTTGGTACGCCAGGCTATTTCTCTACCTGTTTCAAGAAGCAATTTGGTAAATATCCTACGGATGTAAGGGCAGATATATAACGTCTGCCCTTTATTTATGTATGATGTCAACAAAATGAACTTAATAGTCGAGAATTGTTTCATGTATCATTTTTACTTGCCTGTGAACGATAATTTTAAGTATTAAGACTAATATAATAGTACTTTTGCAGCAGAAAAAATAATTCACAAGAGTACTAATCAAATTAAGAGTTCAACAATGGAACAACTGAAAAAACTTTTTCTAAGTTTGTTTGCTCTCCTTTCGAGTACAATAATGTACGCGCAGAGTGAGATCAGTGGTACCGTGGTCGACGCTACTGGCGAGACGGTCATTGGTGCTACGATTATGGAAAAGGGCACATCGAACGGTACAATTACTGATTTCGATGGTAACTTTACATTGAAAGTCGAGGCAGGAAAAATCCTCGTTATCTCCTACATTGGTTATCAGACAGTGGAGCTGCCTGCAGAGAACGGCATGAAGGTGACACTGAAAGATGACGCAGAGGTACTGCAGGAAGTTGTGGTGACTGGTTATACCACCCAGCGCAAAGCCGACCTGACAGGTGCCATCTCAACTGTAAGTGTTGATGAAATGGCAAAGCAGAACGAGAATAACCCGATGAAAGCTTTGCAGGGTCGTGTACCAGGCATGAACATTACGGCTGATGGTAATCCTTCTGGTGCTGCAACAGTGCGTATCCGTGGTGTTGGAACGTTGAACGACAACGACCCGCTCTACATCATCGATGGCGTGCCCACGAAGGCTGGTATGCATGAGCTGAACGGTAACGATATTGAGAGCATCCAGGTGCTGAAGGATGCTGCCTCAGCTAGTATCTATGGTTCGCGCGCTGCCAACGGTGTTATCATCATTACCACTAAGAAGGGTAAGGACGGTAAGGTAAAGGTGAACTTCGATGGTAGCATTGCCACCTCTTTCTATACAAACAAGATCGAGACCATGAATGCCAGCGAGTGGGGACGTGCCTACTGGCAGGCAAGCGTGAACGACGGTCTGAACCCAAGCAACAACAATCTAGGCTATAACTACGATTGGAGTTACGATGCCAATGGCAACCCGGTTCTGAACAACATGAGCATGAATATGTTCCTTGACGAGAATGCCTCTGTACGTGCTGGCGATACCGACTGGTTCGATGAGATTACTCGTACAGGTGTGGTACAGCAATATAATGTATCTATCAGCAATGGCTCTGAGAAGGGTAGTTCATTCTTCTCACTTGGCTACTATGACAATCAGGGTACTATTAAGGACAGTTACTTCAATCGCCTCTCTGGTCGTGCCAATGCTGACTATAAGCTTTTCGATGGAAATCTGGTGATTGGCGAGAACTTCACCATCAACCGCACAAAGGGTGTCGATGCTCCTGGCGGTGTGCTTGAGCACGCGCTGGAGTTCAACCCAAACTTCCCCATCTATGCGGAGAACGGTAAGTACGCCCAGGCGCTTGGTGCCTACTCTGAGCGTGAGAACCCACTGAGCATGATAGACAATGCAAAGGATAACGAATACACACAGTGGCGTATGTTTGGCGATGTTCACCTGAGTATCACGCCATTCAAGAACTTCATGGTTCGCACCACCTTAGGTATGGACTATACCCAGAAAGAGCAGCGTTTCTTCACCTATCCTATTGCCAACGGTAAGGTGATGCGTACAGACTCTGCTGTTGAAGGCAAGCAGGAACACACCATGCGCTGGATGTGGAACGCTATAGCCACCTATAACCTTGAGATTGGCAAGCATCGCGCAGATGCGATGATCGGTACTGAGGTGAACCGCATGGATTATAAGATGTACAGTGCCAAGCGTTACGAGCTGGCTATTCTGAATACCGACTATATGTGGCCATCGGCTGGTGCAGGCCGCCAGTTGGCAGAAGGCTTTGGCGAAGGATTTAGCCTCGTTTCCTTCTTTGGCAAGGCAAACTATACCTATGATGACAAGTACTTGGCATCATTTACCATACGTCGCGACGGTTCCAGCCGTTTCGGCAGCAGCAACCAATATGGTACTTTCCCGTCAATATCAGCAGGTTGGCGCATCTTACAGGAGAAGTTCATGGAGTCGACAAAGAGCTGGCTCGATAACCTGAAACTGCGTTACTCATGGGGACAGACTGGTAACCAAGAGATTTCAAATACAGCACGATATACACTCTATAAGTCGGTTGTTTCTACAGGACTGTGGGGTAGTGGACAGGCTGGTTCCTCTTACGATATCGCTGGTAAGAATGGTGGTTACGACCTGGCTAACGGATACGTCCGCAACCAGCGTGGTAACGACGATATCAAGTGGGAAACCACGACTCAGCATAACATCGGTCTTGATTTCGCTATCCTGAGAAATGAAATCTATGGTAGCTTCGACTGGTTCAATAAGAAGACCACAGACATTCTTCTCTTTATGGAAGGTATCGCAGCCATGGGTGAGGGCTCTGGCCAGTGGATCAATGCCGGTGAGGTAAAGAACAATGGTTGGGAATTGACCGTTGGCTATCGTCACCGTCTGCCTAACGATTTCTCATGGGACATCAGCGGAAACATCAGTAAGTACGTGAACGAGATTACTAAGTTGCCTGAGACAGTGGCTGCCAACGGTAAGTATGGTGGCAACGGTGTCAAAAGCGTTGTAGGTCATCCCATGTTCTCGCAGGTAGGTTATATCTACGATGGCATCTTCAAGAGTCAGGAGGAGATTGACAATCACGCAACGCAGGAAGGTGCTGGCCTGGGACGTATCCGCTATAAGGATCTGAACGGGGATGGTCACATCACAGAGGAAGATCAGGACTGGATTTACGATCCGACACCCGACTTCACATGGGGCTTGAACATCTACCTGCAGTACAAAAATTGGGATATGACCATGTTCTGGCAGGGCGTTCAGGGCGTAGACGTGGATTGTCGCGGCTATAAGTCACAGACTGACTTCTGGGCAAACTCTGCCATCAATGTTCCTTACCTGAACAAGGGTGTCCGTGTGCTCGATGCTTGGAGTCCTGCTAACCCAGGTAGCGATATCCCTGCACTCACAACATCGGATACGAATAACGAGGGTCGTGTATCTTCTTATTATATCGAGAACGGTTCATACGCTAAGCTGCGCACCATACAGTTGGGCTACAACATGCCAAAGCATGTTACAGATAAGCTTCATCTTGACCGTATCCGCCTCTATGCTTCAGCTCAGAATCTGCTGACCATCAAGAGCAGCAAGTTTACTGGTGCTGACCCGGAGAACCCAGGATTCAACTATCCTATCCCCCTCAATCTTACATTCGGACTCAACGTGGGATTCTAAGAAAAGGTAAAAAAGTAAAAAGATAAAAAAGTAAACGTTATGAAAACAAAGATATTCCATATAATCTGTGTAATCTGCGCAATTTGCGGTTTCTCTTCTTGCTCTGATTTTCTGGAGGAGCAAGTGCCACAGGCCACGCTGACCCAGGACGAGGTGAAGAATCCTGAGTATATCGATAACGTGCTGATCTCTGCATACGCTGGCTTAGTATCTATTGAAGATATGAATGCTTCATTCTCACTCTGGAACTATGATACCCGTTCAGACGATGCCTATGTAGGCGGTTCTGATTTCTCTGATGGTGAGCCATTCCACAGATTGGAAAAGAGTACTGGTGTGATGACCACAGACTGGCCCTTCAGCAGTATCTGGAACAAATTCTATAATTACCTCTCACGCGTTAGCCTGTCGATCGATATTCTGGCCAGTGCTGATCAGGACAACGCTACTATTCATCAGCGTACTGCCGAGATGAAGTTCCTCCGTGCCTATGGCCACTTCCAGCTGAAGCGTCTGTTCAAGAAGATTCCGTTCGTCAACAAGGCCAATATGCAAGAGGAGGACTATAATAACCTCTCGAACACAGAATATACCAACGATGAGGGCTGGCAGCAGATTATCAATGACCTGGAAGATGCATACGCTGTGCTTCCAGCCGTACAAGCTGAGAAGGGTCGCCCCACGAAGGCTGCCTGTGCTGCATTCCTTGCTAAGGTTTACCTTTATAAGGCCTATCGTCAGGATGATGCCAGCTCTAATCAAGTGACAGCTATCAACACTGAGGATCTCCAGAAGGTCGTGGACTATACTAATCCTACAATTTACAATGGTTACGGTCTCGAGCCAGACTTGCACAATAACTTCCGCCCGGAAGAGCAGTACGAGAATGGTAAGGAAAGTCTCTGGGCTATCCAGTATTCAAGAAACGATGGTACTGTCTATGGTAACCTTAATTTCTCATATCGACTGATAGTGCCATGTATTCCGAAGGTACACGACTCAGGTTGTGATTTCTATAAGCCATCACATAATCTGGTGGATGCTTATCGTACCAATAGCGACGGTCTGCCCCTGCTCGATGACTTCGCGTCTGTCGATTACACCGTAGGCAGCAATCATACGGTCGATCCCCGCCTGTTCGTCACGGTTGGCGTGCCTGGCACTCCCTATATGTTCAATCCCGGCTTTATGATGGCTGAAAGCAATGCTTGGAGCCGTTCGGGTGGCACATTCGGATACTTTGTATCGCTGAAGCAGAATGTGGATCCCTCATTGACCGACAGCTACCTCTATCTGTGTGATTCTCAGTGGGCCAGCTCGATGAACCGCATCGTGTTCCGCTATGCAGATGTGCTGCTGATGCGTGCAGAGGCTCTGGCTCAACTGGGACAGACTTCTGAGGCCATGGCTCTGGTGAATCAGGTTCGCAGCCGTGCTAATGGTATGATCACAAATAGCGTCGTTTCGAACTATCCTAACAAATACGGTGTACACTATGCTGTTGGCAAGTACAACGGTTCCTATTCCAAGGATGAGGCAATGAAGATCATCAAGATGGAACGCCGCTTGGAGTTGGCTATGGAGAGTGAGCGTTTCTTCGACTTGGTACGCTGGGGCGACGCAGCCACCGTACTGAACAAGTTCTATAGCAGTGAAAGTGAGAAGATGAATTTCTTGAAAGGTTCGCAGTTCACTGCCAATAAGAACGAGTATCTGCCCGTGCCATTCGAACAGATGGCAGCATCTAACGGACACTACACACAAAACTGTGGACAGTGGTAATAAATTGGATTAAGAATTAAGAGTTTAGAATAAAGAGAAATAGTTATGAAAACTAATATATTTTGCATCATCTGCGCAATGTGCGTGATTTGCGGTTTCTCTGCCTGCAGTGAAGATCATACGGGCAGCATCGATGTCAGCGGAGAATGTCTGGTTCAGGAGTTCGTGCTCAATGGACAATACATGGCTACCATCAATACAGAGAAGCGACTGGTTAAAGTCAAGGTCCCTGTGGACTTCGATCAGAAGGGCAATATGGAGATAACGAGTCTTACTGTATCTTCAGGTGCCAAGACCAATATGAAGGTTGGCGATCATATCAACTTTGACGGAGACCGTACACTGCACATTTCCAATGGCGACCTTGTTATGGATTATCAGGTAAGTGTACGTAATGACGAGGCTCTGATGTCACTCTTTATCTTGGAAGGTGTAAAAGGTGCCATCAACCAGCAGGACAAGACCGTGACCGTCAGTGTGATGACAAATAGCGGTATTGACCTCAGCAACGCAACCTTTGAGGTGGAGTGCAGCGAGGACGCCACCTGTAGTCCGGCCAGTGGCACTAAGGGGAACTTCACTGAGCCATTCCAGATTACACTGAATGACAATACGGCAACAACGGTCTATACCGTTTATGTCACACTGATTGAGGATCCTATCGCCTTGTTTGTTGGCGAGGCTGAGAATATCGAGTTGTTGAACGACGAAGAGAAGGTTGCTGCCAAATGGCTGACGGGTAATATCGCCAGTGCAGCTTATGCATCATGGAGCGATGTTGCCAGCGGCAATATCTCACTCGAAAAGTGCAAACTGGTGTTCTTCCACCGTCATTGTTCTTCATACGGTAACTATAACGGTTTCGCTGAGGCTGAGAATGGTGCTATGACGGCTCTGCCTAAGATGAAGGAGCTCTGGCAGCGCGGCGTGGGCTTCGTGTTAGGACGTTCGGCTGTGAACTATGCCATCGCACTGGGTGCAATGCCTGAGGATGCTTATCCCAACAATGTTTGGGGTGGCGGAGGCGGCGAAGGCTCCGACCTGATGGGTGACGATCCTTGGCACTTCTATGCCTATGACATCACACACCCATTGTGGAAGAACCTCAAGACCTATCCTGGAGCAGCCGATAACGCAGTCTACACACTTGATAAGGACTACACCATCTGCAACACCACATCTCAGTATGGATTCTGGGATACCTACGGAGGCGGTAAGGACGCCATGGAGGCAAAGACTGGTGCCCGTGCACTCGGCGGTGACAACAGCGTTTCGTCTTGGGAGCTGAAGGGCGCAAGCGGCGAGTTTGGCAAGGGCGGTATTATCTGCCTGGGTTCTGGACTTTTCGACTGGAATTCACCTACGCCATACATATCAAACTATCACGATAATATGGGCACCATCCTGCTCAATGCATTCGATTATCTAACCAAATAAAAAACAGAACAATTATGAAGACAATGATATATTCAGTATTCGCACTCATGCTGTCAGCCTCTGTGCTGACGGCGTGCAGCGACGACGAGTTCAGCGGCGATCCCGCTAAGGACTGGAACGGCACTGCCACATTCTTTGCTCCTACAGATGCACAGGGTTTCGGTACATTCTACAAACCCGCAGTAGGACGTGTAGGCGACCCCATGCCTTTTTACGATCAGAAGGCTGGTGACTTCAAGGTTCTCTATCTTCAGGAGTTCGAAAACAATATGAGTCATCGTTTCCATCCCATTTGGGGTGTAACAACCAAAGACGGAGCCAACTACGAGTCGCTGGGTGAGATTCTGCCATTCGGAAGCAACGACTATCAGCAAGATGCTGCTCTGGGTACTGGTTGTGCTTACGAGAAAGACGGTACGTATTACATTTATTATACCGGCCATAACGGTAACTGTAAGAACCGTGAGGTGGTGATGCGTGCGACATCGACCGACTTTAAGACATGGACAAAGGACGAACTGTGGACACTCAATGGCCCTGACTTTGGCTATTCTGGCAATGACTTCCGCGACCCGCAGATCTTCGTTGCTGATGATAACCTCTACCACATGGTCATCTCTACCTATCCTGTCAATGGCGGTGATCCTGTCTTTGCTGAGTTCAAGTCAAGTGACCTGAAGAACTGGGAGCACATCGGCCGCATCCGCATGATCTGGGATCGTATGCTGGAGTGCCCCGATATCTTCAAGATGGGTAATTACTGGTATCTTGTCTACAGCGAGAGCTTCCGCGCCAGTTGGAGCCGCAAGGTGAAGTATATGGTTGCTTCTACCTACGATGAGCTGAAGAACTGCCTCAACGATGGACCAAAGTGGCCTGCCGATGGTCACGAGGGTGTGCTCGACAGCCGTGCATTTTATGCAGCTAAGACAGCTTCTAACGGCACAGACCGTTATATCTGGGGATGGTGCCCGTTCCGTTCGGGTGCTGACATCCATGAGAAGAATGTCAACGTAGGTGCTGGCGATGGCAATGAACCGAACTGGAGTGGTGCACTGGTGTGTCACAAGATTATCCAGCATGCTGATGGAACGCTCACACTTGGTGCTGTGCCTGCTATGGCCGCTAAGTATAGTCAGACGGCTGACGCTAAAGTCATGGAATCTAACGGTTATAATGGTGGAATGTTGAGTGGCGACGGTGCTTACGTGCTTTACAACCGTCTGGGTGCTCAAAATCACATTTCACTGACAGTCAAGACATCCAACAACTGGGACAAGTTCGGCATCTCACTGGTTCGCGGCTCAGACTCCAAGAAGTACTATACAATGGTAGTGAATCCTGAATGGGAAGATGGTCGCAAGGTGAACTTCGAACAGGAAGGTGAAGAAGGCAAGGGCTTCATTGAAGGTGCTGATGGCTACAACTTCGCCCGTCCATCAGACAATACCTATAAGATTGACATCTACACAGACAATAGCGTGATGGTCATGTACATCAATGATGTCTGCGCTTATACCAACCGTATCTACGGTATCCAGAAAAATTGCTGGAGCATCAATAACTATGGTGGCAGTATCACCGTCAGCGATGTGAAGGTAAGCCATTATTAATAAACAAAAAGTATGAAAAAGATATTATTATTCATGTTCCTGATGGCAACTACCATTGCCTCAGCCACCGATCTGTGGGAAGGTACACACGCAGTGAACTGGGACAATACGCTGACAATCGAAGCTGCTAAGTTCTCTGATGCACAAGTTGGACAAAAAATTGTAATAGAGTTTGCTAACGCTACGGGAGAAGTAATTGAACTTCACAGCAACGGAGGCATGCTGCCTGGTACACGCTACGAGCACCGCATCTATGCCGACCAGAATTCGATGGAGGTATTCATAACTACAGGAATGCTTGCACGTCTGAAGGAGTCTGGATTGGAAATCTGTGGCACTGGCTTCACGGCCACCAAGGCATGGTATGGCGATGGCAAGGAGGGTGTTGACAACAACACAGTTTGGACTGGCTATTTCTGGATGGACGAGTGGAGTACCTTAGAGGTGGCAAAGACTTCATTCGATGGTATCAACTGGAGCGACTACAAGGCTATCCGCTTCTACTCGGAGGCAAACCGCACCAATTACGTCATCAATGTACTCACAAAATGGGGAGACGACGGCAAACTGGGCGACCAGAATACGATGACCATGACTAATGAATATGCCGAACTCAGTCTTGAGAATATCGATATGGCTGCGAAATTGGCTGATGTCGACAGGCTCATGGTTCAGTGCAACAAGGAAGACGGCGATCCTTTCAACTTTACCGCCATCGTACTCGTAAAGAAAGAAACTACAGGTATTCGTGAACATTCTATTCTATCTTCATCAAACACTTCTGATGTGGTGTACAACCTACAGGGATGTAAGTTTACAAAAGCCACTAAGGGTCTGTACATTGTCAATGGCAAAATAATCATGATGAAATAGTAAGTTCATTTATTACAGAACTCATAGGAGTTTTGTGTAAGAAATCGTTCATTGCTAACAAATATGTTGCAGTGAACGATTTTTGATAATCTTTGAAACATATCTTATCGCTGGCAGAGGAAAAACAGTGTACCTTTGCACCAGAGTTTTAAGTTCATACTTTGGTTAATTGTTAGTTAGTAGAAATATGGTTTTGGTTAATTAGTTAGTATTTGATTTCAAAAAGGCGCGGCTCGTGATGAGTCGCCCTTTTTTCAAAAAGAAAGGAAAAACAATGAGTCCGTAAAATAAATAGAGAAAAGTTTGGATGTGTGAAGGATTTACATTACCTTTGAGACAGATGTCTCGAAGATAGGCTGCATCTCGAAAATACAAAAAAAATGATATTTCTTTGGTATTTTACTCGATTTGCACTATCTTTGCACACAGAACAGCGGTTCATATAAGAAAAGAGAGCCCGACAGTTTCTATTAATTCCCTTCAAATACTGGCACGTAGAAAAAGGAATATCACGAGACAAAAGGCTGCCTGAAGCTCGCCCCTATGGGGGCGTGAGCTATGGTAGTATTCAGCACTCGTGATAGGTACCTGCCAGTTCCTGAAGGGATTGTTGTTTCTGCAATTGTCACACGCCTCTTTTCTTATATGAACCAT
>Ga0265298_10002752_pt1 | contig 24009 bp, 11 predicted proteins | sample AusTroGonzalo_MG_3_FD_193486 | JGI IMG/M metagenome (GOLD analysis project Ga0265298, IMG submission 193486) | Bovine rumen microbial communities from tropical cattle in Woodstock, Queensland, Australia - Gonzalo_01 | ecosystem: Host-associated > Mammals > Digestive system > Stomach > Rumen ...
CCTACTACTTCGGCGTGGTCAAGGGCGTCTACAACGAGGAAGACGGCACGCTCGAAAACCGCACCATCCTCGACGGCGATAACGGCGGCTTCGACTGGAAGGGCTACCTCACGGTCGGGTCCGGCGGCATCGTGCAGAACATCGGCTCCGCCTCGCCCCTCAAGACCGGCAACGACATCGTCAACAGCGACACCTGGACGCCGTCGTACACCCGCGACGAATGCAAGGTTCTGACCGTGGTGGCGGGCGGCTCCGCCGACAACGTGACGGTCAAGGGCGCGGTCAGCAACTTCGAGCACTTCGAGTCGCAGTACACCGAAAACCGCGCCGGGCTGCTGGTCTCCTCGAACGGCATCGCGACCAACGTGACGATCCTCGAAGGCGGCATCGCCATGGCCAAGGGCGGCACGATCGACAAGGTCTTCGTCGGCGCGGGCGGCATCCTGTATCTCTCCGGTTGGGCGGGGGCGCATCAGGTGGCGGTCGACGACTACGGCAGCCAGCTTGCCGGTCCGCAGTATCTGGACACCACCGTGCTGAACGCGGTGCGTCTGGATTCGGGCGGGCAGCTCGCCAACACCCTCGACTGGGGTTTCCGGACCGGCGGTCACGCGCCGAGCGTCATCGCCAACAAGGGCGGCGGGATACTCAACGGCGTCACCGCCAACGGCGTCGCCTATGTGAGCGGCCTCGACTATGCGGGCACCATCAGTTTGGCGAACGGCCAGCAGGCCGTCGACGTGACCGTCCGCGGCTACAAGAAGATCACCTCGCGCGACGATCAGGGCAATCCGACGGCCTATACCACGACCGTCGCCAGCTTGAACGTCAGCTCCGGCGCCATTGTGAGAGGCGCGACCGTCGGCGACGAAGGCGCGATCTACGTCAGCACCGGCGCGAACGTGAGCGGTCTCACCGCCTCGGGCGGACGGATCATCTTTGCCAACAGCTCCGGCTGGAGCGACTACTTCGCCGGCAGCGCGACGGTGGATGGGATCGCCGTTCTGGCGGGCGGCGTGCTGGAAGTCAACAGCAAGTTCGGGTTGACCGCCACGAACATGCAGATCGGCGAAGACGCCGGTCTGACTTTCACGCTCGGGAAGACCGCCAGCGAGAATTACACGCCGACCGAACTCAACGGCACTTGGACCGCCAGCTGGGGCAACGGTACGTTTCAGACGAACGACGGCGTGCTGACCGGCTTCGGCGGCCAGTTCGGTCACGAGTACCGCGATCTCTTCTACTCCAGCGCCTACGTCTCCGCGCGTCTCTCAATGACCGTCGCCGACGGCGGTGTGCTCACCGGCGCGGATCTTCGCGGCTACGGCAGCGTCCTCGTGACGAGCGGCGGCAAGATCATCAACACCAGAATCAAGGGCGTCACCGTCAACATCGGCGCGAGCGGTTACGGTTCCGGGCTTTACGCCGCGACCGAGAGCACCGGCTCGGCCTACGATACCAACATCTATGTCTACGGGAGCGGCGCGGTGGTCGAGAACACCGTTCTCAGCGGCGGCTACCTCGGCGTGGAACGCGGCGGCGTCGCCAACGGCGTGACCATGTTCGCCCCCGAAGGCTACACCGGGCCCTTCGGCAACCAGACCGAAGTCGGCCCCGCCGAGCTCGAGATAATGGCGGGCGGCACGGCGAAGGACGTGGTCGCCAGCGCGGGCGTCATCACCATGTACGAGGGCTCCAAGGATCCCGGCACGGCGGCGCCGAAGTTGAGCAACGCCGACGTCCACTACTCCGCGACGCTGATCGTCAACTGCGACGGCGCGGTGCTCGACGGCACGCTGAACCTCGGCGGCCTCGTCACCACCACCGCCACGCGCTACGAATACGTCGAAGTCGAAGTGACCGACCCCGACACGGGCGACACCTACACCGACTGGCAGAGAATAGAAAAGAACAACGCGGTCGCCGTCGCCAATACGTTGACCGTCAACTTCGACCTCACGGAACGCGACGGGAGCGACGAGGACGCGATGATCGACAACCTCGCCAATTTGGCGGGCGCGACGCTCGGCACCGTCACCGTCAGCGCCGATCAGGCGGAGGGCAAGTACGTCCTCGCCCAGGGCGCGGAAGACTTCACCGGCACGTTGACCGTCAAGTGCGGCGACGAAGTCCTCGGCAATCTCGGCGTCGGCAAGTATCTGCAGGTCGGCGCCGACACCATCTACTCGCTCACCAACGATGCGGCCGACGGCTTGTGCTTCACCGTCTTCGCCGAGGTCGGCGCGGCGGTCGACAGGATCGTCGCCACCGTCGACGGAAGAGAACTCAAGAAGGGCGAGTGGGTCAACAAGTCCGTCACCGTCAAGGCCTACGGCAATCAGTATTCCAAGTCGCTCTGGTACCGGATCCGCAAGGCGGTCGCCGCCGCCCCGGGCGCGGTCGACGACGACGGCTGGACGCAACTTTCGGACGATGAGGGCATCACGGTCGCGGAGTGCTGCGAAATCGACTTCAAGGTCAAGAACGACAAGGGCGAGGATTCGCGGATCGCCACCTGGACCGTCTACTACGACGACGTGGCGGCCACGGTCTCCGACGTGAACTTCGCCGCGGCCGATCCCGCCAAGCCCTATCTCGACGCCGGCGACGTCTGCTCTGTCATCGGGCTGGTCGCCGACGATCTGGACGACGCTCCGACGCTGGAACTCCTCGCCGGGGACGACTGGCAGGCGCTCGCGACCGATGCGAACGGGCGCTTCGGCTTCACCGTCACCGGCAACGGCACGTACCACCTGCGGGCGACCGACCACGCGGGCAACGTATCGGAGTCCGACGTGACCGTCGACGCCTACGGCTGCCCGGCCGTGACGGAGATCGGCTCCGACGGCGCGACGTGGGAAGGCCGTCCGGGAACGCCCTGCGAAGTATCCATCGGCTGCGGCGACGGCGAAGCGGTGCTGCCCGTGACGGGCAACGCCGTAAGTCTTTACAACCTGCCCTCCGGAAGTTTATCCATGAATATCGGATACGCCGGCGATGACGGACAGCGGTCGGTCGCCATCCCGGAAGCCGGCGAGTACGCTCCGGCGCTGTGGCAGGCGGTCGAGGACGGCGTGACCGACGTGTTCTTCGCCCGGAGCAACGGGCAATGGGATTCCTATCGGGCGCGGCACGTCGGTTCCGTCAACGACTGGGACGGCACGCGGGAAACCGTCAGGCTTAACGGCAAAAACCGCCTGTGCGACTTCTTCGCGGGGGCGGCGGACGCCAACGTGCTCCTGCTGACCGACGACGCAAACGGCGACGCGCTCTTCGTCGACGACATCTACACCGAACTGCCGGGAGAGGTCGCCGAGCAGCAGTCGCGGCTCGCCCGCATCCGGGAGATCCGGGCGGGGGCCGGCGACGACGTGGTCGATCTGACGAGTCAGCGCTTCGAGTACGTCGGCGACGGGCTGACCGTCCGCGGCGGCGACGGAAATGACACGATCTGGGCGAACAAGGGCGACAATCTGCTCTGCGGCGACGCGGGGAACGACCGCCTCGCCGGGGCCTCGGGCGACGACGTGCTCGTCGGCGGAACCGGCGACGACTCGATGCACGGCGGCGGCGGAAACGACGTCTTCGCCTTCTGCGAAAACTGGGGTGCCGACGCCGTCGAACAGCTCGCGGAGGGGAAGGTCACGCTGTGGTTCGCCTCCGGAAGCGAAGAAAACTGGGACGCGGCGGCGCTCGCCTATACGGACGGAACGAACTCCGTGACCGTCAAAGGGGTCGGCGCAGACGACGTGACGCTCAAGTTCGGAGACGACGGTTCGGCGCAGTACGCCTCGCTCGCCGACGCGGGCGCGTTCGCCGGCTTCACGAGCGAAAACGTCTTCGAGAAGAAGGCGGGCGGCATGCTGGCGGGCGTCTGAGGGCGGCACGCCGGAAAAAAACCGTTCCGAACCCCGCGCGCGGGCTTGCTATTCCGCGCGCGGGGTATTATATTAAGCGCCAATACTGTTGAACCAGAGGCAACCATCAGGAAACTATGAAGGACGGTCGACGCAACATGCACGGCACGACGCATCCCGGACACGGATGCCGCCGTCGGCTGTCGCTGTGGTTCAAGCAGAAAGATTTTCTCCGACTGCGCGGCGCGGCCGCATAGTTGAAGATGCCGACGCGCCGGGGCTTGACCGGCGCGGATGCGACCGCGAGACTTTTTTCCGCATCTTTTTTCGATCCGCCGGGAGTTTGCCGGCATGAAGACGATTTGAAACAACCCCTCCGGAACCGAGTCCGGAGTTAGATTGAGGATGTTCGATAAATGAGTTCCGATCCCAAATACGTATACCCGCAGCCGATAAAAATCGAAAACCGCCAGTGGCCGGACCGCATCATCACCGCCCCGCCCGTGTGGGCGTCGGTCGATCTGCGCGACGGCAATCAGGCGCTCCCCGAACCGATGACCCCGGAGCAGAAGCTCGAATACTTCAACATGCTCGTCGGCATCGGCTTCAAGGAGATCGAGGTGTCGTTCCCCTCCGCCAGCGAAGACGATTTCAACTTCGTCCGCAAGCTGATCGAGGAGAATCTCGTGCCCGACGACGTGCGCATCTCGGTACTGACTCAGGCGCGGCGGCACCTGATCGACCGCACCATCGAATCGATCCGCGGCGTCAAGCACGCCATCGCCCACTGCTATGTGGCGACGAGCGACCTCCACGGGCGCTTCGTCTTCGGCGACACCCGCGACGAAGTGCTCAAAATGGCGGTCGAGGGCACGCGCATGGTCCGCGACGCCATCGCCAAAAACGATCTGGAAAAGGTCGTCACCTACGAGTTTTCGCCCGAGGAGTTCACCGACAGCGACCTCAACTTCGTGATCGACCTCTGCTGCGCCGTCAAGGAGGAGTGGGGCGAAGCCACTCCCGAGACTTTCATATTGAACCTCCCGGCGACCGTCGAACGCCGTCCTCCCAACCAGTATGCGGACATGATCGAACTCTTCTGCCGCAAGTTCCCGTACATCAAGGATACCTGCGTCAGCCTCCACGCGCACAACGATCAGGGCTGCGCCGTCGCCGCGACCGAAATGGCGCTGCTCGCGGGCGCCAACCGCGTCGAGGGCACGATCTTCGGTCACGGCGAACGCACCGGCAATCTGGACATCTCGGTGCTCGCGCTCAATATGGAGTCGCGCGGTATCAAGACCGGGTTGAACTTCAAGAACCTCCCCGAGATCGTCCGCATCGTCGAACGCAACTCCGGCATCGAAGTGCATCCGCGCCACCCCTACGCGGGGGCGCTCGCCTTCACCGCCTTTTCGGGGTCGCATCAGGACGCGATCCGCAAGGGGCTGGAAAAGCGCGGCGAGATCAGCAAGTTCTTCCATCAGGGCTGGAAGGTCCCCTATCTGCACCTCGACCCCGCCGACGTCGGGCGGCAGTACGAGCGGCTCATCCGCATCAACAGCCAGTCCGGCAAGGGCGGCGTGGTCTACATCCTCGAAAAGGAGTTCGGCATCTACCCGCCCAAGAGCATGCACCCCGAGATCGGTCAAGTGATCCAGCACTACATCGACACCCACGGCGGCGAGATGGATTCCAAACTGCTGTACAAGATCTTCCACGAAAGTTTCGTGAACCGCACCGGAGTCTACCGGATGGAAAACTACCAACGCGCCTCGGTCGGGGAGCGCTCCGGAGTGAACTTCACCTGGTACGTCAACGGCGTGGCGCACGAGCTGACCGGTCAGGGCAACGGTCCGTTGTCGGCGGTGGTGCATTCGCTCAAAAACTCGGGCATGATGCCGTTCTTCAAGCTCGAGGACTTCTCCGAACGCTCGCTCGGCACCGACGCCGACGCCCGGGCGATGGCGTTCGTCGGTCTGCGGACCAGTCCGGAGTCCAGCCAGCTGGTCTACGGTGCCGGTGAACACGCCAACATCGACCGCGCCGCCATCGCCGCGCTGGTCTGCGCACTCAACCGGGCGGTGGAACTGGGAGTACATCCGCGTCCATGAAAACACCTCACATCCCCCGCATTTGGTTCTTCGTGATACTGTTCGTCGCCATCGTGGCGGCGCACTTCGTGATTCTGCGCGGCGTGGTCAAAGACCCGGCCCCGCAGCCGGAGCCCCCTCCCCCGCCGCCGGTCGAAAAAACGCAAGAGCAGACTGCCCCGCCGGCAATTCCGCCGACAGTTCAGCAGCCGGCTCAGAAACAGCCCGGCGGCAACGACGTACAGCTGATGCCGTGCCTCACCGCGGCGTGGCAAAGCGCCGTTCACCCCGAGATCGCCCCTCCCCGACCGGCTTACCGCTACCGCAAACCGAGCACCAATCCGCTCTTCGGTGCGCCGCTCGACTTTTCGCAGGCGTCGCACAGCGACCTGCCGCGGCGCTTCGTACCGGGGTTGAGCAAATGGAGCGGCACCGGGATCGTCGTCGACATGGACACGCGGAAAGTGCTGTGGGAAAAGGATTCCCACCGCGCCGTGCCCGTTGCTTCGATGGTGAAGATGATGACGATGCTCCTCGTCGCCGAAGCGATGGAGCGCGACCCCGAACTCACGCTCGACCGAAAGATCACCATAACCCAAGCCGTGATGAAGGTCAAACGTACCGGCGTATTGTGGCTCGCTCCGGGCGAGGTCTTCACTCTGCGCGAACTCCTGCTCGGCATTGCGGTCAAGAGCGCCAACGACGCCGCCACCCAGATGGGGGAAGTCGTCGACGGCAGCGTCGAGGCATTCGTCCGGCGCATGAACGCCCGCGCCGCCGAATTGAATTTGAAGTCGATGGTATTTTACAACCCGTGCGGACTCCCCGACGACAGCCGGGGCAACTCGCTGAGCAGTGCCGCCGACATGGTGCTGCTCGGCGAACGGCTGCTGGAGTATCCGTTCCTGCTGGAGCTGTGTTCCACGCTGCAGGGGACGCTGCGCGAGGGTAAAACCGTATTCGTGAACACCAACCGGCTCATCAATCCCCACTATCCCGGGGTGGACGGGCTGAAGACCGGATTCATCAACCAGGCGGGCTTCTGCCTGACCTTCAGCGCGCTCCGCAACGGACGCCGGATCATCGGCTGCGTGACCGGATTCAAGACCCATCAGGATCGCGACCGCTTCTGCCGCCGGCTGATCGACTGGGCGTACGACCCGAAGTCGGTATCGGCGGCTCCGGGCGAAGCCGCCGCGCCGCACCCGGTCAAGTCCGCACCGGCAAAACGCAAAAAACCCGCCCGCGCCGCCGCCCCCAAGCGGAAATGAATGCCGGTGAGTTCCGGGAACTGCGCGCCGCCGCCGCGGAGCGCTGCACGATCGAATATCCGCCGCAGCTGCCGATCTCGGCGCGCGTGCCGGAAATATCCCGAATCTGGAAAGCTTACCAGCTGATCGTCGTCGTCGGCTCCACCGGCAGCGGCAAGACCACCCAGCTGCCCAAGATCGCGCTCGAAATGGGGCGCGGTCGAAACGGACGCATCGGCTGCACCCAACCCCGCCGCATCGCCGCGATGGCGATGGCGCGCCGCACCGCGCTGGAACTCAAGTGTCTGGACACCAAGGGAGTCGCAAGTCAGGTGCGGTTTTCCGACACCAGCGCGCCGGAGACATTTCTGAAATTCATGACCGACGGCATCCTCCTCGCCGAGACCGCGCACGACCGGAATCTTCGCGCCTACGACACGATCATCCTCGACGAGGCGCACGAACGGTCGCTCAATATCGACTTTCTGCTCGGCTACCTGAAACGGCTGCTGCCGCGCCGTCCCGACCTCAAAGTCGCCATCTCGTCGGCGACGCTGAACGCGGGGGAGTTCTCGCGCTTCTTCGGCGGCGCTCCGGTGATCGAGGTCGAAGGGCGCACCTTCCCGGTCGATGACCACTTCATGCCGCCGGGACCGGACGAGGAGCTCCCGGAGCACATCGCGCGCGCGGTGGAATTTCTGACCGGCTTCGACCCCTTCGGCGACATACTGGTCTTCCTTCCCGGCGAGCGCGAGATCCGCGACGCGGCGGAGCTGCTCGAGGGGCGGAAACTTCGCAACACCGAGGTGCTGCAGCTCTACGCGCGGCTCAGTCAGGCGGAGCAGCAGAAGATATTCATGCCCGGCGCGAAACGGCGGATCATCCTCTCCACCAACGTCGCCGAAACGTCGCTGACCATCCCGCGCGTGACCTTCTGCATCGACTCGGGGCTGGCGCGGGTCAAGCGCTACAATCCGCGCACCCGCATCGAGGAGTTGCAGATCGAAATGATCTCGCAGGCGGCAGCCCAGCAACGCCGCGGACGGTGCGGACGCACCTCCGACGGCATCTGCGTCCACCTCTACGGCGAGGAGGAGCTACAACGCGCCGCCCCGTACACCGACCCGGAAATCAAACGCAGTTCGCTCGCCGGAGTGATTTTAAGAATGGCGGACCTGAAACTCCCGCCGATCGAGGAGTTCGAGTTTATGGAACCGCCCTCCGGGGCGCTGATCCGCGAGGGGCGGCGCTCGCTCGCCGACGTCGGGGCGCTGGTAGACGGGCGCATCACCCCGCTCGGGCGCGAACTGGCGCGGCTGCCGCTCGATCCGCACCTCGGCAAAATGCTGACGAGCGCGCGCGAGCACAAGGTGCTCAGGGAAATGATCGTGACCGTCGCGTTCCTGTCGCTCGCCGACCCCAAGGAGCGCCCGTCCGACCACCGGCAGGCCGCCGACGATGCCCACCGGCGCTGGAACGACGAACGCTCGGATTTCTTCGCGGTACTGAATCTGTGGCGGGCGCTGACCGACGCCGGAGCATTCTCGTCCAACGGCAACCTGCGGCGCTTCTGCAAGGTGAACTATCTTAACTTCAACCGCATGCGCGAGTGGAAAAAACTCGTCGCCGAACTCTCGGAAGAGCTCCGCACCGCGGTGGACCCGGAAGAAACAATGGAACTGCCGCCCTACGACGCCTTCCACACCGCGCTCTTGTCGGGCATTCCCCGCCACATCGCGGTCTTCGACCGGGAACTCAAACTCTACCGGGGCACCGAGGGCAAGAAGTTCACGATCTTCCCCGGCTCCGGGCTGGCGGGCAAACGCAAGACCCCTCCCGAGTGGATAGTCGCCCTCGCGCTGGTCGAGACCAGCCGGGTCTTCGCGCGGCAGGTCGCGGCGATAACCCCAGGTCTCATGGAGCGCGCCGCCGGGCACCTCTGCTCCAAAGTCTACGGGGAACCGTACTTCGACCCCGGATCCGGCTTCGTCCGCGCCAAGGAGAAGCTGGTCTTCGGCGGTCTGCTGATCCATGCTGGGCGCCCCGTCGACTATGGGCGCTGCGACGGCGAACGGGCGAAAGAGATCTTCATCCGCGACGGTCTCGTGACCGGCGCCGCGGCGACTCCGGTCAAATGGGTGCGCGAACTCTACCGGGAGCGCGACGACATGCTCAAGCTGGAAATCAAACTCCGCCGCCCGGAGTCGGTCTTCGACCCCGAAGCGGCGGCGGAGTACCTCGCGGAGAGGTTGCCCGACCACGTCAACAGCACCGCCGCGCTGCGCCGCTGGCAACTGCCGCCGGGGTGCGTGCTGCCGCCGCCGCGCGAATGCATGGAACAGGAGCAGTTCGTGCCACTGTACCCCGAGCGCTACCCTGACGCCTTCCGCTTCGGCGGCCGGGAGTATCCGCTCGACTACCGCTTCGATCCCGGCGAGGCGGAGGACGGCGCGACGCTCCGGGTGCCCGAGAGCGAATTGAGCAATCTGCCGCCGTACCTGACCGACTACCCCGTCCCCGGCTGGTTCGAGGAGGCGGCGGAACGGCTGCTGCGGAAACTCCCCCGCGACCTGCGGCGCAAGTTTTCCGTCGCCGAGACCGCGGCGGCGTTCGCCGCCGCGCTGCGGAACGATCCCGACTACGCCGAAGTGCCGCTCGCGAAAAGGTTGAGCGACTATCTGGCGGACGAGTGCGCACTGTCCGTCAGCCCGAGCGCCTTCGAGGAGGACGCCCCGCCGGAATATCTGCAGCTTAAAGTCGCCGTGACGGACGAAAACGGCGAGGTATGTAAAATACTCCGCGAGCTGCCCCGGCGCACCGGAAGCGACTATTCGGCACTCAGCCCGCGCCTGCCCGGGGTGAAACAGTTTTCGCGCCGGGGGCTCAAGGAGTTCCCGATCGACCTCGTGCTGCCCCGGTCGGTCCCCCGCCCCGGCGCGAAAGAGAAGTTCGTCTACCCGGCGTTCGCCGCCGACCCCGACGCGGTGGCGGTGAAACTCTTTTTGCGCGAAGACGAAGCGGTCGCTTCGCACCGGCGCGGCGCGATCGCACTCTTCAAATACGGTAACACGCAACAGATAAAATACTTCCGCCGCGCCTTCAAGCCGGAGCGCAATATGACGCTCTCTTGGTTCAACGGCGACTACTCCGCGCGCTGGAGCGAGGACCTCGTCGACTCCGCGATCGCCGACGCCTTCGGCGTGCCGCCGGAAGATTTGCGCGACCGCGCCGCATGGGACCGTGCGGAGGCGCACGCCCGCGAGGAGCTGGGAACGATCTTCGACAGCCGCACCCGCATGCTGAACGAGCTGTTCGTGAAATACGAGGCGGTCACGGAACTCGTCCGCAAACTCCGCCGCCGCCCCGGAGCCGACGCCGAGGCGGTCGAGGCGCACCTCGACGAACTCTTTTCTCCCGGATTTCTGCGGCGGTCCGCGATGTGGAACGGCGACTGCCGCCGCTATTTGAGAGCGCTGGAACTTCGCGCCCAGCGCATGGCGGACCAGCCCGCCCGCGACGCGGAAAAGGCGGAACTACTGGGCGACCACCCGGCGCGGATCGAAGCGCTCGCGCGCGAGACCCCCGACCTCGCCGACAAACCGGAACTTTACGCCTTCTGGCAGCTCTACGAGGAGGCGGCGGTCAACTGCTTCGCACCGGAAGTGCGTACGACCATACGCGGCGCGCTGAACAAACTCGACGCCGCTTGGGACGAGCTGCGGCTTTAGCCGTTTTTGCGCCCGGTCTTTTTGCGCGGCGCGGAAGGCTCGGGTTCCAGCACTTCCGCGTGGAACACGATCGGCAGATGCCCGAGTTCGGTCGCGAGTTCGGGCAGAAACGCCAGGAGTACGGGAATCCGCCGCTGGGCGAACTTGCCGAGCACCCACGCCTCTTCCGAACCGGTCACCGCGACGAGGAGCGCAAACATCCCCGGTTTTTCCATTCTCGCCGGGATGACCTCCAACCGACGGATCGCGGAATACGGCAGCGTCTCTTCGGGTCCGGCGGCATTCCGCCACGGCGAGCGGCTCCGGCGAATGGTGCGCGTGACGAAGTCGAACTTCAGCCGGGGCGGGAAAGCCCCCAGACCGAAGAGCATAGCGAACGCCGCGACCACCAGCCCCGGAACGATCTGGTCATGCCACAACAAAGCCCCCGCGACCGCCGCCTGCGCCGCGACCCAAAGACGTGTCCCCCAAGCGGCGTTCCCGAGCATGCAACAACCGGGGCCGCCGCCGAAGCGCGGCGCGTGCGAGACCCATCCGCCGAACTCGCGCAGCCGCGGCGGCCGCTCCATTCCGGCGTTGCCGTCAGCGGGGACGGTCATGAGATAGCGGGTCAGCTTTTCGGGGATCTCGGGCTGGCGGCGAAGCAGCAGACGCCCCCCGATCAACATGATGATCACCGCCACCGCGCTCGTCAGCACGGCGTCCGCGTACCGTATCCCCCCGCCGTATCTGCCGAATGTCACCAGCGCTGCGGAACGCTCCGGCGCAGCGGGGTCGACGATGATCCGGCGGACGCTCCCGACACCACCCCGGGGATAGCGGTTCAAGTCGTAGACGATGCGGCTGCCCTCGTACTCCCGCCCCCGGTAGGTGTAGCGGTAACGCAGTTCCGTACGCGAAGATCTGTGCCGGCTGCCGCTGATGAACCTGTTGCACGTGATGACACCGTCGACCTGTTCCCAGTCGCGCACCCAAATATCCCACTGCCACTGCCGGTACCACAGCCAACTGCCGGCGACGGAAAAGAATATCCAAAGTATGGCGAATATCCACAGCGCGACCTTCTCGGAAGGAAACATCGCGCTCAAAAAGTTCCGCACGGAAAGTTCGGTCGGAGAATCCATATCACTTCACCTGAAAATCAACTTTCGCAACACCGGAATAATATAGCCGCCTCCCCTGCCCGATGCAAATGAAGCGCGACAATGTGAACTATCCGCTGACGCATAATCGTCCACGGCTGTCGCGGCGATGCGGAACTTCAACATTCGGTCTTCACCACCTCGATGTCATGCGATCTCAACTTGATCTCGTCCTCCGCCGTCAGTCCGGTATCCGTGACCAGAAGATCGATCTCCTCCAACGAGGCGAAGCGGGTCAGCGACCGTCTGCCGAATTTGCAGCTTTCCGTGACGATCGCGGTCCGGTCGGCAATGGAGATGGTCCGCTTCTCCAAGTTGGACAGCGACATGTCCGAAGTGTAGAAACCGTAATCCGCAAACGCCCCGTCGCAACCCGATACCAGCCACTCGACATGATACTCTTCGAGCGTCTTTTCCGCCGCCGGTCCCACGAGATCCATCGACTTGCTGCGGAGCTCCCCGCCGAGCAGCATCACCTTGCAGCGGCGCTGGAACAACGCCGACGCCACCGGGAGCGAATTCGTGATGATCGTCGTGGGCAGGAGGCTCCGGCGCGCCATGATCCTCGCGAACGCCAGACAGGTCGTCCCGGTGCCGATGAACATCGTTTCGCAGGGCAGGATGCGGCGGCACAGCGCCTCGGCAAGAGCGAACTTCAGGTCGTTCAGTTCGGAAAAGGCGTTCTCCGGCTCGTAAGACGCGGGCAGCGGGATCGCGCCGCCCCGGATCTGCACCAACAGTTTTTCCTTCTCCAGCGCGCGCAGATCCCGGCGCACCGTCATCTCGGAGACGCCGAGTTCGCGCGCCGCCGCGTGCAGTTCCAGTCGCCCGGTGCGCTGGATCATGTCGATGATCGTTTTTTTTCGCGGATCCATAATTGATCGACGCCGAGTGCGGTCTCCGCCATTGTCGATGATGAACTTGTCATAAATTAACATCTCTTATGCATGATGTCAAGTGTTAAATCTTAACAAAAAAATATCGTCAAATGGTGCGAGTCGGCTCCGTCGCCGGTTGCTTTTCCGCTTGTCTGGCGATATTATAGGCGGCAAAGGATGTTCCGCAAACGGCATTATACGAAAAGCAACCTCAACCAAGGAATCCGAAAGATGGGTAAGTACAACCCCGCGCCGTATGAACTCGACCTCAACAAAATCCCGCACTTCGCCACGGGCGAAATACCGGGACCGAAAAGCAACGCGCTCCACGCGAGAGCGAAGGAGTATTACCGCGGCATCTCCGGTCAGGTGCGGCTCTTCCCCGTCGCCTTCGAGCGCGGTCAGGGCTGCATGATGGAGGACGTCGACGGCAATCAGTACATCGACTTTTCGAGCGGCATCTACGTCACGACCCTCGGGCACTGCCACCCCAAGGTCTCCGAAGCGGTGGCGACTTACGCCAAAAAGCTCATGAACTGCCACGACTTCACTACCGAGGTCAAGGTCAAGCTACTCGAAAAGATGGCGGCGACGCTTCCCGGCGACCTCAAGTGCTTCCAGCTCTACGACTGCGGCACCGCCGCCGTCGAGGCCGGGCTTCGCACCTGCCGCGCGGCGACCGGCAAACACGAATTTCTGTCGTGCTTTATGGATTTCCACGGCAAAAGCGGTCACTCGATCGGCTGCGCCCGCATGACCAAGTTCAGCGGTCCCGCGCGCCCGACCGGCTTCTACATGGTGCCGCGCCCCGACACCTACCGCCCGTGGTGGGTCCGCCCCGACGGCTCGCTCGACACCGAAAAGTACCTCGAATTCTACGACAAGTTCATCACCGAATCGACCACCGGTCAGGTCGCGGCGTTCGTGCTGGAACCCATTCAGGGCTGGGGCGGCTCGATCATGCCGCCGGACGACTTCTTCCCGAAGCTCAGAAAGTTCTGCGACGAGCGGAATATTTTGCTCTTTGCCGACGAGGTGCTGACCAGCATGGGCAGAACCGGCAAGATCCTCTGCTGCGAGCACTGGAACGTGCTCCCCGACGTCGTGACGCTCGGCAAGGGCTTCGGCAACGGCTTCCCCGTGACCTGCATGGCGGTCCGAAAACCCTACGCCGACGCGGTGGACAAGATCAGCGCCTCGACCTCCTACGGCGGCAACCCGATGGCGTGCGCCGCCGCGCTGGCGTGCTTCGAAGTGATCGAGGAGGAGGGGCTCCTCGAACACGCGCAGGAGCTGGAAGTGCTCTTCAAGAAGCGCATGGCGGATTGGACGACCAAGTACAGAATCGTCGGCGACACCCGCTGCAAGGGGTGTCTGCTCGGCATCGAACTCGTCAAGGACAAAGCGCTCAAAACTCCCTTCGACGAGGCGGGACGGATGGTCTACCAGAAGGCGTTCCGCAAGGGGCTGGCGTGGGTCCCCGCCGGGCACATCCTGCGGATGAGCCCGCCGATCATCATGCCGAACGACGTGGCATTGAAGGGCATGGACATCATCGAAGAGGCGATCGCCGAAACCGAGAAAGAGCTTCTCGGCTGAAATTGGGGAGGATATCGAAATGACGAAAGAATACAAAGTCGGCATGATCGGCTTCGGTTTCATCGGCAAGGTGCACGCCTACGGGCACCTCAACATCCCGCTCTTCTACGACCAGAAGGAGTTCCGGAGCCGGATCACCCACATCTGCACCGGGCACCTCGAAACGGCAGAGAAGGGCTGCGCGCAGGTCGGAGCGGAACACGCCGTGACCGACTTCCGCGAAATCACCGAGAATCCCGACATCGACATCGTGGACGTCTGCACGCCGAACGACCGCCACTACGAGGCGGTGATGTCGGCGATAAAGAACGGCAAGCACGTCTACTGCGACAAGCCGCTCACGCAGACGCTCGACGACGCGGAAAAGATCGGCGAGGCGCTCAAGAACTACAAGGGCATCGGGCAGATGACGCTGCAGAACCGCTTCTTCCCGGCGACACTCCGCGCGAAGCAGCTGATCGACGAGGGGCGGATAGGCGAGATCCTCGAGTTCCGCGGGCAGTACCTGCACAGCGGCAGCGCCGACCCCAAGGCGCCCTACAAGTGGAAGCTCGCCGCCGGGGTGATCAACGACCTCGGCAGTCACATTCTCGACCTGATGAACTACCTGATCGGACCCTTCGCCGCGCTCTCGGCGGTCACGCACGTCGCGTATCCGGAGCGTCCGGCGGCGGGCGATCCGGGGCGCATGGTCAAGGTCGAAGCCGAGGACAACATGCTCGCCACCGTGCGGTTGGCAAACGGCGCTTACGGCAACATCTCCGCCTCCAAGATCGCCACGGGCGTCGAGGACGGTTTCGGCTTCGAGATCCACGGCAGCCGGGGGGCGCTCCGCTGGGAGCCGATGAATCTCGACAAGCTCTACTTCTACGACATGGCGGCGGCGGGGGCGCCCATCGGCGGCGTCAAGGGCTGGACCGCCATCGACTGCGGACAGCGTTACGACAAACCCGCCGGATTCCCGACGCCCAAGGCGCCGATCGGCTGGCTGCGCGGGCACATGCACTGCCTCTACACGTTCCTGCAGTCGGTGCATACGGGGAAACAGCTCGGTCCGTCGCTCGCGGAGGGGGTGGCGATGCAGCGGATGCTCGCCAAAGTCGCCGCCTCGGCGGAGCAGAACGGCAAGTGGATGGAACTTTAAGCCATTTTTCGGGGAATATGACATCATGTCGAAACTCATGATCGGCTGGAACGAAGCGGACATCACTCCGGATATGAACGGCAAACCTGTCCCGCTGAACGGGCAGTATTACGCCCGCACCGCGAAGGGCGTCCATTCGCGGCTCAAGAACGTCGTCGTCGCGATCAGTTCGGGCGACGAATACTTCATCACCGGCTCCATCGACAACGTGGGGTGCGAAAAGTCATTTCACGACGCGGTGTGCGCCAAGGTCGCCGAACTGGAACCGGAAATCGACCCCGCGCGCATCTTTCTGAACGCGATCCACACCCACTGCGCCCCCAGCCTCGCCATCCGCCGCGATGCGCTGTGGAAGCGGTCGGAGGATGGTACGCTCACCCCCGAGGAGTATGCGGAGTTCGTCGTTCCGATCATCGCGCGAAACATCGTCGCCGCGTGGCACAACCGCAAGCCGGGCGGGATAATCCGCGGCTTCGGCAGCGCGCGGATCGGTCACTGCCGCCGCGCGGTCTACGCGGACGGCACCGCCGAGATGTACGGCGACACCACGCGACCGGACTTCATCGGCATGGAGGCGGGCGAAGACTCCGGGGTCGAGATGCTCTTCAGTTGCGACGAAGCGGGACGCCGGACCGGCATGATCCTCAACGTCGCGTGTCCGTCGCAAGTCATGGAGTCGACCTATCTCGTTTCGAGCGACTTCGCCGGGGCGACGCGGGAGCTGTTGAAGCAGGAGTTCGGCGACGACTTTCACATGATCTACGAGATCAGCCCCGCCGGATGCCAGTCGCCGCGCGACCTCGTGCGCCACTACACGACCGAACCGGACTTCTGGCACGCCGACGGCGTGGATGAGCTTGCCAAGCGTCTGCTCGACGCGGTCAGAAACGCCGACCTCGGCGAAGCGGAGTTCGAGCCGGTTTTAAAACACACGGTCACTCCGGTCGCCCTGCCCCGCCGCCGCGCGAGTTATCGGGATTTCAAAGACGCCTCCGTCGAACTCGAGCGGTTGACAGGCATCATGCCGGAAAAGGAGGCGTTCGCGGCGTTCTGCGCCGAAACGTTCGCCAACGAAAAGCTCGACGGTCCAGGACCATACGACAGCAAACTGCACCACTTCGTGCTCATCCGCAACGCGATGGCGGTGATCGACCGCTATCGCGATCAGGACCGGAATCCGGAAACGCACTTCGACATGCATGTGGTGCGGCTGGGCGACGCGGTCATCGCCAACAATCCCTTCGAGCTGTATTTGTACTACGGGCAGAACATCAAGGCGCGCTCCCATGCGAAGCAGACCTTTCTGGTTCAGCTTTCGGGCGGAGCGACGCCCGGCTCGGGCTACCTGCCCAGCCCGGACGCGGAAAAATTCGGCGGCTACGGCGGGTTGATAATCAACGGTCAGGTGGGTTCGGACGGCGGCTACAAGCTGGCGGACATAACGGTGGAGACCATCAACTCTCTCTTCGACTGATCCACCCACCATGAACGAACCATACTGCTATCTGGGGATCGACGTCGGCACCACCGGCGTCAAGGCGGTGCTCTTCGACGGTTCGGGAGCCGAACTCGGCGCGGGGCTGGCGGAGTACAAGCTCGAAACCCCGCGCCCGGATATCGTCGAACTCGACGCCGAAGTCTACTGGCAAAGCGTCTGCCGGGCGGTGACGGAAGCGTTCGGCAGCTCCGCGGCGTCTCCGGCGAAATTGCGCGCCTTGTCCGTCACCGGGCAGGCGGAAACGCTCATCATGGTCGACAAGGACTTCCGCCCCTTGCGCAAGGCGATCGTCTGGCTGGACAACCGCGCCGCCGCCGAAGCGAAGACGATCGAGGCGCGTTTCGGCGCGGAGGAGCTCTTCCGCATGTCCGGTCAGACCGAGATGCTCCCCTGCTGGCCCGCGGCCAAGCTCCTCTGGTACCGCGAACACGAGCCGGAACTTTTCCGGCGGACCGCGCACTACCTGATGGTCGAAGACTACATCCTCCACAAGCTGACCGGCAACTGCGTCACCTGCCGGGGGCTCATGCCTTCGACGCTGTACTACGACATCCGGAGCGGCGGGTATTCGCCCGCCATGCTGGATTTCCTCGGCATCGACGCGAGCCGGCTGCCGAAGCTGCTGGATTGCGGAGAAACCGCCGGGGTGTGCATCGCCAACGACTCGCCCGTCCCCGCCGGAGCGGTCGCGGCGGCGGCTCCGCTCGATCACGTCTGCGGGAATCTCGGCAGCGGATGCTCCACGTCAGGCGTGATCTCGGAAACGACCGGATGTACGCTGGCTCTCTGCGCCGCGTTCCCGAAGCTCGTCTACGACGAAAAGAAGCGCATCAGCACTTACCTCGGCTTCGCGCCCGGGAGTTTCGTGCTGCTGCCGTGGGCGCCGACCGCGGGGATGGTCTTGAAATACTTCCGCGACGAATTTTCCGGCGGCGCGAGCTATCGGGAGCTCGACGAAATGGCGGCGGCGGTCGCTCCGGGCAGCGACGGTCTGCTGCTTCTGCCGCATTGTGCAGGCGCGGTCTCGCCGGTGTGCAATCCCGCCGCCCGAGGGGTCGCCTACGGCGTGACGCTGGCGCACGGGAAGGAACACTGGGCGCGCGCCATCATGGAAAGCGTGGCGTTCCTGCTCCGCGACAACGTCGAAGTGCTGCGGCAGCTGGGGGCGCAAGTTACGGCGATCCGCACTCTGGGCGGAGCTTCGTCAAGCAAGCTGTGGCTCCAGATCAAAGCGGACGTGCTGGAACTGCCGCTCGCGGTCGTCGAGTGCAAGGAGGCGACGTCGCTGGGCGCGGCGATACTGGGCGCGGCGGCGAGAGGGGACTTCGACGATCCCGGCAGCGCCGCGGCGGGAATGGTGCGGATCGCCCGCGTCGTCGAACCGGGGGAAAATCTCGCCGTCTATCGGGAGTGTTTCGAAAAATATCGCAAGCTCAATGATTTGCTGTTGCCAACATTCGGAGGTGGATTATGAATGAAGTGAAGATCCGTGCCGGATTCGTCGGATTCGGCGAAGTGAACACTCCGCGGGAATTCATCGTCGGGCGCTGCGCCAAAGCCGCCGACGAACTCCGCAAACGCGGGGTGGAACTCGTGGAAACTGCTCCCGTAAGCGACGACCCGGCGGGCGAAAACGCCGAGCGCGCGATCCGCGAACTCGCCGCGGGCGAGTTCGACGCGCTGGTGCTCTGCGTCGCCGGCTGGATCCCCAGCTGGGCGGTGGTCAAGGTCGTGGAGCCGTTCCGTCACAAGCCGATACTGCTGTGGGGGCAGAGCGGCTGGCGCGAAAACGGCCACTTCGTCACCACGGCGGATCAGGCGGGGACCACCGCGGTGCGCGCGCCGCTCGCCGAAATGGGGTGCCGGATCAAGTATCTCGTCAACTTCAAGGATTCCGCGCCTCGCTACGATGAAGCGGCGGCGTTTCTGCGCGCCGCCTCGGTGTCGGAGTCGATGCGCTCGGCGTTTATCGGCATGAGCGGCTATCGCGACATGCGCCTCTACGGCACACTGTACGACGGGGTCCTGCTCAAAAAGCTCGTCGGCGCCGAGATCGAACACTTCGATCTGCACGAGATCGTGGAGCTGGAAAAGCTTGTCTCCGCGGAGGAGATCGCCGCCGGGACGAAACATATCCGCGACAACTGGCGGTTTGTCCGCGATCCGCAGCCCGGCACGATCGAAAACTCGGTGCGGCTGGCGCTGGCGTTCCGCAAAAAGATCGAAGAGCGCAAGTACGACGCGTTTTCGTTCTGCGACGTGGACGGCGTCAAGAAGCTCCTGAAATTCGCCCCTGCCGGGGCGATGACGCTGCTCCACGATCTGCTCGACCTCCCGAGCGTGCCGGAAAACGACTGCTACGGAGCCGTGACCGAGGTGATAATCCACCGTCTCACCGGTTCTGCCCCCGGATACCTCGAGTTTTACGAATTCACGGAAAAATCCGCATTGATGGGGGTCCCCGATTACGTGCCCGCCGCCATGACCGACGGCGGCGTCACCGTGATGCCCAACGCGTTCGGCTCGTTCGGCGAAGGGCTGCTCAACGTCTCCAAGCTGCGCACCGGAGAGGTCACCATCGCCCGGCTGGCGGGGGTCGACGGCACGCTCGCGATGCACGTTGCCCACGGCACGGCGGTCACTCCGGAAAAGTGGGAGGAGGCGGGCTGGGCGCCCCCTGCCCCGCAGCTGCCGAGTCTGGAAGTGATTCTTGACTGCGGCTCCGAAGCGTTCCTCGGCAACGTCATGGGGCAGCACTATATCGTGGCATACGGCGATTGGACAGGACAACTCGCCGAGTACTGCGCGATCAACGGCATAAAACTCGTGAAGTGAGATTTTCGGAACGCTTTGTTCCCTTAATGGGTAGATAAGAGCAAGTGCTATGCCCGGAATGACGAGCGTAGCACTTTTTTTGGTTTACGCCTTTTCCTTTTTGCTTTTGCTAATGCATTGGCAATATCGTTCTTAACTGCGATAATCGCGGCCACCTGCTCGGGAGTTAATTCATAAGATTCATTCGAAGTGTCAATGTATATTTCAAACTCAGGAGGGATGTCCAATCTCCGCTCGAAACACCGTTAAATGGATGGAAATTCACAATCCGTGAAGGTTTGTATCCTTTTCCCGGCGGCAGTCCCAGCGCTCACTGAGGCAAACGAAGGGTTTTTTAACGATTTTTATATTTTTTTTGGCAATATTTAAGGTTTTTCAGTTTCTTCATTATATATTATAAACAGGATCAATTATCAGGAAGTATTATAAACATACGGGTTAGATTATGAATATTCATCGTTGCGATCCGTCCGCTCCCGAAGTGGAGGCACAGTTCCGTCCGGTGCCCTTCTGGAGCTGGAACGACAAGTTGGAAAAAACGGAACTCGTTCGGCAGATCCACGAGATGCACGACGCCGGGATCGGCGGCTTTTTCATGCACGCCCGCGGCGGCTTGAAGACCCCGTACATGGGCAAGGAGTGGATGGATGCCGTCACGCTCTGCGTCCGCGAGGCCGTGAAACTCGGCATGAAACCGTGGCTCTACGACGAAAACGGCTGGCCCTCCGGCTTCGGCGACGGCGCGGTGAACGCGCTGGGCGAGGAGTATCAGTCCAAGCACGCGGAGCTGCGAAAGGTCGCTGAAATCTCCGATGCGGGCAAGACGCTCGCGTGGTACGACAAGGCGGGCAAACGGCTGCCCGGTCGGGACGGCGCCGCTTTCGCGCTGCAAGTATTCGTCAATCCGTTTTACGTGGACAACCTGAACCCCGCCGTGGTCGCAAAATTCATCGAAAAGGTCTATGAGCGGTACTGGAAGGAGCTCCCCGGAGACGTCCGCCGCGATCTGGCGGGGATTTTCACCGACGAGCCGCAGCTCTCCGTCCGGGGGATCCCGTGGTCGCCGGTCCTCGCCGCCGCATACCGCAAAAACACAGGGAAGAAGCTCATCGACGTCTTCCCGGAGCTCGTGCTGGAAGTCGGCGACTGGCGGCGCACCCGGATCGCATTCTGGAAGACCGCGAGTATTCTGTTCCGGGACAGCTACATAAATCAGCTTGGAGCATGGTGCCGTAAACACCGCTGGCAGCTGACCGGACATCACCTGTTGGAGGAGTCCTACGACTCGCAGCTGAACGTCAACGGCGCGGTCATGCCGCAATACGAGGGTTACTCCATCCCGGGGATCGATCATCTCAGCCGCGCCTCCACTTTTCTCGTCCCGGACATTCAGGTTGCCTCCGCCGCCGCGCAGAACAACCAGCGCCAGAGCATCGTCGAGACCTTCGGGTGCAGCGGCTGGAACTACAATATGCGCGGCATGAAATGGCTTTACCAGCAGCATCTCGTCTATGGTGTCAATCTGCTGTGTCAGCACTTGGAAAGCTACTCCATCCACGGGCTCAGGAAGCGCGACTACCCGGCGTCGGTCTTCTATCAGCACCCGATGTGGCGTCATGTGAAAACGCTGAACGACGCCTTCGCCCGGGTCGGACGCATGCTGGCGACCGGCGAAACCGAGTGTGAAGTACTGCTCATCCACGGTGAAAGCTCGGCGTGGATGCACAGTCACGGCAGCCTCGCGGATCCGCGCAGCAAGGAACTCTTCAAGCCCTTCTTCCGACTGAGCAGTAAGATCAGCGAAGCCGGGATCCCGTTCCATTACGGCGACGAGATCATGCTGGCGGAAAAAGGCGCGGCCGCAGCCGGAGTGCTCGAACTCGGCGCGATGCGCTATTCCTGCGTGGTCATCCCGCCCGTGGAAAATCTGCTCGGGTCGACTCTGCGGCTGCTGCGGGAATTTTCGCGTCAAGGTGGCAGGATCGTCCGTTTCGCACCTTCGGCAATACAGGTTTTCCTCGTCGACGGGAATAAACCCGCGCCGAAAGAACTGGACTTCTGGAACGCGCTTCCCGTGTGCAAAAGCGAGGAAGAGGTCATCGGATTTTTGCAGACCATACCGGCGCTCGGCATCCGAAATATCGGCGGTACGCCGGGACGGGTCCGCGGCACATGGCGGCACTTCCCGAAGAATAAGGAGCGGTGGTACTACCTCGCCGATTTTGCCAGTCTCCCCGAAAACCGCATCCAGGAGGATTATTTCTGCACCGAAATATACTCCAACGTTCCGGAGGTGGAGTCCGGCTGTGTGCTGGAAGTCACCTTGCCTTTCCCCGCGGAAAAGGCGGAGGTCGTCGATCAGGAAAGCGGCGAAGTCGAAAAAGTGCTGCCGCTCTTCGCCCGCCCGGACGGGAAAAGCGTGTTCCTGACCGGTATTCCGGCAAGCGGCAGTCTGCTGATCCGGGCAAAGGATCTTCCGGAGACGAAACCCGTCGATCTGACGGAAAAGTGGCGGTGCCGGACTTCGGAAAACGTGATGACGCTGGAGAAGGTCACTTACCGCCTCGGGGAAACCGGCGCGTGGGAACGTGAGACCGACACGTTGAGTCTTTTCAACCGTTTGCTGGCGCTGCCCCATGATACGCCGCTGCAGATGCGCTACGCCTTCGAGGTGCTGCCGGAGCTCGACGCGGCAAAGGCCGACCTCAAGATCGCGGTCGAACCGGACGAAAACGCCGCCTATTTCCTGAACGGGAAAAGGATCGCCAAGCGGTTCCTGCCAAGGGTTTTTCTCGACCGCTCCATCCGCATGCTGCGGCTGCCGCCATCCGAAATCAAAGCGGGGCGGAACTTCTTCGAGGTGAGGACGCACTTCCGGCAGAGCGCCGCCGTCCGCGCCGCCATCGAACGCGCGAAAAAATTCGAGAGCGAAGCCAACAAGCTCTACTTCGACAGTGAGGTCGAGGCGGCCTACCTGCTCGGAAAATTCGGGTGTTTCTGCAAGGGCAAGACGAAAAAGGAAAAATCCGGTTCGTATTACCTCGGCGCACCGTTTGTCCTCGGCGATATGCCGGAGGAGGTGGATTCGGGACGCACCGTTTTGCAGGGGTTCCCGTTCTTCACGGGGACGCTGGTGCTCGAAAAGGAGCTCACGCTCTCCCGCGCCGAAGCCGCACGCTTCAAACGCCTGCGCTGGTCGCGTTTCAAGGCGAACGCCGCACAGATAACGGTCAACGGGCGGGAGTTCCCCGTCGTCTTCGCGCCTCCGTATGAACTCGACGTGTCGTCGGCGCTGAAGGCGGGGAAAAACCGCATCGAACTCCGGTTGGAAACCTCACCTCGAAACACGCTGGGGCCGTTCCACACCAACGAAACGGAACCGCTTTCCACCTCTCCCGGCTCTTTCCTCACGGAACGCGACCTGCTGGGCTGGTACGCCGCAACCGATGTTCCCGAGTATGGCGTTCTGGAACCGTCCCCGGAGGAGATAACCTTGTTCTGAAGCGCGTCCACGGCGTTTTTTGCGACAAATCCGACAGGATACGACAACATGAAGATAATGTTCATCGGCACGGGAGCCGCGGATCACGATTGGTCGCGCTACGGTGAAGACGGTGTGAGCGGCAGCACCGCGACCTTGATCGACGACAGCTTGCTGATCGACTGCGGTCCTACCGTCCCGGCGGCGCTGGAACGCTTCGGGCAGGATCGGAAGCTCATCACCAACATCGTCATTACGCATCATCACGGCGACCATTTTAAACTTGAGGTGCTCAAGCAGATCGTTGCAGGGCGCGAAGGAACGGTGAATCTCTTTGGTTCGCCTCAGGTTTGCGAACTGGCGAAGCCCTTCTGCCGGGTGCACCCCGTGGATTTCGGCAGTCGTTTTCAGGCGGGAGGGTACGATTTTCTGGCGCTGCCCGCCAATCACACCGTGGCGGATATCTTCGAGAAGACATTTTTGTACCTGATCTCCGGGAAGGAT
>Ga0265298_10002753_pt1 | contig 23999 bp, 9 predicted proteins | sample AusTroGonzalo_MG_3_FD_193486 | JGI IMG/M metagenome (GOLD analysis project Ga0265298, IMG submission 193486) | Bovine rumen microbial communities from tropical cattle in Woodstock, Queensland, Australia - Gonzalo_01 | ecosystem: Host-associated > Mammals > Digestive system > Stomach > Rumen ...
ACGGCTCGGCACGTTTGCCGGCACGATCGACAGGGGCGCGGTGGACCGCGCCTGGTGGTACCTGATCCTGAACGACGAGCATTCCTACGGCACGAGCGGCTACCAGGGACGGCGCGTGTTCGAGACGTGGATGCAGCACCGCGACTGGATCGAGCGCGCCGCCGCCACCGCCTCGAACGAACTCGCCAAGGCCGTCGCAGAACTCTGCCGCAAAGAACGCAAAGACCGCAAGGAAAGCGGCGCAAGTGAAACACTCTGCACCTCTGCGTCTCTGCGTGAGGCAAAGAACGGCGTCACCGAGAACCGCTGGTATCGCGTGGTCGTCACGAACGGCGTGATCCACTCCATCTACGACAAGGAGCTCAAGCGCGAACTGATCGACGCCCCCGCCAACCGCTTCCTCTACACGCGCGACAACCACAAGACATGGGAGGCCGACCCCGTCGCCGCGCTCGGTGCGGAGGTGGAGCAGCGCGTGTATCTGGCGGAGGACGCCAAGCGCATCGACATCGTAAACACGTTCAGGCATGCGCGCGATCTCTTCAACACGAAGCGGTATTATCGGTTCGGCTTCATGGCGTTCCCGTTCGCCGTGCCGGGCGGGCGGTTCGTCGCCCATCTCAACGGCATGACGATCCGGCCATACGAGGATTGCCATCCCATGACGACGGACGCCTACTGTGCCGTCCGCGACTGGTGCGCCGTGGAGAACGGCGACTTCGGCGTGGCGCTCATGATGCGCGACTCGACGCTCACCGAATTCGGCGAGATCCACCCCGACAAGACCTGCTACACCGGCAAGCCGCCGGCCGGCAAGACCGCCATCTATCCGTATCTCTTCACCGATTGGCTGCAGATGCACCAGCCGGACGGCGACTCGATGAACTTCACGTTCCGCTTCGCGATCACCTCGTATGGCGGCGGTCGCGGGGCGACCGCCCTACCGACCGGAGCGGACAAAATGGTAGGGCGGTCGCCCCGCGACCGCCGTTGGTCGGAAATCTCGCGCCTCTGCGAAGATTGGCTCGATCCATACGCCAAGTGGATGCGCGCGCACAACGTGCCGCGCCTCGCGCGCGAGACGGTCGCGGATATGCCGCCGGGCTGGACGGGCCTCATCGAGAAGCCGCGCGCTGGGCACGGCGAGAAAGACGGGCAGATGTACCTCCTCTGGGGCGCAGAGATGTCGCCCGACTTCGACCACTACGAACTCTACCGCGACGGGAAGTTCCTCGCCAATGTCACGAACGAGGTGCCGTACGGCATTCCCTACCGCGTGGCGCGTTACGAGGATCTGGGGCTGCCGACGCATTCCCGCCATGAATACCGCCTGCGCAAGGTGTGGAAGGACGGAAGGAGGGAAGAACTTGGCGAGCCGTTCTGCGGACTTACGCGATACGTCAGCGAAGCGGAGCGGAACGGCGTGGCGGGACAAAGCGAGCAGGGGAGTTTCTATGTCCGTTACGACGGCGCTACGGTCACTAGCTGGTGCCCTGCGGCGCTGGGGGGCCAAGAGGTATTCTTCATGCCCGCGGACGCGCCGTGGGGAAAAGAGGTGCATGGAGGTCTGCCGATTTGCTGGCCGTGGTTTGGAAAGGTAGGGCCGCAGTCCTCTGCGGCCGCGGACGCGCAGGAGCGCGTCCCTCCCAAACATGGGCTGGCGCGGTACTTGCGGTGGCGGCTTGTACGTCGTGTCGGCAAGAGCCGCGTGGAGCTGGAGGCGGAATCGACGTCCGAGACGCTGAAGGCGTGGCCGCATCCGTTCAAGCTCCGCGCCGTCGTTTCCATTGCGGGAACGGACGGGCTGAACCTGACCGTGACGGAAACGAACACCGGCACGACGCCGTACGAATCGGCGTTCGGCGTGCACCCGTATTTCGCCGTTGCCGACGTGTGCAAGGTCTCCCTGGACGGGGAACCGCTGCCGAAGCCGTGGGTGATGAAGGAATTTGCGGCGGACGGGAGGCCGCATCGGCTCGAAGACCGCGTGCGGCAACGCGTCTTTTCGGTGTCCTCCTCGGATAACGACTCCTGGTACGTGTGGAATCCCGGCGTCGAGCGCACGCCGTTCTGCAAGACGCTGACTCCAGACGAATGGAAGCAGTTCTTCTGTCTTGAGCCGTTTATGGGGAATGCAGTGCCGCTTGCTCCCGGCAAGAGCCGTACGCATGCGGTCAAGATCACGGTCGTCAAGGCGCAATGAACAACAGCACGATGGACAGCCCCCGGTCGCCGTCAGTTCCGGCTTGCGGGAAAAGACTGGAATATGATATAATAGCCGTACGTAAAATTGGAATCAGGTGAATTCTGCGCGCCGCGTCAGCGGTGCGCGCCGATGAAAGGAAGCGCAGAAGATGCAAAAGAAAAGTGTTTTGACGATGGTTGCAGCGGCTGTAACGGCGGCGATGTCCGCGAGTGCCTACGACTACACCGGGTATATCCAGTTGCAGAAGAGCGACCGCGATGGTCAAAGTTCGTTCACAAACATGCTCGACACGGCATATGGTTGGAACGATCCCGTCAACGGCAAGGGTGCCGCTCCTCGTCCTGATGCAGACTATCTCGTGACTGGCGGCAAGGTTCTCCGTGCGCCATTTGACAATACTACTTCAACGCGATACAAGTTCAACGGGCGGTCGCTTGTGATCGATGGTAGCAGTTTGACTTTGCGGACGGAGAAAAATGCGTCGCTTGAGTTTGACGATTTGATTTTTCGCGGAACAAGCAATCTAGACAACAGAGGCGCGTCGAATGACAACACTATCTACGGGAAAATATCGCTTGACGCAGGTGCAACAGTGACTGCTACGTCTGGAGGCACCGGGCATGACTGGTATTTCGAAAACGAGTTTGACTCGGCGGACAGCGCGATTCTTCAAGTCACAGGAGGTGCAACATGGGTCACGACAGAGCCGAACAAGTTGGCATGTTTGCATTTTGACGGCGATTGCTCCGAATTCTTCGGAACAGTCAAGGTCAACAAAAGGATATTCGTTTATCTTGACTGTAAGGACGGGAAGTTCCCTGGCAAAGTGGAATTGAGCGATATTTCAACTTTCAAGATTGAATCCAGTACAGCCGCAAGTTCGTTCGAGGTAGGTGGCATTACGTTTGGCGATACGAACTGCGTTATGTCCATTGCTTCCGGCAAGACCCTTAACGTGGGAGACTTGGTGTTTTCCGGAGAAGGCGTAAAAATCGAAATGATAGGTGGCACGCTGAATGTCACGAATTCGCTGACCGTGACGCAGCCCGTAACGGTGCCGATTCCTTCGACAGCCGCGCCGAGAACGGCTGTGTTGAGCATTCCGGCGGATCATCCGGAAATCCCGGCCGACGCTTTCGTTCTGGTCGACTATGCCGACAGAAAGACATACTCCCTTTTCTGGATTACGGAAGGGAATGTCCGTACGCTTTACATCCTAAATGCAACCGAAGAACTCTACAATGCGACAACCGGTTATATGCCGCTCGTTTCCACTGAGAGTTCTGTCAATAACTGCCCTCCGTACGCATTCTATGAGGCAGGGCACTGGGAAGACGCGACGCACGTGCCGGGGTCGGTAACGACAAACTATTTTGTCGGGAGGAGCAAAACGCTGTTGACGCCCAACTCGTCTAATGTTGAAATCAATACTTTCTGCGGGGCATGCTTGACTCTTATGGGCATTGTTCGTGTGCGGAATGGCAATGTGACGTACACATTCAACAATCTGCATGTGCTTGCGGGATCGTCGTTCTCCACCTCAGGCAGCGCCGGAACATACTTTTTGGACGGAGCCATGCACGTTCTCGCGCCGGTGGACAGGCCGTTTGTGTTCCAGGGGGCTAGAAAGCTCCAGACCTATGTTTGCCGCATGGACATCTTTGGCACCGACAATTCCGCCATCGAGTCGGATGCCGTGTCAACGGAAACCGCCATAAAGGAAACCGACCTCCAATTGCTGGGCGACTGCACGGGCTATCACGGGTATGTATTCGTCGGCACGAACGTGACGCTCCGCCTTGGCAATACGGGCCTTGCGAACGGAACGGTCGTATTGCGCGGCGACAACGCCTTCCTCTCGGCGATGGCGACGAACAGCGCCGACGTGATGGTTGGCACGCTGCGCTCCACGATGGCGGCGACGGTGACCGTGCCGGAGACGAACTCGATTTCGGCCGGCGCCATCGACGTGACGGGTGCGTTGACGAAGAACGGCAACGGCGTTCTTGCTGCGGGCGGCACTGCCAACGCCGGTGACGGTGCGGCGCTCAGCGTGGCGGCGGGCGGACTGCGCGCGGATTCGGCAACTGCGTTCGACGGCATCCCGGTGACCTTTGCCGACGGCGCGACGTATGTGCGCGATTGCGAGGCGACGGACGCCGGGCTCGTCCAGTACGGCCTGTACGACGAGGCGGCGGTCACGGCGGCAGGCACGCTCAACGTGGACATCCGTAATTTCTCGTTGGGGGATGCGGGCAAGAAGGAAGTCGCGCTGTTCACGGTGCCGGAGGCCGGCGCGGATGCGCTGGCGGCGGCCATCCGCTTCTCGCCGCGTCCGAAGGGACTTGCCATCGACACGACCGTGGCGGATGCCGGATCGGGGATGAAGACGGTCAAGGCCGTCATCAAGATGGCTGGGATGACGGTCATATTCAGGTAGGATATTTCATGCCGAGCTTGAAGTACGGAATCGCAGTCGCTTCTGCCGTCTGCGTGGTGGCGTTGTCCGTCCACGCGGTCGAGCGGACGGTTGCCGGCGAGAGGCGTAAGCAGAGCAGCTGGACGGACACGACGTGGTGGGATCCCCATGTGGAAAACATCGCGGACAGCGAGACGTACCTCAGGCGCAAGTTCCGCCAGGACGTGACGGACAGGTCGACGGGCATCGACATGGCGGCGATGAGAAAGCGGCTGGACGGCATCGTCCGGGAAGGGAAGTCGAACGGCGAGCCGTGGCGCATGACGAAGGCAAGGTGCTTCGCGGCAGGCGTACTGGAGCAGGCGATCGACGTGTCGCCGCTCGACTGGTTTCCGGCGATCGCGGTCTGGGATCGGCGCGCGCGTCCGATCTGGGACGTGATCGAAAGGCGCGCGAAGGAGGTCAACGCGAAGATGCTTCCGGCGCGGGCCTGGGACGCCTGGCAGAAGGGGAACAAGGAGGGGACGCTGCGCATTTGGCAGGACTTCGACCATTCGGTGCCGGATTGGCGTGAGATCATGAAGCTCGGGTTCCCCGGAATGAAGGCGCGGCTCGAGAAGTACGCCGTGGAGAACGATCCGTTTTACGAGTCGAACCGAATCGCGATGGACGCGATGCTTGCGGGGATCGACCGCTTCGTCGCGCAGGGGAAGAAACAATTATCGAACTGCCTCCAGGGACCTCCGCGCGCCACAAAAAGGCTTGAGAAGGAAATCGCGTGCCTGGAGCGGCTGAGAAACGGCCCGCCGCAGACGGCCTACGACATGATGATGTTCGTCTGGCTGTACTTCTTCTGGTCGGAGCACCTCGACGGGCTCCAGTGCCGTTCGCTGTCGGAGCTGGACGTGTTCCTCACGCCGTACTACGAAGCCGACGTCGCGGCGGGGCGCACGACGGAGGCGGAGTTCCGCGAGCAGCTGAAGCACTTCATCTGGCAGTGGGGATCCGTCGCGAACTACTGGAACCAGCCCGCCGGGTTCGGCGGGACCAGGCCCGACGGCACCAGCGAATTCAACCACGTCTCGAAGATCATCCTCGACGTGTTCGACGAATGCGCGCTTCCTACGCCGAAGCTTCTCGTGAAGATAGCGCCCAACACGCCGGACTGGGCGATGGACAAGATGCTGGACATGGCGCGCCGCCACCGGTCGATCTCGTTCATCGGCGAGGAACCGGCGGCGCGCGCGCTGAAGAAGTGGTTCGGCGCGACGGACGAGGACTGCCGCACGATGGTCATGCGCGGATGCTACGAGTTCGGACTGCGGGACAGCGTCAACATGACGGACATCGTGACTGTCAACTTCCCGAAGCAGGTGGAGCTGATGCTTGCCGAGGCGGCGGTCGGCGGTCGCGGGGCGACCGCCCTACCAGCGGGAACGGGGCCATGGGCGCAATCCTTCGAGACATTCGAGGCAGAATACATGCGGCGGCTCGCGGATATCACGGACGCCAGCCGCGACCTCGCCTTCGAATGCGAGAAGGTGTTGCCGGAGGTGAATCCCGCCTTGTGCATGACGCTCGCGACGGAGCATGCGCTCAAGACGCGCAAGGACGGCTTCGCGAACGGGTGTCCGCGCGGCAACGACTCGGCCGTGCGCGGCGCTGGGCTCGGCACGGCTGTCGATTCGCTGCTGGCGGTGAAGGAACTCGTCTACGAGAGGAAGGAGATGTCTCTTGCGGAGCTCGGGAAGATCATGGCGGCGAACTGGGAGGGCAACGAGGCGTTGCGCCTGCGGATGTTCCGCTCGAAGCGCAAGTGGGGCAACAACGACCCCGAGGCGAACGCGCTCGGAGCGAAGATTCTCGACGTCTTCTCGGAGAGGGTCAACGGCAAGCCCAACTCGCGGGGTGGCATCTTCTTCGCAAGCGGGCACTTCGCGCGCCACTACATCATGCTGGGCGAGCGGACCGGCGCCACGCCAGATGGGCGCAGGCGGGGGGAGGAGATTTCTAAGAACCTCTCGCCGGCGATGGGCGTGGACACGGAAGGGGCGACGGCGCTTGTCGCGACGCTCGCCGCCTCGGACGTCACGAAGCTCCCCGGCGACTATCCGCTTGACGTCATGCTCCATCCCTCGGCGTGCAGCGGCGAGAAGGGTCTTCAGGCGATGAAGGCGCTCGTGCGGCAGTTCCACGCGAACGGCGGCAGCGTCATCCAGTTCACGGTGTTCAGCGCGGACGAGCTGCGCGACGCGCAGGCGCATCCTGAACGCTACGAGAACCTCCAGGTGCGCGTGTGCGGCTGGAACGTCAGGTGGAACGACATGTGCAAGGCCGAGCAGGACGCCTTCATCCGCCGCGCGGAAAACGTAAGATAGGAGTTTAGCTGCCGTGCCGGTAATCGCGCATGGCCATGCCGAAGCGTTTCTTGAAGACCGCTTTCGCATGGTTGACGCTGCCGAAGCCGCATTCCTTGATCGCCTTGACGATCGGGCCTTTTGACTTGCGCAACATGGCCGCAAGCGCGGCGAGGCGCCGTTCCGAGATCAGTTCGCCGACAGTCGCGCTTCCCATTTCGCGGAAGCGGAGGTCCAGCAGCGTGCGCGAGACGCAGAGGTGCGCGGCGACGTCTTTCGGGCCGATCCCCTTTGTCGCGTTCTCGGAGATGAACGCCGTCGCACGTTCGATCAGGTAGGCGGCCGGAGCCGGCGGGCGCGTCGATTCGCGCTCGACGATGCGCTTGACCGTGCCGCAGCAGATTGTCCGTGCGGTCTTGCCTGACCGCGCCGACATCATCTTGAAGAGCAGGTCTATGGCCATGCTGCCTTCGTTCTCGGCATCGAATTCGATGCTGGACATCTGCGGCGATGCGGACGTGCAGTATGTCTCGTCGTTGTCCACGCCGAGCAGGACCAGCTGCGCAGGAATGCGGATGTGCGCCTTCTTGGCCGCAAACGCCACGTCGGCGGCCACGACGTCCCACGCGCAAAACACGGCTGCGGGTTTCGGCAATGCCTTCAACCAGTCGCCGAGGTCGTCGTCGCCGCCGTGCGCGAACGGACGGCATGCGATTCCTTTCCGTCCGAGCCGATAGGCGAACGCGCGTCCTCGCTTTATAGACCATTCCCTCTCCGCGTAGGCGGGGACGTAGCCGAACGACCTGAACCTCCCGATGGACATGAAGTAATCGGCCGCCTTGAAGCCGATTTCCCCGTCGTCCGTGCGGATGTGACCAAGGTTGGCCGGGTGGTCCCTGAAGCGCCAGTCGTTGAGCAGGACGACCGGCTTTCCGGCCGCAGTCGCCGCCATGATCGTCTCGGCGTCGGCGGACGTGTCGGCGATCAGCGCCGTGGCGGATGTGGCCAGGCGGCGGAAGTCGTCCGCATCGCTTGCAATGCGGAGGGTGCAGTCGTCGGTGTCCTTGATCCGTCTGAGGATCCCGGCGAGGAAGTTGCGTCCGGTCGCATTTCCGATGCGGAGCTGTATGGCTACGCTTTTCTGCATGGCCGCAAGTATAACATCTTTCACGTTGCTTGAAAACTGACGATTCGATTGTCTTGAACAATACCACCTTGCCTTGCTCCATGTGTGATGTTGTGGGATAATACCGTCATGCGGAAAATAGGAAAAGTCTAAATCAAAGGAACGTACTTCATGAATTCCATGCGATTGGCCCGTTTTGTCGGAGTTGCGGGGATGCTTGTTTTGCCGCAGCTTCTCGTGTCCGGCACCCAGCCGGGAGACGCTACGGCGCGCCGCGTCCTCACCTGCGCGAGCTACAACATCCGCGAGGCGATGGGGCGCTATGCGCCGTATGGTTCCTGCAAGACGAACACCATCGAGCAGATTGCCCGCATCATCCGCACGATGGATCCGGACTGGATTGGCCTGCAGGAGACCGTCACGTCCGCGCCGGACGATGCCGCCCGTGACCATGCGCACCTGTTCCCGAAGTTGACCGGCATGCACTGCACGTTCGCCGGGGCGCAGCCCCATGGAAGGGGGGAATGGGGCAATGCGCTCCTTTCGAAGGAAAAACCCCTCACTGTCCGCGTGATCAAGTTCGACCGCGTCACCAGCGGCCCGCAGAGATGCGCGCTCGTGGCCGAGTTCGCCGACTACGTGGTGTGCTGCACGCATCTGGCGTTGCGGGAGAACGAGCGCTGCGACGAAGCCCGGCGGCTGCTGAAAGAGCTGGCGGACGTCAAGAAGCCCCTGTTCCTCTGCGGCGACCTGAATTCGCGGCCCGGAAGCGAGCCGATGCGCATTCTCGGCGAACGCTTTGCCATCCTCTCCGACGTGACCCAGCACACGTTCCCCCTGGACAAGCCCCACAAGTTCCTGGACTGCGTGGACTACATTCTCGTAGACAAGGCGCATGCGGATGCGTTCCCCGTTCTTCGGACGTCGGTGATCAAGGAGCTGGAGGCGTCCGACCATTACCCGATCTCGGTCATCTGCGGCCTTCGCCAAGCCCAAACCTCGCCGGCGTGCGAATTCCATTACCATTCGCGCCACATTCCGCTCGAGCACCTGAACCTCGACACACCGATGGGGCGCGTCGTCGCGTCGAACGGGCTGCACACCGTCTTGGAGCCGGACAATCTCGCCAAGCTCAAGTCGTTCGGCGTCGACACGGTCGAGTTGCGCCTGACCTGGTGTGAACTGGAGAAGGCGCCGGGGCAGTTCGACTTCTCGCGGTTCGATCGCGACATCGAGCGTGTCGAGAAGGCGGGGTTGCAGCCCGGCCTGATGGCCTGGTTCAACCATCCGCCGTCCTGGTACGGAGGCACCCGGTTCAAATGCCTCTCCCATGGGCTGGAATCGACGACGCTCTCCCCGTGGGACCCAGCCACGCTCCGAGAGGCCGACCGCCTTTACGCCAAGGTCGCGGAGCGCTACGGCGATCGCATCAAGTTCGTCTACGTGACCGGCAGCGGCGACTATGGCGAACCCTGCCTGCCGCAGGGCGTCCGGCACTACGTGTTCTCGAGCCCGCATTCGCACATCGGGCTCGACTGGGTCGGGGACCGCTTCGCGCGCGCGGCCTGGGCGCGGGTGTCGTCCGTTTCCCCCGAGGACGTCGTCCGCGGCGCCTGCGACCGTGCGACGGCGGTCGCCTTCGCCGATTTCGTCACCGAGCGGACGGCCGGTTACGTGGCCGAGACGTTTCGCCTCGTCCGCCGCCATTTCCCGCATGCGCGCTACGGGGTGCCGATCGGGCACGTGCCCGACATCGCGCACGGGCAGAGCCGGTCCCTCGTCGTGAAGCGGATGTGCGAGGTGTCGCCAGACTTCACGGCGCGCTGGACGGGGATGGCCTATCTGGGCGAGTTCGGCCGCTGCAACGCGCTCGCGAACAGGATTTCGTCCGCCGCCCGCTTCTACGGCTGCGCGTTCGGAGAGGAGGCGGCGGACTACATCGGGCCCGACAATGCCGCGAACGCGGTCTACGAGGCCGTCGCAAACGGCTGCACGATGCTGCACAACGACTTCGGCAACATCGTGCGCGCGGCGGCGGTGAACGTCGACTTGTCGCACCTGCCGCTCGTCGATCCGCCGGTCTCGGATGTCGCCCTGCTGTGGCCCGACATCGACGAAAAGGAGTTTTCGGTGCGCCATGCCACGGCGACGGAGGCCGAGAGCGCGACGTTCACGCTGAAACTGGCGGACCAGGCGGCGGCGGTGCGGCGTCAGACGAATTTCGAGATGTGCGATTCGTTGATGGTCAGGGACGGGTTCCTGAAACGCAGCGGAATCCGCCGATTACTCGTGTTCGGGGCGCCTCCGCCGGAACTCAAGCATGAGATCGGGGCGTTCAAGGCGGCGGGCGGGGTCGTTGAAACCGTGCCGGCCGTGGCACCGTCCGGTCGAACGGTCTATCGGACGCGCCATCGGAATCATGAGTCGTCCTATTCGCCGTCGGACGGGCGCATCGAGGTGCGAAAACGATAGACGGATTCTGTCGGTTGTGTTTGAAATCAGATATCTTGCTTGTTTGAAAACTTACTTCCGTTCGTTGACTGAGGCACTGGTATATGAGATAATACGCCAACCTGCTTACTGTAGGTAGAAGCAAAAAGGATAAAGCAAATGAAACGACATCTCTTGTTTGCCGTAGTTCTTGTGGCCGGTTTTGCACAATTATCGGCGTTTGCCGCGTATAATGCGGCGGGCGGGTACGTGACATTGCTTGGTCACAATTCAGGCTCTAAAGGCGAAAGCACGTTCATGACGAACATCGTCAAAGCCAGCTACGGCTGGTCAGACGGGCGGGATCCGCATCCGGGAACAAACTATTATTGCGGCTCGTCGGCCCAGCTTTGCACGCCGAAAATCACCGATGGGACGTTCACGTTCCCCGGCGATTCGCTGGTAATCGGCTACAGGCTCATCACCCTTGCGACTTCGACGATTGTCGTCAATGACTTGCGGTTTGAAAAGGGCGGCTACGTGATGACCATGAATGGCGGTGAGTTAAGCCTTACGCTTCAGGGAAATCTCACGATACTTGGCGATGCGTCGAAACCTTCTTCGTTCGATATAGGCAAAAGCCCGTCGCATTTCAAGGTTGAATCGGCGTTCAAGGGTACGTCTTCAGCATACGCTTACTCATCGCAGGCAGACGCATCCTCCGGCTCAAGGGTGTTCACGTCTTTTGATACGCAGTATATCGAACTGGACGACGCCGACGAGTACTACGGCACGTTCGAGGTGCGGACGAACACCTGCCTAAAACTCGCATCGGACATGCCGGGAACGGTGAAAGTTACGGACAAGGCCTGCTTGACGCCGGTTGGCTCCGTCAAGATCGCCAATCTGTCGCTTGCGGACGGAGCGACGCTCGATTTTTCGGGCGGCGGAACGATTAGTGTCACGAACAGTTGGTCTGCTTTAGGTTTGATAACTGTAAAGAGCCCTGTTGCAGCATCCTATCCGCAAGTCGTGCTCGAGGTGCCGACAAGCTGCGGCAGGCTTGACGTACGGTCGTTTACGGGGGACTGCGTGAGATTTGACGTGTTGACGGAGAACGGAATCCAGAAGCTTCGCACATACGAGAAAGTTGAATACGCCAGTCATACAGACTACAGCGAGTTGACCGGCTATGTGACGCAAACGAATGGTTCTTCCAGCTATGATGGGGCCGATGCTGGTTTTAATGCGTTCGGCAAACCCGACGGGTGGTCGGACGGCTGGGTGCCGCACGCCGACACGAATTACTACAGTTATTTGATGGGCATGTGCATGACAACCAACTCGACATTCGGGGGAAAGTCGTTTACAGTTGAGCGTCTGTCTTTGCGTTTTGGCAAAAGCGGCATTACCATCGACATTCCCGATTTGCGCGTTCTGGGCGGGAGCTCGTATGCCAATGGCTTCTTCTCCACGTCTGGCAACAGCGGAACATACTACGTGAAAGGCAACATGACGGTACTTTCGCGCCTGACGGACAAGTGGCCGTTTGCGTTCTACGGCGGTGCCGATAACCTTTACTGGATCAGCAGCCAGAAAATATTTGGAGATGCCTTACGTGCCTTTGCGTTGCGCGCCGCCCCGAATAAGGAACCTGGCTCGATTGACTTTTACGTGGATTTCCTCGGCGACCTTTCGGAATACTACGGCACGATCATCGTCAGCACAAACGGAACGGCGCGTTTGGGCGGCTCTGCGCTGCCGGGGACGATCCGTCTCGACACCGCCTATTCCCATGTCGACACCTTGGCCGCCGATGGCGCGGAGGTGAAGATCGGAAACCTCCAGTCGTTGATCGGCACGTCGATATCCGTTGCGGCGACGAACACGCTTGCCGTGACGGATTCGCTCGCCGTGACGGGCACGCTGACGAAGAACGGCGGCGGCGTGTTGGCGTCCGGCGGCGCGGTGACTGCCGGCGCGGGAGCCGTGCTGAGCGTGGCGGCGGGCGGACTGCGCGCGGATTCGGCGCAAGCGTTCGACGGCATCCCAATCACCTTTGCCGACGGCGCGACGTACGTGCGCGACTGCGAGGCGACGGATGCCGGGCTCGTCCAGTACGGCCTGTACGACGAGGCGGCGGTCACGGCGGCAGGCACGCTCAACGTTGACCTCCGTAATTTCTCGTTGGGGGATGCGGGCAAGAAGGAAGTTGCGCTGTTCACGGTGCCGGAGGCCGGCGCGGATGCGTTGGCGGCGGCCATCCGCTTCTCGCCGCGTCCGAAGGGGTATGCCATCGACACGACCGTGGCGGATGCCGGGTCTGGGATGAAGACGGTCAAGGCCGTCATCAAGATGGCCGGTATCACCGTCATAATCAGGTAGGATATTTTATGCAGAATCTGAAGTACGGGATCGTGGCCGCATCGGCCGTCTGCGTGGCGGCTTTGTCCGCCCACGCGGTAGAATGGGCGCTGACGGTGGAGAAGGGCGGCGCGACGAACGTCGTGACGGCGGCGACGTGCGGGCTTGCGATCGACATTTCGTTCGCGGAGAAGGACGGCGCGTGGAGCGGGCGAATCGTCAACCGCGAGAAGGGTGCGATCGTCCTTGGCTTCGAGGTCAAGGCCGATCCGCGTGAGGTTGTCGAGGGGAAGTCCGCGCTCTACCTCCCGCACGTCTACGGGCGGCGAATCCGCAACTGGCCCGTGCATGGCGTGCCGCAGACCGGCGTCCAGATGTGGCGCGAGACGGAGGACGGCGTGTTCGTTCCGGCGATGAGCAAATGGGACGCCTCCACCGGAAGCCGCGCCGTTCCGCTGCCGTATCCATCGAAACTCGCCACCATGCAGTGGGCGACGCTGAACGACGGGGAGAGGGGCTTCTATCTCGCCTCGGAGGATCCGCTCGCCGGCGCGAAGGACATCCAGGTCGTCTACGACTCGAACGCGAAGCGCATCACGATGGGATTCAACTTCCCCATGTTCCTTCAGGAGGGCGAGACGTTTCCCATCCCGCGCGTGGTGATGAAGGACTACGCCGGGACCTGGCGGACGGCGGCGAAGACGTACCGCCGCTGGTGGGACAGCTGCCGAAAGGTGGTGCACTTGCCCGCGTCGGCGAAGGACTTCACCGGCTTCTTCATGGTGATCCTCAAGCAGCAGAACGGCGATATCATGTGGCCGTACACCGAGTTCGACTCGCTTGGCGACGCCGCCCTGGCGCACGGGTTCCGCCACGTCGAGTTCCACGGCTGGGGCGTGGGCGGACACGATACGCTCTATCCCGAATACGATCCCGACCCGGCGATGGGCGGACGTGCGGCGCTGGTGGCGGGAATCAAGCGGCTCCAGGCGAAAGGGCTGCACGTGTCGGTGTATTCCAACGGACAGCTCCAGCAGCAGGGCGGTACGAAGTGGTATGACGAGAAGGGGTACAAGTGCGCGGTGACGAAACGCGACGGGAATACGATGAGCGAGCACTGGGTCAAGTTCAAGAACCACCCCGGCATGACGTTCGACGTGGTCTGTCCCTCCGCGCCCGACTGGCGCGCCCAGATGCTGAAGATATGCCGCGACGCGCAGGCGCTCGGCTTCCAGGGCTTCTTCTACGACCAGATCGGCAAGCAGTGGCCGAGCCTCTGCTTCGACGCGCGCCACGGGCACCGGCCGGGGACGTTCGTCTATACGCACGACCGCGAGACGATGCTCCTCGACGTGATCGGCGAGCTGCAGAAGGTCGATCCCGAGTTCGTCCTGTGGAGCGAGTCGTTCAACGACACGATCCTCGACTCCGTCGGCTTCTACCAGGGACTGTTCTACGTGGCGGACGCCGGCTACAACGTGGCGAACCGCTTCGAGGAGGACGTTTCGTGCGACATGTATCCCGAAATGACGTTCTACACGTTCCCGGAACTGGTCATGTGCGACCGCAACAGCACGTCGCTCTGCACGCGCAAGCGCGCGAACGGGTGCGCCGTCACGAACCTGCGCGTCGATTTCGAGGTTCGCTACCAGGCCGACCGAGCCTACGTGGAGCGTGGAGAGGCGCCTGCGCCGCGATACTTCGACAATATCTGCTCCAAGCCGAGCGAGATCAAGCTGATGAAGTCCGAGACATGGCGCGCGAACCGCGACTACCTGCGCTGCGTGAGCGACTTCAGGCGGAAACACGGCGCGATGTTGCTCGCCGGCACGTTCAAGGCGGACGAAGGATTTACCGTGAAGGGCGGCGAGAAGATCATAGCGAACCGCTGGGACGGAGAGAACGGTGAGACGGGGATTCTCGTCTGGAACGCGGGCGGCACGCCGGCGAAGGTGTCCGTGGCGTTCGGCGGAGCGTTCGTCTCCGCTAGCGAGCCGGAGCGCGGCGAAGTCGATGCGGACGAGCCGATCCCCGCGAACACCTTGCGGCTTTACAAGTACCGTTACGTTCAGCCTCGACCGCAGGATGCGGCGCGGGTGGATGCAATCAGGAAGATGCTGCGCCCGGAAGCCGGCTTTTCGGAGACGCGCATCGGCAATCGGGAATTCTGGGACAAGGTGGCGGCGACGGGGAAACCCGCCGCCAATCTTTTGAAGGATGCCAGGAAGATCGCGGCGCGCCCGATGCCCGTGCCGGACGATTCGCGCTACATGGAATACGACGTGTGGACGCGTCCGCTGCAGGAATGCAAGGGCAATTTGGCGAAACTTGCGCTTGCAGAATGTCTTGAGGACAAAGGTGCCTTCCTTCCGAAAATCGTGGAATATCTCGAGATGTTCTCCACGCGCCGTTGCTGGACGGGGCGCTACCACGACCGGAAATGCCGTGCATTCAACGGGAAGATACACATCATCGAGCTCGGCAACGGACAGGTCGCGCAAGACATCGCCGTGGTCCTTGACGTCTTGCGGGAGCGGTTGCCGCAGGACGTCCGCGCTCGCTCGCTCGCCGCGCTCAGGCGGAACTGCCTCGACACGTTCCTAGGCATCGCGCGAGACCATGGCGTGGCCAAGGCGAACGGATGCGGATGGCTGTACGGCTACGCCAACTGGAACGCCGCCTGCTGCGCGTACATGGTTGCGGCGGCGGTGCATGCGCTCGACGACCCCCAGGAACGCGCCGAGGCGATCGAGCTTGCGGAGCGATCCATCAAGGGATTCCTTGCGGGCTATACCGAAGACGGGCTTTGTCTCGAGGGCGCGTCGTACTGGTCTTACGGTTTTGGGCAGTACATGCGGCTTGCTCTTTGGACGCGCCGGGCGACGGGGAGCTTTCTCTCGTTCGTCACGCCGTTCTCGAAGAAGGCCTACCGCTCGTCCTACGGCAGCCTGTATTCGGACGCTGGCGGGCCATCCTATGGAGACTGCAATGCGGGTCTTCCTTCAAAGGTGCAGCATCTCGGCTCGCTGATCTGGCCGGAGTTCGACAGGTTCGATGTCCGACACGCCGGATTTCTGTCGGCCGGTCTTGCCGATTTCGTCTTGCGATACGACGAGTTCCGCGCCCCGAAGGCGTTTCTTGCGAAAAAGCAAAAGTCGTTCGCCTATCCGTTGCGGTCATGGTATCCGGCAGAGATCGGCCAGCTCGTGTGCAGGCCACAGCAGGGGGGCGCAGGCGGAAATTCGCTATATGCCGCGATACAGGGCGGGCACAACGAACGTCCCCATGGCCACCACGACATCGGTTCGTACTGCATCGCGGTCGGCGGCGTGGAGGTGATGGGCGACCCCGGAAACTGCAAGTACGGCCTTGACACGTTCGGTCCGAAGCGGTTTGAGAATCCGATGCGGAACTCCTTCGGACATCCGGTTCCGAGGGTTGACGGGCATCTGCAGTCGAAGGGCGCGGTGTCGCGGGCGAAGGTCTTGCGGACAGCGTTCTCCGACGACATGGACTTCGTCGCATACGACATGAAGGGCGCCTACCGCGAGGCGACGAACGTAACCGCCCTGACGCGTTCGCTTGAATACCGCCGCGCGGAAAACAGGGTCGTCGTGACGGACAAGGTGGCGTTCGACGGCACGGGGAGGTTCGAGACGGCGCTCGTCACGTTCGGCAAGATAGAAGATCTGGGCGGCGGAGTCTTCAGGTTCACGGATCTGGGCGGCAAGGTCGCGGCAAACTGCAAGGTGTCCGTCAAGGGAACGGGCTGGCATCTGGAGCGCGAACAGTTGCCTGAGGAGGCGGGGTCGCAATTTGAAGGACATTCGAAGGCGAAGCCGCTGCGCGTCGCCGTCGTCCTCGACGAACCGGTGCGCGAGGCGGAGGTGACGGTCGAATGGTCCAGCATCTGAAATGGTTGCTTATATGAAAAACGTCATTACTTCCATGCTCGTTTGCGGACTGGCGCTCGGCGCGTCGGCGGCGGACGTGACGATAACAAAGCCGTACATCCGCTGGCTGTTCGGCGGGTTCGGGTTCCAGCATTCCGAGGCCAACTTCACGGCGATCATGCCGGGGGATTTCCGCGACCAGCGCGTCCTAAAGACATTTGCGGAGCTGTCCCCGACCTTTGGGCGCGTATATGTCGGCTTTGCCGACCAGACGCGGGAACAGCTGGATCGCTTCGCCGACTACTACGACATCACCTTCCGCAGGGCTGGCACTACGCTTTACGCCGTTCCATGCGGCATGCCGGGGCTGGCGGACACCATCGACGCGGAGGAGTACGCCGAGAAAGTTGCGAAAAACCTCGAATACCTCGTCAAGGTGCGCAACTGCCGCAAGATACGCTACTACTGCCTCACGAACGAACTCATGTGCGGCGACGAATGGGCCTGGTTCGTGTCCGACGGCAGGAAGGATATCTACAAGAAGTTCTACGCTGCGCTCTTCCACGCGTTTCGCCGCCATGGCCTCGACATACGGCTTCTTGCGTCCGACGAGGCGGCGACTTCGAAGCCGGAGAGGGTGTACAAGTTCCTCGACTGGATCAAGGGCAACATGGACGAATACGTGGGCGTCTACTGCACGCACTGGTACGTCAACATGCGCAAGCCCGGCGACCTCGCCCTCTGGGACGACTGCAACGCCTACTTCTCGAATCTCGTCCAGAGGGCGCTGTCGTGCAAGGTGAAGAGGTACATCCTTGGAGAGTATGGGTTCAATCCCGGAGCCAGGAAGTACGGCGTCATGTTCGACGACATGAGCGGGAACGTCCGCCAGCCGTCGACGCACGAGGAGAGCGTGCTTTCGAAGTGCGAGATGGGGATCTCGGCGATGAACCAGGGCGTGCTCGCCTGCCTTAGCTGGAGCTTCGTGGACTACCCAGACCCGTTCGTGATAGAGGACGGCGACATGCCGGAGGAGCGCGCACGCTACGAGGCCGGACGTAGCGGCTATCGCATGGACGCGAAGTACAACAAGTGGGGCGTGTTCCGCTGGAGCTCCACCGACCGCGACTATTCCGCGTACGCGGAACTGTATGCGATGGGATGGCTCGTGAAGCTCTTCCGCAAGAACGCAACCGTGCTGCCCTGCACGTTCGCAGACCCGATGCTGCGCGGCGGCGCGGTGATCAATCCCGACCGGTCCGTCTCCATCGCGCTCGTCAACCGCGGACCCGCGAAGACCGTGACAGTGGACTGCTCCTCGTGGAAGACGCGCGTGGACTGCACGCCGGCGCTTCACCAGCCGCTGCGGCGCTACGTGTACGAGGCGGCGCACGTGCCGTACAGTCCGTTCAACGACCTCCAGCCGATGTCCGGCACGGTTGCGGCGAAGGACGGCACGTTCAGCGTGGCGCTGCCGGCGAAGTCGATCACGTTCCTCACCACGGACTACGAGAATCGCCAGCCGGCCGCCGTCACGAAGATACGCGTCGTGGACGGCAAGCTCGGTTGGGCGGCGAACGAGGAGCCAGAGCACCGCTACTACCGCGTCTTCAAGGACGGCAAGCAGATCGCCTCCACGGTGGCGACCTCGCTTCCTGTGCCAGATGCGAAACCTGCTGATGCGCCCCGTTTCTCCGTGAAGAGCGTTGACAAGTGGGGGAACATTCGCTGAACCTTCGAAGCGTTTCTTGAAGACCGCTTTCGCATGTTTTCGTGTTTTGCGTTACGTACTTTACGAAACACGGATATTTTGATATAATTCGCCCCATGAAACCCAAGAATCCATTTTTGATTGCAGGATATCATAGTCCGGATTACTTCTGTGATCGTAAGCGCGAGACCTCAGACTTGATTGCGGCGGTCAACAACGACCGCAATGTCACTCTCGTGGCGCCGAGGCGCATGGGGAAAAGCGGACTTGTCAAGAACGCGTTCTACCGCCTTGCGCAACAGGGTGAATACAAGTGTGCGTATGTAGACATCTTCGGAACGCAGTGCCTGGCTGATTTTGTAAAGGCGTTTGCAGCAGGCGTATTCACGTCATTTGAGACTTCGTTCGACAAGGTTGCGAGAGCAGCTTCTACATTTCTCCGCGGATTTAGACCGACCGTCACTTTCGATGCTTTCGGGACTCAGAAATATTCTTTCGAGGTCCAGCCATCGGCCGCCGAGGCGACGCTCGCCGGTGTGTTCGACTATCTGGAGTCGCTGAAGTTCAGAACGGTCGTCGCCCTAGACGAATTTCAGCAGGTTGTCGAATATCCCGAGAAGGGAACCGAGGCCTTGCTCCGCAGCCGCATACAGTTCCTCGCCGGACACCAGTTCGTGTTCTCCGGCTCAAGGCAGCACATTATGAGCGAAATGTTCGTCTCGGCCAAACGGCCGTTCTACCATTCGACTCAGATGATGCATATAGGCCCCATAGACCGGGAGCGCTACTTCGACTTCGCCAACCTCCATTTCGCGCATTCGGGAATGGCGCTTGACCGTGACGTGTTCATGGCGGTCTACGATAGGTTCGACGGAATCACGTGGTACGTGCAGGCCGTCATGAATCGCCTGTTCGAGCTTGGTGCGAGGAGACCGACCAAGGACGACATCAATGATGCGGTTGAATTCCTGGTGTCGGGCAATGCGTATGAATACGAGGCGATTCTGCGCGGATGCTCCGATGGCGCGACACGGCTTCTGAAGGCAATCGCCAGGGAAGGTCGCGTGGCTGCGGTCACGGGCGGAGACTTCATTGCACGACATGGTCTTCGGGCGGCTTCGAGTGTCGCGGCGGCGCTGAAGTCGCTTGGCGACGCCGATCTCGTATATCGTTCGGATAACGGTTACGAGGTATATGACAGGCTATTCGGAATCTGGCTGTCGCGTCTTCCGTAATCGATGAGGGCCGAGGAGGCTTAGCTCCCGCGCCGGATGGGGGAAAAGGTGGTTTGCGGCCATTCGAAATTTTCATTATTTTCACCCTTGCCAACTACATACATGGTATAATGACCGCATGATTGTTCGCAAAAGCCTATTTCTGATGTTGGTGCTGTTGTGTGTCGCCACGTCCCTGTACGGTGATGCGCTGTATGACGCCTTCCGCGCGCCGCCGTGCGCCGCGCGTCCGTGGTGCTACTGGTACTGGGTGAACGGGAACGTGGACGAGGAGACGGCGACGGCCGACCTCGAGGCGATGAAGAAGGCCGGCTTTGGCGGCATCCTGCTGCTTGACCCGCGCGGCTACGACAAGGTCGTGTGGAAGCCGGAGCCGAAAATGCCGTTTGGCGGTGACGAATGGCGCCGACTCGTCGTCTATTCGGTGAAGGAATGTGCGAGGCTCGGCTTGGAGTTCACGATGAACCTGAGCGACTGCGGCGGTTCGCTGAAGGGGCCATGGCTCACGGGCGAGGACGGCCCCAAGCGGCTTGTTGTAGGCGTGGACGCGGACGAGCCGCCCGCCGATTTCAAATACTACCACGACATCGCCACGTTCTCCGTGCGCGTGGCGCCGGGCACGAGCGTCAAGTCCGGCTGGCGCAACGCGGGCGGCGTGGTGAACCGCTGGGAGAAGGACAAGCTCGTGGCCGGCGTGCCGACACTGGAGTGGCGACGCGGCGCGCCGGAAGGGGACGGCGAATGGCACACGCTCCGTTTCGGATACTGCGCGATCCCCAAGCGCGAGCATGACGTGGACGTGATCGACGCGGCCGCCGTGGAGCGGCATTTCAACCGCATTGCGGACCCGCTCTTCGACGCGCTCGGTCCGCTCGTGGGCACCACATTCACGCACGTCTACTCCGTGAGCTGGGAAGGGGCGATCCCCACGTGGACGGGCGATTTCGCGGAGGCCTTCCGCACGCGTGCCGGATACGATCTGCTGCCCGACCTGCCCGTCCTCGCGGGCTTCACGCGCGCAGGAACGCGCCCCGGCCTGCTCGTCGACTACCGCCGCGTGCGCAACGACCTCTTCCGCGACCGCTTCTACGGCACGGTGCGCCGTCTCGCCCACGCGCGCGGCGTGAAACTCTACTCCGAGTGCGGCGGGCCGTGGAACCGCGATCCGAGCGTGTTCCGCGAGGCCGACCAATTCGCTTTCTTCGGCGTGAACGACATGCCACAGGGCGAGAACTGGCCCATCGCTCCCGCGCACCATTCCGACCTCGCGTTCAACCGCCCCGCCGCCAACGCGGCGCACATCTACGGCCTCCGGCGCGCATCGGCGGAGGCGTTCACGCTCATGGACGCCCACTACGCGATGTGGCCGGAGCGGCTCAAGCGCACGGCCGACGACATGTTCGTGGACGGCGTGAACCACGTCGTGTGGCATACGTTCACCGCGTCACCGAAGTCCTTCGGCAAACCGGGCATCGAATACTTCGCAGGCACGCACATCAACCGCAACGTGACCTGGTTCCCGCAGGCGCACGCGTTCATCTCCTACCTCGCGCGTTGCCAGGTGATGCTCCAGGCGGGCGAGCCCGTGACGGACATCGCACTCTACGCGGGCCACACGCCGTACCAGCACTGGGGACGCTGGCGCGACGTGCCGTGGGAAGGGGCGCGCGTGGCCATCCCGCGCGGCTACAACTACGACATCCTGAATGACGAGATGCTGGAGAAGCGGAAGGGCGACTACCCGGTGTTCGTGGACGCGTCCGGCGATTCTGTCACGTGGCCGACGCTTCCGCCGCCCGACTTCGAGGGCGACTTCAACGACGTGATCCACCGCCGCACGGCCGACGGCACGGACATCTACTTCGTGGCTCCGTCTGGCGGGACGGGGAATGGACGCCTCACGTTCCGCGTGACGGGCAAGGTGCCGGAGTTCTGGGATCCCGTCACGGGCACGCGCCGCAAGGTGGCGAACGCCGAGACGCTCCCGGACGGCCGCATCCGCATGCCGCTCCATTTTCCGCGCGACGGCAGCATTTTCGTCGTGTTCCGTCCGCCCCAAGCCGCCGCCTCCGACCCCGCGCCGTCCAGCGACTGGCCGAAGCGCCAGAAGACCGTCTCGCTCACGAACGCGCGGTGGAAGATCGACATCGGCGGACGCGCGTATGACCGGCTGGGCGACTGGACGAAATCCGACGACCCCGAAATCCGCTTCTTCTCCGGCACGGCCGTCTACCGCGCGAACTTCACGCTACCGGCCGTCGAGGGCGACCGCACGCTGTTCCTCGGGCGCGTGGCGGGCGGGCTCGCTGAGGTACGCCTGAACGGCGTGGACTGCGGCGTTGCGTGGTGCTTCCCGTACCGCGTGCGCGTGCCCGCCGCCGCGCAGCGGGAGGGGAACAACGTGCTGGAAGTGCGCGTGGTCAACACCTGGCGCAACCGCCTGATCGGCGACTGCCTCCTGCCGCCCGAGCAACGTCATACGCAGAGTTGCCTCGCCTACAAGCCTGGTCCGCACAACAACGCCGAAGGCAACTGGGGCTTCAGCAAGCTCGCCAACGGCTATTCGGCGAACGACGAACTCATCTCATGCGGGCTCTACGGCCCCGTTGAAATGCGCTAACCGCCCCTCTTTCTAGTGCGTGAATGAAATTGTCGTCCACTTGTTTGAGAAATCGGGAATGTGCTATACTTCGCGCCATGGAGATAAAGCATCTAAGGGTGGTAAGCAAATCGCCTCGGCCATGGCTATATCGCTCTCTGTGCCGGATATGGCGGCGACCGATGCATAGTGGTTTCCCGTGACTAGCATCGGCAAATGGGGGAACATGCAATGACTTGAAGAGAAAGGAATGACAATATGAAAATAAACGTTCTAGTCCTGACAATGGTCATGTCCCTCTGCGCCTCGGCGGCGGACGTGACGATCACGAAACCCTACTTCCGGTGGCTGTTCAACGGATTCGGCTTCCAGAACTCCGAGGCGAACTTCCTCGCGCTCATGCCGGATGACTTCCGCGACCAGCGCGTCCTCAAGACGTTCGCGGAGCTGTCGCCCACGTTCGGGCGCGTGTACACCGGCTTCGCGGATCAGACGAAGGAAGATCTCGACCGTTTCGCCGACTACTACGATCTCACGTTCCGGAAGGCCGGAACCACTCTCTACGCCGTCCCTTGCGCCATGCCGGCGTTTGCGGACACGATCGATGCCGAAGCCTACGCGGAAAAAGTGGCAAAGAACCTCGAGTACCTGATCAAGGTGCGGAAGTGCCGCAAGATCCGCTACTACTGCCTCACGAACGAGCTCATGTGCGGCGACAACTGGTCATGGTTCGCCAAGGATGGCAAGGAGGAGATCTTCAAGAAGTTCTACGCGGCGCTCTTCCACGCGTTCCGCCGGCACGGCCTCGACATCAGGCTGCTCGCCTCGGACCAGTCCGGCTCTCCGGATCCGAAAAGTCCCAAAAATGTCTATCCGTTCCTCGACTGGATAAAAGCGAACATGGAAGACTACGTCGGGGCATACTGCACGCACTGGTACGTATACGGACGCAGGTCTGACGACCTCGACCTCTGGAACGACTGCAACTCCTTCTTCTCGAATCTCGTCCAGCGGGCGCTTTCGTGCAAGGCCAAGCGTTTCATCCTCGGCGAATTCGGCTTCCATCCGGTGTGGGGCAAACGCGGCGTGATGGTGGATGACGTGAGCTACCATCTGCGTCAGCCGGAGACGAAGGAGGAGAGCGTGCTCGCGAAATGCGAGATTGGCATTGCGGCCATGAACCAGGGCGCAGCGGCGTGCGTGGACTGGAGTTTCGTGGACTACCCAGACCCGTTCGTGATCGAGGACGGCGATACGCCGGAGGAGAAGGCGCGCTACGCCGCCGGGAAGTGCGGCTACCGCATGGACACGAAGTACAACAAGTGCGGCGTGTTCCGCTGGTCCACGACGGACAAGGACTATTCCTCCTACGCGGAGCTGTACGCGATGGGGTGGCTCGTGAAGCTCTTTCGCAAGAACGCCACCGTGCTGCCCTGCACCTTTGCCGACCCGATGCTGCGCGGCGGCGCGGTGATCAACCCCGACAGGTCCGTCTCCATCGTGCTCATCAATCGTGGCCCGGCGAAGACCGTGACTGTGGACTACTCCTCGTGGAAGACGCGCGTGGACGGCACGCCGTCATTCCACCAGCCGCTGCGGCGCTACGTGTACGAGGCGGCGCACGTACCGTACAGTCCGTTCAACGACCTCCAGCCGATG
>Ga0265298_10002754_pt1 | contig 23992 bp, 20 predicted proteins | sample AusTroGonzalo_MG_3_FD_193486 | JGI IMG/M metagenome (GOLD analysis project Ga0265298, IMG submission 193486) | Bovine rumen microbial communities from tropical cattle in Woodstock, Queensland, Australia - Gonzalo_01 | ecosystem: Host-associated > Mammals > Digestive system > Stomach > Rumen ...
TTTAGAAAGCGTTATGAAATTGGAAAAGAATTCGAAATTTCTCATTATCGGCGATTCTATTGGCGATTTCGGCCGCGCCCGTCCGGTGGGCGAGGGCTTGCACGCCGGGCTCGGCACTGGCTTCCCGCGCGTCCTTGACAGCATCTTAAGGATAAAGGGTCCGGAATACGGCATCAGAGTGATGAACGTCTGTACGAGCGGCGACACTTCCAAAGCCCTGCTCGAGCGCTGGCAGAGCGACGTCATCGACCTCAAGCCGGATTATCTTGCCATAGAAATTGGCATCAACGACGTTTGGCGCCATTTCGACGAACCGTACAGGAACGAGATCTTCATCTCCGTCGATGAGTACGCCGCGAACCTTCAGAAAATGGTCGACATCACGAAAGGCTTGAAAGGCCTTTACTTCATTTCACCGTATCTGATGGAGACGAACAAAAAGGACGCTTTCCGTGCCATGATCGACAAGTACCACGACGCCATGAAGGCCGTGGCCGAAAAGAACGGCGCGACATTCATAGACCTGCAGGCGGCTTTCGACAAATATTTCGAACACTTCCATCCGGTCTCGATGAGCTGGGATAGGGTGCATCCGGATCCCACCGGACACTTGCTGATCGCGCGTACGATCGCGCTGGCTATAGGCTTAATCAGCGAGTAGGCCGTAGAAGAGCGCGCCAGCGATGGTGCGCTTTATGAGAGTTTGACGTTCTTCGGGAGGAAGCTCCTTCTTCTCCCTGGCGGCGATCATGGCCCTTTCCTTGGCCGTGGCCCTTTCGATCGCTTCTTTCCTTGCCCTGTCCTCGGCCTCGCCGCGCCTTTCGTTCGCGTAGGCGATCTCTTTGTAATAAACTTCCGGATGGACGGAGACGAAAGTCCTGAAAGGCTTGCTGCCGACGATCGCCGCTATGTTCACAGGCCGCTTAATGGGATATTTGAAGGGCAGCCACCAGGAGAAGTTGTATGAGCCGAAATCCGAGTTCACGGCGGAGGACTGCAGTCTGATGGCTTTGGTGTTCTTTCCGATCAGCGGTTTTCCGGAATCGTCCCTGGTGTTGAAGAAGATGTCAACGTTGACTTCGGGCCTGTCGAAGCAAATGGTCTGGGGAAGCTTGAAATCGCTCACGCATTTGCAAGCCTTGACCCTTACGCCGTCGCTGGAGAGGAGCGTGAAATAATCCGCGATGTTGGCTGGGATCTTGACCTCGTTCTGCACATCGAGGAAATTGTTCCTCAGCTGGAAGGTAAGTCGGAAGCCGAAGCCGTTGGTCAGGATCTGCTTGTACTGCGCGGCCCATTTTTTCAAGAAGGCCGTGCGGTCTTTGGGCTTGGGATCCTCTTCGGCAAAGAGTTTCGCCATCTCCGCTTCCGCGAGTATCGGGTGCATGATGACTATGACCTCCTTCAGATAGTTGGTCATGTTGTAGTAGGCGCAGACGTCGTCGCGGTACTTTACTATCTGTTCGCGGGGGCTGAGTTTTGGCTGCGGTTCTTTTTCGACGATCTCATAGGAGGCCTCCTCGAGGTCGTTGGTCTCTTCCGCTATTGAGAAAAACGGGACCAGAAGTAGGAAAAGAAAAAGAATCTTCCTCATTTACTCCTGCTCCTCGTCGGTGAACTGCATCATACAGAGCTTATAGTACATGCCGGATTCGTCCTTGATCAGCTCGTCGTGCGATCCGACCTGCTTGATCTTGCCTTCCTTCATGACGATTATACGGTCGGCGTGGCGGATGGTGGAGAGGCGGTGGGCGATGGCGATGACGGTTCTGTTTTCGACCAGGTTGTCGATGGCTTCCTGGACCAGGCGCTCGCTTTCCGTGTCAAGCGCGGAGGTCGCTTCGTCAAGGATAAGGATGGAGGGGTTCCTGAAGATGGCCCTGGCGATGGCCAGACGCTGGCGCTGGCCGCCGGACAATCTTACGCCGTGCTCGCCGATGATGGTGTTGTAGCCGTCCGGCATCTCCATGATGAACTCGTGGGCGTTGGCGGCCATGGCCGCGGCCTCGACGTCCACCATGTCGTATTTTTTGAGACCGTAGGCGATGTTGCCGGCGATGGTGTTGTTGAAGAGGATGGTGTCCTGGCTTACCATGCCCATCTGCCCTCTGAGCGAGGAGAAGGAGAGATTCCTGATGTCGATGCCGTCCAAAGTGACGTTGCCCCTCGTGCAGTCATAGAAGCGCGGGATGAGGTTGGCGATCGTGGTCTTGCCGGAGCCGGAGGGACCGACCAAGGCTATCATCTCGCCGGGTTTTATCGTAATGTCGATGTCTTCGATAACGTTGCCTTCCGCTTCGTCGTAAGAGAAATAGACATGGTTCAAGCGGAGCTCTTTCTGCATAGGCGGAGCGTCGATGGGGGACTCGCACTCCCTTATCTCGGGAACGGTGTCCAGAACCTCATAGATGCGGTTGAGGGCGGCCTTGGAGCGTTGGATGACGTTGTTTAATTTGCCGATGCTCCTGAACGGCTTGATGGAAAGAAGCAGGATGGTCAGATACGCTATGATCGTTCCGAAAGTGGCCTCGCCTGTCATGACCGAGATCAGAAGGAGGCTGCCGACCACGACGAGGCACAAGATGCCTGCCAGTTCGGTCAGGGGGTTGACCATCACGTCGTTTCTGATGCCCGACATGCGCTGCTCGTAGTATTTTCTAAGCTGCCTTCTGAAACGGCCGATCTCGTACTCCTCGGTGTTGAAAGCCCTGACGATCCTGATGCCGGTGATGGTCTCCTGAAGGATGGAAACGATGTCCGCGATCTTCTCCTGGGTTTTCTTGGAGATCTTCCTGATCCTCTGCCCGATTATGATGATCGGCGCCATGATGATCGGCAGGAAGATGGCGGAGAAGATGGAGACTTTCCAGTTCAGGGCTAAGAGCATGCAGGCGATGAAAGGAAGGCTGGAGATCTCGGCCACAGAGTCGGCCAGACGCGCCGATAGCGTGGCTTGCACGACGTTGACGTCATTGGTGATGCGGGAGATGAGATCGCCCGTCCTGTTGACGTTGAAGTACCTTATCGGCAGCTCCTGCAGCTTGCAGTACATCATGTCCATCAGCTTGCAGACCATGCTTTGGGAAACGCCCTCCATAATGAGGTGCAGAGAGACCGAGAAGAACACTCTCAAAAGTATCATCACGAAAATGAAGAGCAGCAGGGCGCGCGCCAGTTTCGTGGGATTGATGGCGTTCAGTTTGTCCGCCGTTTCCTCAACTTTGGCCATCCAGGAGGCTGGCAGCACCTGGCGGGTGGAGTCCGGGATCTTTATGAGAAAACGTTCTTCTTCCTTTTCCTTGGTCTCGCTTTTCTCCAGCTTCTCATCAAGCTTCAGTTTGGCCGAGATGTAGTTGTTGGTCAGCGGTCTGGCCGACCAGTAGCGCGAGACTTTGCACATCCATTCCGGCACTTCCTCCCGGTCGCTTGCGGTCAAAGCGGGCAGGATGCGGTCGGCGAAGGGCGCGATCGTTCCGACGCTGGCGAACTGCGTGGCGTTCACGCCTATCATGCAGACAACACCCACCAGGAGCTGGAACTTGTAGCTCAGGGCTAGTTTCGCGAATCTAAGAAAAGGACTTTTCATTTCTCTTTTTTCTGGTGCGCCAGGCGGGATTCGAACCCACAGCCTTCGGCTCCGGAGGCCGACGCTCTATCCAGTTGGGCTACTGGCGCTCAAATTATGCTGTGACGATTTTTGAAAGATCGGCGATCTTGGTCTGTATCGTTTCGGAAATACTCTTCAGTATGGCGAGCCTGTTGGAGGCCACCGCCTTGTCGTCGGCGTAGATCCTCACGTTGGTGAAGAAAGCGTCCAAAGGTCCGGCCACTTTGTCAGCCAAAAGCTTCACGGCTTTTCCGAACTCGCAGTTCTCGAGGAGAGAATGGGCCTCGGGCTTCACGCTTTCCCAGGCGGACCAGAGCTCTTTCTCTTCTTTTGCGGTGAAGAGCGCGGGATCGACAGTCTCGGCCGCTTTGCCTTTCTTTTCGTCTTTGGCGATGTTGACGCAGCGCGTCAGCATGTTGCAAAGCGTAAGAAATTCAGGATCCTTCTTCATTTCCTGAAGTTCCTTTGCCTTCAGGCTGGCGACCAGGATATCGGGCCAGGGTGAGCCGAATACGGCCTGGATGATGTCGTAGCTGATGCCTTCTTCCTTCAAGACGGTCTCGAAGCGGCCCATGAAGAGGGAAGAGATCTGTTTCTCCAATTTCGCTTCGTCACTGTGAGGCGCGAACCAGCTTTCCGCGATCAGGCCGAGTTCGTTTTCCTGAACGGCAGCGGCGACGCCCATCTTTTCGGTGAACATGCTGACGATGTTCTTCTTAAAAGATTCGCTGTCGGCTTCGAGAAGCTCGAGGGCGATCTTAATGAGAGCGCTCAGCTTGAAGCTAAGTTTGTGGGCAATTATGGTCTTCAATAGTCCGAAGGTCTGGCGGCGCAGCATGTAGGGGTCGGCGGAGCCGGTGGGGGCGAGGCCGACGGTCACGCAGCCTATTATCGTGTCGATCTTATCGGCGATAGAAAGGATCGCTCCGGGAAGCGTCTCGGGCAGATCGTCGCCGGCGCTCCTGGGTTTGTACATCTCCTCGATGGCGAGGGCTTCCTCACGGCTCACCTTGTCGACGCGCTCGGCGTAGATCCTGCCCATGATGCCCTGCAGTTCAGGGAACTCGAAGACCATGGCGGTGGTGAGGTCGGACCTGGAGATGAGGGCGGCGTCGGAGGCGATCTCCGCGGCATCCTCTTTCCCAGTCATTTCTCCCAGTTTCGTGGCGATGCAGGCCACTCTTTCCGTCTTGGAATAGTAAGTGCCGATGTCTTTTTGGAAGACCACAGTCTTCAGCCTTTCCCTGCGCTCCTTTAACGTCACTTCCTTGTCTTCGTTGAAGAAGAAGCGGGCGTCGGACAATCTCGCAGAGATGACGCGCTCGTAGCCGGTCTTGATCAGATCTTTTTCCTTGAGATCGTTGTTGGTGACCGAGAGGAAAGCGGCTTCCAGACCGCCCTTGGCGTCGTAGCAGGGGAAGCTCTTCTGGTGCTTCTTCAGAGTCGTGATGAGAACTTCCGGAGGAAGCTCGAGATACTCTGGCGCGATGTCGCCCTTAACGCAGTTGGGGTATTCCGTCAAATTGGCGCAGATGTCGATCAGTTCTTCGTCTAAGCGCTCTTCAAGGCAGCCGAACCTGAGCAGCTGCTCTTTTATGATATTCCTGCGTTCCTCGAATGAGAGGATGACGAAATGCTCCTTGAGCAGTTTTTCGTACTCCGCGAAGTCGGCCGTCTTCATAGTGAAGGGGCCTGGGGCGAGGAAGCGGTGGCCCTTGATCTCCCTTGAGGCCTTGAGACCGTCCAGATCGCAGTCGATGAGTTCATCCCCAAGCAGGCAGCAAAGCGAGCGGATGGGGCGGGCGAAGGTCGTGGGTTTGACGTCCCAGCGCATGGACTTCGGGGAGCGCAGGCCCTTTATGAGTTCGGGGATCTTGTTCTTCAAAAGGTCGGAGGCGGCGTTTCCGCCCTCCTTCACGCGGGCGAAAAGATATTCCTTACCGTTCTCCTCGACGCGTCCGACGCTTTCGATGGGAAGCCCCACTTTGGTGGCGAAACTAAGCGCGGCCTTGGTCGGCTCACCGTCTTTGAAGGAAACGGAAACGGGAGGTCCCTTCACGTCGCTTTCTTTTACGGCCTGCTTTTCCGCCACAGCTTCGCAGTAGAAGGCGAGCCTTCTGGGCGTCCAGGCGCAGACGACTTCTTTATGTTCCAGCATGGCAGAGGTCATAAAGGCCTCGAGAGCCTCTTTCATTTGGGAAGCGTAGCTGGGAAGGTAGGAAGCGGGGAGCTCTTCAGTCCCGATCTCTAAAAAGAATGGCAAGCTCATTTTTCCTCCTTGTCTATGCCTTTAACGACCCTGTAGCACTTGGCGCAGTTAAGAGCCATGTTCCTGATCTTGGCGATGAAGGCGGTCCTTTGCGTCACGCTGATGGCGCCTCTGGCGTCCAGCACGTTGAACCAATGCGAGCAGTTCATGAGCCACTCGTAGGCGGCGTAGGGGATCTTCGCCTCGAGAGTCTCCTGGCATTCCTGCTCGGCCTGGGTGAAGAAACGCCAATGCCTGTCAAGCGTCGCGTGCGAGAAACTGTAGTCGGAGAGCTCAAATTCAAACATTTTGCGCATGTCGCGATAAGTGACGCCCTCCGTCCATTCGATATCCATCACATGGTCCTTGCCCTGGACGAAAGCGGCGATGCGTTCCAGCCCGTAGGTAAGTTCCAGCGTCACGGGCTTCATCTCGAAGCCGGCCATCTGCTGGAAATAAGTGAACTGCGAGATCTCGGTGCCGTCGCAGAGTATCTGCCAGCCGAGTCCTGTGGCGCCCAAAGTGGGGGATTCCCAGTCGTCTTCCTCGAAGCGGAGGTCGTGGATCCTCGGGTCGATGCCGATGGCCTCGAGGCTCTTCAAATAAACTTCCTGAGCGTTCACGGGCGAGGGCTTTATGATCGCCTGGAACTGATGGTGCTGGTAAAGTCTGTTGGGGTTGTCGCCGTAGCGGCCGTCGGTCGGGCGGCGGGAAGGTTGGACGTAGGCGACCTTCCAGGGGTCTGGCCCCTGGACGCCGAAGAACGTGCAAGGGTGGAAAGTTCCGGCGCCAACCTCATGGTCGTAAGGTTGGACTATCACGCAGCCGTAATCGCTCCAATATTTCTGCAGGCGGAAAATTATCTCCTGCAGGGTCGGAGCTTTTTCAAGTTTTGTCATTTCTTTAGCCGTTTTGATTAACTTATAGATATTATCTATAAATTATAGCATAAACGGCTGCGCGCCTTTTTCAGGGCTTTCAGGAGACCACTTCCGGATCTGCTCCGGGGCCTATGCCCTTGGGATTGGGGCCGTATTCGTTATCGCCCGGATCGCTGTCGATAAGGTAGAAGATGATTAGGATGATGTGGCCTATGAAGGGAAGGAAGATCAGAAGCAGCCACCAGCCGGTGCGGCCCGTGTCGTGCAGCCTTCTCACAGCCACGGTGATGCCCGGGATGAAAAGCACGATCCAGGCGATGAAGTTAACAATGGGGATCCAGGAAAGCACGACGGCTAAAAGCACGAAAAACCAGTACTCGCTGCGGCGGGCTCTGCCGTCAAGCACCCAATATTTGTCCCAAACGCTTTTGATAGCTTCGGTGAAAGTCATAGTTATCTCCTTGGTTGCGGTTATTTACCGAGGCAATTATAGCAAAAGGCGGCCCTTTGGAGAATGATGAAAGGGAAACTATTTACTTTTTAATAGTTTTATCGTACAATAAAATAATGGGTATTATTATCGCCGGAATTATAAGGTTATGAAGTATTACGATTTCTTAGAAAGGTACAGAAAAGAAGAGTCAGCTTGGCCCTTCAATTTCGCCGTTGACATCGTGGACGCCGAGGGAAAGGCGAACCCTGAAAAGATCGCCATGATCTGGCTGGACGAGCACGGCAATGAGAAACGTTTGACCTACGCCGACTTCACGAGGGAATCCAACAAGGCCGCGAACGTTCTGCGCTCTCTTGGAGTGCAGAGGGAGGATATCGTCGTTTTGATGATGACGAGGAGGGTCGAATGGTGGATCTGCGCCCTGGCGATCATGAAGCTCGGCGCCATAGTGATTCCGGTCTCCTCGAAACTGACGCCTTACGACATCCGCTACCGCAGCGGCATGACGCCCATCAAAGCCATCATCACGGAAGATTCCCTAAAGGGCGTCTTCGACGAAGCCAGCAACGATCTGACTTACGTGCATCTCTTTTTGACCTACGACGGCGGAAACGAAAAGTGGAAAAACATGGGCGAGCTTTGCGATTCCGCTTCCGAGGAATTCAAAGATCCCGCCGACACCACCATCCTTTCCCCGATGATCATGTACTTCACCTCCGGCACTTCCGGGCTTCCGAAAATGGTGAGGCACAATTATCTCTACGCCTGGGCTCATCTGGCCACCAGCGAGCTCTGGCACAGGGAAACTCCGGAGTCTTTGCAGTGGACCATCACCGATACCGGCTGGGGCAAGCTCTGCTGGGGCGCTTTCATCGCGCAGTGGATGGCGGGCTCCTGCATTTTCGTCTACGAGTACAAGGGCCACTTCGACGGCAAGGATATCTTGAGAAACATCGAGAAATACCATATCACGAACTTCTGCGCGCCTCCCACGGTCTACCGTCTTCTGATCGCCGAGGACGTCAAGAAATACGACATCTCCTCCCTTAAGGTGACGACCGCCGCGGGCGAGGCTTTGAGCATTCCCGACGCCAACAAGTGGAAGGAGCTTTCCGGTCTCGACATCTACGAGGGATACGGACAGACCGAGAGCACGATCCTTCTGGGCAATCTTCCCGGCGAACAGCACAAGATCGGATCCTTAGGCAGATCCATCCCGGGTCTCGACGTCGACATCGTCGACGAAGAAGGCCATCGCTTGGGTCCGGACAAGGAAGGCAACATTGCCGTCTGCATGGAAGGGAAGTGGCCTCCCGGACTTTTCCACGGGTACCTCAACGAGGAAGAGATGAACAAGGAAGTCTTCCATCACGGCTGGTACTATACCCGCGACCTCGGCATAAAGGACAAGGACGGCTTCATCTGGTTCGTCTCGCGCAGCGACGACGTTTTCAAGAGTTCCGGCTACAGGATCAGCCCGGCGGAAGTCGAGAAAGCCCTGCAGCAGCACGAGGCGGTGGCCGACAGCATCGTGATCGGTGTTCCGCACAAGATGAGAGGATTCGTGGTCAAGGCTTTCGTGCAATTGAGGCCCGGTTTCGAGCCTTCCTTCCTCCTTGGAAAAGACATCCAGAGCTTCGTCAGGAAGAACACCGCGCCGTACATGTACCCGAGGATAGTGGAGTTCGTCGACGATCTGCCCAAGACCACCAACGGCAAGAAGTGCCGCTGGAAAATGGTGGAGATAGAAAACAAAAAGAACAATGGATAAGTGCGTTCTGCATACCTGCTGCGGACCGTGCGCCAGCCATTGCTGCTACGTCCTGGCGGACGCCGGGAAAAGGCCGATCCTGTTTTATTCCAATTCCAACATCAGTCCTTTCGAGGAATTCGTCAAGCGTTGGGAAAACGTTAAAAAACTGGCCGGTATCCTGGGCGTGGAGGCTGTCTGCGACCACTGGGACCATGACCTTTGGCTGGAAGCGGTGAAGGGCCACGAAACAGACCCCGAAGGAGGGGAGCGCTGCCGTCTTTGCTTTGCTTTCAACTTGAAGAGAGCATACGAATTCGCCTCCGCCAGAGGGCTTGAATTTACTACTTCCCTTACCGTCAGCCCCTACAAGAATTCCAAAACGCTCTTCGAAGTGGGGGAAGATTTCCCCAATTTTTTAAAGTTCGACTTCAAGAAAAAGGACGGATACAAGCACAGCGTGGAATTGTCGAAAGAATACGGGCTCTACCGCCAGAACTACTGCGGCTGCGAATTTTCCTTATCGCAGAGGGAGAATGAATGAAGTGGCCGGAAAAGCTTAAAGCTCTTCCGATCTTTAGTCACCTTGATATGGTGACGGAAGCTTTGTCTCTTTCCAACCTGCTCCTCGAGGCCGCTCCCGGCGTGGGAAAAACGACGCTCGTTCCGCTGGCTTTATTGCATGCGCCCTTCGTCTCGAAGAAAATAATCATGCTGGAGCCGAGGAGGCTGGCCGCCAGGGCAGCCTGTTCCATCATGTCGAGCTATCTCGGGGAAGAGCCGGGAGGCACGGTCGGCTACCGTACGAAGCTTGACACGAAGGTCTCAAAGACTACGAAAATAGAGATCGTCACGGACGGCGTCTTCACCAGGATCATCCAGAACGATCCGGAATTGAGGGATTATTCCGTCGTTATTTTCGACGAGTTTCACGAGCGCAGCCTGCAAAATGACCTCGGCTTCGTTTTGACCCTGGAAGTCCAGGAAAACCTTAGACCTGATCTCAGGCTGCTTCTGATGTCCGCTACGCCGGACCCCTCGTTTTTGGAGCGTTGCAACAATTTCAAAGCGGTCTCCGTCCCAGGGAAAATGTTTCCTCTTGAGATAGGGTACCTGCCGCCCAATTACGGCGAAAAGCTGGAAGATGCCGCGTGTCGCGCCGTGAAACGATTGCTTTGCGAAGCGGAGGGCGACGTTCTCGTTTTTCTCCCCGGACTTGCGGAAATAGAGAATACCAAGAGAGCATTGGGAATTATCGGGGGCGTCGAGATCCTGACGCTGCACGGGTCGCTGACAAAAGAAGAGCAGGACAGAGTGCTTTTCCCGGGAGAGGGGAGAAGAGTGATCCTCTCCAGCGCCATAGCGGAAAGCAGCCTGACCGTTCCAAACGTGCGCTGCGTAGTTGACAGCGGGCTCAGCCGCTTTTCCGTTTACGATCCCGCCTCCGCGATCGACCGACTGGAAACGCGTTCCTCGGATCTTGGAACGATGACCCAGAGGACGGGCCGCGCCGGGCGGACGGCTCCCGGCCGCGTCATCAGGCTTTGGGAGAAAGGCACGGAGAATTCCCGCCCGCAGACAGCGGAGCCCGAGATCGCCAGAGCTGACCTTAGTTCCGTCTGCCTTTCCCTGGCCGTTTGGGGCGTAAAGAATTATGAGAGTTTGAAGTGGCCGGTCTCCCCGAAAAAAGAAATGATGGATCAGGCAAGGGAACTGCTGATCTCTCTGGGAGCGCTGGACCGTGACGGCAAAGTGACGGAGAAGGGGAAGAGGATGGAAGCTCTTCCGATCCACCCGCGCTTGGCCAGCATGCTTCTGCGCGCAAGCGAGGAGGGGGCGCTTAGGAAAGCTTCCAGGCTGGCGTCTTTATTGGAGAGCGGAGAAGCTGTCAGAGGCGACCTGGAAGCGCTTTTGAAGGGTAAATTATCACTTTCTGCCGAGCGTTCCTCGGAAAGACTTGTCAGGCTTTTGAAGGTCACCGGGGAAGACAAGAAAAATGTTTCGGCCGGCCGTCTCGTTTCCTGGGCTTTTCCCGACAGGGTAGCGCAGAAGAGGGAGAGCGGAAGCTTTTTGCTGAGGAACGGCAAAGGCGGCGCTTTGACCTTCGAGGGAGGCCTTTCGGAGTGCGAATACATCGCGGCAGCTTCCCTCGAGGGAAAGACGGGCAACGCGAAGATCCATTCCGCCGCAGAACTGACGCTTCCCGAGATCACGGCTGATTTCGCTTCGTTTTTCACGGTGCGGGAAAAGGTCGTTTGGGAAGAGAAGCGAAAAAAAGCCGTTACCGTAAAGGAGACCAGGCTCGGCGAGATAACCTTAAAGCGCGAGGAGAAGAAGTCCGGTAGCGTTGGGGAAAGCGCGCTTCTTCTGGAAAAGCTCCTGGAGGAAGGATTGAGGCCTTTGAAATGGACGGATGCCGCCAGATCTTTTATGGAAAGGGCGGAGTGCGCTCATGTAAAATTAGGTTCAGACTGGCCTTCATATAATATGGAGCAGCTTTTAAAAGACGCTTCAGATTGGCTTTTGCCGATGCTTTCCGGGCTGAATTCTTTCGCCCAGGCGGAGGGGGCGGATCTTTTGACAGCTTTGAAGGGCAGGCTTGGCTCCAAAAGCCGTGAGATGGATAAGCTTTTCCCCAAGACTTTGCCGCTGCCGTCCGGGAGAACGGCCAAGATAGACTATAGCGATCCGAGCAACCCTACGCTCTCTTCCTATCTGCAGGATTTCTACGGCATGGACTACAATCCTTCGATAGCCGGCGGAGCGGTCAAACTCAGAGTGGAGCTTCTGAATCCGGCTGGGCGTCCCGTCCAGGTCACGTCCGACCTGGTGAATTTTTGGAGGAATTCCTATCCCATAATAAGGAAGGAACTGAAGGGGCGCTACCCTAAGCACAACTGGCCCGAGGAGCCGACGCTGGGGGACAAAAGGCTCAAATCTTCCAAAAAAGTGTTATAATGAAGTTATGAGAAAAATATTTCCCATACTTTTCGTGTTCATTTGCGCAGCGCTGTCCTTCGGATACCGTTACGAGCTGGCGATGCCGCTTGACGACGGCGTCTACATGGCTTTGGTGCACGTCGCCAGCAACACCAACGCGAGTGAGAAGGTCATCTGCAGCCGCTCATTCCATGTGCCGTACTTTCCCGAAGCCGATCCGAATCCGGACTGGGGCTGCAAGGGCCTGGGCACGGATGACCCCATATACTACAACTCTTCTCTCGCCGGAATGCAAACCATTGTGGCAAGTGATCTGAGGGACGAGGGCAGCTATTATCTTTACGCCGTTAATTCCGAAACGAACGCCGTGGAAACTTACGTTGACGTGATCAACTGGCCGGGAGTGGAGACCGGGCGATATGAGGGGACGCTGGAAGCCAGCAGTATAGAGCTTCTGGGCATCCTTCCCGCCAAGAAGGACCTTGGCATGCGGGTCGTCAACGCTTCGCAAAACAAGAAATATTTCGTCAAAATGAAGTGCGTCATAGATCCTGACGATCTGTCCAAGGTCATACAGCCTTACACCAACGCGGTCTACACCTCTTTCGCGTTCAATGACAACGACCTTCGCTGGCATACGCTGACTTTCATGAACAACATGAAAGTTTCCAAAAATTGCTTGAAGCTGTCTATAAAATCTGGCGCTTTCAGGGCTAAGGTAAACTGCAAAAAAGGCGTCGTTAATTTGCAGGGCATAGCAAAGCAGTACCTCCAAGACTACAGCAAAGTGCGCTTCTTCATGAACATCAACGGTTACTCCAACGTGGACCTCATCTGGTTCGACCATAAGAGGAAGTACAACTGGAATAAGGAATATAAGCCCAAGAAGAAGAGGTAGGGATTTGATTTTAGGGGAAAATATGCTATAATCCCTCCCATACCAATTTGAATTGTAAACTTTAAACCCAAACAGGAGTTTAGCTATGCCTTGTGGACGCAAGATGCGCAAATCCAAAATGAACAAGCATAAGCGCAAAAAACGCTTACGCAAGAACCGCCAGAAGAACAAATAAGGCCGGTTTTTGGTTCGCCTGCCTATAGGCTAGTATAGGATACTTGAAGCCGTGCTTGAAGGCGCGGCTTCTTTTTTTATTATGCCTTTCTGCTGCCCAGCCAAAGTCAACCTCTTCCTTTCGATCGACGGGCCGTTGCCCGGCGGCTACCACGCTCTTTCCACCGTCATGCAGAAGATCGGCTTGTGCGACGAGCTGGAAGCGAAAGCCCGTTTAGACGGCGTCATTGAGCTCGTAAGGGACATTCCGGCGACAGCCGATCCCAATGACGACCTTGTTATGAAGAGCGCCAGGCTTCTTAGGGAATACGCCAAAAGGCCGGAACTGGGAGCGGATCTTATCCTGAAGAAAAGGATCCCGACGGGAGCCGGCTTGGGCGGCGGCTCCAGCGACGCGGCCGGGACGCTGGTTTTCTTAAACGAGCTTTGGAAGCTTGGGCTGAAAAAAGAAGAGCTTTTTTCTTTGGCGCTCTCCCTTGGTTCGGACGTGCCTTTTTTCCTCGGGCCTCCGGCGTCTTTCTGCCAGGGAAGAGGGGAAGTGCTGACGGCTCTTCAGCCCAGGGAGCTTTTCCTTGCGGTCGTCAAGCCGCCTGAGAGTCTGCCCACCGCGGCGGTCTACCGCAAGTATGATGAAAGCGAAAGGGCAGCTTTTTCGTCCGAAACTTTCCTCAAGGCGTACGAAGGAGGAAGCTGGTCGGATATCGGAGCCAATCTCGGCAACGCCCTGGAGGCTCCCGCCGCGGAGCTTGAGCCCAAGATCGGTCTGGTCAGGAAGCTAATGGAAACTTACACGCCCTACGTTTCCATGAGCGGCAGCGGCAGCGCATTCTTCGGGATCTTCAAAAACCTTGCGACGGCCGCTGAGGCCGCTTCTGTAATAGTGAACGCGCATCCGGAATTTACGGTCTGCGCGGCCAAAACGCTCACATGACAATCTGAAGATGAAAAAATTCTTTCTGTTTATTTTGTTTCTCATCGCGCTGGCTGCCGCCGGGCTCTACTTCGTTTTTCACAACCCGATGTACGTTTTGAAGAACGTGCCGGGACTTTCCATAGGGGAGATATCCCTTAATCTTTGGCCGCCGGGAGTCAAAGTGAAAAACGCCAGCTATACGAACGAGGCGTTTTATCTCTCGGCCGATCACGCGGTCATAGGCGCGACCATACATTCCTTCAAGGGAATGAGGGAGAAAGATCCCCAGGCCTGCTTTATCGAAGCGTACGTATCGAACGCGGTCGTTGAGATCGCAGAAAACGCAAAGGAAGAAGAGAAGTCCTCTCCCAAGAATTACGAGGAGCTGATCAGGACGCCTTTCCTTTTTGCCGTGAGCTTTGACGACGTGAAAGTCCGGTTGAACGAGCCTAAGATCACGCTCTCTTTGTCCGGGAAGCTCGCCAACGCTTACGAGGGCAGCCATTATTCCCTGACAGGCTCCGTTTCTACGGCCGTTTCCGAAACTTTGCTCAATTCCGGCGGCGAGAACGCCAGGCTTGTTTTGACAGGCGGGCTGGACGGGAACATCGTCAGATTGGAGTGCAAGGGAAAAAGCACCGGCGAGATCCTAGACCTGGCAGGGATGGACCGCAGGACCGTTTTTATGGACGAAGTGAAATCGACCATGAATTTCAACTCCCGCGTGGACTGGAAACTTTTGAGAAACGCCTATCCCAAGGATCTTCCCCAGGCCTTTACGAACGTGAGCGCCAAGCTTGCCATGCGCGTCAAAAACATGGAGGCTATGATGGGGAAGATCATACTCACCAATTTGACTTTAAGATCCGACCTTAAGACGGAAAATTTCCTGAAAGAAAGGGCCAATTACACTTCCCAGGCCTCCTGGCTCTTCCATACCATAAAGGGCGGCTTCGACTGCTCCTGCAGCGCCATAATTTTGACGAACCTGGCGCCGCACACCATAGAGTTCAAGGAATCTAAGGCGGTGGCTTACCTGAAGAAGAACGGCCTTGTCTTAAGCAATCTTTACCTTTCCACCATGCGCGGGCAGTTCACCGGCCGCGCGGACATTTCCTCCAGAAAAGTCCAGGGGCAGGATTCCTATTTGCCTTATATTGAGCTCGACCTTAAGAGCCAGGACATTGACATCGGCCTCTTCTGCGACCTTTTCGACCTGAGACAGAACCGTATGGACGGAAGGCTTAGCGGGGAATTGCACACGGCTGTCTTCGGCAAATACGTCAAGGCGCTTAAAGGCAAACTTTACGCCAACGAAAAAGGCACGTTCACCCTTGGACAGGCCGAGACATACCTGCAGGGCATGGAGGCGGGATACGGCAAAGACGTGGCAAGCATCCTGGCATCCCGCTTGAAAAAATATCCTTATAAGACGGCCTCCGTGGAGCTCGCCTACGAGAACAAGGTGACGATAGTGACCTTCGACCTCGAGGGCGCCAACGACAACAGCCATATCAAGCTTCCCGTCCATCTCCATTCTTCCTGGGTGGATCTGCTTGACCTGGCGAAACAGTTCAAATAAGGTTATGAAAAAAGTTCTCGTTTCCATTATCATTCTGATCGCCCTCGTTCTCTTCGGCATAAAGCTCTATTACAGCGAACAGCTGAAGATTGCCTGGAACCGCCCGAAGTATCTCTACGACGGGCGTCACTACCTGACGGGGGACGAGAAGAGCGCCCTCATGCTGGTCAGGAACGAACTTTTGATCGCCAGGGGAGACGAAGCTTCCAACCGCTGGGAAAAGGCCGTGAGGGTCGTTCCGGGCGGCGGCATAGAGATGATCGGCGAGGACAGCCTCAGCTTCACGACTTCCAGGAAGGGGAGCCGCAGCATGCTGAAACTGCGGCCTATGCTGAAAGAGGACGCCGCCAAAGACGAGGAGAAGCCGATAGAAGGGCGCGGAGACTGGGGTCTCTACCTTGAGCGCCGGATCTATGACGGCGACGAGCTCAAGGGGCTGGAAAGGGATCTTCTCTTTGATGAGAGCGGCGCCTGCTTCTTGAGCCGCGCTCCTGTTCCTGAGAGCATGGATTCCCCCGGGAAAGAGGGTGACGTTGCCTGCGACGACGATTACGTCTACGTCTATCACAACGGCCGCTGGCTCAGGTCGAAACTCGAGAGCTGGTAACGGAAAAGCGCCTCCAGGAGGCGCTTTTTTTCTTGTTGCCAGCATGACCTAAATTAGGTATAATGAATAATAATAAACATAAATCTTATAAAGGAGCATTTTATGCAAAATTATTATTCTCCCATCGTCATCGAGAACAACGGCAACGGCGAAAGGCAGTACGACATATATTCGCGCCTTTTGATGGATCGTATTATCTTTTTGGGAAGCCCTATAACCGACGAAGTGGCCAACCTTATAGTGGCCCAGCTATTGTTTTTGAGTTCCCAGGACTCTGAAAAGGACATCAGCCTCTACATAAACTCCCCCGGCGGCAGTGTCACGGCAGGATTGGCTATTTTTGACACCATGCGCTTCATTCCCTGCGGCATCAGGACTTACTGCATAGGACAAGCGGCCAGCATGGGCGCTTTGCTTCTGGCGGCCGGAAGCAAGGGCAAACGCTTCGCCCTGCCTAATTCCCGCGTCATGATCCACCAGGTCCTGGGCGGCTTCGAAGGATCCGCTCCGGACGTCAGCGTCCAGGCCAAGGAGCTCTTCTATTTGAGGGATAAACTGAACGCCATTCTGGCTGACTGCTGCGGCAAGACGCCGGAACAGATCGGGCGCGACACCGAGCGCGACAACTTCATGACGGCAGCCGAAGCGGTGGAATACGGTCTTGTTGACAGCGTGGTAGAGAAGGCAGGGGAGGAGAAATGAGTCCCCGCTACCCGAAAAAATCGGAACGCGACGTTCCTTTCTGCTCTTTTTGCGGCAGGGAGGCGACCAAAGAGAATCCTCTGGTCTCCGGGCTTTACGATGACAACGTTTTCATCTGCGGCTCCTGCGCCCGCTCCTGCACTTCCATAGTCAGCGAGAACGCGACTTTCGATGAGGAAGTGAAGCTGAGGACGCCGAGGGAGATCAAGGAATATCTTGACGAGTACGTCATCGGCCAGGATTCCGCCAAGAGGGCGATCTCGGTCGCGGTCTACACGCACTACCTGAGGCTCATGTCGCATTTGACCGACCTGGGCAAGCCGGAAATGATCAAGTCTTTGAAGGACGCTCCCCAAAAGAAGGAGAGCGATGTGGAGCTCGACAAGAGCAACATGCTGATAATCGGCTCGACCGGCACGGGCAAGACGCTGCTGGCTAAGACGCTGGCGAGGATGATGAACGTGCCGTTCGCCATCACGGATGCCACGACGCTGACCCAGGCCGGCTACGTCGGCGAGGACGTTGAGAACGTCATCCTCCAGCTGCTCCAGAACGCCAACTTCAACGTTGCCAGGGCTGAGTGGGGCATAGTTTACATCGACGAGATCGACAAGATCAAAAAGACCGGCGACAACGTCTCCATCACAAGGGACGTTTCCGGCGAGGGCGTCCAGCAGGCCCTTCTCAAGATCATGGAGGGAACGGTCGCCAACGTGCCGCCCAAAGGCGGCAGGAAGCACCCTCTTGAGGAATACATCAAGGTCGACACCACGAACATCCTCTTCATCTGCGGCGGCGCCTTCAACGGTCTCGACAAGATCGTGGCCAGGCGCCTCGGCAAGGGACAGGTAGGCTTCGACGGCAACAAGAAGAGTTTGAAGGAAACGGACGAGCTGCTCTCGAAAGTTGATCAGGAGGATCTCATCGCCTACGGCATGATCCCGGAATTCATCGGCAGGCTCCCAGTCGTCACGCCTTTGAACGACCTGAAGAAAGAAGACCTCGTAAGGATCCTGACGGAACCGAAGAACGCCATCATCCGCCAGTACCAGTCGATCTTCGCCATGAGCGGCAAGACGCTTACTTTCGAAAAGGAGGCGCTGGAATGGATAGCCCAGAAGGCCATAGAGAAGAAGACGGGCGCCAGGGGCCTCAGGGCCATCATCGAAAGATTCATGACGAATCTCATCTACACTCTCCCCGAAGCGGACGATAAGACGGAGTTCGTCGTCAGACTGGAAGATCTGAAAAAAGGAACAGACATTTAAGATATGGAATTGAACAAAAACAAGAACAAAGAGAAATTAGAATTCCCCCTTACCATACCCATGATCCCTGTTAGGGACATGGTCGCCTGCCCGTATCTGGTCAGTCCGATACTGGTCGGGCGCCCTTCCTCCATCAGGGCATTGGAAGAAGCCCAGGACACGGGCAAGATCATCTTTATCGCCACGCAGAGGAAAGAGCAGACCGACGATCCCAAGCAGAAGGATCTCTACCAAATAGGAACGGTGGCGAGGATACTGCAGCTGCTTCGCCAGGACGAGACCGTAAGCGTTCTGGTGGAAGGCTTGGCCTGCGCCGACATAGTAAAAACTTCCAGCAAGTTTTTCACCATGGCGACCGTCAGCGAGCATGCGCTAACAAAAAACATGACGGGCCTGGAGTGCGGCGCCATGCGCCGGGCGGTCTTCAAGCTCTACTCCGAATACGTTTCCAAGAATCCCAGGCTTTCCGAGGAATTGATGCGCTCTTTGGGCTCCGAACCCGACGATGTCAAGTTCTTCTATCTGATCGTGGGGAACCTCTTCATCAAAAACGACGAGAAGATGAAGCTTCTGGAATGCGGCGAACTTAAAGAAGGCTTCAGGAAACTGCTCGAGATATTGTCGAGGGAGACGGAGCTTCTGACTATGGAGCACAAGATCCTCGACGACGTCAAACACCGCATCGACGACCAGCAGAAATCTTACTTTTTGAACGAGCAGATCAAGGCGATCGAAAAAGAACTCGGCAAGAGGAGCTACAGCGAGGCGGACGAATACGTCGGCCGTCTTGGGAAAATGAAATTCCCCAAGGAAGTCGCCAAGGCCGTCGACAAGGAGCTGACGAAGCTGGACCACATGGCGCCCTTCAGCCCGGAGAGCACGGTGGCCAGAAATTATCTCGACTGGATCTTCGACCTGCCCTGGGGAAAATACTCCCAGGACAAGACTGATCTCGCGGAAGCCAGAAGGATCCTCGACCGCACGCACTACGGGCTCAAGGAGGCCAAGGCGCGCGTCATGGAATTCCTCGCTGTCAAGGTCAAGAGAGAAAAGGAAAAGATCGAGTTCCAAAACGGCGAGGACAGCACGGTGCTCTGCCTGACGGGGCCTCCGGGCGTCGGCAAAACGACGCTGGCCAAATCGGTGGCGGAAGCCCTGGGCAGGAAATTCGTGCGCATATCCCTGGGCGGCGTTTCCGACGAATCCGAGATCAGGGGTCACCGCAGGACATACATCGGCTCCATGCCGGGCAGGATCGTGCAGGCTTTGAAAAAAGCCGGGACGATGAACCCTGTCATACTGCTCGACGAGATCGACAAAATGACTTCGAGCTACCACGGCGATCCGACCGCCGCGCTCCTGGAGGTGCTGGACCCAGAGCAGAACACGGCTTTCAACGACCACTTCTTGGAAGTCGACCTCGACCTTTCCAAGGTGATCTTCATCTGCACCGCCAACATCGAGGACGCCATCCATCCGACTCTTAAGGACCGCATGGAGAAGATCGCTCTGACGAGCTACACCGAAAGGGAGAAGCTCGAGATCGCCAAGAATTACCTGCTCGAAAAACAGAGAAGGATCAACGGGCTTACGGAAGCCCCCAAGATCAGCGACGGGGCGATCCTCAAGATCATCCGCGACTACACTTGCGAATCCGGCGTCAGGCAGCTTGACAGGATGCTTTCCCAGGCCATGCGCAAACTGGTCCTGGAAATGGTGACGAAAGGCGAGGAGAAAACGCCCGTCCTCGACGAGGCCGCTATCAGGAGGCTTCTGGGAACGCCCAAGGAGTTCCCGGATCTCGAACTGCCGAAATCTGTGCCTGGCGTGGCGGTAGGCTTAGCCTGGACGGAAGTGGGCGGCGCGATCCTTAAGATCGAGGCCTTGGCCATAAAGGGCAAAGGCGAGCTTATCCTGACCGGCCAATTGGGCGACGTGATGCAGGAGTCCGCCAGGGCGGCCCTGACGTACGTCAGGAGGATCTTGTCGAGGAGCGAAGAGGACGAAAAATTCTTCGTGCAGCACGACATTCACATCCACGTTCCGGAAGGCGCGATCCCCAAGGACGGACCTTCGGCCGGCATTACGCTGGCCAGCGCGGTCTATTCCGTCATAACCGGCGTTCCCCTGAAGGAGAAGCTTGCCATGACGGGCGAAATAACGCTCGGCGGTTCTGTCCTTCCCATAGGCGGCGTTAAGGAGAAATTCCTGGCTGCCCACAGGGCGGGCGTCAGGGAGATCATTCTTCCCAAGCGTTCCGAAGCGGAGCTGGACGACGTGCCGGCGGAAGTTCTGAAAGATCTGACCATCCATAAGGTCGAGACCATGGAGGAAGTCATCTCCATCGCTTTCCCGGAAGGCGCGAAGCTGAAAAGGAAGAGCAAAGCGAAACCTAAAACCAAAAGCAAAACGAAAGGCGCCAAGAAATGAGTGTGGATAATATCGACATGAGCCGCGTGCCTAAGCATCTCGCCATAATAATGGACGGCAACGGACGCTGGGCCAAGGAGCATTCTCTCGCGACCAGGCTGAAAGGCCACGAGGCCGGCGCCCAGACGGTGAGAAGAGCCTTGAAAGCCTGCGACGAGCTGGGCATACGCTATCTTACGCTCTACACTTTTTCCACGGAGAACTGGAAGCGTCCCAAAGCGGAAGTGGACGGTCTGATGGCCCTCCTCTCGCGCTTTCTTGACGCGCACAAGGACGAGCTCTTGGAAAAGGGCATAAGGCTGAGAGCGATGGGGGAGAGATATCCTCTTCCCGAGCCTCTTTTGGCGAAGCTGGACGGCGTTTGCGAACTGACCAAAGGCAACAAGAAGCTCGACCTTATCCTGGCCCTCAATTACGGTTCGCGCGCTGAGATCGCCTCGGCGGCCAGAAAGCTTGCGCAAAAAGTGAAAGAGGGAGAGCTGTCGCCTGACGAGATCACCGAGGAGAAACTCGCGTCCGCGCTCTATTTGCCCGACGTTCCGGATCCGGAACTGATGATCAGGACGGGAGGGGAGATGCGTCTTTCCAACTTCCTTTTGTGGCAGCTTTCTTACAGCGAGCTTTACGTTACGCAAAAATACTGGCCCGACCTTGAAGTCGAGGATATAATCGCGGCGGTGGCCGCCTATCAGAAACGCGACAGGCGTTTTGGAGAAGTGAAAACATGTTGAAATTCCGCATCCCTAGCGCGCTGGCGCTCATAGCTGTTTTTTCACTGGGAGTCTGGGGGATCTACAAGCCCTGCCTTTTCTGGCTGCTGCCGCTTTTAGCCAGCCTTCTGGTGCTCGCCGCGTGCTGCGAAATGCTTAAGATAACGGGAACGCAGGGGATCTACAGGGCCTGGACGATCGTGGCGTCCCTTTTGATACTTTTGGGAGGCTACTGTTTCTTCCGCTACCCGAATTTTCAGCGCGTGAAAGTTGTCTTGGGCTTCATCGCCCTTCTGGTCTTCACGGCGACTTTCCTTATCCCGCTCGTGACTGGCAGCGTGAAAGGCGCCATACAGTCCGTCTCCGCATCTTTTTTGACGCTTCTGTACATTCCCGTCCCCCTGGCTCTGCTTTTGGGCGTCGCTCTTATAGGCTTCAGTTCCCCAAAGCTTGACGGAAGGCTCTTTCTGCCGTATTTCGTTGCCATCGTGAAGAGCGCGGACATCGGCGCCTATTTTTTGGGGACGCTTTTCGCCAAGTCTCCCATGGGCAGTCATAAGTTTGTGCCGGAAATAAGTCCCAAGAAAAGCATCGAGGGGCTTATCGGAGGCATTTCCCTTTCCCTTGCCGTCGGGATCCTTGGCGCCATTTACATTCCTAACGTTTCCGACACCATGCTGCTTCTTGGTTCGAAAATTTACTCTGACGCCGCGATCGGCCGCGTAGCGGGCGCCGCGGTCGTTTCGCTTATCCTCTGCCTGCTTTCCATCGTGGGAGACCTGGTCGAATCGATCTGGAAACGCGACAGCGGGATCAAGGATTCCGGAAGCTACATTCCGGGCATGGGAGGAATACTCGACGTGGCGGACAGCCTTCTTCTGGCGGCGCCTTTCATGTACGCGATAACCCTGACCTTGAGTCGCTTTTAATTGAAATAAAAAATCAAAGGAGATAATTTATGTTGGTCTTGACAGGCGGAGCGGGCTTCATAGGAAGCTGCCTTTTGCAGAAACTCAACGAGAACGGAATATCCGACATCATCGTGGTGGACAACCTTGCCAGCACCGAGAAATGGAAAAACTTAGTCGGCAAGCGTTTTGAGATGTACCTGCAGAAGCAGGAATTTTTAATGCTCATGAGCCAGGGGAAGCTGGAAAAGATCGACGCCATAATCCATCTGGGCGCCTGCAGCAGCACGACGGAAAAGAACGCCGATTATCTTATGGCCAACAATCTGAACTACACCAAGGCCCTGGCGGCCTGGTGTCTGAAGAACGGAAAGAAGATGTGGTACGCTTCGAGCGCCGCCACCTACGGCGACGGCTCCTTAGGCTACAGCGACGACGACGCCCTGACGCCGAAACTCAGGCCTCTCAACATGTACGGTTACTCCAAGCAGCTCTTCGACGAATGGCTGATAAAGAACAAATGCCAGAACAAGCTGACGGGTTTCCGTTTCTTCAACGTCTTCGGCCCCAACGAATATCACAAGGAGTCCATGCGTTCGATGATCCTGAAAGCCTTCCCCAGAGCCAGGGACGAGCACAAGATCTCCCTTTTCGCTTCCGATAGGCCGGACTACAAGGACGGCGAGCAGAAGCGCGACTTCGTCTATGTCAAAGACGTCGTGGAAGTGATCATGTACTTCTACAAACATCCCGAGATCGGCGGCATCTACAATATCGGGACAGGCAAGGCCCAGAGTTGGAACGATGTGGCGAAAGCGATGTTCAAGGCGCTGGGCAAGGAAGGGACCATAGAGTACATCGAGATGCCGGATATCCTGAAGGGCAAGTACCAGTACTTCACGGAAGCCGACCTTAAGAAACTGAGAGCCGCCGGCTGCAAGCACCAGTTCATGACGCTTGAGGAATCGGTCGGCGACTATGTGAAAAATTATCTGCTCGAGGAAAAATACCTGTGAGACACGCATTGTTGTTTTTTGCCTTGACCTTGGCCGCCCTTTTCGCTATTGCCGAAGGGACGGTAAAAGAGAAGCACGTCAACCCCGCCACTTATGACGACTTGGCGAACGAGGGAATGTACTGGGGCGACTGGGACGGCAGCATCATGGGCCGTGTCATCGACAAGGACAGAAAGCCTATTCCTTTCGCCAAAGTGAAGGTGCATTCCAAAGACCTTGAGACCATCGCCGACAAGGACGGATACTTCCAGATCGGCGGCCTTCAGGTCGGCGGCCACTATTCGCTGATCATCAGCTCGCACGGCATGGAGCCCGGCGTAGCACGCTGGATCCCCATCCCCGTCATTAAGGTCGCGAAGATCGGCGACTTCAGCATCGAAAGGGAGAAGGCCTGGACAAACTTCTGGGTCATTACGACCAACACGGTAGTGAAGACGGAAACGGACGCTTTGAGCAACAGTTATGAGAAAGTAGTCACTAACTGCATCAGCAACTACTACGACGTCGTGGAAGGCGAGACCAACGTTTACAACTATACGGAGTGGTACTTCCGCTTCCATCTGAATTACCTTGAGCGCAGGGTGCTTGAGAGCCTGGGCATCACCAACGTCCCGCTGGCCAGGAAAGAGCTTATCCGCCGCGGCATTGGCTTCGGATCTGACGGCAGGCCGACTGAGCCGAAAGTTGAGGAAGAGGAGAAAGAAGTTAAGGAAGAAAAAGAAGAGAAGACGGAATAAAGCATGACCACGCCCCGCTTGTTCAGAAGACTGCCCCTGTTCTCATCGCTCTTTTTGGCGGTGCTGATCGTGAGTGTCGCTTTCTCGTATTCCTACCGCGACCACGCGCTCTTTACGGAATACGCGAGAATGACGGCCATAAGGGAAGGCAACACGCTTCTGTCGGG
>Ga0265298_10002755_pt1 | contig 23991 bp, 24 predicted proteins | sample AusTroGonzalo_MG_3_FD_193486 | JGI IMG/M metagenome (GOLD analysis project Ga0265298, IMG submission 193486) | Bovine rumen microbial communities from tropical cattle in Woodstock, Queensland, Australia - Gonzalo_01 | ecosystem: Host-associated > Mammals > Digestive system > Stomach > Rumen ...
TGAACCGGTCAATGTCGATTGCCAGTCCGTTCTCCAGACAGAAGATTTCGATTTCCTCCCGGGTGGGTGGGTAGAACCGCTTGGCGGTTCGTCCCCCTCTCTCTTCTATCTGTTCTACCTTATCTATCTGTTCTATCTCTTCTATCTGTTCTATACTTGTTGTCATGAGCTTGTCATGAGCCTGCCGCGAGCCTGTCACGAGGCTGTCATGAGGCTGACGCGAGGCTGACATTTTGTCTGTCATGAGGCTGACATTCTGCCTGCCATCAGATTGATACTCATTGTACTTAACGATAGTAATTATGCGGTATCTAGGGCACGACAAGGATGACACTTCGCCTGTCATTTTTAGTCTGTCCAGACTGACACGAATTTGACGCTGTGTAAGACCGGTCTCTGACGCGAGTGATGCCAGACTCGTTACCAACTGCCCGCGCTGGATCGTCTTCCCTTCAAAACGCAAATCCTTATAGTTAGCTCTAAGAAGCAGATGGATAAACAGGCGAAAAGTGTTTACATCCTTGTACCATTCCCATTGCATGATCTTGTCATATAGCTTGATAAATCTATCTGCCATCCTGTCCATCAACCTCTTTCTTCGGGCAATCCTGTGGTATATTAACCGAAAACGAATGCGGGAACCGTTTGTCACGGATGTTATGCTTGTTCCGTGGGCAGTCCATGTCTTCGCAATCCTCCTGGCAGAACGTGATATCATCGCACCAGAGGCCTTCAATGTCTTTCGCGTTCATCTCAAGCCACCAGCCTATACTTTGCGTATTTCATCGGATAACCGGCATCATCAATGCTGTAAACCATTTCCGTCTGAATATCATGCTTTTTCCGGAGATCATGAATCCTAGCCGATAACCGGTAGCACCGGAAACGATCAATGGCAATGTCATTGGTTATATAGTCATGTTCAGCCAAATACTTCAGAATCTGCTTACAATGTGATTCGTTGCGCTTGTTCATGTGCGTTCTCCTTTCAAATACTCCAGCAGCACCTTTCCAGTGCTTCTTCCATCGCAAAACCGGAAAAGCACACCATACCGCTCTGTCATCGTGTTCATTACCTTGGCCAGCGTCACAGGATCAAACTTGTACTTTTTCTTTCCGTACCTGTCCAGAGGAGATTGCCAATTGGCTACATCTCCCCCGGGCGGCACTTCTTCGATCAGCACAATCAGCCTGATACCGCATTCTTGGGCTTTGACGCATTCAGCCTTGAACCGCTCATGCTCCTGGAAGCAATTAGAAGCGATTTCAGGCACTCCAATCTTCGTATCGACACTTATCCCACCGCCACCGGCTCCGGCCAGCATATAGTCCCCTACAAGCAGCCTACAGCGCTCTATGCGGATTCCGTTCTGCTTACAGTAGGCAGCAATGTTCTTGTGCTTGCCGATCTGGTTTCTGGTATCTTCCAGGATCGTCAGTACGGCCTGTCGTTCACATCCCACGGAAGTTGTTCCGTATTCACCATCTGCATCCCGCTCCTCTGGTCCACCATCGGAGCAGGCGTAGGGTCCGCGTCTTTCCTCTCAATCGGTTTTACAAGCCCCTGCCGGACATCCTCAACATTTTCAAACCTGACCGGCTTTGTGAACGTAGCGCCGTTGTATTCATCCTCGGCCACGCTGATGCCGATCAGCTTTCCCTTCAGGAGCATTTCATCGAAGCCGTTCTCCGAATAGAATTCCGTGTTCGGATTGCTGTTCTGGAACCGGGCAATCATGTCATTGAACCGGCGCTGATCGCTTTCCGGATACTGTGCCTTCTTGTTATCCGGATTCGGAATCCGGAGCCGGAGAACACCCTTGTACTTGATCTCATAGTTGCTTCCGCGCTCTTTCTGCGCCTTGTACTTCTGCATGTACCAGCCCTTGAATTCCCCTTCGTAGATCTCAAACACCACAGCCAGCCGCTGATCCGGTTCGTTGCCTTCGATCTTGGCATCAAGCACCTGGCACACATAAGCACCGACCGGAAGCTGGTTGTTCCTCTTGTTACCGCTCTCTTCTGCTTTCATTCCTGCATACTTGATCATTTTGTTTTCCTCTCTTTCATCCTCTTAATTCTCTGATAATGTGCCTTATGTCACATCCAATGTCCTCAAGCTTTCCGATCTGATCCGTGAACTGTTCGTCATCTCCGGCTTCCTTCAGCCGGTCATCGATCTCGATCAGAATCTCAACCAGGTTGTCAATTCCTTTGTCCGCTTCCGTCAGCATTTTCTTTACTTCGGTATAATCCGGATCATCGCCGAACGGCGGCATCCCATCCCGCTCTGCTTCTCTGATCCAGGGCGCGTCAGGTATCTGTTCAGTCACCGGTCCAGTCCTCCCATTTCACAGATTCGTCCTTGTCATGATCCTCGCAGTAATCTGTCGGCTCCCGGTCATCAATGTCCGGGTTGTAATAGCTCTCGTCCAGATTGTTCCAGCGGATCGTGCAGGCCTCATGCTTCCAATCAAAGTTCATGCAGTTCCAGCACCCGTCCTGCGGAGGATCAGTAAAGGGAAGCGCTTCTCCGCGCTCGTCAGCTTTCATCTCCGATATGCTGGAATAGGTTGTGTACTTCAGCACAGGATCTTCATGCATGGCATCGTCATTCATCGGAGCATTGTCCTCATCGTCATAGCTGTACATTCTGCTCACGCTCCTTACTTAAAGTGTTTTTCCCATCGGTCGGATCTCAAGCACTGGGATCACCGAATTTCATGAAGCACATCCAGTGCGTATTCATTTTTTGCCGCTTCGGTGACCAAAGAGTGGTTCATGGCCGATTACATTTAATATCTCCCTTGTGCTGATTGATATATCTGACCATTTGAATACCAGCACACCCCCATCTCGGAGGACTCTCATGCATTCCTTGAAACCTTGTTCAATCATCGGTTTCCAGTCTCCATCAAGAGACCCGTATGATTTCCGAAGCCAGCTGGATTCCGTCAGGTTCTCAACATGGGGAGGATCGAACACAACAAGCGAAAAGAAATCAGACGGAAAAGGAAGATCGCAGAAATTGCACTGAATGTCAGGATCAATAACCAGATGCCGGTGCTTCTTTTTCCCGTCAGCACGAACCGCTTTTCCGAAATCACCTTCCCATTCTTCCCGGCGCTTGTCGCAGTAGATCGTGTGTGGCTCATTCTTCTGGAACCAGATGGTCCTGTCACCGCAAGTGACATCAAGGATCATTTTTCTCTCGTTCATTGTCTATCATCACCTCGATCTCAACCCGTTCACCATGCATTTGCAGTTTGTCATGGTATGGTTTCCCTTCACAATCGTAAGCATATACATGAACCGATCCGTCCGTTCTAACGATCACTTCATCCGCCGTGAAATATTGCCATTGCATAGGTGAAGCTTTGACAATAATCTTAGGTTTATCTCCCATTCTGCTCACCTCATATCGGCAGCGTATCTGCGATCTCAACCCCGCCGATCTTCTTCTCGGCTCCGGCCTTGTTCGCTTTCCTGGCTGCGCTCTTTTCCTCTTCTTCGATCTGCTTCTGACCAGTGATCGCGTTGACGAGCTCTTCAGCGGAACAAATGCCGCCGCCGTTCAGGCCGAGTCCGATCATGCCAAGCGCACGGCCTACGGCGCTCGTCTCGCAGTTCTCAATGTGGCTGGTACTATTCACCAAACCGCGCCCCTGCACTTCCTGGGCATGGCCGGTAGCCAGGATCACTTTGGAACCGTCTTCGCGGTAATAACCGGCCCGGGCTTCAAAAACAACAACCTTCCCGTCAGGGCTGGAGCTGATCATCTGTGTTTCAATGAATCCGTCAGGAAAGATTTTCCGGAAGGCCGTAACCCGCTCCGGAACCATGGCATAATCCTTCCCTTTCAGGTCGATCATGCTGATCTCACTGTTGACGCGCTCAATATCCTTGTAATCCATCTCATTTATCCTCCTTCAGCTTCTCAATCGCATGATGTACGCTCGTTGCCATCCGCTCGACCTTTTCCTGTTCTTCCTTGTCTTCCGAATAACAGCAGATCGCAAGGTAAAACAGTGTTTCATTCAGACCGTTGAGAATCTCTTCCTGAGTCATTTCTTTAATCGCAGTCATTTTTGTTCCCTCCGAGCCTGTTTGTGCAATCGCTTATCACCTGTTTTGCATCCCGGTACGCATCCTGTAGCAGGTCCAGCTTTGCCTGATACAGTCCTGTCGGATGCTCACCCTGTTCCCACATATCAATCAGTTTTTCACGCTTTTTGTCAGAGATCACGCCGTATCCATACAGATCATCAATGTCTTCCCGGCGCTCAATCGACAGGTCTCCGAACATTTTCAGCGCATTCGCTTTGGCTTTCTGCTGGCGCTTCTCTTCATGATCCATCAGCTTCTTTGTCAGCGTGGACAGCTCACCCATCCACCAGGACTGAAGCGCGATAACATCTCTGTCAGTCATCTTTAATCACCCCAATATCTTTCAAGGTATTCCATCTTTACATAGCCTCTTGTCGTGATTGCCCATTCTCCATCAGAAGCCAGCACCTGTATCGTCTCTCCAGGCTGGAGCCATTGCTTCCGCTCTACCAGCGGCCCTGTCGGCCATCTCCGGATTGCTACCTGTTTGACCGATGCATTGAAGTACCAGCCATCGTCCTTCTCCGGTTTTGATGTCGAAGCGTAAGCGGAATACACCCAGCCGCCTTCGCCGATATCACAGCACCGAATCCAGCCGTCAATGCTTTCGCCGTCCGTCTTGAACTCGTCACCAAAATCAAGCCTTCCGGCCAACCCGCTGCCTTCAGAAGGATCAAGCCGAACCATCACAATGCTTCCTGGCTTGCAGAAGGCATAGCACGTTGCCAGCGGCTCCTCGCCGAAACAGCACGAACCAACCACCGCGCCGATCAGGAAGATGACTACGGCCAGCAGGATGGCTGCTATTGTTTTTTCTTTGGAGATTATGCTATACTTATTTGGACGCATGATTGTTCTCCTTTCATGTTCTGTTCCTTTCAGTCCGTTGATGGTGCAAGCATCAGCGGACGCTTTTTTATCCACTGATGAGCTTGATCACCGGCTGCTTCCAGATGCGGAGCCAGGTCCCATGCCACTCATGCGGCAGATTCAGCTTGCCTTCCCTGGCTGCCAAGTTATAGTAATAAGGATCTCCTCCGGTCACTTTGGCAAGCTGTCTTGGGCTGATCATTTCCCCTGGCAGGCTTTCAAGCCACGCCACCTTCTCCTCACGGGTCATGCTTCTCACCCTTCCGGATCGTCAGCTTGTCAAAGTCCGGTTTCATGTCTTCAAACATGTCATTAATCTTTTCCCGCTGCATCTCGGCCTCTTCGGCTTCGATCTCCCGGCGCTCGGCATCACGCTCACGCCGTTCTGCATAATCGACATAGGTCTCGACAATACCGATCACTGCTTCCAGCTTCTGCTTTTCCGGGAGCTTCCCACGCAGTACCTTCCTGATCTCCTGAAGGGCCACTTTTTCGCCGATGCCTTCCATCGCTTTGTCAAACAGGTTTGCCATTGGTTTGTTCCTCCTCGTTTTGTTGTTCATCCTTACCAAGGATGAGTTGTGTTTTCTCAACTCACAGAGCAAAAAAATACAAAGATACTTCTTCAGGATTGATGTCCAGGATTTCCATGATCCGGTAAATTTCTTCCTGCGTGAAGTATGTGTACCCATTCAACTTGGAAGTCAAGGTGCATTCTGCGATGCCGAGAAGCTTTGCAAAAGCTTGCTGCGTTCCGCATTTCTCTGTAATTCTGCCCCGCAGTTTAGAGTAATTAAATTTTATTTTTTCCATTGGCTTTTCACCTCCTCCACAACAAGATGTTGTGTTGGGATTTCCCAACTGCCATGATAATACCACAAGTCTATTTTGATAGTCAAGAGAATTTTTGAGTTTTCTCAAAACTAATATTTGATATTTCACAATTAGTATGATATCCTTTATTCCGGAGGTAATCATCATGGATTTTGATTTTGTTGAACGTCTTCGGAAGACGATGGAAGAGAAGGGCATGACCGCTTCAGAATTATCACGGGCCAGTGGCGTGGGTAAAAGTGATATCAGTTATTACCTGAAGGGAAAGTATCTTCCAAAGCAGGACAAAGTATTTATGCTTGCCAAGGCACTTCATGTGAATCCTGGCTGGCTGATGACTGGCGTGGAACAGGTCGAGGAATCCAGACCGATTTTCACACCTGATTCTGACAAATGGCGTTTGATTATAACAAATATGACTCTTAAAGATTATGAAGCAGTCAGAGATGCATTTAACAGAACAGAGAGAAGATTGCGCGAGGAAGGAAAGCTATGATCAAATACATGCCAAACCTGGATTCCATGCTCTGGGCCAGAAAGAGCCTGGAGTATTTCGATACAATCGAAGATCTGAAAGCCTTCATCGCGGATCAGCGGACCATGTTCTGCCGAGCCATTGGAAAAGACAGGGCCTTCAGTCCAGAGGAAGTAGAATTTCACAGTGAACGTGATCTGTTCTGGGGATGGAAGAACTATCACAGTGTTGAACTAGACGGAATCACGATTGGATTTTGTGGAGAGTGAATATGAAGAAAAAGATAGATTGGGGAAAAGTGATTAAGACAGCAGGAATTATCCTTGCCATCGTTCTTGTTGTTCTGTATTTCGATCAAAGAGACAGGAAACGGCAGGAGAAGATAGATGAACAGGTCTTGAACCTGTCCTTTGTCTCAGAAGAACTATCTGCATTGAAAAGATATTGTGAAGATGCAGCGAAATACGAAGGTTATGAAGACCTGTGCATTTCAATGTATCATGTCGAAGAAAAATGTGATGAACTCCAGGATATCATTGATGACGCATATAGATATTTCAAACCAAAGGAAGACGATTATGATGGACGCAGAAGCTGGTTCTATTAAGGAAGTGATCTGATTGAACTGTGTAAAATGCGGCAAATCTTTCCAAGATGATGCCGTTTTCTGCCCTTATTGTGGAAAAAAACAGAGAAAATTACCAAGAAAGAATCCAACAAGGGCAAACGGAACAGGATCGATTTACTTCGATTCCAGGGCGAAAAAATGGGTCGCACAGATTGTTACAGGAAAACATTACACAGAAGACATGAAGCTTCGCTTTTCATATAAACGGAAATACTATGAAAAAAAGACGGATGCTCTCAAGGACATCGGTAAACTGGAAGAAGAGAAAAGCGCCCGTCCGGATTTCACCTTGTCCTATTACTATGTATCATTTTCAAACGGGAAAGGTTGTACATTGTCACAGTCCAAACAGACAGCTTATAAAATCGCCTACAACCGCCTTAAAACGCTCTGGACCACTCCGATGAAGGATTTGACTATCAACGATCTACAAGCGGTAATTTCGGCATTCTGTGCGTCCTACGATACCGCCAGAGATGTACGCGCTCTGCTGAACTATCTTTTTAAGCTGGCTGCCGCAGATGACAGGTCCATAAACCCGGTCCTGCCTTCCCTTGTCCAGCTTCCGAAACAGGAGGAAACACAGGTGGAGCCGTTCACGGAAGAGGAACAGCTTCAGCTTTGGTATAGTTACGAATCCGGCAAAGAATACGCAGCCATCCCGCTGATCATGATATACACCGGCATGATGACCGGCGAGATGCGGAAGCTTTCCAAGAGCATGATCCATCTGGAAGACAAAACCATTGTCGGCGCCGGTCTGAAAACAAAGGAGCGAAAAAAGAAGGCCATCCTCCTGCCGGATGACATCATCCCCGTCCTGGACGATGTGATCTCAAGGGCAGACAATGACCTTTTGTTTGATATGCACAAGGAAACCTTTTACAAGCGCTTCTACCAAGCACTCACAGATGCCGGAATCAATCGGAAGCTATCTCCGTATAGTTGCCGCCACACAACAGCAACGGTGCTGGCCGTCCATGAAAATGTGGCTCCGCAAACGCTCCAAAGAGTCATGCGCTGGAAGTCAACCAGGATGATGGACCGCTATGTCACGCCAAGCGATCAGGATGCCAGGACTGCCGTAAACAGGATATAGTTATTACTCGTTTATTACTCGATTGAACCGTCCAAGCTTGTATTTCAACGGGTGCTAAACCCCTGCACAAGGAGGACGGTTTCTTTTTGTCAAAACGGAAATCCTTTGATTTCAATGGTTTCAGCAATATATCGTTGTTCTGTGGACACCTGCAAACGAAGTCTATTACTCGTTCCGTTACTCGTTTTTGGGCATAGAAAAAGAGCCCCGGGTTCCCCCGGGGCAAGTTGTTAAGTGTTCTTGTTTAGCCATCTGCTGTCATCGATTTCTTCATCTTCCTCTTCTTCAACCTCTTTGCTGTTCACCCACTTATGAATATCGCTTTCACGATACCCATAATCAAGATCCATCAGCATTTCTTCTATTTCATCCATAGTATCTTCATCGTCATTCTTTGCGGCTTCCTGATACAATGGTTTGAAATAGTCTGTCAAAGACTTTCTGGCAACATCATAATGATCCTCAACACCAGCCTGTTTAAGCCCTTCCATTAACGTATCGATTGTTTCATCATCGTTGGCTTTAAGTGCTTTTGCAAGTTCAGTTGAATAATCGGAGATGAATTCTTTCTGGTTCGCCTGTTTCGCATTTTCAACGATAGATTCAGCTACGTTTCCGTTTTGCAGCGCATTGATAACCCATTTATCAGCCTTGAAATTGTTATCAACGTGATATTTCGCGCTCTGCATAGCATAGGTCCTTGCATCCTGAAGCATCATAGCTTTTGTTGCGTAATCAGCATTCTGATACTGTTCATTGTTGATCAGGCTATTGATCGTATCATACCATGCTTCTCCCTGGTCTTTCTGGAAAGCTTCATATTCCTTGTCCGTAAGTCGGTAATTCTTATTGGCAATTGTAAACTGCTTTGGTGCTGTTTCAGGAATGAAATTGCTTTTTTTCGTTTCATTATAGACATCTGAAAGTTCATTGATCACAGCATCATCAATTTTCATATCCGACTTATACCATGGAGCAAAGAAGTTTTCAAAGAAAGATCCGTTTTTCTGTTCTCTTCCAAAGGCATCCATGTACGGAATGTTCTGTTCGCTGACTCCGGGAATCTTGTTTTCCACCTGCTCAACAATCTTCCAGAACTGCTTCAGGAAAGCACCGGATTCAACATAATTCGCCCTTCTTGTCTGATCGATTGTCCTTGCAGCCTGTCCAAGAATTGTTGGAACAAAGCTAGACGCATAGTTCATGGCAATGTTCAATGCGATGTCCAGTGCCGGGATCTTTGAATTGCTGGTGTCGATTTTAAACAGTCTGTTCACTCCATCCATAACGGAAAGATTGAAGACAGGCTCCGCAATGCTCAGAAGAGATTCAACAGCGCCCTGGAATTTCTGTGCAATTGTCTTCTCATCATCGCCTTTTGTTGACGCACCGAATATATCATTCAAAATCACACCAACAAAGAATGGCATGGACGGAGGAGCAGCCCAGTCCATTGTCCTGGAAACATCCTCACCAAACAGTTCAACACCGCCAAGGGCTTTGCTTACTAGATTTCCAAGTTTCCCAAAGTTAACACCATACTCCTGTTCACCGCGAAGCTGTGCGATCTTGTCCTCCGGATCGTCATAATCGAAGCCGCCACGAGCAATACCGGCTCTCGCAAGCGCAAAACCAAGCGCCATGATCCCGCTTCCGGTAAGACCAGACGAAATTTTGTCTATAAACTGTGCCGGGGTTACGATACGTTTGGGTTCTTTGGAAGTCTTGCCATTCTGATAGCGAACCGTGTCGATCATGGCCTTAATATCAGCTGTCGTGGAAGCCAAACCAATCGGACTGTACTCAATACCCCTGCGAAGGATGTTGGCCGGTGTTTTCTTGAACGGAAGCACAGCGTTTACAACGGCCTGAATCGCTTTAGCACCGCGTTCTACTTTGGTTCCTTCGCCTTTCTTGGCAATGTTCCCAAGCGCGGTGGCAACGGAGTTTGCATCGCGGTATGTTGCTTTCTGTGCTTCATTGATCGCATAAGTAGTTGCCTTCTCAAGCGTTTCTCCGGTCATGTCCGCTTCTGTCAGTTTGTTAGCTGTCATGTATCCGGCAAGAGCATTCCTGAAATGCCTTCTGAGGAATACCCAGTCTTCTTTTTCAAGAGCCCATCCGTTTGCATCTGAATACGCCTGGAGTGCTTTACCGATTGTTTTGGAAATAATACCATCTTTTGTTCCCCAAAGCTTCATGTTCTGACGGACCTTGTCCTTGTCGTTATATTTCGCTTCACCGCGCAGAACATCTTCAACCTTAAGGGAATAATCCTTTGCAAATTGTCTGGACTCCTTATTCGCAAATCCAAGTGTCTTGGTTCGTTCTCCCTGATCAAGACCGGCCATGATTTCCATCACAGCACCGAGTTTGTTCTTGATACCTACAGGAAGCATAAACAGTAAGTTGCCGCCAAAGTTCCGGACATGAGTCCTTGGATTGCCAAGCATTGCCAGCATACGGAAACCGACAATCTTATCTTTCCAGTTCGCAGGTACCTGTTCGCCAAGTTCAACCGTTGCCGCTTCACGTACCTTTGCAAAGTCTTCTTCCGTATCAGCAGCAGCCGCAGCAAGGTAAATCCATTCGGAGAATTTGATTTTGTCTCCATCGCCGCCCCTGTCTGATACTTCCTGCTTGACATCATCAAGCATTTTGCGAAGCGTTGCGATACGCCCTTCAGGAGTCATCAGTTTGAAAATCTTTCTTGCCTGCAAGGTTTGACCGGCAAGCGTACCCTGCCTGTTATAAGCATCCGCAAGCTGAATCTGTGCGTAAAGGTCTCCCCTTGCAACAGCCATTCCCATCATCGCAACCATCTTGGCCTGTCCGTCCGGAGAGTTGAAATTAAACCGATTGCTTGATACTTTTTGCATAGATGTATAGAATCCGTCAGGGTCACCTTCCGATCTGTTATTCCGTATCCATTTCAACGCACGGTCAATCTGTTCCGCGTTCGTATCCTTGGTATACATATTGTTTTTCAGAAGGTATTCTTTTACCTGGTTATCTAATTCATCGCTTTGCTGGGCACCTTTTCTTCCCCATTGGCGTTCGCCGTTCCCTCGATCTCCTCTTTGAAGAATTGCAGACAGAATCTCGTTTTCTGCATCTGTAAGCCCTTCAAACTGAAGTCTTGGTGCAGTTTTCTGATTATATGCTTCTGCTTCTTCTTCTGTTAAAGCACCTGCCTTGACAAGTTCCTGATTCAGCTTCTGTTCTTTCTGCATACCATGTGCAATTAACCAATCTTCGCGCATGGCTCCATACAACATTTGATCCCTTAACCAAGCATCTCCATTTTCATCGAGTTCAGAATCAGTCCAACCATTATTTCGTGCAATCTGTCTGGCAATTTCCCAATCTTCTTCGTCGAATTGATTCTGTGCATTCTGCAAAACACGATCAGCAGCAGTTCTTTCTCCTTCCATTGAATACCTGATATCTGGAGAATCAGAGAACCGCTGATCAAGCGGGATCACGTTGCCGTTGTCGTCATAGGTGACAGTGTCGGCTGATTTGATCTGGCTTGAATCCTTCAGAATATACATCGTTTTTTCAGGATTGTTTTTATCCCTGTTCTGAATAACAATCGCTGTTGCATCATTATATTCTGCTTTATATAGTTCCCTTACTTCCTGGGCAATGTATCTTTTGTTATCTCCAACACGATTCCGGATTTCATCATAATCAACAATTAACGGATTATCGCCAAGATTCAGATAGGCGCTATACGTTTGTGGATTCTTTCCTGTTTTGCTAGCATACAGGTCTGCTTCGCTTTCATCACTTGTAAAGTAGATCCCGTTCCCGTATACTCGCCCGTTTTCCACTTTATCCGTATTGAAAACAGTGAATCCACCCTCAGGAGTTCCATGGAAAGCTTTTACTGTATACCCATTCTGTTCCGCAGCAAAATCCAAATCTTCCTGCGCGGCTTCCATGTCTCCACGGGCAACGGCATCAGCGTAATCGTTCGCCGCGTCTGCCATCAGCTGACGGTCAGCCTCCGTCAAAGTACCGTAAACACTGTCCTGTGTTGTCGAGCCGTCATCATACTTTTCATTGATCGCGGCTTCGGCATACTCAATTGCTTTTTTCTGCGCTTCCGTATATTTTTCATAGTTCGGATTGCGCGGGTCCTTCGGAGCATACTTCGCCTGGGCCTGTGTCGGCAGGTCGCTGTTCTCAAGATTACCGGCTTCGTTCAGATTGCCGATCCTCGCCTGGGTAACATCGATCACTTTCTGGCTGTGATAACTGCCGTCAAGGTTGTACATCGGACGGTCGATCAGAAGCTTCCAGTATCCAGGATCGTCCTTGAACTGGCTGAAGCGCGGAACAATACCCATCGCTTCGCAATACTCCACAAAGCGCTTGCCGTTAATGTCGGCATTTTCTTTTGTGCTCGTTGTATCCCAGTATTCATACGGGAAGATCTGGCTGGCCTGCTCCTTGGAAAGCTTCACGCCATAGCAATCGTTATCCACGCCCTTCTCAGTGAAGCGTCTGTACAAATCCCTGGTATAAGGATTGCTCAACAGCGTGTTCCGCTCTTCCTGTGTCAGTTCCTTACCGCCCTTTGTAAGCAGTTTTATACGCGCATCCCAAAGCTTTTTCTCGTCAGCCGTCTGTTCACCCGGAGCTTTATACTCGACCTTGTTGCCGTTCTCGTCCGTGTACTTCTTGACGGTGCCTTTCACCATGTCGCTCTGGGTCGTGGTGTAGTCAACGCTGGAATCCAGTTTTTCACCGACAGCAGAAATCAGGCCGGAAAGAACTTCCTTGCTGTTCCCGGAAGAATGCCACGGAATGATGAAGTCAATATCGCTGTTCTTCATGGCCAGCCGGATATGCGTATCATTCATGCCGACAAGAATCATCTGGACGTTATCATAGGTATCCTTCAGATTTTTAGCAGTGTCATACTTCATACCGGTAATATCGGAGAATTCCAACATGTAAACCTTGCCGTTCAGCGTTGCGGCTTCCTTCTGTTCCGGTGTCATCTGAGCGATTTCTTCAGCCGTTGCTTCGCGCCAGCCGGTCCCCTTGCCCATGATGGACAGGTTCACATCAGCACCAACGCTGGCAAAGAAGTCAACCGCTTCAGCAACCTTGGTATACATCTGCACCTTGCTTCCGGCTGCCTGGAGCTCCAGGAAGGACATGATATAATCCAGTCCCCATTCCGGACGGAAGTCACTGGTGCTTTGCAGACGCTGTCCACCAACAAGGTTCTGCTTCTTGGCGCGGGTTCTCGCATCACGGAGCTGGCGGGCAGCCGCCTTGGGATCGTTATTGATCCACGGATTGCGGATCGAGCTCTGCCTGCCGCCCTTCTTCACGCCATACAGGATATCGCCGATGGTTTCACCGCTGTAAGGCATGATCGCCTTGCCCATACCGGCACCGCGAGTATTGCGGTATTTCCAGTTTTTCGCGTATCCGGCGAATTCACCGGTCCGGTTCAGGTCAAACAAAATTTCGTCCGGTGTGAGTTTGAATTTCTCATCAACAACGAACTTTCCGCTCTTATCCTTTTTGCAGAGCGCCTGCGTGATCCAGTTATAGGCGCTGACTTCGCCGATCTGGTTGTCAAGGTCAACCATCTGATCAAGGATATCGTCAATCTGTTTCTGGATACCGGACCGCTCTTCTTCCGTCAGTCCCTTTGCGCGGACGGCTTTCTCCAGTTCTGCCTGCTGTTCTTCAAGGCTTGTCAGCTTATTGGTAAGCTGTGCCTTTTTGTTGTTGATTGCCTTGGCGCTGCCGTACTTATCTTCCGCGTTTTTAATATATGCATCTACTTTTTCCTGCGTTGCATTCCGGTCAATCTTCCCGTTCTTATCCGTCACGACATAATCATGCTGGTACCGGCTCATCTGGCCAAGCAAAGACGGTACGCCCATCCAGCGGCTGAAGACATAGCAAACAGGACAAGGCACCGAAAGTCCTGCCTTGTTTACTGCATCGTATACCTTCATGATATCCTTACGGGTCAGCCCGCCGTATTCGCCGTTCTTTACCTTATCCAGCATCACCTGGCTCAGTGTGTCAATGATCGCCTGCGTTTTCGCGCAGACTGTGCCAAAGTCCACGGTAGTCTTGTACTGCGGATCGCTGTTGCTCTTCAGGGCGCTGAAGGTGGAAGACAACGTGGTCGCACCGATCTCCCAGACAAGGTCGCTGTCCTTATAGCGGGCAACCATGTTCATCAAACCGGCCATCATTTCCTTCGCAGATTCTCTCTGGGAAGGAATCCGGTTGCCGTTCTCATCAACACCGGGAGATACATCACTCAGGCCGTAATCAATCAGCATTCCGACCGGCGTTTCATTGATCATGTCAGGCGTAATTTTGATATTCACGCCATCGACTTCGTTCCCGTCTTTGTCATACAGCTTGCGCGTTTCCTCATCGAATGTCATTTTGGTAGCCTGGGCAATCTGCATGATGCTGAACTGGCTTGATTCAGGATGCACACTCTTTTTGGCAACCTGATCAATTGCCTTCTGATAGGCACGTTCAGCCCTGCGGAGATATTCAGCCTGTCTGCGCTCCGCACTGTTCATTCCGGAAAGATAATTCTTGAGCGCCTGGTTGATATTGTGCAGGGTATTCCGCATTCTGCCGCCCATACCGGCATCCATAAACCGCTGAACGACATCCCTGTCAGCCAGATGCAGGCGGGCGAAATCCGCAACGACTTCCCGCTCCGCAGCTTCGACCTGTTCCGTCAGGCTTTTTCCGACAAAGTTCTCGTCATTCGCGTTCAGCCGTTCCTGGATAATGGTATCGATCTGGGAGCGGTAATTCGCGTTTCCTTCGTTGTAAAGGTCCATCGCGCTGCCAGCATTTTCTGTTCCGAACATGGAGCCCATCACAACACTGCGATAGGTTTTGTAAAGCTTGGTATTCTCCATGCTGTGAGTGATCTCATGCAGCGCGGCTTCCACAAGCGCCTGTCCGACCGTCATGCTGTTGCTGTTGATCCGGATAACCGCGTTTTTGCCTTCCTTATCGGTGACATACTGTCCACGGATATAAGGCTTTCCGTCTTCCATTTTACCAAGGTCAACCAGATCGATCTTGATTCCAAGCTTGCGCTCAAACGCTCTGAGCGCCAGAAGGCCTTCCGTTGTGGAAACAGGTTTATTAAGGTCACGCAATGAAGCTTTGACCTTGTCACGCTGATCCTTCAGTTCTTCTGCCTTCTGTTCTTTTTCTTCCTCTTCGATGTTTTCATTCGCAACGGCTTCGTCAATCGCGGTGTTCTCCCGGTCTTCCTGGGCCTTGCCGGTACGCTCGTCCTCTTCAGCCTGTGCCTGCCTTGCGGCTTCTTCCTGCTGCCTCTGCTGTTCCGCTCTGGCTTCCGCTTCAACCTGACGCTGCTGGTCTTCCTGTGCGATCTGTTCCTGTGCCTGCTGACGGACATCCGTCATGGCAGATTCACGGGCATCATTCAGCTTTGCTTCAGCCTGCTCCAGGTTTTCCTGCGTCTTTGCAAGATGCTGCTCATACTGGTGAACGGATTCATCGGCATTGTTCACCTGTGTGGTAGCATCCATCAGCCGTTTATAATTATCTTCTGTGGTGTTCTGGTTATAATCAGCATTGACTGTGGAAAGATTGTCCGTGGCAACCTTCAGCGCATCATTTTTAGCGTCCAGATCGTTCTGTGCTTCAGCAACGGCGCTGGTTGCGGCATCTACAGTGGTCTGCAAAGGTTTCAGACTGTCAAGCGCTCCGTTTGCAATCAGTTCGCTTTCGGCATTGGCAATCCGGTTCTCATATATGGAATTGGAAATCTCGCTTGTAACGTTCCGGTTCAGGATATCCGTCTGCACGGTATCCGCAAGCATTCTTGCTTTCTGTTCCGGAGTAGCCGTCTGGAATTCATTGGAAGACATTACCGCGCTGGCTTGGCTGGATTCGGACAACGCGGCAGTCCTGACAGCAGTCTTAACAGCTTCATTGCTGATTCCAGCGCCATAAGCGCCGGTCACAATCGTTTTGATGCCGTCTGCTGTTTTCTGCATGTCCCCGCCAAAGAAACGGGAGACGGAAGTTGCAGCAGCGTCCGCTTCATCGGTCTGTTCTGCTGTGCCGTTTGCAACGCCCAGCACCTGCGACAGTGCATCGCTCTTCGTTGGAGTATCAGCATTCAGCACAGACTGGATCAGTGACAGATCCCTTGAAAGGCTTTCGCTTTCCTGCTGTGCATTTACAGCATTCACATTCACGCCAAGAGGGGCAACACCGGTTCCCGTCTTCACTTTTATGGTCGGAGCCTTACCGGAATTATCCGGTTTGTACAAGGTACCGTTCTTCTTCGCTTCATTGTACTGCTGGCGTACTTTCAGAAGATTGGTCGGATTGCCGGCCTTCTGCTGCCGTCTGGTTTCATACCGGTAATAGGAAAGCCTGCTGTGTACGCTTCTGAACGCCACGGATGTCAAGTCAAGTCCGGGGCTCAGATAGGAGATCAGTGCGGTATGGAGAACACTGGCAACCTCGTCCTGCCTTGCCAGCAGCTCGGCTTCCTCATCGGTAAGCCTGGGATCTTTTTCCTTCCATGCTTTGACTCTTTCAGCATGTTCGGAAAGGTCTCCCATGACCAACTCGTCAGCGAGGTTTTCAACAATATCGGTGACAGATTCACCGAACATTTCTTCAATGCCGTCCTGCGTCAACCATTTGATCAGCTGCTTTTTGAAAGTGTCTGCCGTAACTTCACCGCCGCTGAAGGCTTCCCGGATGTTGCTCATGGTGATCGCTTCGGAAAGGCTTTCAGCAAGCATGGTTACTGTACCGATGGTATATGCCTGTCCGTCACTCGCACCCTTATCCTTCGCATCAGCAATCGACATGCTGGCTGCACCAAAGGCCATCGGAGTCGCTCCAAGGAATTCTTTAATGATATCCGGAACGGCAGAATTCGGTCCAAAGAAATTGAATACGGCAGCGTTCACAGCGCTCCGCCCACGGTTATAAACGATCTCATACAGGCCGGAAACAACCTTTGACCATACTGTTTGATTGCCTTCTTCATCACCGCATACATCCAGGATGGACTGCATTGTGGTCTCGTTGACAGCAGCAGAATAATGGCCGAATGTCAGCGCGGATGCGTTTGGATTGTACTCCTGTCCTGTAATTGCACGGTCAATTATGTAGGAAAGGCCCAGGATCGCTTCAGGAGCGGAAGAAAGGATCGCCTTAATGTTTGCCCATGTACCGCTCCAGAAGTTGGCATTTACCTCGTTTGCAGCAGCTTCCTCGGTTTTTTCACGCTGCCGGGCATTCAAAACACCATATGTGTCATCAGACAGATGCTGATAATAAGCATATGCCGCTGAACGGCCTTCTGTACCATACAGATAGTAATAGGTATTAACTTCATCCTCGTTCATCAAAGGGAAGTAATCAGCCTTGTCCAGACCGGCCATTACTTCGATTTCGGTTCCTTTTGTGCCAGGATCATAGATCACGCGGTCATTCGGATTGACAGCCAGTTTTTCCTTGCTTTCCAGTTCTTTACCGGCTTCCACCTTTTCGGAGAAATCAGCATTATACTTTTTCATATAATACTGATAATCAAGCTCGTCCCGCTCCAGCGCAGCAATATACCGGTCAAGGTTATTGGTGATCTGGTCAGGCACAGCAATTCCGTTCTGACCTACATATTCCTTTACAAACCTGGCGTTTTCCAGCAGAACAGCCTGTTCTTCATGGATCTTGCCGATCTCGTCCTGCGTTTTTCCTTCTGCTGCAAGCCCATCATAATAGCTCTGTGTATCCCATACCGTAGGCTGGTATGTGTTCATGTCCGTCAGGTAATCGGAAACCGCCCTTGCAATCTGAAGCTCAGAAGTATCCAGCCCCTGCTCTTCATATGCGGCAATCGTTGCGTCAAACCACAGGTTCTTCTGCTCATACTCAGCATAAGCGTTCTTGTTCTCGCTCAGTGTCTGCTCCAGAACCATTTCCCGCTGCTGAAGGTCTTTCATCCTGGATGCCTTATCACCTTCATAAGCGATTTCGGTCATTTCCCGGTCATTGTTGAAGATGTAATCAGCCCAGTCCCTTATCTGATTCTTATCGTACTGTTCGTCATAATCCTGACCGGTAACATAACTGTAAAGGTCACCCAACACCCTTGCATTGTTCGTGTTTTTTTCATAATCATCCCTGACTTTTAAAAGCCATGGAAGGCCGACAATCGCGTCCGGATTTTTCGCGACATCTCTCAGGGTGTTCAGCCTGTCAAGCTGATCCTGTGTGGCGCTAACAGAGCCGGACAGGGCTTCCAGTTCCTGCTGCACGACCGGAAGCTCCGCTACCGCGTTTCCGTATGTAACATACCCTACGGAAGCGTTCACCATGCCTCCGGCAAAATCCACCGCTGTTTTCGCAGTGTTGCTGTTCAGCAGAGAGCTGGTCGGAACCGTCAGCATAAATTCTTTGACTTCATTAGAATCTGCGCTGTATGTTTTAAGCGCGGAAACCTCCTGATCAGAAAGCACGGGCTCCGCAAGTTCAATGCCTTCGGCAACGTTCTGATTCTTTTGCTTGATAATCTCGTTTACCTGGTTCGGAAGCTTCACAGGCTTTACAGGAGACTGTGCAGGATTAACTGCTTTCGGTTCCTGCATTTCAATGTCAGTGGTGACGCTTCCGGGCGTTTTAACACTGTTCGCAGCCGCGCTCACCGCATCAATCTCAACAGGGCCGGAAGACGCACCGGCTGGCGTACCAACAGCGCTGCCTGCCTGAATCGTCATATCCGGTACGGAAGTCTTTGGTTCAGACGATTCGCTGTTCTGCTCGATATAATCTGTTCCGCTTTCCATGTTCGCGTTCTGTTCGCATTTTTGCTGAAGGCGATTCAATGCATCTGCATACTTATAATCAATGCTGCGGGTAAGCGCTACAACATTCCCGTTCGGTTCTGCACCGTTTTTCCCCATTGATTCGTCCATCGCATTCAGGACATTAAAACGGACAGTATATTTTTCGTTCCCTGCTTTGACAGTCACATCGCCGCTTTTGTCGAGCATCCGGTCAAGGCTTTTCTTCGCCTTTTCATAATCCGTTCCGTTATAGTTATCTATCCATTTATACAGAGCTTCCCTTGCCTGTTCGCCCTGCAAAGTGTCCTGCTCCGCGTTGTAAATGGCCTTGTATTCTTTTATGTCCTGATCACTACCGTTCAGTAGATGTACATTTTTGCTGCACCAGTCCGGAGCGAATTCACGCACATTGTATTTATAGGCAAGGTCTGTCATGGTTGTCCCAAAGACAAAGGGCTGGTATTCTTCGCTTCCGGGATCAAGCTTGGCATCAATCTTCGGATCGTCCTTCCAGGTGTTCCCCTTGCCAAGATAGTTGTATGCCATGGCTTTCTCGATATCGCCGTCAAACTGGCCAGGATTCCGTCCGGCCCACATCGCACCATAAATATCGTCATCAGGCGTTCCGATTCCTCTGTTCAGTTCAATCGAAATATAATCCTTCGCTGTTTTATCCGGATTATAGAACATATCGTACAGTGTGGAATACTTGCCTTTCAGGTTCTCGCCATCCTTGCCGATAAGCTTATCATATATATCATTGTCAGAATAATTACGCGCTTTATCCCCGGACATGTACGCCGCTTCATTCATGAGGTCTTGGTATTCTTTCTCGGCTTCCCGTGTCTTCGCCTCACTAGAATTCCACTGGTTCAGCCAGTAGGCGATCCGGTTCTCGCGGCTTGACTTTTTTGTCGGAGCCTTTGCACCATTTGTGGTTCCGCTTCGCTCCAGATAAGTGTTCATGAAATCCAGATTGTTCTGATCGTTGAACCACTCCAAAGACAGTTTGCTGGTGTCGAATCCAAGCGCATTCAGTTCATCAACAGCGCCATTAGTATAAGCGGAATACTGATTGTAATATGGAGAATCTTTCCGTGTTTTCAGCTGTTCATAAAGATACTTCGCCTTCTGGCCTTCTTCCTTGTCAAAATCCATCAGGCGATAAATCTGTCCGAGCGTTTCAATTTTGGATTTAGGAGCCTGATACGCAGGAAGCGTATCCTTTTGTGCAACACCGTTCGTTGCCTTGTGATAAGGATCATAATCCTTTTCTACAACAGGCGAAGAGAGGTCAGATCTGAATGTCACTTTCCAGTTGCTAATTCCATTACTGCTCATTGATCATTGCCTCCAAATAGCGTCATTTGCTTATTCTGCCTTTTTCCTCATAATTTTTTTAAGGGAATCTATTGTCTCCTGGTTTGTTGTTCCGGTTCCGGTTTTTATTCCGGAAATACCAAGCGTTGCTTTTGATTTATCGACATCAGACTGCGATACAGCATTGGATGTATTTTTCAAAACATTTGTTGCCGTATTTGCAGGAATCGGATTCGCCGTATTATTCACACCGCCGCGAATAACAAGGTTTGTGCTTTTATTAAGAATTGATCCAAGATAATCATTCAGTTCCTGAGTTGTCATCTTGGACGGGTCTGTAGTTGCCCCTGATGTATCGTCAGAGCCGCTCTTCTTGGGGCTGCCGTAATACCCGCCGCCTGAAGATGCCTCGGTCTGCTGCTTCATCGCATTCGCATCACTCCGGCTCAGACCGGCACGGGCAAGCAGATCATCACTGGGTGTGCCGCCGTTCTGGATAATCGTCATGGCATACTCCATAGCAATCTTCTGGTCATTGCTCTTCTGCTGATAGTCAAACTCTTCACGCCACTGTTCCTGCTGAGTTGCCCACTGCTCCTGCTGGAAAGCAAACTGCTTTTCATTGAACGCATCCTGCACAGCATCCCGGCCAAGCTGATATTCCTTGCCGTACAGATCAGAAGCAAGCTCTGCACGGATCTGATCCGCTTTCAGCTTCCGTTCATATTCCTGGTCCTGCAATTCCCTGGTTCTGGCAAGGATGTCATCTGCCTGAGCCTGGGTATAGCTGCGCTCCGTCTCGGCAAGCTGGGAAGCAAGCTGCGCCCTCTGGGCATCAATGTTCCCTTCAGCGGTTGTCTGTGCCTCATCGATATCACGAAGCGCTCTGGCCCTCTCGCTGTCGATGTTCGCAAGAGTCTGGTTGTTATAGGAGCTCCGCTGCATACCACGGCTCAGAGCCTGCCGGTCGGCAGCACTGCGGTTGCTGTCATAGGTCCGATTCGTGTTCTCTCTCTGACGGTCATAGCTGGTGCCAAGACCCTCACGCTGCTGGGCAAGGGCAAGGTCTTCCTTCTCCTGGGCCTGCCGTGCGGAGGTTGTCAGCAAATCATACTTGGACTTGGTTTCGCCTTCTGCCTGGGCTCTGATCTCTTCATCCGTCTTGGGCGTATAGTTGTTGAAAGTTTCATATACCGCACGGAGCGTACTCAGCGAACTGTTCTCAGGAGTCTGTGCGGTCGCAGCAGGCTGCGTGGAGGCCGGAGTCTGCGTTTCTGTCGCAGCAGGCTGTGTGGAAGCAGGAGTCGTGCTGGCAGCAGGTGTTTCGGCAGTATTAAACGCTTCTGCGACCTGTTCCTTGGTCGTTGTGCCTTTTGCCTTTGCAATCGCGGCTGCTCTGGCCTCTTCTCTTGCTGTGGCAGTTCCGTTTGCCGTAGCTTCCGCTCTGGCTTGTTCAGCTCTCGCTTTGGCTTCTGCTACCTGCTTGTTAATCTGCTCCTGAGCATATTGTGGAACCTTCTGTTTCGTTGCCATCTCGATCACTCCTTATTCTTCCGTGCAAGTCGCGCCCGGGTAATTATTCATAAGCGCATCAGCCTGCGTCTTATCAAGGTGATGAATACAAACGGTGTAATACTGATCCTTCGGTTTGTCGCTGATCTGCGCAGTCGCTTTCTCCAGCGCATCCCAGGTCATCGGGCCACAGATACCGTCCACGGTCAGACCTTGGTCTCGCTGGAATTCCTTCACCGCCGCTTCCGTTGCCCGTCCATAATCTCCGTCAATCCCATAAGAACCGAGGCTGTATCCCAGGTTGTAAAGCATTGTCTGGCAGTCCCTAACATCCTGCCCCTTGTCTCCGCGCCGGATCGTAGGATGCCAAACCGAATGATCCGGGAATCCAGAGTCCGAATTGTTCGGATTTTCCGAACTGTTGTCGTAATTCACGTTTTTCAGTTCCCCCCAGAAGGTCCATTTCTTATCCGCTGCTTTGCTTTTAATCACTCCGGCCTTTGTCCCCTGTGCTTCGATCACATATCCGTTTCCAATGTACAGGCCGACATGTCCGTGATCTGATTCCGTTCCGGTGAACAAAGCGGTCCCTGGCTTCAGCGTTTTCCCGTCTGTCCTCTTTCCTTTGGACAAAGTACCTTTCGCAGAACAGTAGGATTTGTACATTGTATTAGATCCATGATAGATGTACCCGCCAAGTTCCTTGAAGGCCCAGTAGAACAAGCCACTGCAATCGGCAACATGGTGTCCGATCCATTTAGCCCCATACAGTTTTGTCTGCTCCCGGGTCGCAGCTTCCTGATTCGCTTTCGTCCATATCTGGCCATATCTTCCGTAAATATAGCCCCAATCGTTGTCCAATGCGTACTGGAATTTTTCGATCAATGCAGCCGATGAAATCATTTCTTTTTCCTCCTCCAAGGTAATCTATCTGATAAGAAAAAAACCGCTTCACCCACAAACAGGATGAAGAGGATCAATACAACAATTACCCACATGTGATCTTCTCCTTTATAAAAAACACACCCCAAATCACTTCAGGGTGTGCTCTGTTTCATTGCCGATTAATACCGGCGATAGCTGCCTTCACGGGGATCATATCCGGCTGTCATCTCATTATCTCTGCTGATATAGCGCCCGGTTGTCCTGCTCCGGCCTCTGGCGTAGCTGTCATAGCTGCCGCCGTATTCGCTGTTGCCTTCCATGGCCTCGTAGGTCTTCAGGCACTTCAGCGCATGGGCCATCTTGTCGATGTCATCCAGATCCTTTGTGGCAAGCTGGGCACCGCCGGAGTATTTGTCCTCCAGCTGGTCCAGTTCCTTGTGGATCGCTTCACAGATCGCGTGATACATCCTTCAGCCCTCCTTACGCCACAGCGGGTGTGGTGGTAGTGAGAGCAGCAAGGATAGTCGCGGTCTGGGCCGTCTGGCTGGCAGACAGGTTCGCCATGTTCAGGCTGTTCTGGAGCTCGATGATCTTCTCGTTCTTCGCGTCGACCTTGTCCTGGAACCGCTGCATCTCGGCCTGGTTAAACCTTGCGTTGACAAGGCTGGTCAGGTCAGCCAGCGCATTCGTTACAGCAGCACGGTCAGCACAGGCTTCCTGCGCCACTGTAAACTTCAGGTTTTCGATTCCGGTCTGAACGCCAAACATCTGGTTCATGTTGGCCATCTGGCGGGCATTCTCGCCGATCTCAGCCTGTGCAAAACCATTGGAGATGTTCGCATTCACTCCGGCAAAGCCGCCGCAAAGCGCGGTAGCAACATCACCGAATCCGGAAGTAATGCTGTTCTGAAGTCCGGAGATCCCGGTCATCACAGCACTCTGGTCAAAGCCGCGCTGGATATCAGCGTTGACAAAGCCGCCGGCGTTGTTGCCGTATCCGCCAAACCCGAATCCACCGCCGCCAAGCAGCAGGATCACGAACAGGATGCCCCACCAGGAGTTACCCATGTCTCCGAGGCCACCGCCATAATTGGCAGGCATCACGGGCATGTTCATAGGGATACCATTAGAATCCATTGTAAAAGTTTCCTTTCGATGTATTTACAAGCCACTGTCGCGATCAGAGGGTTGTAGCTTGACACATCGTGGAAAACAACTTACAATGTCTTTGCGAGAGTACATCCGTGTTCCACACGATGTGCGGAAGGATCAGAGGTTGCCGCCTCCGGTCCTTTTTTATTTAGTTAGCAGAACCAAAACCAGAAAAAGCCATAGATGTGAGTCGTTCCAAACGTTCTCTGGTATCGGCTTCTGATTCCATAGACCGTACATCCCGGAGAAT
>Ga0265298_10002756_pt1 | contig 23990 bp, 20 predicted proteins | sample AusTroGonzalo_MG_3_FD_193486 | JGI IMG/M metagenome (GOLD analysis project Ga0265298, IMG submission 193486) | Bovine rumen microbial communities from tropical cattle in Woodstock, Queensland, Australia - Gonzalo_01 | ecosystem: Host-associated > Mammals > Digestive system > Stomach > Rumen ...
GAAGAAGTCCGACATCAAGGCGGTGCTCGACGAGCTCGGCGGTGCCCTGAAGCACTTCTTCGAGCTGGGCCAGAAGGTGAAGCTCGACGGCATCGGCATCTTCAAGGTGGGCTTCAGCTCGATCGGCACCACCAAGAAGGACGACTGCGGTGCGCAGAACATCACCACGCGCCGTGTGCTGTTCCAGCCCGAGACCGAGCGTGTGGTCGTCGGCCAGGAGAAGAAGGGCGGCAAGGTGAAGCAGAAGTACGTCATCATGAAGACGCTCGTGAAGGACGTGGTCTTCGAGGAGACCTACGACACCGCCCTCAAACCCGAAAGCGAGAACGACGATTCTCAGAGCGGCGACACCCAGAATGGTAGCACCCAGAATGGTGGAACCTCAGGCGGTGGTAATACCGGTGGCGGAACCTCTGGCGGTGACAACGGCGGCGGTGATAACGGTGGTGGCAGCAACGGCGGAGGCAACGACGTGAACTAATTCTCTAATTTTTGATAAATAGAAAATGATGAAGATTAATAAGTTAAAAATCGGGAACATCCTGAAGTTCATTGTGGCCGTAGGGTCACTGGTGGTATCAACTTTCTTCGTGCAGAGTTGTATCTAAAAATGAGAGTCATCACATTAATTGTCATTCATTGTTCGGCGGTGAAGCCTGACCAGATGAGCTCGGCGGCGCAGATCGATAGCTGGCATCGTGACCGGGGATGGAAATTCGGCATCGGATACCATTACGTTGTCCGTCGTGACGGCAAAATCGAGCCGGGGAGACCGGAATGGATGGTCGGTGCCCACTGCGTGAACCACAACACCCACTCGATTGGTGTCTGCTACGAGGGTGGGCTGGACATCAGGGGACAACCCGACGACACCAGGACTCCAGCGCAGAAGGCGTCACTCCGGCGACTCTTGGAAGACCTTCACCGCCGCTATCCGCGTGCATTGATCGTGGGGCACCACGACTTGAATCCAGAGAAGGACTGTCCGTGTATTGAGAATGTCGCGAAAGAGTATGCAGATTTGCAGCCGAAGGGAACATGAGGCGGTTCAGACCACCCCTAGCCCCTCCTACTCAGGAGGGGAAACAAACAGCAAGCCCGCTCCTTGGAAGGGAGCGGGCTTGTGCGGTGCGTACGAGATTCGAACTCGTGACCTCCTGCGTGACAGGCAGGCATTCTAACCTACTGAACTAACGCACCAAAAACTTTTGCGCTATGAATGAAAAAGAGCGGTGCGTACGAGATTCGAACTCGTGACCTCCTGCGTGACAGGCAGGCATTCTAACCTACTGAACTAACGCACCAAAGAACACTGCTTTTCTGTAAGCGGGTGCAAAGGTACAAATAAAAAGTGAAAAGTGAAGAGTGAAAAGTGAAGAATTTGCTACCGCATGGCTGAATTTAACGTTTTTTTGCCTTTCAAGAGTCTGTAAGCGCTATAAAACATGCTGGAACAGCAGGGCGGCGTGATAGTGCTCGCCGTCGAAGAGCCAGTCGGGTATGCGGACGGAGGAGATATAGCCCTCCTTGCGGAAAAGGCTGAGCGAGGCTTCGTTGCGCTCGTCGATACAGACGTAGAGCTGATGGAGATGGAGGATGCGGCGGGCATAGTCGTGGATCTGGTGGATGGTGGCGGTGGCATAGCCCTGGCGGCGGCAGTCGTTGAGGATGACGAGACTTATCTCGGCCCGGCGGTTGGCGGGGTCGAAGTTGACGAGGTCGACGATGCCGACGGTCTGGCCTTCGGCGTTGTCGATCATCATCCGCACCTGGCGGTCGGCATAGATGTCGTTGGTGACGTTGGCCACGTAGTCGTGGAGCACATAGCGGGAATAGGGCACATTGGAGGTGCCGACGTTCCAGAGGCGGACGTCGTTCTCGATGCGGTAGAGCAGGTCGAGGTCTTCGGGCTCGATGGCTCTCAAGTTTACAGTTGACAGTTTACCGTTTACAGTCATAGGTGGAGTTTTTTGCGGAGGATGTCGATGAGGGCGATGAAGGCCCGGAAGTAGATGGCTATCTTTACGGGGATGGCGTAGATGAAACTGAGGTAGCTGTAGTGCTTGCGGAAGAAGATGAGCATGGCCTGGTAGAAGATGTGGACGTAGCGGAAGTCGGTCTTCTGGGTGGAACGGCCCTTGTAGTGGACGATCTCGAAGGGGAGGTACCAGTTCTGCCAGCCGCCCTTGAGCAACCGGTAAGAGAGGTCGATGTCCTCACCGTACATGAAGAAGTCCTCATCGAGCAGTCCCACCTGGTCGAGGGCCTTGCGACGCAGCATGCAGAAGGCACCGCTGATGACGTCGATGCGTCCCGGCTGGTCCCAGGGCAAATGGCTCATATAGTAGCGACGGGTGAAGCCGAACATCTTCAGTCCGGCGACCCAGGGTGTGGGCAGTCCGCGGCGCGACTCGGGGGCGAGGGTGCCATCTTCATTGTGCATCATCACCCCTGCCCCACCCGCCTCGGGATGGGCGTCCATGAACTCGATGACGCCGCGCAGCGTGGGCTCGGCGACGACGGTGTCGGGGTTAAGCAGCAGCACGTAGTCGGACTGCGACTGTCGGATGGCGAGGTTGTTGGCCCGGGCGAAGCCCATGTTCTCGGTATTGGCGATGAGGTGCACCCAGGGGTAGTCGCGCCGGAGCACGGCGACGCTGTCGTCGGGTGAATTGTTGTCGACCACCCACACCTCGCCCTCGATGCCCTCGAGGGCCTTCTGTACGCTTTGGAGGCACTGCTCCAGATATGCGCGAACGTTATAGTTAACTATGATGATACTCAGTCTCATCCAGACAACGGTTAAGGGTTGGGAATATGAACGGCAGGCAGAGCAGCAGCATGATGCCGAGGTAGCCAAACGTGGTGTTCATATATATATAATATAATAAGGTGTCGACGACCATGGGAAAACCGATGATGATGATGCGGGCCATGCCCCACTTCCACATGGCGGGCTCACGGCGGGCGACGAGGTCGTCGTGGACGGGCCTGAACTTGAACAGGCGTAGTCCGAGGAATGCCGCGCCGAGGGAGACGATCTCCATGACGGCGGCCATCACGAAGTCGGACTGTTTGTCGTGGGCCTTCACGCCTACGGGCAGCACGTCGGTCTCAAAGAGCACAACGATGACCAGTGCCAGGGCGACCTGAAAGGTATAGAAGGCCATGAGTTGTTTGCTGACTGTTTTCATAATCTATTTGTCTTCAAAGAGTGTACGGTTCATGATGGAGCGTCCGAGGGTGACCTCGTCGGTGTACTCGAGTTCGTTGCCGACGGCGACGCCCCGGGCGATGACGCTCACGCGGACGCCCGAAGGGGCGAGCTTGCGGTAGATGTAGAAGTTGGTGGTGTCGCCCTCCATCGTGGGACTAAGGGCGAGGATCACCTCGCGGACGCCGCCGGCTGCGACACGGCTGACGAGCGAGTCGACCTCGATGTCGGAGGGTCCGATGCCGTCCATGGGTGAGATGATGCCGCCCAGCACGTGGTAGAGGCCGTGGAACTGCTGGGTGTTCTCGATGGCCATCACGTCCTGGATGTTCTCGACGACGCAGACCGTGGAGGCATCGCGGCGGGGGTCGGCACAGATGGGACAGGTGTCGGCGTCGCTGATGTTATGGCAGACGCGGCAGTACCTGACTTCGCGTTTCAGACGGCTGACGGCTTCGGCGAACTGCTCCACCTCGCCGTTCTCCTGGCGCAGGAGCCAGAGCACGAGGCGCAGGGCGGTCTTGCGGCCGATGCCGGGAAGCTTAGCGAACTCGGCGACGGCACGCTCAAGGAGCTGGGAGGGATATTGTTGAGTGATCATTTCTTTTCGTTTACAGTTTACAGATGATTACATGAGTTCACTGAGTTCGAGCCAACGGAGGGACTTCTCGTCGAGTTCGTCGTTGAGAAGGGGTATACGCTTACTCATGGCGGTGATCTCATCGACGGAGGTCGTCCCGCCGCAGAGAGCTTCCTCGATACGCTTCTTCTCGGCCTCGAGGACGTCGATATCGAGTTCCAGCTGCTCAAACTCGCGCTTCTCCTTGTAGGTCATCTTTCTTTTAGAGGTTTGAGATATGTCAGAGGCAGACTCTGCGGTCGCCTTCGGGGATTTATTCTCCCCCTTCGGTGGTGTTCTCTCACCTCTTACCTCTTTCCACTCACTACTATATGCACGATACTGCGTATAATTCCCAGGAAAGTCCTGGATGACACCGTCGCCCCTGAAGACGAGGAGGTGGTCGACGACCTTGTCCATGAAGTAGCGGTCGTGGCTGACAACGATGACGCAGCCGGGGAAGTCCTGAAGGTACTCCTCGAGGATCTGGAGGGTGACGATGTCGAGGTCGTTGGTCGGCTCGTCGAGCACGAGGAAGTTGGGGTTCTTCATCAGCACGGTGCAGAGGTAGAGCTTGCGCCGCTCGCCGCCGCTGAGCTTGTAGACGTAGTTGTGCTGCTGTTCGGGGGTGAAGAGGAAGTGCTGGAGGAACTGCGAGGCTGTCAAGTGACGGCCGCCGCCCATGTCGATGTACTCAGCGATGTCCTTCACCACGTCGATCACCTTCATCTGTTCGTCGAACTGCAGGCCCTCCTGTGAGAAATAGCCGAAGCGCACGGTGTCGCCGATGTCGAAACGCCCGCTGTCGGGCTGGACGAGACCGAGGAGCAGACGGATGAAGGTGGACTTGCCTGTGCCGTTGTTGCCCACGATGCCCATCTTCTCGAAGCGGGAGAAATTATAGTAGAAGTCCTTCAGGATAACGTGGTCGTCAAACGCCTTCGACACATACTGGCACTCGAAGATCTTCGAGCCGATGTAGACGTTGCGCGACTTCAGGCGTATTTGCCGTTCCTCGATGCGCTGCTTGGCGATGCGCTCCAGTTCGTAGAACGCCTCCTCACGGTAGCGGGCCTTATGGCCACGGGCCTGGGGCATGCGCCGCATCCACTCCAGCTCGGTGCGGTAGAGGTTGTTGGCACGGGCAATCTCCGCCCGGCGGTTGTCGATACGCTCCTGACGCTTCTCGAGGTAGTAGCTGTAGTTGCCACGGTAGGTGTAGATGGTCTGGTCGTCGAGTTCGAGGATGACGGAGCAGACGCGGTCGAGGAAGAAGCGGTCGTGGGTGACCATGAGCAACGTCTTGTTGCCCCGGCTGAGGAAGCCCTCAAGCCACTCGATCATCTCGAGGTCGAGGTGGTTCGTCGGCTCGTCGAGGATCAGGAGGTCGGGTTCGGTGATGAGCACGTTGGCCAGTGCCACGCGCTTCTGCTGTCCGCCGGAGAGCTGGCCCATGGGCTGCTGCAGGTCGCGGATATTCAGCTGCGTGAGGATCTGCTTGGCCTTCAATACCTTCTCCTCGTCTCCTTTGTGGTTAAAGCACGCATCGAGGACACTCTCGGCAGGATCGAAGACGGGCGACTGCTCGAGCATGCCCACCCGCAGGTCGCGGCGGAAGATGATGCTGCCGGAGTCGTAACCCTCCACGCCGGAAAGGATGGAGAGGAGCGTCGACTTGCCCGTGCCGTTCTTCGCGATCAGCCCGACCTTCTGCCCTTCGGCGATGGAGAAGCTGATGTCGCGGAACAGCACCAGCGAGCCGAACGACTTCGTCAGCTGCTGCACATCGAGATATGGAGTGTCCTTTGCCATTATTTATTTTGTCAACAACGAATTAAAACGAATTAAACGAATTTATTTCTGTGCGCAGCCAATTCGTGCGCTCGGCTTTGCCGCTTGCCACCGAAGGGACGCAAGAAATTCGTGTAATTCGTTGTCTTATTCATTAATTTCCTTGTTAATTTTATCAATGTAGTCCAGCACGTCGTCGCGGCCCTGGCGCTTCTCGGCCGAGGTAACGAAGAGGGGCGGCAGTTCCTCCCATGACTCTAAGAGCACCTTCTTGTAGGCCTCAACCTGCTGGGTGACCTTCGAGGCGGAGAGTTTGTCGGCCTTGGTGAAGACGATGGAGAAGGGTATCGACGAGAGACCCAGCCACTCGATGAACTCCAGGTCGATCTTCTGGGGCTCCAGGCGGATATCCACCAGCACAAATACATTCACCAGCTGCTCCCGCTGCAGGATATAGCCTCGGATCATCTGGTCGAGCTTGTCGATCTCCTTCTTCGACCGCTTCGCATAGCCGTAGCCCGGCAGGTCGACGAGGTACCACTCATTATTAATTATAAAGTGATTGATGAGCAGGGTCTTTCCCGGCGTGGCCGACGTCTTGGCCAGCTTCTTGTTGTTGGTGAGCATATTGATAAGGCTCGACTTGCCCACATTCGACCTGCCGATGAAGGCGTATTCGGGCTTGTTGTCGGCCGGACACATCGACACCATGGGGGCGCTCAGTGTGAATTCTGCTTTCTTGATCTCCATCTTTCTATCATTTTGGGTGCAAAGGTACGAATAAGCGAGCGAAATACCAAATATATTTGAGTATTTCCGAGCAGAAGTACCCTTCGGCGAAGCCAAAGTACAACTTTTTTTTGGAAAAATTTGGTAATATCAGAAATAATGCGTAACTTTGCAGCGTTTTTCAGAATTGTGCTGACGTCCGTCGAGCACTTTCCTAATCTCAAAATTTAAATTCCAACTTAGAATTTATTGCATATATTATGTATACAAAAGAAGAATTAGAATCAATGGAGATACCCGAGTTGATGGGTATTGCCGACCAGTTGGGCGTCAAGGTGACGCCGAACAGCGAACTGTCTGATGTCATCTATGCCATCATCGACAAGGCTGCCGAGAGCGCTGCATCCGGTGAGCCCGTCAAACGGAAACGCACACGCATCGCCAAGAAGGACACCAGTAAGGTGTATACGGTGAAAGGCCAGGATGGTGAGAACCTGGACAGCAAGAGTAACCGCAGGAAGGCGAAGGAGGCCCCGTCGCTGTTCAGCGACCTGCCATTAAGGCCCGTCGAAGAGCCTGCTGCCGAAGAGGCTGCCCCCGCCGAGGCTGTTGCCGAGGAGGCTGCTCCAAAGCGCCGTGGCAGGAAGTCGAAGGCCGAGAAGGAAGCCGAGGCTGCTGCCCAGGCTGCACTCGAGGCCCAACAGGCCGCAGAGGCCGGACAGCCGCAGGAGGCTGCCGCAGAAGGAGACTTTGTGCCCGAGGCTACCGACTTCATCCCCGAAGCTGCCGATTTCGCCCCGGAGGCTGATGCCGATACGGCCGATGCCATCGCGAAACTGCGTGAGAAGATGGCCACCCGCCGTGAAGACCCCACTACCGACGAGGTCGACGCCGAAGGCGTGTGGATGGGAGACCCCGGCGACGGTACCGACTTCATCCCCATCGTCGATGTGCCCATCGAGGACAACGCCGCCATCCCCACGCTCGATATGTTCGACCGTCCTACCGGTCATCAGGTCCAGGAGCCAGAGCCCGTCTATAATGTCAGGGAGACTGGCTCGCCGAGATTCGATTTCGAGGAGATCATCACCGCCAACGGCGTATTGGAATGTCTTACCGACGGCTACGGCTTCCTCCGCAGCTCGGACTACAACTACCTCTCGTCGCCCGACGATGTGTATGTGTCGCCCCAGCAGATCAAGAAATACAGCCTGAAGACCGGCGACGTCGTGGATTGTACCGTCCGTCCGCCCCATGAGAACGAGAAATATTTCGCCATGTGCAGCGTGAAGTTCATCAACGGCCGTAACCCCTCCGAGGTGCGCGACCGTGTGGCCTTCGAGCACCTGACACCGCTCTTCCCAGAGGAGAAGTTCACCCTCTGCGGCGACAGGGCCACGACGAACCCCAGCGTGCGTATCGTCGACCTCTTCTCGCCTATCGGTAAGGGGCAGCGTGCCCTCATCGTGGCACAGCCGAAGACCGGTAAGACCGTGTTGATGAAGGATATCGCCAACGCCATCGCCGCCAACCACCCCGAGGCCTATATCATGATGCTGCTCATCGACGAGCGTCCTGAGGAGGTGACCGACATGTCGCGCACCGTCAATGCCGAGGTCATCGCCTCGACCTTCGACGAGCCCGCCGACCGTCATGTGAAGATCGCCGGCATCGTGCTCGAGAAGGCCAAGCGCATGGTAGAGTGCGGCCATGACGTGGTCATCTTCCTCGACTCCATCACCCGTCTGGCACGTGCCTACAACACCGTGTCGCCGGCCAGTGGTAAGGTGCTCACCGGAGGTGTCGACTCCAACGCCCTGCAGAAGCCCAAGCGCTTCTTCGGTGCTGCCAGAAACATCGAGGGAGGCGGTTCGCTGACCATCATCGCCACTGCTCTCGTGGATACCGGTTCGAAGATGGACGAGGTGATCTTCGAGGAGTTCAAGGGTACCGGTAACTCTGAGATCCAGCTCAACCGCTCGCTCTCGAACAAGCGTATCTTCCCGGCCATCGACCTGGTGCTCTCGTCTACACGCCGCGACGATCTGCTGCATGACGAGACGACACTCAACCGTATGTGGATCATGAGGAAGTTCATCGCCGAGATGAATCCCGTGGAGGCCATGAACGCCATCCGCGACCGGCTCGTCACCACCCGCGACAACGAGGAGTTCCTCATGTCGATGAACGGTTAGAATTAAAAACCGATAGGCGTCGCCTATCGGTTTTTGTTTCTCATAAACCAATTGTGGGAGAACTGATAGGCGGCCAGGGCGAGGACCACCAGGAAGAGCGACGTGAACATCAGCGGCTGAGGGGCGCCCTCGAAACAACCAAGACCCAGTCCGAGGCCGATGGCGATGCCACTCTCCCACCCGAGCATAAAGGTACTCTGCGACGTGCCGCGCTGGCAATGCCGGCTCAGCTTGATGAAGAACAGCAGGAAACGGGAACCTATCAGTCCCATGCCCAGTCCGACGAACGCCGGGGCCGCATAGCTGATGACCGGCAGTGTGCTGCGGGTGAGCAACATGATCAGTGCCGCACCGAGAAGGATCAGGCCCGTGACCACCTCGCTCTTCAACTCCGCGTTGCGGAATACGAAGCGCCAGCATACCAAGGCTCCCAGGAAACCGCACATCATCATCGAATAGAAGCGTAACGGCAACTGCAACGACAGCAACATGCCGAAAGCCACCGTGACCATCAGCAGGTTCACGAACAGTACCGTTCCGTGAGGCAGGAAGAAACGGTCGAGACAAAAGAACGACACATCATCCTCAGGGATACGGAAAGGGAAGTTCACCAGGAGTACCAGTATCAGACTCAATACCGCACAGCCAGCCGCAGCAAGAAAAACCATGGAACAGTCGGTAAAACGCATCAACAATAGTCCCACCAAAGGTCCCAGGGCAAGGGCAATGCGTCCGAACCAGCCCGTAGCGAAATTGGCTTCCGTACGCTGGAAGCTCTCACAGGTGTCGATGATCAGCGTGCTGCAGAGCACCATCTGCGACAGTCCGAAGGCCGCTCCCATCGCAAAACGCAATAAGAGTAACACCGGGAAATCGACGAACTGATAACGGAGGCTGTCAAGGTAATAGAACAGTCCCTGCAAGGCCGCCACCGCCGCGATGGCGACGACGCAAACGATGTTACGGCGATAATGCTGTATGAGAAAACTCACGAAAGCACCCAGCACGAACAGTCCGGCACCAAAGGCACCCATCACAAGGCCAGTCTCCACCGCACTCAGATTCTGGTCGCCGGCAAGCCACAGCGGCATCGTCGGCAACAGCATATAGACCGACATCGACAGCAGGAACTCTGAGATGGCCAGCAGCCAGAACTCATACTGCCACAGACGGATATGTACAGATGTATTCTGAGTGTTCATTACTTTATCTTCAGGTGACTACTTAGACAACAACATCTCCAACCGTTCGAAGGTCATACCTTCATAGTCTTTCAGTTGCATGTCAGAGAGCGGGCGGATGGCCTCTACCGCATTGGTCGTAGCCAGTCCGACGACCGCCATTTCCGCAGCACGACCGGCACGGAGACCATTAAAACTGTCCTCGAACACAATACACTCATCACTCTCAGCATCAAGACGTTGTGCTGCCTTCTGATAACAGTCAGGATCAGGTTTGCTACGGTCAAAATCCTCAGACGTCAGGATGGCGTCGAAAAGAGATTTGAACCCTGGCTGATGACGATAGACACTCTCCATTTTGGGAATGTTCGAGCTGGTCACCACCGCCGTCCTGACACCGTGACGGCGAAGCATGCCGACAAGGGCCTCGAAACCTGCGATATACTCATAACTCATCTGTTGCTCGTAATCATTGAGGCGGCTGGTGATACTCTCCTGTTCCGACAATAACGGTCCGGAGAACCAGCGGTCATAGATCTGCGTCAGCGTCTGACCCTTGATCTCATGCTCCAGTCCCGGGTGCTCCGGATGGTACTGACGGCAGATGCCACCCCAGAACACGGTATACTGCGGCTCGGTGTCGAACACCACGCCATCAAGGTCAAAAAGGGCTGCTTTAAACTTATTCTGTCTCATCAACTTTCAAATTTGGGTGCAAAATTAATGTTTTTACATGAGAAATTTGTTCTTTTCCAAAAATAAGTGTATTTTTGCACTCAATTTCATGATTTATGTATATGAGACTATTCCTTACCCCTGCCCTTATCCTGCTGCTATGTGCCTGCAGCCAGGAAAAAGCGACGATTGCCTTTGAGACCGTCTCGGCCAGCAAGACCGTAGCCCTCTCCAACGACAGCGTCCCGCCAACGTGCAATGTGAGCATCCGCCTCGAACAGGCTACCGCCCAGAGCGGGAGGGCCGGGGAAATCATCAACGCCACCGTCGCCAACCGTCTGCTGAACCGTAATGACGACGGCTTGAAGCAGGCTGCCGAGGCCTTTGCCGTGGATTATACCAACAACTACGTGAAGACCCTTCTGCCACTCTACAATGAAGACAGGGACGACGTCAGGAAACACGCATGGTATCACTACCACTATATTGTCAACAGCCATACGCAGCAAGGCAGCACGGGAACGGTAGTCTACCTGACCGACTTCAACTACTGTGAAGGCGGCAGTCAAGCCTCCAGCCAGCAGGTCATCATGAACTTCGAGATCGAGACAGGCCGTCTGCTGACCGTCCAGGATATCTTTGTCGACGGTTTCGAGGCACGCCTGAACCCCATCCTCCTGAAAGCCCTCCAGACGAAGACCGGCTTCTCCACCATGAAGGCACTCCACGACAATGGCTATCTGAAAAACTCGGATATCTTTGTGCCGGAGAACTTCATCCTCGGCAGCGATGCCATCACCTTCGTCTATAACCCCGATGAGATTGCCCCGTCCATCGTCGGCTGCATTGAACTGACCGTCTCCTATGCTGCCATAGAGAACATACTCAGTTCCATGTTCGAACATTGAACTTTATGATCACTTTTGAGACATGATGAAAGCAGAGATCATTCAGAAATATTTCCCGGAGTTGACTGGGCGGCAGCAGGAACAGTTGGAGGCCCTCGACGCCCTCTACCATGACTGGAACGCGAAGATCAACGTCATCTCCCGCAAGGATATCGACCAACTCTACGAGCATCACGTGCTCCACTCGTTAGCTATCGCCAAGATTATCCGTTTCCGTCCCGGCACGCGCATCCTCGACTTCGGCACCGGCGGAGGATTCCCCGGCATCCCGCTGGCCATCCTCTTTCCAGACTGTGAGTTCAAGCTCATCGACGGCACGGGCAAGAAGATCCGAGTGGCGCAGGAGATCAGTCAGGCCATCGGTCTCACCAACTGCCACCCCGAACACCTGCGTGGCGAAGACGAGAAGGATAAGTATGATTTCGTGGTGAGCCGTGCCGTCATGCCCCTGCCAGACCTCGTGAAGATCGTCCGCAAGAACATTGCCAGTAACCAGCGTAACGCCCTGCCCAACGGCATTATATGCCTCAAAGGCGGTGACCTCCAGGCTGAGACCCAGCCTTTCCGCAACATCGTAGAAACCACCGACATCAGTACCTTCTTTGCCGAAGACTGGTATAAAGGCAAATATGTCATCTATCTGCCGGTCAAGTCATTAAATCGATAAGTCGTTATATCGTGATAACGTTAATCCGCAAATTTATTCATCATCATGTTTTCCATCAAGACATTCGCTTTCAATCTGCTTCAGGAGAATACCTACGTGGTCAGTGACGACACCCTCGAGTGTGTCATCATCGACTGTGGCGCCTACTACGACGACGAGCGTAAGGCTATCACCGAATATATCGACAGTCGGGGACTGAAGCCCGTTCATCTCCTCGCTACCCACGGCCATTGGGACCATAACCTCGGCATCGACACCATCTACCAGACCTATGGCCTGCAGGTGGAGGCTGCCAAGGAAGACGACTTCATCATTACCGACATCCCCCGCAACTTCCAAAGCATCATCGGCGCCCCGCTCCGCAGGGAATATCCCCCTGTGGGCAGATACTTCAGCCCTGGCGAGGTCATCAGCTTCGGCAACCACAGCCTACAGGTGCTGAAGACCCCCGGCCACTCCCCCGGCAGCGTCGTCTTCTACTGCGTCGAAGAACATACGGCCTTCACCGGTGACACGCTGTTCCGCATGAGCGTCGGACGTACCGACTTCGAGGGTGGCAGCTATACAGACTTGATGGCCAGCCTCGTCCATGTACTGGCGAAGCTGCCTTCCGACACCGTCGTCCTGCCGGGTCACGGACCGCAGTCGACTATCGACTACGAGCTACATTACAACCCGTACCTTCAAACCTTCTGAAATTTTGGATCAGTGCTGCCTGAGAATATGAATCCGATACTTGTCGGATAACGTGATCTGCATCACACGGGGCAGGGCAAAGTGAGAAGAGACGGCCAATGCGGATGATGACGCATTGGCCATTTCTATGGCTACATGCCCCATTGTACGGCGGAGGTTGATCTCGACGCATGGGTGAATCGAAAAGCCATGTCCCTCAGGTTTGGAGAGGATCATCATATCGACCCCAAAAGGCCCCGTATAATGACCGCCGAGAACAGCCTGTAGTGCATCCGCAACCTTCGCACGAACGACATCTATTGAACTGATTGTTACATAGCGACTTATCATCTCAAGCTTTTCATCTTCATGTGCAATGATATTACCCGTATAAGCCCCGTTACGTGTATCGAAGAGAGAAAGACCCAGATACTGTATCCGACCATCAGGAAGGGCTTCGAACTCCATCCCGAAATCCCTGACTTTCGGATAGAACGGCTCGACCATTACGGAACCCTGCTGGGCGATGACGTTACGGAGCCAGCCACGATGGTAGTCGGAGAGTTCTCCGTCGATGAAACGGATTCCCCGACCACTACTGCTCCACGGTGCCTTGACCACCAGACGCGGCGAATGCTCCAAGCATTGCTCCACCGTCTCAGAAGATGTGGCCTCGACAGGCGGTTCCCAGTCCAACAGACGTAACACCTCGGCGGCATAACGACGGTGGGAATACTCGCGGACAGCTGCTATCTCAGTCTCGCCGGCACAGGCCTCAGGACGGACTCCATAACGGATGAGAGTGGCACGCAAGGCCATATCCCAGCCCCAAGGCTCCACACGGTCGATGGCGAGACGGCTCAGCTGCGTCTTGTCAACAAACCGCTTCGGCGCTCCGCCTACCCTCGCACGGAGCCGACCGTAAGCCCGTCGGGCCTGCTCCACATGCTCCACCAGCACACAGTCGTCATCGCCAGCCCAGAGCGCCGGCAGATAACCGAGGTCAGCCCTCAGCCGACGCCCCGCATGAGGGGCGGTGAAATTGCTCAGGCCGGAAGCCAGGGCAAGGTCGTGTTCGGGGTTGAAGACATGCAAAACCATAAATCGGGTGCAAAGGTAGTGATATTTTGGCACGAAAAACACGAATTTACACGAAAAAAGATAATAAATCAAAAAAAATCACCCCATTCTTGCCTTTAATGCCTTCAAATTAGTAAATTTGCACACATATTTGTAATAAATCGTAAATTTCTAAATCGTTTTATATTATGCCGATTAAGATACTTAGTGTAGACGACGAGAACGATCTCGAACTGCTATTGACCCAGTATTTCAGAAGGAAAATCAGAAAGGGGGAGTATGACTTCCACTTCGCCCACAACGGCCTGGAGGCGCTGACGATGCTGTTGAGGGAGAAAGACTTCGACATCATACTCAGCGACATCAACATGCCCGAGATGGACGGTCTGACACTGTTGACAAAGATCAACGAGATGCAGAACCCAGCCCTGAAGTGCATCATGGTATCGGCCTATGGGGACATGGGCAACATCCGCCAGGCGATGAACAACGGAGCGTTTGACTTCGCCACGAAGCCGATAGACCTCGACGACCTGAGCCGCACGATTGAGAAGGCGGCCGAGCAGATAGCCTACATCAAGGCAAGGGAGAAGGAGCACTGCGAGCTGGCAGGCATCAAGGGTGACCTGGCTGTGGCGCGCGAGATCCAGCAGGCCATCCTCCCCAGGGTGTTCCCGCCGTTCCCCGAGGAGGCAGAGCACATGGACATCGCGGCCTCTATGAATGCGGCGAAGGATGTGGGCGGCGACTTCTACGACTTCTTCCGCATCGACGCTGACCGCATCGGATTTACCATCGCCGACGTCAGCGGCAAGGGTGTGCCCGCTGCCATCTTCATGGCCGTCAGCCGCACCCTCATCCGTGCAACGGGCATCAGGGGAGTCACCGCGAGCGAGTGCATCACCTACATCAACGGGCTGCTGGCAAAGGAGTCCGTCAACTATATGTTCGTCACCGTGTTCTACGGCATCTACAACTGCCGGACGGGCGAGGTGACCTATGCCAACGCAGGGCATAATCCGCCCTATCTGATGAAGGCAGACGGGCACGTGGAGCCCCTGCCCATGTCCAAGGACATCGTAGCCGGCGTCATCGACGACTTCCAGTTCACCGAAGAGACCCTCCGCCTGCAGCCTGGCGACACGCTCCTCATGTTCACAGACGGCGTCACCGAAGCCACCGACACCGCCGAGAACGAATACGGCGACGACCGGTTGCGCATGTTGCTTTCCCAAAACAGCTCCCTCTCCTGCCAGGAGATCGTCGACCGCGTGAAGGCCGACGTGAAGGCCTTCGCCGGAGAGGCGGAGCAGAGCGACGATATCACACTGCTGGCGCTCAAGCGGCTGTGAGCCACAGATTACACAGATGGTCACAGAAGATTGATTATCACAGGAAAGTGAGGAGGGGGACAATCATAACGGGATGTGCAGGACTGTTGCTGGCCGGACTGGCAGCGATAGGCTTTGTGGGTTGGCATCTGGAGCGGCAGAAGGTGGAAGACCTCGAAGAGCGGCTGGATGCCATGCAGAGTCAGGAGCTCCGCTCGACCATCGCCCGTAGCGTGAGTGCCCAGATGGAGCAGATCGCAAACGAGCAGAGAGAGATTTCCGACGAAAAGCGTGAGGAAGCCCTCCAGCAGACCCGTGTGGCCAACGAGATGCGGCAGCGCAGCGAACAGGAGCGGCTCAACGCCGTCGAGGCCGAGCGCAACGCCATTGCGTCGGAGAAGAAAGCCCTCGAAGCCTCTGCCGTGGCAGAGAGTCAAAGGCAGATGGCCGAGCACCAGCGCATACAGGCTGAGTTTTCCAAGCGCGTAGCCGACACCCTGAGCTACATCGCCCTCGGACGATCGCTCGGTTCCATCTCCACCATCCAGAATCAGGCTGGCAACAAGGAGACCGCCGACCTGCTGAGCTACGCCTCCTATCTCTTCACATCAAGGTATCACGGCGACCTGTACAATCCCACCGTGTTCCAGTCGCTGATGAAGTCCAGTGAGAGTATGGTGTCGTGGTCGGAACATACGGGTGCGGTGATGAACCTTGACTTCCCACCCAATGAGACTAACCGGCTCGTCACCGTCAGCAACTATGGCGAGATTATCTTCTGTGAGCGGAAAGGCGACCGTCTGTTCGCCGAGACACTCTTCGAGAACAAACAATACGACTTCCGCGACCTTTACATCGACAAGGCCACCAAGATCCTCTATGCCCTCAGCCGGACAGGTGAACTGGTGACCATTTCGAGGAAGGAGGAAGGAGGAAAGAGGAAGGATGAAGTCAAGACGTTCAGCATCAACGGCATGGAGCATCCCATGAGGATCAACTTTATCAACGACGACTTCCTGCTCATCATCGGCGAGCACAGCCTGGCACAGTTCGATAAGAAGCGACAGATATTCAGGAACGTGAAGCAGACTCCCTTCCGTATCGTCTATAGTACCCGCAAGCAGAACTTGCCCATACTCTTCGACGACCAGGGACGGCAACACATAGTGAAGGGACTGGAGACCTTTGAGACATCGAAGGTGCCGGTACCTGGCAGCGTGACCGCCTACTGCGAGTCGAAGAATACCGGTTACGAAGCCTACGGCATGAGCGACGGTACCATCTGGCTCATTGACAAGCAGGGCAAGACGCAGAAGCTCTTCGGCCACCGCAGCCGCATCTCAAAGATGAAGTTCAACGGCCGGCGGCTGTTCTCCTCCTCATACGACGGTCAGGTGAACCTCTGGATAGCCGATAACGACAAGGTGGAGCCGATGACCCTCATACAGACGAACAACTGGATCACCTGTTTCAACTTCGACTCATCGAAGAACACCTTCTGGATGGGTGACATCAAGGGTAACCTGACGGCTGTGAACATCTCCATACCGACGATGGTGGAGAAGGTGCAGAAGAAACTGAAGCGCAACCTGACGACGGAGGAGTGGAACTACTTCATCGGGCAGAACATACCGTATGAGAAATTTGTGGAAAAATAATAAGGGATGATGAGGGACATTAGGTATTTCAGGGCTATTAGTGATGTGGCGAAAAAGATTCTGCTTTTTCACCTTTTCACTCTTTTACCCTTTCACCTTTATTCCCAGGGTATCCCCTTCTTCCAGAACTTCCTGCCGGAGGACTACCATGCCAATAGCATCAACTTCGATATCGAGACCGACAACGACGGCATCGTCTATCTGGCCAACTTCGAAGGCATGATGTATTTCGACCACGCCCAGTGGCGGATACTCCATACCCCCGGCATCACCCGCGTGACCGTCACCATCAAGACAGAAGACGGTACGATCTGGGTGGGAGGCTACAACTTCTTCGGCCGCGTGCAACGCAGGGACAACGGTGAGATCTATCTCCAGAGAATCGGCAAGCCCGACCTCTTCAACGGCGAGATCAGCGAGATCTACGAGCGAGACGGCAAGGTCAGATTCCTGACGCGCGAAGGCTCCATCTTCCAAGTCGATGGCGACACGGTCAAGCTCTACAAGAAGATCGACAAGGAAGCCATGAAGATCGGCGTGCTTGATATCGTCGATGTCAATGCCGCCGAGAAAGGCGAAGCCGATGTCGTCAAGGATGAAGTCATCACCGAAGAAATCCTGGACCACGGTATGAAGGCAGTCATCCATAAGGGTGTCGGCCTCATCATCACTGACGACAAGGGCAAGGAGCTCTATACGGTCAATGGTGAGAACGGACTCTGCTCAAGCGACATTGTTTATATCTCCTACGACCAACGGGGGACACTCTGGGGAGCCACGTCAAAAGGTCTGTTCGCGATGAGCATCCCTTCGGCCTTCTCACATTTCTCTGCCGAAGAAGGACTTCACGGCAGCGTCTTGTCCATCGAGCACATGGCAAACCGGTTCTATGTAGGAACCGACGAAGGTCTGTTCCGTCTGGACGGCCTACGCTTCACGCATGTTCCCGGCATTGACCACTCCTGCTGGGCCATGACGAAGAGCGGACAAGGACTGTTGGCAGCCACCTCCGAGGGTGTCTACAGGATATCGCCCGAGAACAACGTCCAGCACCTGACCACGCAGGACGCCCTGTCGGTGCTCGATGCGGGCACATGCTTCTACACCGGTGAGTTTGACGGTGTCTATCAGAACTCTGCCGACGGCAAGAACCGTAAGAAGATCTGCCAGATGGAGAGTGTGAAGAAGATGGTCAGAGACGCCGACGGCACCATCTGGATGCAGAGCATCTACGGCATGGTATGCGCCATCAAGCCTGGCACAGACCAATTCGACATCTACAAGACAGAAGGACATGTGGAGACAATGCACTCGCTCGTAACCATCAACGGCAAGGTGGAGGTCATCGATGCCGAGACGACGAAGCCCTTCCCCTACCCGTTCTTCGCCTATACCGACGGCAAGGGCATCTGCTGGCTGACGAACAACGAGGGCAAGTCACTCTACGCCTGGAAGGACGGCAAAAGACTCAACGACCTCAACCGGCTGCTGGCACCGTTCGACGAACTTCTGGTAAGAGCCGTCTATACGCAGGGCGACGAGGTGTGGATCGGCTGCGAAAACGGTATCTCAATCATCAACACCAAAGCCCCAGATCCCTATCTGGATCTCAAGCCAGAGTTGCACATCCGCTCGATCACGCTGGGCAGCGACAGCATCCTCTGGGGCGGTTTCGGGAAGATGCCCGAGGCCCTGTCCCCCCTGAAGCACAACGAGCATAACCTGAAATTCACCTTCTCGCTCAACAGCACGGCCATCATCGGCAAGAATCACTACCGCTACCGTCTGAACGACGGCAGCTGGAGCACGTGGTCCACGAGCTGCGAGGCTAGTTTCGTGAACCTCTCCCACGGTACCTACACCTTCCATGTGCAGGCGAGGGACGCGATGAACCGCCTGTCGGAGATCACCAGCATCGAGTTCGAGATCAGTCCGCCGTTCTATGCCAGGTGGTATATGTACCTGCTCTATATGCTGTTACTGGCGGCGCTCGTCTATCTCTTCACCCGTCTACGCATGCGCAAGCTGGAGAAGGACAAGGAACAGCTGGAACTCATCATCAAGGAACGTACGGCCCAGGTGGTGAGACTGGAGAAGGTGGCCGCCACCGGTAAGCTGACGCAAGGACTCATCGACCGCATCCTCAACCCGCTGAACTATATCAACAACTTCTCCAAGCTCTCCGAAGGCCTGATCAAGGATGTAAAAGCAAATATCGAGGATGAGCAGGAACACATGGACCAGGAGAACTACGACGACACGATGGACGTGCTCGACATGCTGACCGGTAACCTGCAGAAAGTCAGCGAGCACGGTCAGAACACCACCCGTACGCTCAAGGCCATGGAGGAGATACTGAAAGACCGCTCTGGCGGCATCGTGCCGATGGACCTCATAGGCGTCATCCGCCAGGATGAGGAGATACTGCATACCTATTACAAGCAGGATATCGCCCAGTACGGCATCAAGATCACCTTCGACTGTCCAGAAGGACCGCTCCCGATAGACGGCAATCCCGACCAGCTGAGCAAGACGTTCATGAGCATACTGGGCAATGCCGTCTACGCTATCAAGAAGAAGGCTGCCAGACCAGATGTCCAAGCCCAAGCCATGCCGTACATACCAGAAATCGCCCTACGGCTGACAACCGACGGCAAGCAGGCGGAAATCAGCATCCGCGACAACGGCATCGGCATCGAAGACACCATCCTCGACAAAATCTTCGATCCCTTCTTCACCACGAAGACCACTGGCGAGGCATCGGGTGTAGGGCTCTACCTGAGCCGCGAGATCATTCAGAATATCGGCGGCGACATCAGCGTCAAGTCCGTCAAAGACGAATATAGTGAGTTCATCATCAACATACCCTTCAAATAACATAGACTTATGGAACAGATAGAACAGCTGAAAGAACAACTCAAGAAGCAGGAGAAACTCGCATCCTTAGGACTGCTGAGTGCCGGCATCGCCCACGAGATACAGAACCCGCTGAACTTCGTGATCAACTTCAGCAAGATGTCTGACAAGCTGTTGAAAGACCTTACGGAGATCGTGGAAGACCACAAGGACAAACTCCCGGATGATGACCGCGAGGAGATGGAAGACATCATGACCGACCTGAAGGAGAACATGGCAAAGATCGTCGAACACGGTGAGCGCGCCATCGACATCATCCAGGGCATCCTGCTTGTCTCACGCGGCAAGGAGAATGAGTACCGGCCTACTGACATCTGCAAGCTCGTCAAGGAGTACGTGTGGCTCTCCTATCATGCCATGCGCGCCAACCACAAAGGCTTCAATCTCGCCATCCACGAATCCTATGACACCACCATGCCACCGATGACAGTCATTCCGCAGGACCTGAGCCGTGCCGTGCTGAACGTGATGAACAACGCCTGCTATACCGTCTGGAAGAAAGCCCAGGCGGCAGACGAGAGCTACAGACCTGAAATATCCGTCAGCGTGGGCAGCCAGGACGGGAACCTGCTCATCAGCATTGCCGACAACGGTGAGGGTATGACCGACGAGGTGAAGCAGCGGCTCTATGAGAACTTCTTCACCACCAAACCTGTCGGACAAGGTACCGGACTGGGCATGGGTATCATCCGCGACATCATCGAGAACAAGCATGAAGGAACCATCTCCTTCGATTCCGTCGAGGGCGAAGGGACGACCTTCACATTCACCATCCCCATCAGGAAATAATGTATTTTGGTTAATGGTTATTGGTTAATGAAGAGACTACACCTAATTATATTTATATTGCTCCTGACGGTCCTGCCTGTCGGCGGTCAGGAAAATACGACGCGCCAGATCTACTATCAGGCAGAGAGCGAATACGACATCGGCCGTATCGATCAGGCGCTGACTCTTCTCCAGGACAACATCAAGAAGTTCTCGGGCCCCATACAGCAGAGCGCCTACCGGCTGATGGCCCTCTGCTGGCTCGGTCTCGACGATAACGAGAAGGCCGAGGAATGGACTCGGAACCTGCTCTCGCAAGACCCCTACTACACTGCCTCTTCGCAAGACCCCCAGCGATTCATCGATATGGTGGAAAGCATCAAGCTGGGGCTGACGGCGAAGATCACCACCGCCTCTTCCCAGGCCGAGACGCTCGATGAAGTGCCCGTGCCCACTACCCTCATTACGGAGGACATGATACGCAACTGCGGTGCCCAGAACCTGCAGGAGGTGCTGGCAGCCTACGTGCCAGGCATGAACATCGTCGACTGTAACGATGACATCAACATCGCCATGCGAGGTATCTACAGTAACGGACAGGAGAAGATTCTCATCATGTTGAACGGACACCGACTGAACAGCTATTGTACAAACACAGCAGCTCCAGACTTCAGCATTGGGCTGGACAAGCTGAAACAGATTGAGGTGCTTCGCGGACCTGCGTCATCACTCTATGGAGGTGTCGCTCTGACAGCTGTTGTCAACCTTATAACCAAACAGGGAATTGACGTTGATGGCATCAAGATACGTGCTGGAATAGGAAACTACGGACAATACCGGGGGGATATGATATTCGGTAAGCACTATTTCGACCTTGACCTCCTCATCTGGGGCAATTTCCATCTTGTGAGTGGACAAAAGCGCTATATTAGTAAAGAAGAGACTGGCCTGAATATCATGGGAGGTGATGTGAATATCGGGGGCATCGGACCTAAGCCTTCCTACGATTTCGGAACATCCATCAAATACAAGAACCTGCAATTCCTCTACAATACGCAGTTTTCACAGGTGGAAGCACCACTTACGATGACCCATTTGGCATCCACCTACAATGTGGAGAATTACAAGACGTTCTATGGAATACGACCCAGCTGTACCACCATCTCACATCATGCTGACCTGAAATACGGACAGCAGTTCGGAGATTTCTATCTGACGGGACAGTTGGCCTATGACAATAGTGACCTTACCCGCTATCAGGTCATCTCAGACCACGCATTGCCTGGTTTTAAGACCTTACTTCCCTTGCCAGAATCATCCCTTGCCCTATTGAGTGATACCACACAGGGGCTGGCTCGTTATATTAGTGGTCAGGAGCATACTTTCGGTATAAAGGCCCAAAGTGACTGGAACTATATCAGCAATGGAAAACACCAAGGACTCCTGACTGTCGGTGCAGAATACAGTTACTTCAAACTCGACGACGCACGATATGTCTTTATATATGACTACATAAAAACCTTGCCTGAAACCATCAACATCTCGGAATTGGGAAAAGGACATGAGAACAATGCCAATGCTTCCATACAGTTAAAGCACCAATGGGGACCTTTCATCCTGAATGCCGGACTGCGTTATGACTACAAGAACCGCTACGACGACACACACATCAGTGAGTTCTCACCGCGTGTGGCGCTGATCTTCCTACAGCCCAAATGGAATGTCAAGCTCAGCTACGCCAAGTCATTCATCGATGCACCCTATCTTTATCGGAAAACCAACCAGTTCCTGATGGCATTCCTTGGTGCCCAGGACTCTGACCAGCTTGCCATTCCTTTGACACCAGAGGCATTGCACTCCTACCAGCTGACTTTCGGTGCCACCCAATGGATCAAAGGTCTTGACTTCGAGGTAAATGCCTTCTATAATCATGCAAAGGACCTGATAACGATGGATCTAATTGCGCATTATAATATGGAGAACTCCGATATCTACGGTATAGAAGTCAGTGGTAAATATGACTACCGTCGTTTCTCTGCCTATCTGACTGCAAGCTGGCAGAAAATGAAGTCATTTACCATGAACAACGCGTCATATGAATATCCAAGTGCGTTAAACATGCCGGAATTCTCGTCTAATCTAACGTTTGCATGGCGCGTCACCAATCAGCTGAAGCTTCACACACATCTGGCATTCAGGAGCAAACAGATATCTGAACATATCGATGTCATTAAATATGTAAAGTATAGAAAAACTGAAATAAGAATGTCAGAACTGTATGCGCTCATCAATCAATATGATGACCCACCTGCAGAATTACTCGAAGAATACAATGCTTGTAGACGTTTTATCAACGGTGAAGCCTCAAGTGACCGATACATGTTTAAAGATATAGATGTAGACCCCTATTTCATTGCCGACATTGGTGCATCTTATAAAATAGGTAATTTGGAACTGAATCTGAATGTCAACAACATGCTGAATAACAAGTATTCGCTCAGTGGTGCCTGCACAGGACTTGTTCCTCAGAAAGGACGCTGGTATATGTTCGATATCGCCTATAAATTCTAAAAAAAAGAAAAAATATCGCCCAATTAGTAAGATTTTGCTATTTCTACTTTGCAATTTAAATAAATTGTAGTACCTTTGCACCACTTATAAAAGTAATTAGAACAAATCAAGCAGGAATGGAAGCTTTTTTCAGGACGCACAGATACTTAGTCGAGCATACCAATGCCCCCGTCCGCCGTACGCTCATGGACGAGATCGACTGGTCCGACCGCATGATCGGCATCAAGGGAACGCGAGGCGTCGGCAAGACCACCTTTCTGTTGCAGTACGCAAAGGAACATTTCGATATACAAGACAAGCAATGCCTGTATATCAACATGAACAACTTCTATTTTCAGGGCAAGGGTATCGCCGACTTTGCAGGAGAATTCTACCGCCACGGCGGCCGAGTGCTCCTCATTGATCAGGTTTTCAAGCAGCCTGACTGGTCTGGCGAGCTCCGCAAGTGCTATGACCTCTATCCCAACCTCAAGACCGTCTTCACTGGCAGCAGCGTCATGCGGCTCAAGGACGAGAACCCTGAACTCAACGGCATCGTGAAGTCGTACAACCTGCGCGGATTCTCTTTCCGCGAATTCATCAACCTGCTGACGGGCAATACCTTCCGCCCCTACTCCCTCGACGAGATCCTCTCCGACCACGAGCGCATCATCAAGCAGATCCTGCCCAAGGTCTCGCCTAACAGATATTTTCAGGACTACATCCACCACGGTTTCTACCCCTTCTTCCAGGAGCAGCGCAACTATAGCGAGAACCTGCTGAAGACGATGAACATGATGACCGAGGTGGACATCCTGCTCATCAAGCAGATTGAGCTCAAGTATCTCACGAAGATCAAGAAACTCTTCTATATGATTGCCGAGGACGGACCGTCGAAGGCACCCAACGTGAGCAAGCTCGCCCACGACATCGAGACCAGCCGCGCCACGGTCATGAACTACATCAAGTACCTGACCGATGCCCGCCTGACAAACCTCATCTATCCCGCAGGCGAAGACTTCCCCAAGAAGCC
>Ga0265298_10002758_pt1 | contig 23981 bp, 17 predicted proteins | sample AusTroGonzalo_MG_3_FD_193486 | JGI IMG/M metagenome (GOLD analysis project Ga0265298, IMG submission 193486) | Bovine rumen microbial communities from tropical cattle in Woodstock, Queensland, Australia - Gonzalo_01 | ecosystem: Host-associated > Mammals > Digestive system > Stomach > Rumen ...
GATGGTGACAAGAAGGATAACCTCTATTTCAATAACCTGCTGCCGGAGCGTTTTGGACGCGTGCGTGAGTATGCGCTGGGCAAGAACAGCGGCAAGGCCAGCATCCAGATGAACCTGGAGGCTATGGGTATTGAGCTGGATGAGGAGTCCATGCGCAAGGTTACCGACCGTATCATTGAACTGGGTGTAAAGAAGGAGCAGGTTACTCAGGATGACCTGCCGTACATTGTACATGATGTTCTGCACCACGAACAGGAAGAGCAGAGAATTCGCATACTGAACTATTCGCTCAGTCTTACACAGGGTCTGCGCCCGCAGGCAACCGTCAAGATTGAGATTAACGGCAAGGTTTATCAGGATGCCGCCACCGGTGACGGTCAGTATGATGCCTTTGTGCGTGCACTGCGCAAGATATACGCCAGCCTGGAAAAGCCCTTCCCGGTGCTGACCAACTACACCGTGTCTATCCCGCCCGGAGGCCGTACCGATGCCTTTGTGCAGACTATCATTACCTGGAACTTCAAGGGTGAGGAGTTCCGTACCCGCGGACTTGATGCCGACCAGACCGAGGCTGCCATCAAGGCTACCGCAAAGATGATGAACAAGATTGAGAACTTATAAAATCATTCCAATATGAAACTTAAGATTGCTGTTTTGGCCGGCGATGGTATCGGCCCCGAGATAATGGAGCAGGGTGTGGCTGTAATGAGTGCCGTAGCCCGCAAGTTTGGACATGAGGTTGAGTACCGCGAGGCTCTTTGCGGCGCTCATGCCATAGATGAGGTGGGCGATCCCTTCCCTGAGGAGACTTTCAAGACCTGCATGGAGTGTGATGCTGTGCTGTTTGCCGCCGTGGGTGATCCCAAGTATGACAATGATCCGGCATCGAAAGTACGCCCTGAGCAGGGTCTGCTGGCCATGCGCAAGAAGTTGGGCCTGTATGCCAACATACGTCCCATAGAGACCTTTGATTGCCTGGTGCACAAGTCACCGCTCAAGGATGAGATTGTGAGCGGTGCCGATTTCATCTGCATCCGCGAGCTTACTGGCGGAATGTATTTTGGCCCCAAGAAAGAGGATGAAAATGAGGCTTTTGATACGAATCTCTATAGCAGGGCCGAGGTGGAGCGCATTCTTCGTGTAGGCTACAAGTATGCCCTGGCCCGAAAGAAGCATCTTACGGTAGTTGACAAGGCAAACGTGCTGGCCAGCTCCCGTCTGTGGCGCAGGGTTGCCATGGAGGTCATGAAAGAGTACCCTGAGGTGACTACTGACTTTATGTTTGTGGACAACGCATCCATGCGTATGATACAGGAGCCCCGCTTTTTTGACGTTATCGTGACCGAGAACACCTTTGGCGATATACTGACCGATGAGGCATCGTGCATAACCGGTTCGATGGGTTTGCTGCCCAGCGCATCAACCGGTGAGCACACTCCGGTGTTTGAGCCGGTGCATGGATCCTGGCCCCAGGGTAAAGGCCTCAATATAGCCAACCCGCTGGCTCAGATATTGAGCGTGGCTATGCTCTACGAGTATTTTGGCCTCAACGAAGAAGGCGCATTGATACGTAAGGCAGTTCAGGCTTCGCTTGACGCCAATGTCCGCACCCCGGAAATACAGGTTGAGGGCGGGGCAAAGTACGGCACCAAGGAGGTTGGTCAGTGGATCGTGGATTATGTTGAGAAGAATTGAGAATTCTTTCAGTCGCTTCGCTTTGTGAAAGCGTCCCTTCGGGCCGAGCGGAGAATTGAGAGTTGAGAATTAATACACTCGCACCTGCGTAAGGCCCGCGACATTAAAAAAAGCGTTCGGTTCCGAACGCTTTTTTTATAATTCTCAATTATGAAACTTCGTTTCATGATTTTTGTCGCGACTCGGTAGAGTTCAAGCGAGCTTGACTCTACTCTCACTGCTCCAAAAATTCTCAATTCTCAATTCTCAATTCTCAATTTACTTGACTTTCCAGACGTCAAGAGTGATGCCGCCACCTGCACCGCCAAAACCAGGCTGGCAAAGGAACAGGCACTCATTCATCCAAGCGTACTTGCTATCCTTGGGGGCCTCAAACTTGGGAGCGCAACGGAAATACATGCCACCCTGACCACCCATCTTGATGATACCGCAGTTGCGAACATGGATGGTAACGCCGTCATCGGTACGGATGCAGTAGATGGCCTCAATCTCATTGCGGCCGTCAACGGCAAGCTGATAATCGGCACCGCCGGGAAGAACCTCACCCTTGATATTGGGACCCTCAAAAGTACCGCCGGTGATAGGAATGATGGTACGTGTACCCTTGCCGTTGTTGCCCGATGAATAGGACTGGCCCAGGGTTACGTTAAGACGGACTACATACTCAAGCTCGGGAGCCTTGGGCTCGCCACCCTGCTGCTGGGGTGCGCCAAAACCGAACTGTGCAAACGCTGTTACACCTGCAAGCAGTGCTACGACTGCTGATGCAAAAAGGATTTTCTTCATTTTTTTTATTGGTTTAAGTTTGTTGATGGTTCGTTTTAGGCGTTAAAGGTAGTCATTAAATCTTAAATAATTAACTTTGCTGCCATAATTGCCCAGGTAAAAATGTCAGGAAATAAGAAGGCTTTGTATTTGAGTGTGGTGCTGACACTGTCAGTACTGCTGCTCTTTTTCTTTAACCTCTGTTTTGGCACGGTACATATCCCTATGCGGGATGTGATAGGTTCTCTTACGGGTGCGGGAGCAAGCCGTGAGAGCTGGGATTTCATTATTCGTGAGTCCAGGCTGCCGTCGGCCATTACGGCGTTGCTGGCAGGTGCGTCGCTGGCTGCATCGGGCCTTATGCTGCAGACTGCATTCCGAAATCCTCTGGCCGGACCGGACATTCTGGGCATAAACGGCGGCGCCGGTCTGGGTGTGGCGCTGGTAATGCTGCTGTTTGGCGGTAATCTTACTATGGGAAACCTGACCATCGGCGGGTCGGTATCGGTAATAATAGGTGCATTTGCGGGGGCTATCGCGGTGACGGCGCTCGTGCTGCTGCTATCAACCAAGCTCAGAAACCCGGTGATGCTGCTTATTGTGGGTGTCATGGTGAGTTACCTGACATCGGCCATGATATCGTTGCTCAACTTTTTTTCTACTGCCGAGGGCGTGCACTCCTACACAATGTGGGGCATGGGTAACTTTGGCGGGGTGTCACTGGCTCAACTCAAGGTGTTCTGTCCGGTGGTGGCCATTGGCCTGGCCATTGCGGTGGCGCTCATCAAGCCGCTCAACGCGCTGCTGCTGGGCGATATGTATGCCGAGAACCTGGGTGTAAACATTATACGTACACGTAACTGGCTGCTGCTGTCCACGAGCCTGCTGGTGGCTATAATCACGGCGTTCTGCGGGCCGGTGTCTTTCATTGGATTGGCAGTGCCGCATATTGCGCGTATGTTGCTGCAGTCAAGCAACCATCGCAGCCTTATGCCTTTGACTATCCTGTGCGGAGCGTTTATTGCACTGCTGTGCAACCTGCTCAGCTCCATTCCGGGTGACCGCGGACTGATTCCGCTCAATGCCATTACGCCTGCCATAGGTGCGCCGGTTATACTTTACGTGCTGCTTAAACAGCGTCATTACAGATAAATGGATATGATTGTTCCGGTTTTGATGGAGTCTTTGCGGACCGCTGTGCTGGTGACAGGCCTGGTGGTTATTATGATGATGCTCATTGAGGTTTTCAACGTGAGTTCGGGCGGCCGTATGTTCTCGGGGCTGGGACGTCACAGGGTGGGACAGGTGTTGCTGTCGGCATTCCTGGGCGTTATTCCGGGATGCATGGGCGGTTTTGCATCGGTATCGCTTTATACGCATGGAATCATAAGTTTTGGTGCTCTGGTGGCCATGATGATTGCCTCATCGGGCGACGAGGCTTTTGTCATGTTGGCCATGTTTCCCGGCAAGTCACTCTGGATATTCCTTATTCTGTTTGTGATTGCGGTGGCGGTGGGCCTGCTGGTGGATCTGTTCCGTCACCGTTTTGAGGGATGTCACTCCATGAGTGTGCATGATGAGGATGTTGCGCCCCGTCATGATCATATTCATGTGCGTCACTTTGGTTGGAAAAGGGTTATAATGGCAGCGGGACTGCTGGTGTTTGTGTGCGCATTGCTGATGGGATGGCTTGAGGCCGATGAGGATGCCGATGCGCTGGAGGGCGGATTCAACCTACTGTCGGAGGAGTGGATGTACTGGATGTTTGCCGCACTTAGTATGATGGTACTAGGCATGCTTTTGTATGCGGGCGACCATTTTGTTGAGGAACATCTGTGGAAGCATATTGTGTGCCACCATCTGCCAAGCATATTCCTTTGGACACTGGGCACTCTTGTGCTGGTGGGTGTGCTCACGTCACTGTTTGATATCAGCAGTTGGATTAGCGATAATACGGTTGTTATGATACTTTTGGCGGCTTTGATTGGTATCATTCCTGAGTCCGGGCCGCACCTTGTGTTTGTATCGCTTTACGCATCGGGCATAATACCGCTGCCGGTCCTGATAGCCAGCTGCATCAGTCAGGACGGTCATGCTTCGCTGCCTCTTCTGGCCCAGAGCCGCCGCTCCTTCCTTGCTGCAAAATGCATCAACGTGGCAGTTGCCGTTGCGGTAGGCTTTATTCTGCGCGGTATTGGGTAGGAGTAAGGCCGGTGTGGTTCTTGAAGAAACGGAAAAAGAAAGACTGGCTGGGAAAGTTGAGCAGTGCCGATATCTCCTTTATTGTCATGTCAGAGTGACGTAACATATTCTTGGCGTCAAGTATAAGCAGTTCATTAAGCCACTCAGGCACTGACCGCCCGCTGGCCTCCTTTACAATCTTGGATAGGTATTTGGGTGTGACGCACATCTTGTCGGCATAGTAGCCCACCAGGTGCTCGCGTGTATGGTCATTGATGGCCAGCTTGATAAACTGCTCCAGCATCTGGCGCTGGCGTGTGGTGCGTACAGGCTTTTCCATATCCTCCCGGCGCTTGGAATCGGCCAGGAACCCTGCAAACTGATAGAACACCGATGATACCAGACCGGCAATGCTCTCATGCGCAAACTGTGAGTTGGTCTTGGTTATGTCAATGGCCAGGTTCACATACTGATGGAGCATGGCGGTCTCATCGGCCGAAAGATGGATGCAGGGGTCGCGCAGCACATCCATAGCCTCAACCAGGAACTTACTGGGGTTGATACCCACTCCCGTGAGGAATGATGTAGAGGCGCATATAAGTGTAAGTCGCAGGTTCTGGACAGTCTGCTCAGGTTCAGTTATCCTTACTATATTACCCGGTGTAAAGATCAGTACGGAGCCCGATCTAAGATGATACTCCGTAAGGTTGATTGTGCAGTCGGCACACCCTTCAACACAGTATGCGGCCATGTAACAGTCTATGCGGAAGGGATACTTGAGATAGCTGTACTGGATCTTTTCCTGCATACGTGATATAAAAAGGTCATCACCTACGCCAAGAGTGATTCCGGAGGGGATCATCTGCTTGATTTTGGATGGCGTTACCGATATTTCTGAGTAGTTGCCCATAGCCTTTTGTCTTTATTTTGGCCCAAAAGTAATATGAATTATCCATAATTAGTACCTATTTGCGGGTATATTCGACCAATAGATATAATCAGTGTGTAAAAAGATTACTCCGGTAAGACATAACGGCATTACTTTTGCACAGAAATAAAAAGGATAATTAAAAACACATTATAGTATGAGACAATCTAATCGAATTCTGTTAACGGTCATGTGCGCACTTGCGGTGCTGCAGAATACCCCATCAACTGCACAGACCGTTCTGACTCTTGAGGAGTGCAGGTCAATGGCGTTAGAGAACAACTCACAATCCAAGATTGCGCAGGAGAAAGTGACAGCTGCCCAGTATGACAGCAAGGCTGCCTTTGCCAATTACCTGCCCAAGGTATCGGCCACGGCAATGTATCTGCACAACAGTGAGAACCTGAGCCTTATAAGTGAGGATCAGCAGACCACGTTCTCACATCTGGGAACAGCCGTTAAGGGTAACATCAATGCCATCCTGAGTGATCCTACCTATCAGTACGTTACATCTACCGATGCATCGCTTGCCAAGCTGGATGCATTGGTTAAGGGCGTTCTGCAGACCAAGGATATTGAGGGGGCTCTCAATCATATTGGTCAGGAGTTGAGCGATAATTTTACAATGGATATCCAGAATGTCTATGTGGGTGCCATCAGCATTGAGGAGCCTCTTTACGTGGGCGGTAAGATACGCGCATATAATAAGGTGACTGCCTATGCCAAGGAGCTGGCCGAGACACAGCTGAACGGTGAGGACCAGAAGGTGCTGGTAACGGTTGATGAGGCCTACTGGCAGATTGTATCGATAGCCAACAAGCTGCGTCTGACCAATCAGTACGTTGAACTGCTGCGTCAGATGGACCATAACGTTGAGATAATGAAGAACGAGGGTGTGGCTACAGCATCGGACCAGCTGTCTGTCAGGGTTAAGCTGAACGAGGCCGAGATGAGCCAGATTAAGGCACAGAACGGCCTGATGCTCTCCAAGATGCTGCTCTGCCAGTTGTGCGGCATGCCTCTGGACTCAGAGATAACGCTTAAGGATGAGCTGAACGAGACTCTTGAGATACCTGTTGATGAGGTTACATACACCCAGGAGGAGCTCTATGAGAACCGTCCCGAGCTTAAGAGCCTGGAACTGGCAGTGAACATGTATGACATGAAGTCAAAGATTGTACGTGCCGATTATCTGCCCACCGTTGCTCTTACCGGTAACTATCTGGTTACCAACCCGTCGGCCCATGACGGACTGGCAAATGAGTTCCATGGAATGTGGAACGTGGGTGTGGTTGCCAAGGTGCCTCTGTACCATTTTGGTGAGGGTATGAACAAGTACCGCAAGGCCAAGACGGACAAGATCATAACCCAGTATCAGCTGGAGGATGCACGCGGCAAGGTGTCACTGCAGGCCTCACAGTATGAAAAGAAGATTGCCGAGGCCGATTCACGTCTGGAGATGGCTCTCAAGAACATGGAGAACGCCGAGGAGAACCTGCGTATTGCCAACATAGGATTCCAGGAGGGCGTGGTTGAGTCGCAGCTGGTGCTTGCAGCCCAGACCGCATGGCTTAAGGCTCACTCCGAGGAGATTGACGCCCGTATAGACCGCATAATGGCAACGGTTTATCTGCGTCAGGTGACAGGTCAGTTAAGTGTAAACGATAAATAAATAAGGATATGGACAACAAAACTCAGAAAATGAACATTGCGCTGTCATTGATAGCGTTTGCAGTTGTTATTGTGGTTGTATGTGTTGTAGGTATCTATACCTTCAATCACAGAGAGCCGGAGATTGTTCAGGGCCAGGCTGAGGCCAGTGAGTACCGCGTGTCAAGCAAGGTGCCCGGCCGAATACTCAAGATCATGGTCCAGGAGGGTCAGTATGTAAAGGCCGGCGATACACTGGCTATACTTGATACTCCTGATATCAACGCCAAGCAGGCTCAGGCCGAGGCTGTACTGAGTGCAGCCACTGCCCAGAACGCCAAGGCCCAGAAGGGTGCACGTGAGGAGCAGATCCAGGGTGCATATGAACTGTGGCAGAAAGCCAAGGCCGGACTGGAGATCTATGAGAAGACCTATAACCGTGTAGAGAACCTCTTTGCCCAGGGCGTGGTAAGCGAGCAGAAACGTGATGAGGCCAAAGCCCAGTACGATGCCGCCGTTGCTACCGAGAAGGCTGCCAAGTCACAGTACGATATGGCTGTGAACGGTGCCGAGGAAGAGGTCAAGGAGATGGCCGAGGCTCAGATGCGTCAGGCCCAGGGTGTGGTTGCCGAGGTCAATTCATACATTGATGAGACCATGCTTACCGCATCAATTGACGGTGAGGTAAGTGAGATATTCCCCATGGTGGGTGAGCTGGTTGGTACCGGCGCTCCTATCATGAACATAGCTGTGATGGATGATATGTGGGTAACATTCAACGTTCGTGAGGACCTGCTGCAGGATCTTACCATGGGTGCTGTACGTGAGGCTTACGTACCTGCCCTTGACAAGAAGGTTGAGGTTAAGGTGACATATCTGCGTGACCTGGGATCATATGCAGCCTGGAAGGCAACCAAGGTTAACGGCCAGTATGACCTTAAGACCTTTGAGGTACGTGCAGTACCCCAGCAGAAGGTTGAGAACCTGCGTCCCGGCATGACTGTAATCATTGACAGAAACTAACAGACTATGGCAAATAAGAATTTCGGATTTTGGGCAATCGTAAGGCGTGAGGTAAGGCGTATGCATTCGCGTCCGCTTTACGGACTGAGCATTATCTGCGCACCGCTGTTCTGCTTTATATTCTTCACCACACTGATGGGTGAGGGACTTCCGCAGAGCCTTCCAGCCGGTGTTGTCGATGAGGATAACACCCTCGTGTCAAGGTCTATACTGCGCAATCTGGATTCTTATCAGCAGACAGAGATAATTAAGCAGTACGCAAGCTTTAGTGAGGCACGTGAGGCCATGCAGAAGAATGAGATTTACGGATTCTTCTATATACCTCGCGGAACACAGGAACTTGCCTCCAGCCAGCGCCAGCCAACCATCTCAATCTACACCAACGCAACCTATCTGATACCGTCATCGCTCCTGTATCGTGACATGAAGACTATGGCGGTGATGGCATCGGCCGCAGTAGGCCGCGAGGTGCTGTTTGCCAAGGGTGCCAACTTGGATCAGGCTATGGGATTCCTGCAGCCCATCCAGATGGATATGCATGCGTTGAGCAATCCTTGGCTTAACTATAACGTATATCTGAGCAATACCATGCTGCCGGCCGTACTGGTGCTGATGGTGCTTATGGTTACCTGCTTCAGCATACATACGGAGCTTAAGGACGACACAGCCCGGGAGTGGATGTCAATGGCTAATGACAGTGTCCTAAAGGCCGTCAGCGCCAAGCTGTTCCCGCAAACCATGATGTTCTCACTCATGGCTCTGATCTATCTGGTGTTGCTGTACGGATTGCTTGGATTCCCGCTTAATAACGGATTCTGGCCAATGCTTCTGGCTGCCGAGATGCTTATTCTGGCATCACAGGGTTTTGCTGTGTTCATTGCATCGGCCATACCGTCATTGCGTTGGTCACTCAGTCTGTGCACGCTGTGGGGCGTGCTCTCCATTCCTATAAGCGGATTCTCATTCCCTGTTATGGGTATGCCAGCTGCTTTGCAGGCCCTGTCATACTTGTTCCCGCTCCGTTACTATTTCCTCATTTACGTGGATCAGGCACTGAACGGTATTGGTATGGTCTATTCGGCCTGGTTCTATGTGGCTCTGCTTGCGTTTACCATCCTGCCGCTTACCGACATCTGGATGTTGCGTAAGGCAGCCTATAAATACACCTATTTGATTTGACAAGGTTATGTGGTTCAAAGATATGCTTGATGTCTCAGGAAAGGAACTGAGAAAAACCGTATCGGACACAGGTGTTCTGGTGTTCTTTATAATTGTGCCGCTGCTCTATCCGTTGCTGTACGCCTATCTGTACAGCGGTGAGGTGGTGCGTGAGGTTCCTGTGGTTGTGGTAGATGAGTGCCGCAGCGCCACCAGCCGTGAGTTCCTGCGCAAGGCCGATGCCACTCCGGACCTTAAGATAATCTCATACTGCGCCGATATGGAGGAGGCTCGCAACCTTATGCACCGTCATAAGGCTTACGGACTGATACAAATCCCGTCGGAGTTTGAGGGCACGCTTGTGGCCGGACGTCAGGCTACGGTCAACCTGTATTGCGATATGAGCGGACTGCTCTATTACAAGGCTCTGCTGAGCGGATGCACCATGGTTTCGCTGGATATGAATCGTGATATCCAGATGACACGGCTCTCCGGACTGTCAGACTGGGAAAAGGACGTAATGACTATGCCTATTGAAAATGAGTATGTCACCATGTTTAATCCGGCCAACGGATTCCAGGTGTTCCTTATACCCGCCGTGCTGATACTGCTTTTGCAGCAGACGCTTGTGCTTGGCGTATCCATGATGGCCGGAACCGAGAATGAGAAACGCCGCGCAGGTATGGTTCTGGGAAGCGAATACAGCAATCCTATTACCGTGCTGGGCGGCAAGGCGCTGGCTTATCTGCTGGTTTACGGTTTTACCGCAACGTATGTGCTTTGCCTTGTGCCCTGGTTCTTCCATATGCCTCAGCTCTGGCAGTTGCCTACGCTGGTGGCTTTTATAGTGCCGTTCCTGCTGGCAAGCATCTTCTTTTCAATCACCATATCATTCTTTGTGCGTGACCGTGAGTCATGCTTCCTGCTGTTTGTGTTTGCATCGGTACCGCTTATATTCATGTCTGGAATATCGTGGCCTACGTCCAATATGCCTGTGGCATGGCGGGTGATTGCACAGATATTCCCCTCGACGCATGCCATAAACGGCTTTGCCAGGATCGGTACCGCCGGTGCGCTGCTTCAGGATGTTAGGGTTGAGTGTCTTGCCCTTTGGATTCAGACGGCCGTTTATTTCATGCTCTCGCTGCTTATCTTTGAGCGAATGTACCGGTCTGACAAGATGCCGGGCGCTGAATTCGTGATTGCTATGCGCACCAGGGTCCGTAAGAACATCAGGGTTGCTAAACGGGACATTAAGGGGAAATTGAGAATTGAGAAGTGAGAATTGAGAATTGATACGCAGAACCTGCGTAAATAGAAAAGGCTCCGGGATATCTCGAAGCCTTCTTTTTTTTCCAACGCAGGTGCGTTACTATTAATTCTCAATTATGAAACTTCGTTTCATGATTTTTGTCGCGACTCGGTAGAGTTCAAGCGAGCTTGACTCTACTCTCACTGCTCCAAAAATTCTCAATTTTCAATTTTCGATCATTTCAGGGTTGAGAACTTGCTGGTGACGCTCTCCGAATATGTGGTGGAGACGGGGATATGCGGAGCGCCTGCATATTCCAGTTCGGCAAACAGACCGTCCGGTCCTTTCTGGATTGCGCTTACCTTACGCAGGTTGACATAGTAGGATCTGTGACAGCGGACTATATTGTTTGCTTCACAGATCTGTTCTATTGCCCTCATTGAATTGCGAAGAGGGTATCTCACCATCTTGTCCATGTTGAGATAGCAGATATTCACATAGTTATCGGCTGCCTCCACGTAAAGGACCGAGTTGGCGGTAATAGCCAGCTTGAGGGCCTTTTTTTCATCCATAAAAGGCAGAGTGCTGTCCTCACGTCCAATCTGGCCGGAAGCATATTTCTCAATCGTAACCATGTTCTTTGCTATGCGGTTATCCTTGTCCTTGATCTCTGACAGAAGTGCTGCGATGATGTATGGGAAAACCAGGATGGAGCATACAATCAGGAACATCTTGGGCAGAAGATCCACATAGAGCATGGTTCGCTTGTCCATGAGCCATACAAAAAGAGCGCAGAACATGGTAATGGCTACTCCTTCCATAAGCTCCCATATGATAAAGCCTGTGTAGTTGAGCTGATGCTTGCTACGGACCAGAAGCATTACAAGACGGCTTATAAGCACCACTACAAGCTCTATAGAGGCCATTATTGCGGCTCGGAAAGCCAGTTGTCCTTGGGTTATCTGCATGAATGTATCCAGGTGGAAAGGCTTGGCTCCTATAAGGAAAAAGAAGGCATACATGGGTATAAGCAGGATGTAGATGGCCATGATGTTGCCCTTGAAATATGAATCAGGAATCTTGTGCATAAGGCTATTTTACTGGTTCTGAGTGCAAATATAGGGGTAAATTTTAGTCCCACGCAATATGGGGTGAAAAAAGTTTGCCTTAAAATTCACCCCTCTATTCCGGATTTTACCCTCAAATATCAGTTTTAGTCACTTGAAAGGGCTGTGCATCCCTTTTATTTTCACCCACCGGACGGTGGTATTATCTTTGTGGTGAAAATTTGAACAAATAAAACTACAAGGATATGACAACAATCAGTTCATTTGACTGCAATCAGTCGGCTCTTAGAATTATTGCCGGTGACGTAAAGCCTTTTGCACCGGTTGACGGCAAGTGGGTGGAGGTTTCGGCCCGTGTTTTTGAGGAGCGTGTACGTAATCTTGCTTATGGCCTTATGGTACGTGATTACCGCCGTGACGAGACTATCGTTTTTAACGGTTGCACCGATGAGATGAAACCTTTTATAAAGACAGCCTGCAAGCTGGCTCATCTGAATGCCGCTTTCAATTCTGATAACGCTGATGCTCCGCAGCTGACCGCCGTTGATGTTGAGTATCTGATGCTCATAGGCGGTACATGGTCACGCAAGTACAAGGCATCGGTTGACCGCACCATTACACGTCTTATCCTGGGCTGCTGATCTGCTACTCTCCAAGCGGGTGGTAAAAAGTGATTGAGTGGCTCAGTTCCGGATGGAAAATGGCCATGAAGTCAGCCAGCAGTATCTCGGGATGGAAGGCAGTCAGTTCAAAGTAAGGTACCTGATAGACATCACAAACCCATATGTTGTGCTCCTTGAATGGCTTGAATGATGCGTACTGCTTATAGTCCGATTCAAGAAGCTTGTATGTAAGGCTGTTTGATGAACTGTTCTTGAGCAACCATACATCTGCGTTCTGAGCCTTTTCAAATACGGTCTCAAAAGACAGCGGCACCGAGCCGCTGTTTTTGTTTTCGGCAAAGATATAGGTGCCGCCTGCATGGGCAATCATCTGTCCTATGGTGCTGTTGCCGCCTGCTACGTACCAGGCTGATCCGCTCTTGGTGTCAAGCATTACCTTGGGGCGCTGAGGTGTTTGGGTAGCCAGGTCACAAAGACTCTGGTAATTGTCCTTTACCTGTACAAACAGTGAATCGGCTCTTTGTCCCGCACCAAACAGACGGCCGTAGAACCGCATCCACTCGGCACGTGCCAGAGGTGATGTCTCCATATAATCGGCACATTCCAGCAGGGGTATGCCAAGCTTTTCCAGTTGTCCGTAGCCTGTTTCCTCAAACGGTGATACCATGATGGCATCAGGATTCAGCTCCATTATCTTTTCAATGGTGGGATACATGCTGTTGCCGCAGGTTGCAATGGTGCCGTCGGCAATACGCGCCTGTATGACGGTATCGGAAATGTACTCCGGCTCACATACTCCGGCAATGCAGTCCTCCACACCCAGTTCAACCATCAGATGCGCCAGGCTGTTGGTCATGACCACAATGCGTTGCAGGGGGATATGTATGACGTTGGTGCCGCTTGTAAAGTTGTATGTGGTCTTTTTCCCGGTGCTGAACGTATATGAGTGGAGCAGTGTGTTCTTTTTCCACGGATTGGCTATATGGGCTGTGAATCCGTGTGGTGTATCATCCACAACAATATGGCTTGCATGCTCCATGATGCCGCCCTCGGCATGAAACTGGTTTCCGCCTTTGCAGGCCGCAAGCAGCGCGGCTGACAGTATGAGTACTGATAAATGCTTATTCATTCGGACTTGGGTGTAGGTTATATATGGCAGCCACCTCAGTTGATTGCTCTCCCGTTATGGGATTGCAGCCTATGGCTCCGTTCTGTATTCTGACAAAATTGATGCTGTCAAGGCTTACCGGCGCTCCCGATTCATCACGGGCCCAATCAATATCAAAGAGTGCGTTCTCCGTGTTATTGGGAAGATTGTCAGCATATCCGTATTCAAATGCGTCCATTACCCACTTCTGTCCGTCATGATGCATGTTGGACGGTAAAAGCGTTCCCGTGAACGTTTGGGTGCCGGTTTGATACCACAACGGATAGTAGTATTGCTCATGGGCGCTGATGGGGGGGATGGTGCCGCTCTGTCCGTTGGATGCGGTCCAGGGTGTACCATCAGCTTGGCTTGAAGGTTTGGTGTAGGTTACCGAGTAATTGTGCGTGGCACGTCCTGCCGCCTGCTCGGAGCCGTAAAGCTCATACCAGGGATCATCGGGCAGGACGTTTGCGTTGACATCGGCACTAACCCATACTACTCCGGGCTCGGAACTGCCGATAAAGGCGTTGCCGTCAACCCTGAAATCCTTGCCTTCAAGATTATAGACTGGGCTTTTGAATCCTACGGTTACATAGCCTCCAAATCCTCCCAGGGTAATCATGCTTCCTGTCTGTAACAGCTGGAGGCATTTGGCTGCCATGGTTGTGGAGTCATCGCCGGGCTGGTACTGGGGCATGATGTTGACAAACTGTCCGGGTGCGGGCATGTACTGGAAAACACGGTCCACGTCACCTATGGGCTGCGGTTTCACGTTGTGTGGCTCAAGCCTAACCGGGGCATCGCAGAATACTATGCTGTTGGGGTTTATGCCCACGTTCTGTATGCGGTACAGCAAGTGTCCGTCGGGGGCAAAGCACAGGAGCGATCCAGGTGTGGTATAATTGGCGGCATCGCACACATATACCTTGTGCGATGTGGGCTCCACCTTTATGCCGTAGGGATGCTCTATGTAGGTGCCGTCAGTTATAAAGTCCGAGTCAATGATCTGTCCAGACTCAAGGTCCAGAACCTGTATTGTTCCGCCCTGTCCGTATCCGTAGAACCAGGCACGGCCGTCATGCAGGTCCATCTTGAGTATGGGTATGTCATAGGTTTGGGTTACCTGGTCTGTCCGTGTGTCAATGCGGTGCAGACGTGTGTCATAGTCCTGGATATCTTCATCGTAGATGCCTCGTGAAACTACATATACATCCTCATTGTGGGCGTATATGGAGCCAGGGTTCTGCCGTACGTTAATACGCTTTATCTCGGTAAAGGTATTAAGGTCAATAACCGATACCGTGCTGTCCGGGTGGTCAAAGTCAAGTCCGCCGGAGTTTGTTACGTAAAGCTTGCCGCCGGCGCAGCATATGCCGTCGGGGTTGCGTCCCACCGTGACGGTGGCATCGGCCTGCATGGTCAGTGTGTCTATGCGGGTTACCGTTCCGTCAAAGCTGCACACATAGAGATAGCCTTGAGAGGCTGTCATGTAACGCGGCTCGGAGGGCTTGCCGTCACGGCTCAGTGAGATCTGTGCAAGGGACCGGCATGTGGCGGCGTCAAGTATCTCAACGGTGCTTGATACGTTCACTGCAATATACATGCGGCTTCCATAAATGAGTATGTCATTGGCGGTGTCGCCCAGACGGCGTCCGTTCACCTTTTCAAAGCAATCATATGACTTGCCGTTGTCAGTATTCCATGAATCGGGTAGTCCGCTCTCAAAATCCACCCATGCCAGTGTGCTGTTATTGTTGTTGAACAATCCCTCGGAGAGCACGTAAACGCCGGTGTGTCCGGCATCGGCTATGGCCTCAGACTGTTCAATCAGAACCGGCTCCGGGTCACATGCTATGGCGGCCAGGAGTATGGGAATTAATATGAGTCCGGTTCTTTTCATAGGTTTGCAGTCAGTGTAAGACGTATCTGGCGTCCCGGCATGGGGTAGTTGGTTACAAGCTCATAACGGTAATCGGTAATGTTTATGCATTCCGCCTTTATCTCTACCGGTATTTGCATGGTGCTGAAATTGCGCCATAGCGAACATCCTATCTCGTAATACTGCGGCATGTGGTATTCGGGACCGTTATAGCTATTGCTGAAATACTCTCCACTGTATATCAGGTTGACGCTGGCATTCACTATGGGAGTCTCGATCCAGGTTACGGCCGATGCGGAGTGTCTGGGGGTGTATGGAATCTGATGGTTCCAGGTAGTGCTCCGGCTGTTAGTCTTGTCCATGGCGCGCTGGTATGTGTATGATAGTTTTGCTGCGGGGCGGATGTGGCCTTGTGTGCGTGCTATGTCCAGTCCGGTCTCAAATCCGTGTGTTACCACGCAGCCAATGTTTTTCATCATCCAGATGGCAGTGTTCTTGCTTGGCACTGCCATGATGCGGTCATGTACGCTGCTGTTATAGAGATCGGCATAGACGGAGAATGCCACTTCTTTGCGCTCCTGCTCAATTACTATTCCGCCCGATGTGACGGCGGCTCTCTCGGGCTTAAGGTCGCGGCGGCCCACCTGCTCAAAATAGAGGTCATTGAAGGTGGGCAGACGGTATGTATCGGTATATGATGCTCTTAGGTGTAGTCCGGCTGCTGGCCATACCAGCCAGTTGGCCCCTATGACGGGCGACAGATGGCTGTAGTTGCCGGCTGTCATACGTTTCCGGGTTTTCTCAGTTGTGGCTACGTAGTTCAATCGGCCGGTAAGTGTAAGCCGCTCTGATGCGTATTTGATTGCGGCCGATGCGTTTGCGGTAGCTCTGGTGGGGTTAGCGGGGTTGGGCTTGTTGTCGTCAAGTTTGGATAAACGGCCGTCAAGGGCTGCCGATGCCGACAGTCTGTGGGCGATACGGTAAAGCAGAATGCCCGATAGATAACCCTCCTGCTCGGTGTAGCGGTCATCAGTTCGGCCTGCGCTGTTGTTTGTGTCGGGATTAAGATAACGGGTGTAGTTGATTCCGTATTTGGCGTTTGCTTTGAATGTCAGGCGATGGCTGTATGCTCTCTTGAATGTTGACTGTACAAAACCCTCGCGGTTCCAGAGTCTTTCGGAAGCGGCGTTGTCATTGTACAGAATGTTGGCAGGGAGTCCTTGCCTGGAAAGGTAAAGGTATGCTCTTACAGTCAGATCCGTGTTTTCATCAATGGTGCTGAACCATGCGGCCTCGGTACGGAAACGGCTTACGTCGGAGTTGAGTCGTGTTTTGGCGGCCGAACTGGTACCGTTGTTCTGTATGTAAGGGTATCGGCCGTCAGTGTACAGCCATTCTGACAATACTGACAGGTCATTGCCTGATGCCAGGTGGAATGCGGTATTGGCGTTGACGGACATGGTGTTGAAGCTTCCGTATAATTGCCCTGTCTGTATATTGCTTTTTTTACCGTTCAGTTGCGGGCGGGCGGCACTTACCGTTATGGAGGCGGCTTGGGCTGCCATGGCTGCGCTCTGCAGCAGGTCATTGTCGGGGCCGCTCACCAGCCGTACGGTCTGTGCCTGGTTGGCCGAGAAACGCCCCAGATCAATCTGACCGGTCTGATTGTCGGTTATTATTATGCCGTCGTAGGCAACGGCGGTGTGTGATGCTCCCAGTCCGCGTACCGATACGGTCTTAAGGCCGCCAATGCCTCCGTAGTCCTTGACGGTAGCACCGCTAAAGTACTTGAGGACATCGGATACCTGTAGTGAACTGGTGGCTGCCATCAGGCTTTTGCCGGCAGTCTTATGGGTTGATACGGCGCGCACTCCGGCGCTGCGGGCTGCCTGTACCGGAACTTCAGGAATGGCCTCTGTACGGATAGTGTCAGAGAAAATCCGGCCCTGAGTCTCTACAGGGAGGCTCAGGGCGCAGATTATTGTTAAACAAGCTGTTGTCCTAAAGTCAAAAGCCATTCATTGCTATTATTCTGTCACTGTCAGCTGATCCAGGCAGAAGTATGCGGGGGTATTCATATAGGTAATACCGTTATAAACAGAGCCATCAGTTGATGACAATGAGAACTGTATCATGTCAACAGTGCCAAGCTTGCTCAGGTCAACCTTCTGCCATGTTTTAACCACATTCAAACCATCTGCGAGCAGGAACTCTACAGTGTTGGTCTTAACGGAGTTTTTGTATCCGGTTATAGTCAGAGTGAACTTGTCCTGGTCAGTCCATTGCTTAACATATGCTTCGGCACGACCCTGTGTGATTGCCAGATATGCGTTGGTAGCGTTGGTTACATAGCATTCCTTTGCAGTGTAAGCCTTTCCGTCCTTGAATGTAATCTGTGCAGGAAGACCAAAATCCTCACCACCGGTATATGAGATGAAATATGTGTTGCTCTTTACACCCTTCTTGGTAATAGCTGAGAGGTTGCTGTTGATAGCAGATGTGTCATCTGTGCAGCTTGAATAGGTAAATCCGCCGCCAAAGCCCCATGGTCCCCAGGCATGTACCATATTGAACTGACCAACTGTGAGCTCAGTCTTGTAATAGTAGCCTTCGAGGTTGGTTTTATCGCTTGAAATATAAGCTGAGTCAGTTTTAGAAAGGCTGTACGAAAGTGTATAAGACTCCTTTGCGTCATCATCCTTGTCGCAAGAAACGAACACCAAGCCCATTGTGAGGGCCATCAAAGCAAGTGAATAAAATTTCTTCATTTTTGTTGTATTTAAAAATAGTTCTGAATCCACGCAGCATTTTTATTATCCGTCTTGCAGGTCTTCTGACTTACCCGGTCTGTCCGCCTTCCCGGTCCAACAGGACCAGTGGCACTTGAGAGTGGACAAACCTTTTTACGGGCTCACAGCAGCGGGACTGTTCAGGACTCTCACCTGCTTCCCTTTTAATCCTTGGGCCCCGGCCGGGGCATGAGGAACAAGACGGGACAAATTTATTAATAAATCAAATATCCTATAACATATTGTGGCGTTTTTAGAACACTGTCGTTTACAGAAATAACATCATACTACTTAAGGATTATTCTTTTGCAGACAAAATCAATTGTGTAGGATTCCAATTCATTCTCTCTGATTAAAGCATAATACGAACTTTTTAAAAAACTGTCTTCCATGATTATCAAGTTCCCATTTCTCTTCCAAGTTCCTTTTGATAGAGTTAAACCGTCATAGTCTATGGTATAAGTGCTGTCTTCTTGTAATGTGATTGCGTATTCTACAAATGTCTTGTAACAGTATGTTTTATAATTCAATTCATAATGCAACTCACTTGAACTGTTATAACTGCTAATTTCATCTATAATGTCATTATTGAATTCTATTAAATCAGGATAATCATTTAGGTATCTCATCCCACCAGTAAAACATCTGCCAATCATAAATGGGTAACCATTTACATTTTCCATAGTAACACTATCAACACTGATAAAACACAATTCATAGCCATATTTGATATCCTTCAAATACAAAGAATCATTATTCCAGTGATACCATCCTGATGATAAATATGTACTATATGACATATCATCTGTCAACGAAGATATTAATTCAATCAGATATTGTTCGTTATCATATAGCATTATAAAACAGTCCTTTAAATTGCTGTGTTGAAACTGGTCGATTCTCTTTTCATCTGGCGATTCAAGGTGATAGAGCCCCCCTTTGTTTTTATAATACGCTTTAGATGTAGAAAAAAACATCAAAAAAGGAATAAAGACAATCAAATATTTCATTGTTTTAAAAGCCTAAATAATACAAAGAAGAATAATAACATATAGGTGCATATCCATAATAATTATTTGCTATGGCAATCATCATTTTTTTTATTGCTAGTTCGGAATAGCCACCATTAAAAAGGATATCAAAGGTATATTTATAAGCTACTTTCTCACTATCGGCCTTCACAAACAAATCACTTGGAATAGCATAATTATGAGCGGCATGTATCAATTCATGACCAGCTGTAGCTTTAAATAGCACCTCATTACTGTTAGTCACATATGGACAGATATGTAACTCCTGATATCCTGTTGAAAAGGTGCGACAATGGCCAAGAACCGAGTATCCATTTGAATAGTATTTTCCGTTCTTCATTAGAAAGTAATTTTGCCCTGGTTCTGTCGTTATTCTTTTAATACCAAAATGTCCCTCATATAATCCATAGCTTTCGGCGTATCTATCTTTTAAAATCATATCATTTAATCTGGAATCATATTTTTCCAAGAACTCGGGATCCTTTATTACAACTCCGTCTTTTAATTCAAAAGTGCGACTACCATTCCAAAAGTTATATCCTTGTTTCTTATCAATTATACCACGAGAAATGCCTCCAATTAAAGCTCCTGTTAACATTCCTTTGAAGCCTGCATTTAAGCCTACGCCCATTCCTTCCTCGAAACTTGAGCCGTTTATCCACGCATTTCCTGCTTCATTGATGAATGCAGATGTAAAACCATTTGAAGCACCACTTGCTAAGCCATTAATAAATCCGCCATACTTTATTGCTCCAGACACCACATCACCTACACATGCGCCTGCCGCACCTGCTAATAATCCAATAGAATAAAATTTGAAAACATCATCACAATTATTAATATTTCCCATTAATCCTTGCATTCCGACATTTATATTAGCAGTAATTACTGAGCTAATAAGTACGGCTTCCCAAAAAATCTCTCCGCTGGGATCAGTGTACTTGAGGGGATTGTTCAGGCAGTATGAGTAGCGGTTGTAGTTCTGGGGGTTGGAGGGAGCCTGTACGAACGGGTCGGGGCTGAGGAAACGGCCCTGACGGGGATCGTACATGCGGCCATTCATGTTGATCATGCTCAGTTCATCCAGATGCTCGTGACCGGTGTAGCCACGGTCAAAGATGGTATAGGAATTAGCGGAGAGCGTACGTTTGCCCCACGCGTCATACGATGCGTCAAGGATCTTGTTCCCGTCATAATCATACAAGCCGGTCAGGCTACCCAGATGGTCGGTCATGGCCACGTTGGGGTGAACAACAGTGTAGTAGTCACTGGACGATGTCCAGAACACTCCTGCAAGGCCGTCAGGTGCCTCTACCCAGTAGGTCCATATTGTCTCGCTATAGGGATAGAGGTGTTTCTCCTCATATTCACCCCAGTAGAACTTACGGCACAACAGATTGCCGTTCTTGTACATACGGCTCATCACACGCTGTCCGTCCGGGCCGTACTCTATCTCATACGTATAACTGTTATCGCCATCGGAATAATAAACCTCCTCAACCTTGTTCCATGCATTGTAGCTTATATACTGGTAATCATCCGGCACCTCATCACATGCCTCAATGTAATCTACAGCGTGAGGCTTGTATGTGTCATTGTATGAATACTGGCCCATGTTGGTCTTGGTACATATGTTACCGTTGGGGCCGTAGTTCATATCCATGGCCATCTGCCCGGGACAGGTAGCTCTTGTGAGACGGTCCAGGGCATCATAGGTAAATGTCTCAGTGGGATGACCTGTCAGTGTCCTGGACAGCAGGTTGCCGGTCTGCGGATCAAAGACGTAGCTGTCATTCTGCAGGGTGGCAGAGCCATGTGTCATGACACGGGACTGCAGGTTACCCACGTTGTCCAGCTGTGTGGTACGGATATACGGTGTCGAGCTGTTGAACAGAGCCACGGTCGATGTGGTGGAGGTTCCGGTGTTGCCGGTCAGGTTCCATAGGAGTCTGTTTTCATCAAAGCTTATGGCGGTACAGTTGCCGTACGTGTCATAGGAATAGCTTACCGACTTGCCTTGAGGATAGTCTTTTCCTGAAAGCTTGCCCGATGCATTGTAGCGGTAGGCCATGCTTCTTGAGTAACTGTCTCCACTCCTTGTCATGGTCTCATTGTTTACACGCCCGTATCTGTCATACGTGTAGCTCTTGGTCCATGTGCCGTTGCTCTCACTGGTAAGGCGCATCTGGGAGTTGCCGCTTGTTCCGTATGTGTATGTGGTTGTCTCATCACCTGCTGTTACGCTTGTAACGCGGCCAAGATAGTCATAATTGGTAAGAAATACAACTCCACGGCCATCTATCCGCTCTCTTTCACGGCCCAGGGCGTCATAGGCGTAGGTGGTGGTGCCGGCATCGGGATCAGTCATGGATATGCGGTTGCCGCACTCATCATAGGTGACGGTCCATGTGGCACCGTTGGATACGGTCTCTTTTATGCCTCCAGCGGATGAGTAGGTGTGAGAAAGGCTGCTTGACAGCGGGCTCTGCACCTCAAGGAGGTTGCCCATATCATCATAGATGTAAGTGGTCTGGCGGCCGTTGTCACTGACTGTCTTGGAGTGGCCGTCAAGAGAGTAAGTGTATTCTATGACGTTACCACCGGGATGGGTCTCGCGCATCAGGCGACCACGGGCGTCATACTCGTAGTTATGTGTCAGTGTCAGATTGCCGGTGGTCTCAGTCTCACTTATGCGTTGCCCCTTGCTGTCATATGCCATGACGCTGCTTACGGGCATGTCATCGGCTCCTATGCTCTCTGTCATGACCTCACGTCCCTGGTTGTCATACCAGGTCTGGACCCATGGATGGGCGGTACCCTCTTCCTTGGCCCAGAACCGCTGGGCGCCGCTGCCATCCCATCCTCTTGAGTATATCACCTCACCAGAGCCGGGTATCTGTGTGCGTACCCTGTTGCCCCAGCCGTCATAGGTGTGTGTTATCAGGTTCTCAATGCCGGGGTTGATGCTGTCCTGCTCGGTGAGAATGTTACCCCAAAGGTCATAGGAAAACTTCTGTACTGTGGATGAGGGGTTGGTGTATATCCTTACGGGGAAGCGGTGGGTGGCATCATATGAATAGTATGTGGTCAGTTCCGCTACACCGCTGCCACTGGCAGTCTCGCTTGTCAGGTTACCCCACAGGTCATATGTATAGCTTGTGGTCAGGTGTAGGGAGGCGCTTTGTGCATTGTCACGACGTTGGATGACATGTCCTTTGGCGTCATAGGAGTATTCCGTTATGGTGACAAACGGGGTATCATTAGGATACTGTCTTGTCACTACAACCCTTTGGGGCTTGTTGGAACGGCCTGGCAGATTGGTGGTGTAGTTCTGATACTGTGTCTGAGTGTACATGCCTGTGTCGTTTCCATAATATGTGCGCTCCATTGTGACGTTGCCGCTTGTGGTGTCGCACTCGGTATAAGTCGTCACGGTGTTACCGTCCATATCGGTTGCAATGGTCTGTGAGGGGTAAGAAAAAAATCTCTTTCCGCCCTTGCCTGCGACGGTTATGGTGTTCTCCGTCTGTGAGGAGAGCGTTCCTACGGTTGTGATCGTTCTGGTAGAGCTTGGGACATAGAAGGTGTCGTTCCAGCCTGTAATCTCCGTCCTGACGGTTGTGCCAAGGGTGCTGTTGGTGACCTCTGTTGAGTTGAAGCCCAGCAGACCTTTGCCCTGCAGGTGTGCCTTAAGACCGGAGTATGAGTAGGATGAGGTCTGACTGCCGGCGGCTCCGTTATCCTGGGTGACAGTCTTTACTGCGTTCAGGGGTATGGTGTAATTACATACGGGATAAGAACCGGAGCTACCCGGTGTATATACTGCCGGATCTGTCAATGTGGAGTAAGTGATGCTAGTTATCTTTCCATAATCACCATATATGGAGGTCATCTTGCCTGTTTGCTCAGACAGGCCGTTGTTTTTATACATAAACCAATTCGGGCTGCCATTCGCATCGTTCCAATTCAGACAGTCATATCCATAGTTTATCATCTCAATCTTTCCGTCGCCGTCAAAATCTCCGGTTATGAATTTTGCCGAACAGGCATCGTCTTCATTATTGGAGGTAGCACTATAAGACTGTACCAAAGCATTTCCTGTTGAACGCATCCATCTGGTGCGCGTTTCATCTAATTCAGAAGAGATGCCAAACCATGTTTTTTCATACATGGCTTTTGTAACAACAACGTCATCCATTCCATCACCATCAAAATCAATAACCTGACAGTGAAATCTGCTATCATCATCTGAGGTGAAATCTTGATCATATAAATACATATTACATGCCAACAGCGATGTAAATGTGCCGTCCCCGTTATTTATACGAAAATACCACTCCTTTTTATTTACTTCATTTGTGAGAAGGTCAAGTATACCGTCACCATTAAAGTCGCCAGCAGTCCTCATCCAGATGTTACCGGAGAATGTACCCGCTGTTGACGAGTTGTCTGCGTACGGACATGAGTTTTGCCCTTGATTCCAGAAGATTTTATAACCTGTCCCATGAAGAATAAGCAGATCTGACAGTCCGTTGCCGTTCATGTCGGTCAGATATACCTGTTTGGGCTTTGACGGTAAAGAGAGACTGAGATTTGTTTCATCTCCAAATATTGCATGTTCAAGACTATTATTCCCGTGTATGTAATTAGGATTGTATTTGAATATTTTAGCAGGGTATTTTTCGTTACTTTTTAGCGGTCTCCACGATTATAATATCAGACTTACCGTCATTATCGGTATCACCCGAAGAAAACAGAGGCATTTCATTACCTTGTAGACCTATCCCGTATGC
>Ga0265298_10002760_pt1 | contig 23964 bp, 50 predicted proteins | sample AusTroGonzalo_MG_3_FD_193486 | JGI IMG/M metagenome (GOLD analysis project Ga0265298, IMG submission 193486) | Bovine rumen microbial communities from tropical cattle in Woodstock, Queensland, Australia - Gonzalo_01 | ecosystem: Host-associated > Mammals > Digestive system > Stomach > Rumen ...
CCAGTCAGAATTTGTTAGATTTTTCTCTATCTCTTCTAAGTAGGTTGATGGATAATTTACATCATCGTCGAGAGTGACAATAGTTACTGATTCCTCTTTATGACGTTGAATCGTTGGATATATCTTTTCATATACCTTTAAGTCCTTCTCTTCGAAAAATACCTTAATCTTTCCAGTCATTTCTAGTTCTGTTATAGAATCTGGAAGATCAGATAAACCGTTTGGAAAATTTTCATAATCCAGATTTAACTCAACTGAGTCGGCTTTTCTTGTCTGATTCAGAATGCTTTCTATCGTGATATGAGCATTTCCAATTCGTTTCTTCCAAGAAGTCAATGACACTATCAACTTATTCATAAAAAATTTCCTAAAAACATCATTGTAAGTTATATGGAAAAATCCCTTTGCAGCTAAATCTGGAGGAAGTTTTTCTGCACCAGTTAATATCTTGACGTTGTCAAATTTGTTTAGTTCTTCCAATTGTTCTGGAGTATAAATCGATGACTTATATACAGTATCGAAGTTGCATATACAGAATATAGGCTTTTCGTTGGATGAAAGCATCCTGTCTAATCGTCGGTTATAGGTCTCTTTCATAAAATCTAGGATCTTGCTATAGAATATGAAAGCACCCTCTTTTCTCGGAGTATCGAATTCGCTACTTTGACGATAGTGTACATATTCAATCTTGCATACGTCGTTTAAGGTTACTATCGGATATAAGTCTTCCGATAGTTCTATTTTATAATTTCTGAAGTCTATGTTATCCCAATTTTCTATCAGATATTTCATAGAATCATATCTTATAACGCACTGAGCAAATGGATTTTGATACTTTTGTTTAGTACCGTGATAAATTTCAGCAGCCAAACAATTCTGAGAAATCAGATTCATTCTACACCTTGTAGTTGTTGATATATTCTAGCATTCTGTCGAATGCGGTTGTTCCTAGGATCACGTCGTTCATGATATGACCATATACGTTGCAGTCAGTGAAGTCGAAGAGATGCTCATATCCGAGTCTATCATCCGTTACTCCTTTCTGAGGTAGATAGACGTTAGCCTTCTTCCATGCCTCCGGAGTAGCCATGAATCCGTTGAGGATAGTCATGCCCAGATTCTTGTGAGTGAACGGACAGCATACGGCAGCGTATCCAGCCTTGATCTGATTTGCATACCAGTCATAGTTGTCGTGGAACTCAGACTTCCAGATAGCTCGGCACTTTGCCTGATTGTACATGTTAGTGCTGTTGCCTGCACCCTTTGTGTGGATATAGAGGACTGGCTTGTTCTCGGCGATGCTCAACTCTTTAGCGTACTTTAGAGCGGGGAATTCGAACATCTCGCCAGGAGCTGCCTGATTGACGACGGTTACGCTGTACTTATTAGGAAGCCACTTAAGCATCTCCTCTTTGATAGCTCTACCTGTCTCAGTTAGCAAACAACCGAGAACACAGAGAATAGGACTACCTGCCTTCTCGTACTGATGTTCAACTGAGCATTTATTTTCTTTCATGAACTCTTCTGTGAGTTGAAGTTCTGGGATGTGTTTGCGAATATCGGAAGTGTGAGAGACTGGATTGAATAGAGCGTGGCTCACTCCACAGAAGTTTTTCCAAGCGATGTTCGGATCGTCGCTGTCTACTGAGTATCTGCCGATGACATCCAAGTGACATTCGCCGAGGAATCCCTGCTCATACCACATACGATCTTTAGGAATGTGAAGGCGTTTGACCATTGCGTTAGCAGCAGCTGGATTGAACACGAATCCGTTGAACCAAGTGATGCCACGCTTCTTGCTGACGATCGGTGCTGCGACCTTAGCATCATCTCCTTCGATCTGCTTGAAGTACCAGTCAGCGTTCTTCGTGAACTCGTACTGCCATAGCTGTCTCACGAACTTCTGATTGCCGTGAATGTTTGCAGCGCCCTTCGTGTGAAGATAGAGAATCGGCTCATTAGTGTGCAGCGACAGCATAATAGCTTCTAGCATAGCTGGAAACTCGATCAGTTCACCAGGAGGATCTTGTTCTACCCAGATCACTTCATAGTTCGGTCTAAGCCACAGTTGCATCTCTTCTTTGATTCTGAGACCCTCTTCTGTCTTCAGGACACCAAGCACACATTTTCTCTTCATCAGTAGAATTCCTTTTAAGTTATGCTCTAAAGTTACGCTCTATTTATACTTACTCCAACATTATTACGGTCTTCCACTCGCCGCAATAGTGATTTTCATCATAGACTTCATCGATAGGCATGTCTGCAATCTTGCTCCATACCTCCAAGTCGTCTGGCAGCTTCTCTAGCTTCTCTCGCAGCTCTTTATTCGTCATAGATAGTTACCTTCTCTCAAGTCTTTGTATAATTGTTCTTGTCTCTTGTTTATTTCGATCCACTCTGGACTTCCATAGGAACAGCAGTTGAGCAGCTGTGTAGCTTGACCCAGAGCAGTAGTCAGCTCGCTGAATGTCATCCGATTTGGACTATTTGTCATCACGGCTTCTCCATACGATCTTCTTGACACGTTTCTTTTCAGGCTTCCATCGGATCTCCATCCAGTCCACTGCCTCATCTACCGTCTCGAAGCATTCCGCTTTCGCAAACTCGCCGCAGTCGGTCCAGCAGTAGTGCCACCAGATGAACCATACTTGCGGAAAGTACTCCTTGCCCTCGTAGGTTATGACGCGCTTAGGGAGCTTTCTCATAAACCATTTCCACATACTCATTTCCTCAATGAAAGTCTATACTGACTAGAGACTCTGTCTCATGAACTTGCTCCCATGCATTAGCAGCTTCATCGTATCTGTCGAACTTAGTGCAACCGACTTCAGAATTTAGCCAAGTCACGAATTTTCCGTCTCCGAGATAGTACTTCTTATCTCCATGTTTGTCTATGTAATATAGAAAATACTCAGGTCGTTTGATCTTCATTCATGTTCTCACACTTCATCATCTGCGTTCTCCTCTTTCCATTTCTTGTAAGCTTCAGCTCTGTGCTTGTTGAAGGTCTTCGGATCGACTTCTTGCAGCTTCGAGTAGTCACGGTTGCAGCAGTAGTCCACATACAGATTTCCGTCCTTGCCGATGTTGAACATCTCTTCTGACGCGTAGTTGATCTCAGCGAACGGCGTGATGCGCATATCCTTCAAGTCGTCATCATCTTGGAGATGAGAGTAGTCAGGAAATTCCCAGCCATTTCCATGCTTCTCTATACGCTCGTAGATGAACTCCTGCCAGAGCTTAGACTCGTTCCAGTACTTGTTGTCTCGGTCAGTTCTGAGACCGAGAATCTTGATCATGTATGTTCCGCCGTATGGTGACTTGAAGCATCTTCCGACTAGCTTCTGAACTGTCTCTTCTGGCGCATCGAAAAAGTCAATAATGCGCTGAAAGAAGTAGTCATCTAAGTCGAACGGCTTTCCATCTCTCATCAATCCTAGTCCCTCTGGAAAGTCTTCTACCTTCGAATTCAACTCGAATAGCTGCTGAATGTTCATGTCTTCTAGTTTCATTTCTCTTTCCTCAGTAATGGACAGCGCTTGGGCTTGTGATATTCCAAGCCGTCATAGCCGATGTTCTCTCGCTGGTATCTGTTCTTGTTGTGTGAAGTCTTTACGACCTCGAATGACGCTAAGTCGATGTTGAAGTTTCCTAGCCCGCAGTACCGTCTCCAGTTGTGAGGCGTGTTCTTGAGCTCTACCTCGACGAAATGTTCGCAGTCTTCGCAACCTCTTAACTCTGCAGAGCTCACCCCTCGTCTCCAGTCTCGTTGATTTGGACAGTTGCGTCTATCTCGCCGACGAACATTCTGTCTTCGTCAGTGAAGTCATGCCAAGTGCATCTCTTGTAGAATTTTCTCATCTTGGTCATAGTGCCTTTGGCTCTTCCTTTATTGGGATAGTGGGTAGCCTGACTCAAGTCGTCTTCCCAGTGACCAGCGTTCCCTTTGCCACTCCAGTACTTGACTTCGCCATTCCAGCCAGAGTGATCTGATCTTGGCTGACAACAGAGTACCCAAGTCTTCAGTTTAGCTTCAATCATCTTTCTTCTCCATCGGATAGTAGTCGGTCGTGTAGTCGCCACGCTTGAACTTCTCGATCAACGAGTTCCTCTCCGCATTCAGTTCTTCCCAGTTCCTATCTCCGGGCTCACAGAGTTTCAAGTAAGTCTCTAGAGACGATAGTCGGTCAAGAATTTCGTTTAGCGTCATAGCAGCTCAGTTTTAGCCGGTTTTCGGAAAGTCTTAGTAATCAGCCTGATTATTCGAACAAAGACGTTAGGCTTCACGTTAGGGCAGTAAAACACGCCAGTATTTTGGTCAGCTTTGCCCTTGTACATCAGAATGCAAGTACCCGGATCTTAGTATTTGTCTTGGTAGATCTTTACATCATCGCTCATTGATCATATCTCCAGTTAGTGTAGTTGAAGCAGAACCAGAGGATCCAGAACGATCCGTCATAGCACAGGTCCTTGCCCTTCTTTGCGCCGTTGTTGTGAAAGCGCAAGAAGCAGCGCAGCGTGTGTCTCGGACACCACTGGATCGAGAAGGTCTTCGTGTTGTGATCTCACCATTTCTCGAACAGGGTCATAGCTTTCCTTCCAGATAGGCGTTGACCATGTCGATAGTGTCGCATCCGTTAGCGACGAAGTCTAGAATCTGTCCAGAGTCATACTTCTCGTTGATAGCTAACAGGGCATCACGCTCTTCCTTGGTGAACGCATCGAGCTCGTCGATTGCTTTCCTCGTATCAGCTTCAGCAGTCTTCTTGATGTCGCTCAGCTTCGCGTCCATTCCATACAGAGTCTGAAGATGACCCACTGTCGATACGACTTCGAACTGTGCGCTCATCGCGTCTGTGAGCTCTTTGCACTTCTTTTTGTACTCTTCTTTATTCTCGATCATATTGTCTCCAGTTGTTTACTATCCAAATATAGATAAAAATCTCTTTTTAGACAGCATCATCGAACTTTACGGTCGCAGTGACCTTCAAGATCTTGATGTCTACCATGTCGCCGTATTTGGCTTTTAGAGGCTTGATTCCCCAGTTGCCGAGATGTCCACTGGATCTGCAGGTCGGACCTAGCAGATAGGACGCTGCGCCGTAAGAAGAGTAGTGCATCGCCTTCGAGACATCTTCTGTCCAGTCTTCGCGGTTCTTGTTCCAGAACAGCATGCTAGGCTCCATAGCAGGAGGAGCTATGACAGCAGAGATCACATAGAATGTCGTCTCAGTGTTCTTGTACATTTGCCTTCTCCTTCTTAGCGTCTCTCAGTTTCCAGAATGCTACTGCGATCGTATCAGTAACACGGAAATTAGTTCCATCATAGATGTCACAGTTGAGTCCGCGTTCAGAAGGAACGCCACAGCCGTCATAGACCATCTTCCAGAACTTCTCCCGAAGGGGATAGTCTGGCAGATCGAAACCATCGTCCGTCTGATTCTCGTACCAGAACTCACGAAGCTTCACGTTCTCTTTGAGGAACTTCACGACACCATTTGACGGAAAGAACTGTATAGCGATGTAGTTGACTCCATCTAGTGTCTTAGGAAAGACGGTCGCCTGAAGCTGATAGTCCCAGACGCCTCCATTGCACGGATCCTTCGTATCCTTCTCGAGAGCCTTGATCACGTCGATCTGGTCGTTCAAATTCCTGTAGAAGGAATCCCATCGGATCATGTCTTTCGGAACCCACTTGATGAACTTCTCACGCAGATCGGCGAGATATGCTCTCGCCTTGTCCACGTCGCAAAACTCTGCATTCTCCTTGAAGAGATATGCGTGAAATACTCTCATCGACATTATTCAGCCTCCTTGTAGAACATGATCAAACGGTCTTTGATCTCGCGAAAGTCCACGATCTCGCAGTCCTGATGCTCATCGATCCACTTCTGTAAGCATCCGTCAAGAGACGCCAACATGTAGACGTCTATGTTCTCGACATATACCTTCAGCCCTTTACACTTCATAGGATCTCTATCCCTCCTCTAGCTTCTGGAACTCCCAACTGCTCATCGAGAAAATCTGAGATCTCAGAACGTTCATCGGAGGACCAGTTAGCGCTCGGATATGCTTCATTCAGTGTCTTAGCGATGTTGTCGATCGACTCCTTGCAGAGGTTGAGCTTTACAGAGTCTCCGACCATCGGTCTAGGTTCGTCCGTCTTAGCCTGAACAGAATGATCAGGTTCTCTCATCTCTTCTGCGAACTCGATTCCGTCAGACATTCCGCAGATGTAGCCCTTTACGCCCTGCAAGATCCACTTCGGATCAGCGTGCTGCGCCTCTGACTGCTCGATGAAGTCGAGAATCTTGTTCGCGAACTCGTTAACTTTTGCTTCTGCTGCTGTCATATTGCATCCCTTACGATGAAGCCCAGGACGAACCCGAGCATAATGCCTATCAGAATGTAGCCAGCGATGGGACCATTGTCCATCTGCTTCACTTCAACGATAGAGTCTGGAACAGCCGTCGTAGCGACCGTGTTTGTGCTATGATTGCTTGAGTGATGCATCGGATTTAGCGGACTTATCGGATTCGCCGGATTCATCATGCTAAATGGACTCGCTGGATGTGCTGGATTCATTATCGGATTCATTCTATTCTCCCATGTAAGATACGCCGTTCACGTAGTAGTCGCAGTTGTGGACAGCGAAATTGTGACACTCTCTCAAGAATTCGTGAAGCTGCTGAGGAAGCTTGAACTGCAGCTCGCCACGTTCATCGTCTGCGCCTTCGAATGTGACCATGAAGGAGCCTGGCTCAAACGCGGGCTCTTCAACAGTATTTGTGAAGTCGATGAGTTCCAGACCCTCGTAGGTCAGAAGGAAGAAAAATTCCTTCTCGTTAAGCCTAGTTCTGCCATGACGTCCGATCAAGCACTCGTTCTTTTCGAGTCCGGGTTCTAGAAAGACCTTGATGACGCCGTTGAGAGTTCCCAAGTAGCCATACTCGGGGATCTTATCCGGTCGTTCAGCCATGAACAGCGGATCAGTGTTGAGAGCCGTTCCGACAGCTTCACCGACATAGAGACGGTCGCCACAGTAGTTGCACTTCGCTTGACAGTCGTTAGCAGCGTGCAGAATCGTAGCGATCATGCGTCCCATTCTGACACGACTCCACTTCATGCCTTCTTTCTCGTTGTTCAGTATAAAGCTTCTACGTTCTGCGTTTTCTTTGATAGGCTTCATGTAGATCATGTGTGTTCCTTTTTGAATGGATTTGCTAGATATTCGCCGCCGAGCTTGTTCAGCAGCGTGTAGTACTCAGTTGAGTTCAGTCCCTTGCCGAGCGCGACCAGAGACTTGAAATACTTCTCACCATCAGTCTTGGTTACATCTGCCATGCGCCTGATGTCTACGATCTTCTTGTACTTGATGAACGGAAGATAGCCATATCCGTTGAGATAGGTTTCATCAACATATTTCTCTATCTTTTCAGCGCTGAAGGCTGTGTACTTGGCTACGATTTTCTTGTACTCTTCTCTTTCCATATTAGATCGCCTTGCATACGCTCCATACGAAGAGCATCATCATGATGTAGTTGTAGATTGCGAAGAACAGTGCGATGTTGATTCCCTTCGCATAATAGAACGTGTAAGCGCAAGCGCCAAATGCAGCAAAGATAGCAAATGCGATCCCGAAGACTACTGGGATAGCTCCACTGAACAGAATTCCGACTAGAGCCATCATCGACATCATGATCTCGATAACGATTGTGAGGGCGAACGTTGTTTCTCCTTTCTCTTTGTCGGTAAGATGTCTTGTTCGATACTTGTAGATGCTGCGAATGAGTCCGAAGAACTCATAAACGATAGTGATCAGGAATAGGTATGTGAGCATTTGAATTCCTCCTCTTTATAGGATTTGATCTGCTTTTCTAAGTACCTTACGTACCTTTCAAGCTTCTTGATGTATTGGTCTCTGTCATAGCAAGCATTGTACCAAGCATCGAATGACGCCAGCTCTTCGATGTCGCCGATGCACTCGTACTCAGGCTTTTCTGGTCTTTTTACAGTTTTCATTTTCGATAATTCCTCTGATCTCGAATGTGCGCTTGACACGCAAAATGACATAGTCGTGAGCATATCCGTTGTTGCGTGAGTGATACGATACTGACTGATTAGCGTTCTTGATGGTCTTGAAGAACTTAGCTTCAGAGATCTCGGTCGTGTAGTAAGCGTCCTGAGAGATGTACATATCTCGCTCTTCGCCGTCTTTGCCACACGGCATCTTGCACTGGACTACGAAGTTTTCTAGTGTGATCATTATAACCCCAGTTTGCTCTTGATCTCATCGATCATTGCTGGTTTTTCAATATCAGTTGCGTTGTTGAGTTCTTCATCCATCTCGAGGATGAAGTCTTCCTTCTGGAAACGCTTGAGAACGACACGTCGTCCAAAGGTGTCTGGATTCAGCTTACGCCTGTAGACTACGCCGTGCATATCGTGCTTGAGCAGCCACTGTCTCAGCATCTCGTCTTCTGGGTTCGATACGATGTCGAGCAAGACGCTCTTTGTTGTCGGATTGATGTGAAGATGATAGAGCTTGTCAGAGTTCCTGTCTACGGAAGCTCTAGAGTACACTCTCATCATGCCGATGAAAGAATCTTCGCCGAGGACGAACTCCATGCTGCTCGATGGTTGAGCTATCCAGCCGCCGTCGTCGTTCGAGTGGACCTCTTCCTCACGCACTGAGACTTCTAGCATGATTCCACCATCCATGACGTTCGGTGTGTGCCAGTTGAGAATGTTCGGGACATACCAATTCTTGAAGTGGTCATATTCCATCAGCTTCGGTACGAAGTACAGATCAACTTCTTGCTTAGCGATAGCCCATTCTTTTCGTTCCCATTCACGAACTTCGCCTTCTTCTACCTTTCGGAAGCGCATAATAGGTTCGGCATTAGTTTCTTCGCTCATAAGTTCCTCTTGTTTTTGTACAATCTAGAAAAAAGCGGTGCAAAACTAAATAGCCTTGCACCACATTTTCTTGGATTTCACTGAATTTTAAGCTGGAATGAACGAAATATGAATGTCCGTGATCTGATTATCCTCCTGTCTCTTGACCTTTATGGAGTCGACAGAGACGAGATTGATTCCGAGCTGATTGACGATGAATTCTCCTAGCTTGTTCGCTGCAGGATCTTCTTTCATATCTTGCAGGAGATTGTTCGGCTTTTTCATGCACTTCTCCTCTAGTCTTCTTTCATGCCGTAAGGGTTAGGAACTACCCTAGCCTTAGTGCTCTTCATCTGGCCAGGATCGTTGTCCCAGATGTGGAGATGGTCATACTGGAACGTTCCAGTGAATGCGTCAGTCATGGAGATTGCGATGCCGAAACCCTCATTAGCCATAGCAGTTAGAAGCTGCATGTTCTCCTGTGTCGGGATAAGCTTGACTTCTGCATAGATAGTGCCTTGCCATTCCTCTTTGTCATCTGTGCCCTTGACTAGCTCAGGTCTTCGAACGAAGAACATCGGCCTGCCGTTCACTTCGAGGATCATCTTGCCAAGGATCCAGTAGTGATGGTCTTCAGTCGTCAGATATTCAGCATCCATGTCCTTGAGAGAGTCAAAAGCAGTTCCTCCGCCATAGTACATGTAGTTTGATCCGAAGGAAACTTTGACCCAGAACGAGTCTGGCCTCTCGGCTTCCTTTTCGGTCACTCGGCCCTCACGAGTCTTGAGGATCTCTTGCAGCATCTTGTTGTTGATTAGCGGTCTGAATAGATTGTCTAGCATTCTTCATCCTCCATAGGCTTGATTCTGTCTACGATAGCACGTTCAAGTTCGTAAAGCTTCTCGTAAGAATTGATCGGACCAGCCCAGACGAGTTCCCCTTCGCTTTCGTCGTTCATGAAGACAGCACGATAAGGATATTGCAGCTTGTTTGTCTCTTCGAAGCATACGTAGTACTTTTTATATCCAGTCTCGTATCTGATGTAGTGGCAGCTTCCGTTGTCTTCTCGTTTGTACTCGATGCGGTAGTTGTAGAGCAGCTTCTCGATTCTATCGATAGGCAGCTTCCAGACTGGAATATCGTCGCTCTCTTCTGGCTGTTCGTTGTTAGCCTCTTTAGGTTTTTCATCGTCCAGAATCGAATCGAGCTTAGCGAGATATTTCTCCATGCTCTCGGGATTGAACACGTCGTCTCGGTAGAGTACGCAACCGTCCTTTACATCAGGATCTATGTCGAACTTGCTGATCGTAACGAGGTTGCTCAGATCCTGTTTCAGCTCGAACTTGATTTTGTACTTGTGATTGCCTAGTACAAATCTTACTGTATATGAAGATCCATAGTCTTTAGCCTCAAATGGAAGTCCGTGATCATTCAGCTTTCTCTCGGTGAGTTCAGCTACGCAGTCCCACTCGACTCTGGTACGTTCTAGCTTCTTGAAACCCATCTGGTCGTCTTTTCTGACAGCGCCAGCCTTAGCCATCTTAGCTTTCTGACAGCAGACGCCATGAATGCACTCGCCGCAGGTCTCTGTGCTAGGAATGCAGATCTCCGGATCGAACACGTACTTGTCGCCGACACGTTCTGCTACCTGAAAGAATCTCGGATCCTTAGGTTGTTCATCTACTGGAGGCAGATCGCTAAGGTAGCGCTCCTGGAACTCTTCATCGCTCTCATACTTAGTCTCAGTCTCAGTCTCTTCGGTATTACCGACGATGCTGTCGAATCCAGCTACGCCCATCATGTGTTCCTCGAACTCGATCAGAGTTACCGTGTCAGCGTCCACGTAGCGGATGAGAATGTAGCCAGGCTTGTTCATCGGATGGAAGATGTCGGGAATGATCTGGAACTGATTACCCTCGAGTCTACCCTGCCAGAGCATATTTCCGATAGGCTCTAGACGCATAACCAGATCCAATGCAGTGAGAATGTCTGGTGTAACGATCATCACGAACCTTCGCTTCAGGTTAGCCGTGATCTTGACGAATTCGATGATCTGACGGAACTTGTCAGTCGGGAACAAGTCATCAGATGGCTGAAAGTGAAATGAGCTCTTTAAGATTTTCATGTTAGTTCTCCGTGCTTTCGACAGTGAATTCTGCATTGACGAGTCCGTCGTGCTCGTCTGTGTGGAATGTCGATTCCTGGATCTTGAAGTTGTTCTTCTTCAATACTCCGTCGATCATGTTGTAGATTTCCGAGAGATCCGTGTACTTGTCCTTCGGCCTGATCTTGATCATTCCCTTTACGATAGGCTCGTAGCACTCGTGTCTAAATCTCGTCATCTCTCTTGAGTGTCCAGGCGTCTGCTCGGCATCGTCGATGATGTCAAGCTTGCTGCATAGAACTCCGCTTAGCTTAAATTTCATAGTTTGGTGTCCTTAAGTGTCTTTTTTTTGAATTTCCATGGGGTTTTCCAGTGACTCCGCAGTCGAAGATCATCTGGATCGGTCGTCCCTTGAAACCAGACCAGTGCTTATCGAGCTTGAAGTTTCTGACACGGCCTTCGATCTCTTTCTGCAAATCCCAGCCGTTCTTGTTTGAACAGAAGCTGAAAGTCTGGGTTATGGTAGTTCCATAACCATCAGTAGTGTAGAACGTGACCATGTAGACGTGATGTCTATCTCCCTTCATCTTTCTTTACCTCTCTGTCGTATTCTTGATTGAGCCGCAAAAGCATCGTGTCGACTTCCTCTGGCTGTAGTCTAGCCAACCAGTCTACCAAGCTGTTCTTTACGTCCTCTTTCACTATTCGCCCTTCAGGAAGCTGTTTACCATCTCGTCCTGCGCTTCACGAACACGCTTTACGATTTCTCTCACTTCGTCTTCCGTGTACTCACGCTCGATCTCGTCCAGATCGACTCGGATCTGCTGAGACTTGAAGATTGAGAAGTCAACCTTCTCGAAGTTGCGGTCTACGATGTGATTCGCAGCGTCGAATCCGTCTGGATCCAGGTTGACGTCGAGAACACGTCCCTCGAACTCGATCGTAGTTTCCCAGCAGTATCTGACGCCAGTCACGTACAGGAAGTAGTAGCGGTAGATCAGCTCCTGCTTGTTCAACGGCGACAGTCCACGCCAGTACTGCTTGACACGAATGATCTTGCCCTTGTACTGCTTCAGGGCAGCTTCCTTGCGGTTGTTGCCCTGACTGTTTCTGTACTCATCGAGCTCGTTCTGCTTCGCCTGAAGCTGCTCTTTGAGCTGATCACGTTCGGCTTTCAGTCTCAGTTCCGTCTCATCGACATGCTTTGTGAATCCTTTAATCATCATTTCTCACCTCTCGGCCAGTACAATAGCAATATAGCTAAATTTGCGATGCCCAGAAATAGTGCATAGAGAAGGTAGAGAAGGATGTAGACTGCGATCTTCATAATGTACGCGCCACTCATCCACTGAGATGCTTCGATGAAGAACCATCCTCTATCTGTCAGCTCGTCAGTATCAGCTTTCAGGTCGCATGCGCCGAGTCCGTAGAAGAACAGCATCAGAACAGCGTTTCCTATCAGCACTGATCCAAGGAGAGCTGGAGCGAATCCCATGATGACTCCAGGGAGAGAGTACCCGAAGGATACGATAGCTACGAGAAGAACCCAAGCGAACGCTGGAGATCTCCTGAAGAAGTCCTTTCCAGCATACTCTAGAGGAGTTTCGATTCGGTAGTATTGCTTCACGGCAGACTCCAAGTTAGTGCGACTTGCGTGTCGATTACGTGACAGGTCTCTCTGACGGTCGTTTCATGGTCGCCAGCGCACAGAGCGATGGGAACCTTGATGGGCACTTCTGGACGGATAGCACGAATAGCGTAGACGGTCGATATGATCTGCTCTTCGATCTTAGTTCCAGCGATCACGATGTCCGAGTAGGTCATGATATTGTTAGCCCAGTCGTGCCATGTCTGACCATAAGCTTCTACCGTTCTGAATTTGCATCTCTTCTCGTTCTTCTTCTGGAGCTCTGTAAGCAGCTCAGGAACGATCTCCCAGCCATCTGTCCACTTGATGCAGTGTTCTGCATATCCAGTGTAGATGTGCTCTCTCATCTGATTCCAAGGAACGACGCCAGGAACACATGCTAGACCGTCTTTTATCTGCTCTTCTGTTAGGCGTGTCTCTTTTACGACAATTATGTCACCATCCCAATTTTGCACATAATCGGCGATTTTAGGGAGAACTGGCGACATCTGGGTATTCCCAAAGGGAAGGTGGAAAAAGTCGTTCTGCACGCCTGTAATGACCAATAAACGCTTAGGCTGCATCCTCACCCTCCGTTTCGAGTTTCTTCAGGATCGTTTTTGCCTGTTTAGCGAGCTTCTCGCCCATAGTAGCAGCGTACTGATCCATGATTTCAAGAAGAGCGAGCTTTACTTCCTTCTTGAACTGCTTGTCGTCCTTCACGATGAAGTTCGTAGCGCTCTTCTTCTCTTTCCACCAGATAATGTCTGTCATGGTGAAGTCGAAGATGCCGACGTTGGAATCTGTAGACGGATGGAGCTTCTTGTTGCCGAGCTTCTGACGAACTGGAAGCGGAAGATTATCAGTCAAATACTCAGCGAGCTTCAGGAACTCCTGCCAACGGCGTTCGTTCTCTTTCTCGCTGTAAGTGAAAAATTCGATCAATGCGTCAAAGAATTTCATCTTTTCTCCTTAGAATTTCTCATTAGTCGTGCGGGCGTTCGCCATGCGCGAACTGTTCAAGATACTTGACTAGCTTCTCGTCTCCGAGGAAGTCTGAATCCGGAAATGAGCCAAGGAAGTTGACTAGCAGCTGACCGAATCGCCAATCTGAGAAGTAGTCCTTGTGAAGATCACGGAACTTGTCATAGGTATCGGAAGTGAAGTTGACATTTCCGTCCCATTCAGGCTGTGTGCGTTTCGTAGCCCACTTTTCGACAGCTTTGAGAAATTCATCCTCTTCAGGGAAGAACGGGTCTCTCTTGTACTGCTTCAAAAATTCAAGGATGAATTTCTCGAAGGTGAGATCAGGACAGTATGTCGCCTGGATCTGTTGAAGTTCAGAGTAGAACTTGTAGAGTCGGTCGGGATTACGCATTAGCATTTCCTCTCGGAGCTTTAGGTCCCTTCTTGATGTTCAGCTTCAATGGCTTCTTCTCCTGTTCGTAGTGAACGAGAGATTTGTCTTCCTCGCCAGCGAGCCAGTCGCCCCAGTGTTCCTGAACACGGTTGCCAGTGTCGAGAGCATATTCGAGAGCCTTGATGAGCTCCTTCTTAGCCTCCTTCCATTCTGCGAGACAGTAGTCTCGGTTGTATGCGAAGCAGGCTAGTTTGTCAGGATTGCACTTGATGCCCTCTTCTGTAATCAAGATATTGGAGACCTTGCAGACACGAGTGAGGTAAGGCAGGAACTTTCCATCGATGGGCCAGTACTTGAACTGGATGAACCAGTCTTTGTTTATGAACCCAGACATGTAGAAGCTCTTGCGCTTCATCTTGTGGCGCTTAGCCTGTTCTTCAGGATTTTCTGTAGGGACGACAGCTTCGACCTGGTAGTACAGATGATACTGCTTGATTATCTCGCAGCATTCACGATAGATTTCAGCTCCGCTGATTTTGCGGAAATTATCAAATATTGACATAGTTATAGTCCTTTTCAGTTTAAGTTGGTTCGTATAAAATAAGAAAATCTGGGAGAAATCTAAATCTCCCAGATTTGTAAACATTTAATTACGTTTAGTTCGGAATCTCTTTTCTCGGATGATCGAAGTTCGTGATGTCCAAGTCTAGGATTCCGTCTTCTGTGATAGCGAAGAGATCAGTCTTCAGATGATCGAAGTCATCGATTGCGAACCCGACGTGAGTCGCCATCCTCGGACTTCCATCGGGATATTGACCGAAAGTCAACGGCTTCGGAAGCTTGATGAGCATTGGACCGTCAGGGTTCATCTTCTGCATCTCGAGCATCGTCCAGACTTCACTCCATGACAGAACTGTTCCTGGCGGAAGAGGTCTCTCTTTTCGTTTCTTTCTCTTAGCCATCAGATCTCCGTTTCGATCTTCTTTTGTGCAGCGTCCTTGATCTCGTTGATTACAGACTCGAACTCATTGTTCCTTGCCTGATGGTTTAGTTCGTTCAGATGACGCTTTTCGAACTCAGAGTAGATCCAGCAGTACACGAGTGGCTGATTGTAAGCGATCGTATTCACCTTTCTTGCGCCGACAGAGTTAAAGGAGATTGAATCCGCTGCGAGCTCGTTTATCAAGTACTCACGATATTCTCGGAGATACTTGCAGTCAGAAGGAAGAGAAGCGATGATCTCGTCTACTCGTGATGGAGTGACTTCAGTTTCGAAGAAGAAGCTTTCACCGTTCCATTCGATCTTCGTATACTTTGGAACGCAGATCACTTCACGAGAAGTTATTCTGTCTTTGACCTTCAAAAGAGCATCATAGTACTTATTGCACTTCTCTACGATATTGCCCATGTCCCAGTGGTCGCAGAATTCCATCAGGAAGAGACCCTTAGAAGCTTGTAGAGCGACGTCCTTCTCGTAGATGTTCGGTCCACCGAGTCTCACGATCCCGAAGCCGTTTCCCTTGATATAGTCAAGGATTGAGCTGTCGTGAACAGCGATACGGCACTTGACTGTCGACTCGGCTACTGGAAGAAGGAAGAACTTGCTGAGGATGGGAGATCCGTCAGAGAGCTTGCCGTCGACCAGGATCTGGAGTCTCGGAAGCCAGTTACGGACATCTCTACCCTTAAGCAGATCGACAATCTTAGTGAACTGACCGTAATCGTACTTTGAGCTTACGAGCTGCTGACACGCAGTGTTGAGAGTAGTGTGCCATTGCTCTCTGAGAGCATCAGCTTCTTTTCTAGCCTTAGACTTGAAGAGTTCTGTGAAAAATCCCATAGTTGTCCTCCTTAGAATCCGTGGCCTTCGAAACATTCGAGCCATTCTTTGTTGTCTGGATCGTTTGCAGTTTCCTCACTGATCTCGAGGTTGCCGAGCCATTCTCTCAGCATATCTCCTGTCGGAGGATTCTCGAAGCCGAACTTGTCGAAGTCGTAGCAGCGGTCCACGTCTTCGTCAAGGTCACCGTCAACGAAGTCGTTCAGCTTCTTGAAGAGAAGATCGAAGTTAGCGCAGTCCTTGAGCTTGACGTTCATCTTCGGATCGGGCTTGTAGTCATTACGAGCTGGATCCTTGAAGCGGAACGGGAGCAGATCTTCGTTAGTGACGAAGTATCCCCATTCCATTGTGTCATCGAACCTTTCACCGCTTAACTCATAACAGCAGCGAGTGTAGTGCCCTTCCCAACGGAAAGTTCGTTTAACGAGTGGCTGATTTCTCTTCTTTTCGATCTTGTCTTGTTCCTGCTTCACGTAGCGAGGCTGGCACCATTCGCCGCATTCATCGTAGAGTCCCTTTTCTTTCAAGAAGGCGAGGATATTTTCTTTAGTTAGTGCTTGTTCTGAGAACATTTTGAGTTTCCTTTAGATAGAGTAGTTGGGGTTCTTGACTTTGAAGGATACGTTGTAGTCGTCCTTGAGACGGAGAACGAAGCCTTCACGCTTGTGCTTGAGATTGCGACCGAAGCAGGTGTTCTTGTCGGACTGCTGGAGCATGATGTCTGCACCAGATACCTTGACGCCTTTGTCGTTCACGGTGCTCTCGGGAAGACGGTAGTTGTCGTCGAGCAGCGGAACCATCGGAAGATTCCACTTAGCAGCGAATTCCTTAGACTCTTCATAGTTGAGCTTCACCCAGCGAGACTTCAGCTTCTTTCCGCAGGTCGTGTCGATGTAGTACGCTTTGCGGTAGAAATCGAAGAAGTAGATTTCCGTTCTCGGAAGCTGGTAGATGTTCTTCTGGATGCCAGGACCGACGTGTTCGCCACGGCAGAACCATTCGCCCGGGATCTGTTCGATAATCTTGTCGTAGCCAAGACGCTTGACAGTGTCCCAGAAATTCTTGCCAGTGCCGTTCGGCTTCAGTTCACGAGTACGAGAGCAGACGCCAACGTGCTTGACACGCTTCTTGAAGAACAGCCAAGAGACCTTGTCTTCCATCTCGCTGAAGATGGTGATGTTCTGGCCTTCGAGCTTCTCAGTTGCGACCCAGACCTTGTCCTTGTACTTCTCGTACATCTTGGTGTAAATCTTCTGGACGTTCTCTTCGTCGGACTTGCCAGGATGAGTCGGATCCCATGTCTCGGGTTGTTTCTTGCGCTTGCGCCAGTCGCGGAACCACTTGAAGCGCATGAGCTTCTTGGTGAGCCAGCCGTCTTTCTCGTACTGAGCAGCGAGACCAGCTTCCTCCTCGTCCTGAACGATCTCAGTGATCTCGAAGCGCTGTGTCAGATCTTGTCCGACCTTCACGTCTGTGAGCTTCAAGTCGACGGGACGGAACAGAATGCCCTGAGAGACGACGCCGAACTTGCTCAGCTTCATGGACTTGATCTTGAACTTCTTGCCGCGAAGGAACTCGAAGTACGGGAACTTGTGGAGCTTCATGATCTCTGCGACTGCAGCTTGAATCTGGTCTTCGGACCAGTTCTCGTACTCGCCGTCGCGCTGAGTCAGCTTGACTAGCTTGTCTCGTAGGTCAGCATTTTGGGCTAGTCCGTCAGGAAGGACAGAGTCGACTTCGACATAGACACCGAGGTCTCCTTCCTTGAACTCGTTCTTCTTCACGACGACAGTGTAGTCCATGACAGATGCTAGCTCGATGCGGTCTGCGTCTGGGATTTCTCTTATCTCGCCCACTTTAACGACGTAGGCTAACGGCTTTCCATACATTTAGATTTCTCCGTTTTGAAGTTGTGCTCTGTATTCTAGAATTCCAGTCTTGTACCCTATGCTCCTGTAAGCTGCTGCGGTCTTCTCCGCGTTCTTCAGAGTCCTGAAGTGCTTAGCACGCTCTGGAGTATCGACTAGCGTAGGTTTCTCGTAGTACTGAGTCTTCTCGTACTCATTCTTGTTAGGATCGTTCGAGTCATAGACGATTCGACTCATGCGTATGATCCAGAACGTGAACTCTTTCTCATTGTCAGTCATCTAGTCTCCATATCGTTATCTGTTATTTAACTTTCGGAGAGATTACGATGGACCAGCCAGCGTTGTTGTACTGTAGCAATTCGCCATCCATGTCGTAGAACTTGAAGAAACTGTGTTCCATAATGATCTTCTTTGCTTTGTACGAAACACAGCTTTCGCCAGTCTGATCTCCCAGTGAGCAGACCTTCACTGGCCAATAAGGATCAACAGACCTGCGCTTTTTGCTGTACTTGTGCTCGTGATCCTGTCCGCATAGAACACAGGAAGTCAGAACGAGTGCAGCTGCCAATAGAGTTAAGATTCTCTTCATGACTTGATTCCTTTCTTAAAAATCTAGTAAATTCTTCGTCTCCAGCAGAGTTCACTGTCGCTAGACTCTTCGAATCCCTCTTTGACGTAGAAGTACTTAGAATCCAGTCCAGGTCCGAGCTTTATCTCTTCACAGTCCCATTTGAGGTTTTCGATCAACTTGTGACCGAAACCTCTTCCATGTTCAGGAAGAGAGACCTCGAACGTCAGAATGCGACGTCTCGTGATTGCGGACTCATCGTCATACTTCTCTCTGTAGATCGCTACAGCAGAAGGTTCAGATCTTCCGTATCTGTACATAGCACGTACTCGATCAGTGTCTTTGTAGTTGTTTCGCCTAACTAGAGAATATGTTAGCGGAAAGTTAGTCTCTTCGATTGCGTGAAGAATTCCGTGTTCGTAAGAAGTGTCTTTAAAGCTGATATCGTTCATCTATGAGTTATTCCCAGTCGGGATTGTTGAGTTTGTTGAATACGTCAGTCATGCTGTACGATTTTGATGCCTCTATGAAGGTAGGATCGTTACATAGACGCCTTGACGTAGGGTTGAACTCTAGAAGCATTTCTGGGATCTGAAGATCTCCGTCTTTGCACTTAATTATCATAGTTATTCCTCTTTCGGTTTGTCACTATTTATAGATTTTCTGAGCTTTTCGTTAGCTTCGTCGAAGATCTCGAACAGCTCATTGTTCGAGTCGATCAAAGCCTTAGCCTCATTCATCTGTCGCTTGATCAGTTCGATGCACTTCTCGATGTCAAGCTCTGCACCAAGCTTTTCGAGCATCTTAGCGATCCATTCACCGGACTTCTGGTAGTCGATCTCGTCGAAAGACTTCATACCCTCTTGAGTGTAGATGGAGTCAATTCCACATTCACGTTCAGGAATGAACGCAGAGATGCGGTACGAGTACCGGACTCGGTCGTTCATGTCTCCTGACCAGAAGTCGTCGTTTCGGTCAAAGAGCTCGATGAGCTTGATCCCAGACAGAGATTCTCTCATGTAGTCGATGAGATCGTCAGATTCGAAATTGTGCCCTCCACAATAGTTGTCGATCTTGTGATAGCAGCCGTCCTCAGACTTCTTCTTTTCGACTAACTTGGGGAACTTGTACCACAGGTTGAATCGGTAGCCACTGTTTCCAATCTTAGGAAAGTTGCCACGATCCGGTTCATCCTCCGGATCAGGAATCACGTCATACTTTTCCATTATCCTTCCCTCTTCACGACATCGTCGTAGGTTGTAGGTTCATTGAGTCTTTTGTTCATAGGGTCAAGTTCTAGGGTCTTCTCTAGAAGCGCATAAGCGCACTTATAGCAGACGTTTGAGAACTTCCTGTTGAGATACTTGTCCAAACAGTTTGAGAACGTTATACAGGTCCCTGGGACGCTAAACGGCTGTTGACAGATTGAGCACTTCATTCTATGCCTCCTCGATGACATGGTACTGGTCGTTTGGCAGAATTCCAAGTCCGCCCCAAGTGCCGTGAAGGTCTCCCATGTCTCCGACATAAGTTACGACGCCGGACTTTCCGATTAGACGTTTTTCAGATTCTGGAATAGTTCCATCGAGATCAGCAGCGAAGCCGTCGATCATGATAGTGTCGCCCTCTTTAGCGCGAGCGTCTTTCTTGGTAGTGTAGTTCATTAGTTTTCATCTTCGGCGTTGACTTCCTCTTCGGCTTCAAGTTCTTCAGTATAGAAGATAGCCCGGAGCAGCTTTCTCGCTGCCTCGTTTTCGATCCTGTTAGCATATACTTCGATAGTATCTTGTGCAAGATGAACGGACATAGCCCTGAGAGTTATTGGATTGATAGCTCCAGGAATATCTTCGTCGAGCCACTTTGCATAAGCCTTGTCCTCTGCGATAGCCGTGATCTTTTCAACGAGAGCGTCATAAGCTGTGCTTACGTCGCCGACAAGACTTTCGCGGTTCGATCTCATGACCACGAACTTGCGGATTTCTGTTTCGACGGTTTCAGGCACTTCTATGTATCTCAGCATAGCTCTTTCTCCTTCAAGGAAATAGGTTTAACGGTTGTACAATATATTATAGGAATTTTTGAGCAATTTGTAAATAGAAAAACTGAAAAAATATGATTTTCTCAAAAAAGAGACAGCCCACTCGGACTGCCTCTTCGTTATTTGGATGGTATTTGGAAACTCACTTAAGAAGACAAGCTTCACTTAGTCTTCATTCCGTTGATGACTTCGAAAGCCTTAGCACCTGCGAGAGCATCTATGCCGCTTACGCCCTTGCCACTGCCTTCGATATTGTATTCAGGTACGATAGGCACTTGGATGCGAGAGATAGCGTCCCACTTGTCCTTGTTCATCTGGACTTCAGCAGCTAGACGTTCCTGCGGAGTAAGACCTGCCTGAACCTTCAAACGGTTCGCTTCAGCTTCTGCTCGGCCAGCTTCACGGGTAGAGTCAGCCTGATACTTCGCCTTCAGAGCGTTGCGCTTTGCTACTTCTGCTTCGCGTTCAGCCAAGATGATTGCAGAGTCCTTTGACTGTTCCATCTTCACGATGACGCGTGCCTTCTCTGCTTCTGCGTCCCACTTAGCCTTCGCGGCGTTCGCCTTACCGTTAGCTTCGTTCGTGATAGCGTCCTGCTTTGCAGTCTCAGCTTCGGTGATCTTAGCGACACGCTGAGTCTCACGTCTCTTCACGACGTCGAGCTGGTTCTGAGAGACAGAGTCAAGCTTGACGCCACGGATCTGGAACTGTGTTACCTTGATCTCGAACTCGTGCAGAGCAGACTCGTTCATAATGACACGACGGCCCATAGAGTCAAGCTTAAGGCTAGTGACCTTATATTCGGCATATTCTGCCTTCTTGATGACCTTGCCAGATGTGTCCTTTTCCTCTTCTGATACGAGTTCCTTCTCAGTGTGAGTCTCTGTGAGATATTCACCCTGGGTGATCTGGTCATAAGCGAGAGCCTGGAATTCTGCCAAGTTTGTGACCTTTGCCGCTTCTGCGGTGAACATCGGCGCAGTCTTAGCGATACCAGACATCACAGCGTTTCTTACGAGGTTGTGCTTGATCTCGTCGTCTGTGTGATGCTTATCACGGAGTCGTAGCAATACAGAGCAGTCAGACGGGAGTTCATACATGAGGTAACCCGAGATCCACGCCTTTGAGTTACGAGACAGAGTCACCTCGATGTCGTCCTCATCAGTATCGTCCCCCTCCCAGTTCTTGCCTCCTACCTTCTCAGTCGAAGAGTTGAAGTAGAATGAACGAGCCTTGAGGAACGTCCAGGTCTTAGAGAAACCCTTGAAGTAGTAGCCCTGACCTTCGACGCAGCTCATATCTCCAAACGGGCTCTGCTTGATCACGATTTCCGTGGAGTTCTTGTAACCCACGTTTTCCGCGAGAAACCAGATGACGAGTAGAAGTGCTGGAAGAGCACCGACCACGAGGCACTTTTGCCAGAACTTGAGTTTTTCGAACGTGAATTTCTTTTCCATTTAGTTTATCTCCTTTTGGATATTCGTCGAGTTGATTATTATTCGATAATTTAGAAAATGTTCTATCGTTGTAGAAATCTCTGATTATGTTCGAGAATTTGAGAAAGCAAGCTTTTCGGCCATATCTTTCTGGTCGCTCTCGGAGAGCTTAGGTTCGACATCTGCGGCCTTGAGCTTCTTCGCACCTTTAGCGGTGAAAGCGTAGAAGTCATATATAGTCTTAGTCTCGCCCTTCGGAGACTTAGCAGAGATCACGTAGCAGATCTCGTTGCCATGTTCGTCGAAGAGATTGTCGAACCCGATCATGCGGACCTGATAGGGGTCCGGTGACGGGTAGTAGGGGAACTGAATCAGAGGTCCGAAGAACATCTCGGCAATATCATCCCCTTTCTTAGAAGTGCAAGTGCAGAAGTGATCCTTCTCAGCGTAGCAAGTGCATACGAGGTCGATGTCGTGATACTTGTAGGTTCCATCTGGCATCTTTTTGCGGAACAGAGAGAATCTGCGGAGACACTGGTCTTCGCCAGTAAGCGATTCCTTGCTGGACCAGCAGTCTTCATCTTCCTCAATAGCAGTGAGCGGAGCTTCTCTCAAGAGACGTGTTAGAATGTTAGCAGTGATCGACCAAGACATGCCCGAGTGTCCGTCTTCACACATTGCGTGATATGCCTTAAGCGCAGATTGGTAGCAAGCGCCCGCATAGCCGAGGCCGATAGCCTTGTCGCCTTCTTTATCAGCTGCCTTGCGTTCCTTGTCCATCGCGATTGCGACTTCGTTCTTCGCCCATTGCTCTGTGGTCATAGTGTACCTCTTTCCAAGTTTCAGGTTCTTTTTCAGTTATAGAGTCTAAAATGATTACGACGAGTCCTACTAACAATAGGAGTCCGATAACGATGATAGCTGCCCAGTACCCTGGGATCGAATTCATGTAGAACAGGTTGTCGCCCTGTCCCGCATATTGTGCAGCAAGCAGTGTTCCTTTATCGCTCATTATCTCATCCTCGATGGTGTCGTCATGACAATGTGATCTTCGTGATGAACTGGATATTCTCTCTTATCTGAGTTAGTGTCGACAGTTCCTCCTCTCAACCAGAATACGTTTCCATCGACAGTCACCTTCTTAGGATTAGAGAATTCGTGAATTTGATGAATAGCACGTGTCAAAACCTTGTTGAGCTCGTCAATCTGCTTCTCGGTCAAGAAGTCTTTGTCAGCACCGTCGAACTCGATCTCGATTCTCTTCTTCATTTCATCTCCTTCATTCCAAACTGCACTGCTTTCTCGATACACTTAGCTGCGGCTTTGCCGAACAGAACAGATTTCTTGATAAGCTTCTTATGTGCGCTAACGTCTCCAATAGCTAGGCAAGAACAAGCTAGAGCATGAAACTTCTGTGACTCGGCATTGCATCTAAGAGAGCGTGATTCCCATAGCGCTAGCTGCAGTTCTTTCTCAGTCATCGGTCTTCTTTCTCCTTCTGACTTGCTTCTTCACTTCCTCTTTCGCTTTCGATTTAGTCTTATTGACTGGAAGTTCTGTAGCACGTTCCTCTCGTAGCTTCTTGAGGATCTTGTCTGTCATCTCGTTAGTGTCAGACATATCGAGGATCTTGTGAATTCGGCTATTGTAGAGGTAGAAATCGGTATTTGGGTCAACCTTCGGTTTCTCGTTCTCGCACTTGAAGCGGAACTCTGCCATGAGCTCGCAGTATCTCTGCTTAGCATCATCTGGGTCAGTGAAGACTTCGGTAGTGTTCATCCACTGCCAGCCAGTAGGCTCGTTTCCGTAGAACTCGTAGTGCTGGATTCTGTACTTGTCGTATCCGTCGAGAATGATTCGATAGGGATTGTTCATTGCTGCGCAATGTTCTTCCTGTTCATACTTGATTCTTGAGCCAGTCCAGATAGCGTAGATAGATGCGACTACAATGAAAAATACTATTACGGTTGCTGCAATTAGAAGCGGCATTTAAGTTGTCCTCACCTTTTAGTTCAATATAGAAACTCCGGAGCTGTTGTAAACCCTAGAGTTCTGTTAAAGAAAATTTACTTTGTGCAAGACGATGAGTGTCGTGCAGACAACAATTCCAAATATCATGGCACCGATTGCCAGGTCATACCAGAATCCGTTGTCATCATCTCTTCTCACATATTATTTATCTTCTGGGACGTGTACAAGATCCGTGTTGACGTAGATTTCTGAAT
>Ga0265298_10002761_pt1 | contig 23961 bp, 9 predicted proteins | sample AusTroGonzalo_MG_3_FD_193486 | JGI IMG/M metagenome (GOLD analysis project Ga0265298, IMG submission 193486) | Bovine rumen microbial communities from tropical cattle in Woodstock, Queensland, Australia - Gonzalo_01 | ecosystem: Host-associated > Mammals > Digestive system > Stomach > Rumen ...
GGAATGTCTGGATTGAGGGAGCCTCTTTTTCACCGCGGCGGCATAAGATTCCCAGTCGCCGATCTCGCCCGGGACCTGCTTCTTGCCCCACGAGCTCCCCATGCTGGATACGATCAGCTGCGTGAGCTTGCCGCGCGCCGACGTCCGAGTGATCAGCGAGGGCGAGTGCGTGTGCGCGGCGAGGATCAACGTATTGCGCGTTTCCAGCAGTGCGGCGATCCGGTCGTACCCCGGCACCACCCAGAACGGCGCACCGAGCGAAGCCGGCAACAGCGGCAGGTGGGTCATGAAGACGACGTAGCGGGTGTCGGGATGATTGTCGAGCGTCTTTTTGACGAACGCCTCGATCGACTTGGCGGGAATGAATCCGTCGACGGCAATGTAGAGGTCGCGTCCACGCGCAAACGAATAGCAGCTGTTTTTGATGAGTTTCCGCCCCAGAACTTTGGACAGGATCGGCAGCAGCACCGCGTCGGCTGCGGCATTGTTCTTGCTTTTCCCGACGGTGCGGATGTCGTGGTTGCCCTTGACGATCAACAAAGGCACATCCTCGGGAAAATTCTTTCTTACGGTCGCGTACGCCTTGCGGAGCATCGCCCCCTGAAGCGTCGCGTCATCGCAATCTCCCTGCGCCAGGTCGCCGAGCTGGACCGCGAAGACGACCTTTTCCGCCGCGGCACGCTTGCCGGCGGCGGCGAAGAGCGCCGGGGATTTCGCCTTCCACATATTCAGGTTGCGCGAGCGTTCCTGCTTTCTGCCGTCGGTTGCGGGCGGAGTGCGGTGAAACTCGGGAGCGTCGAAGTGGGCGTCGCCCATCACGAGGACCCGATAACCGCCCGCCCTCCCCTGCCCTGCCGCCCAAGCGGACACGAGGCAGAAAAGAACGGACAAAACGCACAGCAGACCCCGAATTTTCATCATCCGACTCCGACCTGTATTTCAAAGACAATAATCCCCGGTCACAGCGACTTTTCCATAATGTAGTCGTCCATGAAGAAACCGCCGCCGATGTCGATCTTGACCGAATCGACGCGGACGAATCCGTTGCGCTCATAGGCGGCGATGGCGCGCGCGTTGTGCTTGTTGACGTTGAGGCGCACGCGCGTAAACCCCAGCTCGCGGCACCTGGTGCAGGCGTGCTCCAGCATCAGCGTGCCGTACCCCTGCCCGTGGTAGCGGCTCAAGAGATAAACCTTATGCAGCTTGGCGACCTGCGGCAGATCGTATTTGGAATACGAGACATATCCCGCCGGGACCTCGCCGATGTACAGCGCGTCGAAGTGAAATCCCGCGGCGAGTTCGCGCTCCATCACTTCGGGCGAATACATCATTTTCATCATGTACGGGATCTGCTCCGGCGGCAGTATGGCGCGGAAGGTCTCCGGCCAGATATCGTCGGCGATGCGGCGCACCACGCCGAGCGAATCGGGCGTCGTGAGCGGAACGAAACGGGTGTCGTCGTTTTTCATAATGTTTTAATGTACACCGCCCCTGCCCGCAAATCAAACCGCGGCGGCGTTGCAGCGGAGCTGTTCGGGATGTATTTTATATACAGGTATAGAACGGAGACATACGGCTTTTACGAAAATCGGGAGGAATATTAATGTTCGAACTTTTGAGCCCCATAACCGCCGGTCAGTGGGCGATGCTCACGGCCGCGGCGATCCTGATCGGCATCAACAAGACCGCGATCCCCGGCGTCGGCATTCTGCCGGTCGTGATGCTCGCGGCGGCGTTCGAGGCGCGCCTTTCGACCGGTCTGCAGCTCGGAATGCTCGCCGTCACCGACATCATGGCGGTGATCTACTTCCGCCGCCACGCGGATTGGAAGATACTGCTCCGGCTGCTGCCGTGGGCGCTCGTCGGGCTGGCGGTCGGCGCGGGCGTATTGCGGCTGATCCCGCCGGAAGACACGCGAACCACGCGCATCCTCATCGGCGCGCTGGTGCTGTTTCTGCTGGTGCTCGGCGAAGTCAAAAAACATCTTCACCCCGAAGCCATCCCCGCTGGCGGCCCCTTCGCCGCCTTCTTCGGCATCCTCATGGGGACGACCACCCAGCTCGCCAACGCCGCCGGACCGGTGTCGGCGATATACTTTCTGTCGATGAAGCTCCCCAAGGAAAAGTACATGGGTACGACCGCGTGGTGCTTTCTGATCCTCAACTGGATCAAGGTGCCCGTCTTCGCGCTGGAGGGGCGCATCACCGCGCAGTCGCTGCTGCTCGATCTCTGCATGCTGCCCGTGCTGGTGCTGGGAGCGGCGCTCGGCATCCTGATCTTCAAGAAAATGAACCAAAAGGTATTCGAGCTCGTGGTGAAGATCCTCGCCGCCGCCGCGTCGATAAAACTGCTCATAGGGTGAACGACATGAAAAAATTACTGTTCTTTCTGCTGCTGACGTGCGGCGGGATCCTCGCCGCGGCGGATCCGGAGGAGGATTACCTGCGCCCGGACCCGACGACGGATTACCGGAATCCGGAAAACTGGGTGATCTGCGAAGCCGACAAGCCCGACACCGACTTCGACGTGTTTTACGTCTATCCGACCTTGTTCGCGGATAAGAAGCAGCCGCTCATGAACTGGCGCGACAACCCGAAACTTCGCGCCAAGACCGTCGGCTTCGCCAAAGCGCAAACGGGGATATTCGGAGAGAAAGTGCGGGTGTTCGCCCCGTTCGTGCGGCAACTCGAATACAACCGCTGTCTGGAGGAACTCAAGCCGGGGAGCAACTGGCTCCAACCCGGCGGGACGGTCAAGGGCATAGTCGACACGATGAAAGCGTTCCAGTATTACCTCGAACACTTCAATCACGGTCGCCCGTACATCCTGTTCGGACACAGTCAGGGCGCGATGGACCTGTTCATGACGATGGGAATGACCCTTCCTTGGGACGCTCAGAAACGCGGCTTCGTCGCCGCCTATCTGCCCGGATTGCCGCGGATTTCCAAAGCGAAGATCGCCTCACTACACCTTACTCCGGCGACCGGAGCGGAGGACCTCGGCGTCATCATCGTTTGGAACACTCAGGCGCCGGGGATCGACAATCCCCGCTTCACGGGAGACAAGACATACTGCATCAATCCACTCAACTGGCGCACGGATGCGACCCCTGCCGACAAAACGGAAAACGTCGGAGCGTTTTTCTACGACTACCGCGATGGCAGTACCCGCACCGTACCGAACTTCTGCGGCGCACGCATCGACACCGGACGCGGGGCGCTGCTGGTCGATCTGCCCGTCAACAGCGAATACGACGCCAAAGGTTTCATGGGCAGCGGCGTCTTCCACATGAACGACATCTGGTTCTTCGCCGGGAACATCCGCGCCAACGCGGTGCTCCGGGTGAAACTCTGGAAGGAAAAGTACGGCCGCGCCGGCAAAACCGAATGACCGCCCCACCTCCCCTTCCGCGGTCGAAGCCGGAACACGAGGGAACGGATGAAAACGGATAGGTACGGATAAGTACGGAGATCGCGGCCCTCCCCGCGGTAGCAGGCAAGTCGAGTTGTAAATCCCGAAAAAAAAACATGTTGCACTTGCTTTTCACGTTCACGGGGATATATTACGACAGATGTCGGAATGTTCGGAGGGCGAACAATGGATTGCATAACCCTTAATCGACCCGTTGATGTAAGTGAAGGCAGCATGGACTTTCTTCAACTGCGTTACGCATTGCCGATGTACGGCTGGGTGACGAACCGACGCGGATCGCTCTTTCTGCATCCCCTGAAGAAAAAATGCCTCAAGACCGTTTTTTCGCCGGAGACGATTTATCTGTGTATTTTTCTATGCATTCTGGTCGGCATCCGCATAAACATCATCGTCGATTTGCTGTGGGCGGCGGTGGCGTTTTCGTTTTTGATATTCCGCGTTCGCCGGACGCTCAAAGTATACCGGAGTCTGCCGAAATTCCCGCTCGCCGCGATAAACCGCCAGAGACACCGGATCGTCTTCCGGAGAAGTATACCCTGCGTTCAGATCGCCGTCCCGAAGCTGGTGCTGGATCTCGACGACGTCAAGTCGGCGGAGTGGAAAAGTTCGAGGTATCTTGACAACCGGGGCGACCTCATCCGGCTGGTTCCCGTCATGGAATTCGATCTCTCCTATAAGGGATTTTATCTGCGATATTCAAAAGGCGGCGAGGAAAAAGAGGAACTTCTCTTCTGCGGGCAGAAAGTCGACTGCCGCGTTTGCGACGAGATCGTTGAAAAATGCCGGACTCTTTAGCGCAAAAGGACATTGACACCGTGAATATCCCGAAAAAACGTATACTCTTCGCAGTTGTGGCGGCACTCGCATTGATCGCCGCGGTCGGGATGTTATCTTGCCATGTATTCTACGATTCGATGTTTCCCGATCTGGACGAGCGCGATTTCGTGAGCGATCTGTGCGTCAGGATCAAAAACGATTCGACGATCAACAAAATTCTTTCACAGGAAAACAACCGGCTGGGAAATGTTCTTTGGGGATATCGGCGAGGACGGTTCGAAATATCCGTTTGGACTTCAACCAGTGTAAAAGACACCCGGTCCGTGTCGGAGCGGATAAAGGAGATAAAAGCTGGCATTCGCGATGATGTGTCCACGAAGATGAAGACGGTTGTTTTGGAATGGGGCGTCGGCAAGGAACCTTACCGCGAGCAAGTCTACAAAACGGAAATTCTTGATTTCGACCGGTGAGCTGCCGCCGCAAATGACCGACTGGCGAGAAACAAACTGGAAAATGAAGCGGATGTCAGAAATATTCGGATCAATGAGGAATTCAAATGCGGAAGAAGCGGATAAAGGTATATAAAGCGGCGTGCTGCAGCTTCATCCTTGCCTATTCGGCGGTCGTCGGCGCCCTCTTGGCGGTGATGCGCGACTTCGTCTGCAACTTTTTCGGAGCCCACAATATGGAACTTCCGGCGCCGACGAAGTTCGTCACCGAATACTGTTATTCGTCAACCGGATATTCCCCGTATTTCACCTATGTCGAAATAATGCTCATCGCCGTGTTTCTGATATGGATACCGGTGATGGTATCCCAAAAGACCGCCAAATCCTGTCTGCTTGCGGCGATGTGCGGCTTCATGGGGCAGACCTTTTTCGGAGCGCTCATCGCGCTGCTCATTTTGGCGCCGCTGGACACGTTGTGGCAGCCCGAACTGCTGAACCCGCCCCAAACGCCGACCGCGGCGGCGGTATGCATACATTATGCCGCGGTCGCCTCGCTCGTTTTCGCGCTGCTGGTGATTTTACGGCGCTGGACAAAAAAGCGGTCGTGAAATATCTTTCGGAAAGTGCGTCCGCGTACTCAAAATAAAAGACGAACAAAATACTCAACCGTTTGGGAAAAGCACTATGAAGAAAGAATCTCTGTACGAAGCAGGGGCCGCGCTCATGTTGCTCGCGGCGGTGTATCCGGTATTTCTCCTCAACGCCTACGCCGGGACCGGAGTATTGCTAGTCGGCGGAGCGCTGGCGGGAAACCGTTGCGGAATACACGGCTCATTGCGCCGATTCGCGCTCGGAATATTCTTCTCGCTCGCCCTGACGGCGGTATGGTCGACGGCATTTTGGCGCGATCCGCGTGAACTGGGGACGGCATACCAAATCGCCGTTCTGGAATCATGGATGTTTATTTGCATGGAGGAGGAGATCACGCCGCAACTGAAGCTGCATCTCATAACTCTTGCGGCGCTCGCTGCGTGGAGCATATACTTTGCGTACTTCAACACGGCGCTGCTCCTGAAGCGCCGCCGCGCGCTGTTCGGTCTGCTGTTGTCCGCGGAACTGGTTTTCGTCGGCATGTGGGCAGCCAGCGCGTACACTCCCGTGGCGTTATTGTACTCATACCCCAACTACAGACCTCTCAACTCCAAGGTCGTCCCGGCCGCAGTTGCGGCACTGTTGTTTTTATGGGCGATCCGAAACCTCCGGCACCCGGAAAGGCGGAGTTGGCGAAACGTCGCCTGGTGTGCGGGAGGTTTTGCGGTATTCTCACTCGTCGCGTGGACGATCTCCGCGACGGCGATGTTCGTATACTCGGGGAGGCTTCTCGAACGCACGGAATACTTGGCCGACCGCCGCCCGACGGCACCGAAGGATCTGTATCGCGAGATGGCGGACCTCGAAGCACGCCTGCCGCCCCCAAAGGGAACATCGCTGCCAGTGATCGGGGCAGATTTTTGGCATCCCCAAAACGGCGGCGAAGTCGTTTCGGACGAAATCAAAAAGCGTACGCTCGAATTCGCAGGATCCGCCGCAGGGGAAGAGTACTTTGCGCTTGCGAAACGCTATTTCGAATTGTGTCAGCGTAGTGTCGGCGAATATCGCTACACCGATGCCGGACAGCGCAGCGAAGCCTTGATCAACTGCATTTTTGCCATTAGACTCATCGAAATGACGGCGGCGCTCGCACATTATCGGGGAGACGCGGAACAAGTTCTGCCCCTGCTCGATCAGCTGAAAAAACTGGAACAAGCCGTCTATTCCCACGGCGACATCCTCGGACAGTTGAACGGGGAAATCATATCCGGCGACCGCCTCCGGTTCATCGTCGCCTGCGGGCCGGATCGCCCGGAATACGCGCCGCACTACCGCGTTCTGCTGAAAGATTGCCGGAAAAACTGTTTCCGCCCCCGTGCCAACGGAGAAGCGCGCGAAGAACTGGAAAATATACGCCGATTCCGTCCGGCAAAATACCACGCTGACCAAAGCTCGTTGTATTCGCGGATACTGCTCTACCCCATGCACTGCGCCGATCTGGCATACGACCTGAACGCGTCCTTGCGAATTGCCGCCGAAGCGGAAAAGTACGAATATTCCGGGGCACCCCCGCTCCCGGATCGCGCGGATGTGATCCATCATATGTTCGCAAAATTCATGCGGTGGCAGGCAGAGAGCCGGACGCAATACAGCATCGCTCTGGCGCTCAAGACTTTCCGCTGCGAAAAAGGCGCGTACCCTGAGACACTCGACGAGCTGGTGCCGGAATATCTCGACCGGCTGCCCGTCTTACCGGACACGGGTGCCGTGCCGGAGTATCGGAAACTGCCGGACGGCGCATTCAAACTCCCGGGAACATACGAAGTAACCCCGTATCCCTGCTACTGACCGCGCGCAACGTATCTTGAAAAACGCGGCGCCGACGGTATATTAACGAAAAAGAATAGACTTCGGACCTTTCACCGGCTTGTATGAAAACATGAAAAAGCCGCTTTTTGCACGTTACTAGAAGCCATGATGGGAGACGCCGCGGATGCTGACAATATTCGCATGGGTCAGAGTGCCGGTATTTCTGATCGCTTTTGTATGGGCGCACCGTTTTTACCGCCGCAAGATCACGGTCGCGGCGGCGCTGCCGCTGCTGGGGCTGCTGATCACCACCGCCGGCGACCTCTGCGGCAACTGGTTCCGGGCGTGCTTCTTTTTCGGCGCCGCCCATCTGTGCTGGTTCGCGTTTCTGATCCGCCGCGGTCGGTTTTCGTGGCAAACTGCGGGTCTGCTGACCATTTTCATGCTCCCGCGTTTGGGGACGGTGGTGCTGCCCGCCGTGGATGACGCGCACGAGTTTGCGTTCGTGTGGTATGCCTTCTGTACGGTGATCTCCGTAGCCGCCGCCGTCGGCGCCCGGCGCTCCCCGGGCGGCGTTTTTTACGTCGCCGGGACGGCGACGCTGATGGTCTCGGACGTCTGCATCGGTCTACACCTCGCAGGAATCCGTTTTGCGACTCATGCGATCGCTCCCCTGTACGTCACCGCGCTGGGACTGCTGCTCGTCGCGCTGTGGCGCGGCGTCCCCGAGCCGCCGCCCGAACCGGAACTGTCGCCGCCGCTTGTCAGCCAGCACCGCAACGCCCTGACGATGGCGGTCGCGGGCAGTTTGCTCCCAGTGTTCTTCATCGCCGCGATGCTGCTCTTCAACGGCAAGTACTGCTGGTACACCGACTTCATCAGCCGAAGCGGTCTCGTCATCGCCGGGAAAGGTCGCCCCAACCACCTCGCCGCGTGGCTGCTCACGACCGGACTGGCGGGGTCCGCCGTGCTCTGCGGCTGGTACTTTATCGAGCGCTTCCGCTGGGGCAAAGCCCCGTTATGGCAGAGATCGGTCGTCATGTTTTTCGGCGTGCTCGGCGCGGTCGGTCTGGCGGGGATCGGTCTCCTGCCCTTCGATCAGCACCCCGATCTGCACAACTTCTGCACGCTCTGCACCGTGCCGTTCGGGATCGCCATCATCTTTTCCGCGCCGACTCCGGACGATCAGTTCGGCCGCCGGAGCGAAAAGGCGATCTGGCTCGTCTTCATACTCTTCATCCTCGCCGTGATCGGCGGATTGACCTACCTGATCGGTCATAAACCGCGCGGACTGCCCTTCACGCCCATGGCGCAGTTCGTCCAGAAGATGACGGTGCTCGCCTTCTACATCTACATGATGGGTCAGGTAACAGCCTACGCCATCAACACCCGGCTGGCGCCGTCCGAAGCGAACCGCCCTTGAAAAACCCGGCGTTGGCGGTATATTAACTGAATAATATTCGGTATATATACGTCACCAGATTCGAGGATAAGACAATGGACTTGAGATTTTTCAGCACGATGGAGCGGAGAATAGTGCCGTTCGAGCCGATCGACGCCAAGGAAGTCAAACTCTACACCTGCGGACCGACCGTCTACAACTACGCGCACATCGGCAACTTCCGCGCCTACACCTTCGAGGACATCCTGCGGCGGACGCTCGAATACGCGGGCTACAAAGTCAAGCAGGTGATGAACCTGACCGACGTGGACGACAAGACCATCCGCGATTCCAAGGCCGCCGGAGTGCCGCTCAGAGAGTTCACGCAGAAGTACAAGCAGGCGTTCTTCGAGGACGTCAAAACGCTCAACATCGAACCCGCCGCCGTCTACCCCGCCGCGACCGACCACATCAAGGAGATGATCGCGTTGATCCAGGTGCTAATGGACAAGGGTTTCGCGTATCAGGCCGAGGACAAGTGCATCTATTTCTCCATCGCCAAGTTCCCCGATTACGGCAAGCTCGCCCACATCGACCGCGACAACCAGCGCGCCGGCGTGCGCATCAACACCGACGAGTACGCAAAGGACTCGGTCGCGGACTTCGCGCTGTGGAAGGCGTGGGACGAAGCCGACGGCGACGTCGCGTGGGAGAGTCCGTGGGGCAAGGGCCGCCCCGGCTGGCACATCGAATGCAGCGCGATGTCCTCCAAATATCTGGGCGACCGCTTCGATCTGCACACGGGGGGCATCGACAACATGTTCCCGCACCATGAGGACGAGATCGCCCAGAGCGAGGCGGCGAGCGGTCATAAGTGGGTCAACTGCTGGATGCACTGCGAACACCTGATGGTCGACGGCACCAAGATGTCCAAGTCGCTCGGCAACTTCTACACGCTGCGCGACCTGCTCGCCAAAGGCTGGACGGGGCGCGAGATCCGCTGGGTGCTGATCGGCGCGCACTACCGCAAGAAGCTCAACTTCACGCTGGAAATGCTGGCGCAGGCGCGCGAGACGCTCAACCGATTCGACGAGCTCTTCCGGCGGCTCAAGAGCATCACCGGCTCCGGCGACGACCTGCCCGCGCAGGAGGCGGTCGCGATGGCGAAGGAGCGCTTCGACTCCTCGATCGCGGACGATCTGAACATCTCCGGCGCGCTGGCGGCGCTCTTCGATCTGAGCCGTCAGGCGAACAAACTCGCGGACGAAGGACGGCTCTCCGGCTCCGGCGCGGCGGTGATACTAAACGCCTTCCGCGCCTTCGACCGGGTCACCGGCGCGTTGAACGTCGACGCGGCGCAGGCGGCGGAGGCGGCTCCCGCCGAGGTCGAAGAACTCGCCAAGCAGCGTTCCGAGGCGCGCAAACGCAAGGACTTCGCCGAGAGCGACCGGCTTCGTGCCGAGATCGCCAAGCTGGGTTACTCCGTCGAAGACGCCCCGGGCGGCGCCTACCGGCTCAAGAAGAACTGACGCAGGAAAAAATCCGGCTGCATCGGTTTAAGTCGAAACGATATAAAAACGCCGGGAGCGGTCAACCGCTCCCGGCGTTTTCCGTGTGGTCTTCAGATCACGCGATCTGACCGATCTTGTAGGCGTTGCGCCCACTCGCGGCAGCTTCGACCTTGAGGTACTTGACCGCATCGTCGAGATCGCTCAGGAAGATGTGATCGGTACTCGCGTTGCCGGCGGTCAGCGTGATCGACGCCACGTTGCTCTTGACCTTGCCGTCCGCCATCTGGACCTCGGCAACCTTCAGCGCGTTGCCGCGAGCGTCATAGAACGAGACCTTGGTCTTGCCGGTTACGACATCCAGGCTGAAGCTGTCGATGTTCGCCAGATTATAGCAATCCAGCAGATCGCCGCCGGCGCTCTTGGTGAGCGTGCCGGAAAACTCCACGCCCTCGGCAAGCAGTTCCGCGCCCTTCCAGTTGTTGTTGGAAAGGTTGAAAACCGCATTCTCCTTCATCACCAGCTTGTAATCGCTGTTCTTGGCCTTCTTCGCCCCCGTTGCCGTCACCTCAAGATAGTAAGTCTTGCTCGACGACAGGCACAGATTGCTGAGCGAAACGGCCGGTTTTTTCGCCGAAGCGGTAACGCTCTTGACCTTGCTGAGCTTGCCGTTCTTCAGCGCATAGACCGTAAGCTTCACATTATCCGTCGCTCCGGTCAAGTCGAAGGAGTAGAAGCCGCCGTTCGAATCGATCGCCAGCGCACGGTAGTCGACGGCATCTCCATATCCGACCCATGCGTCCACGGACTCGCCGGAAGAGAGCTTCGGGGCTTTTTTCCAATTGTTGTCACTCGTATCGCCGCGCAGGAACAGCTCGGTCGACTTCAACGACAAACTGTACGCCGACGCGGATTCGCCATTGTCGGTGTTCGTGACAACAATGGTGTACTTGTTGGCGGGATCCAAGAGGACGCTCTTTCCCTTGTTGAAATTGAGCGTTCCCGCCTTGACGGTGCCGGAGGCGACTTTGGTCTTGCCGTTGTAGATGGCGACCTTGCCTTCCATGATCCCGAAATTCCCGGTCATGATGTACCGACCGGCGCAATCCAACGCCGGGACATAGGCATTCTGATATATCGAATCGTATCCTATGGATCCGGTATAGGAGAAAGTACCCTGACTGATGTTGGCGACCTGATACCCGGTGACCGCGGAAACATTTCCCGCCGCGTCGATACCGCGGAAGTACACCGTGCCGTTCGCAGTCATCACCACGCCGGATGTATAGGTCTTCCATGCCTTGCCGTCAAGCGAATACTCCTTGTTCGCGCTGTCGCTGCTGAACGAGGCGGTCACCGTCACCGACTTGGAAGTGGAACCGGTGATATCGGCGCTCGCCGTAGGCTTGGCGGGCGGCACCTTGTCGATATTGGCGACATCGTAACTCGCCACATCGGAGATATTGCCCGCCTCGTCGATACCGCGGAAGTACACCGTGCCGTTCGCAGTCATCACCGCGCTGGAATCGCATCCGGTCCAATTCACGCAGTCCTTAGAATACTCAACCTTGTCGATCTTACCATTGAACGTGGCGGTTATCGTCACATTCCTGTTGGTGGGCGCAGTGATATCCGCAGTCAGCACCGGCTTGTCGGGAGTGACCTTGCAAATGTTGTCCACGGTATAGCTCGCCACGTCGGAGATGTTGCCCGCCGCGTCGATGCCGCGGAAGTACACCGTGCCGTTCGCAGTCATCACCACTCCGGTCGTGTAAGCGTTCCAAGTGGTGTTGTCGGTCGAGTACTGCTTCTGCGCAGTGTCGGAGCTGAATGTCGCCGTCACCGTGACATTCCGATTCGTCGGAACGGTGATATCGGCAGCGGCGGATGGCTTCTCCGGAGCCACCCGGTCGATATTCGTGACTTGGTAACCCGCTTCGGCGCTATTGCCCGCCGCGTCAGTGCCGCGGAAGTACACCGTACCGTTCGCAGTCATCTCCACTCCGGTCGTGTAGATGGTCCACGCCTTGCCGTCAAGCGAATATTCCTGCTTGACACTGTCGGAGCTGAACGTCGCCGTCACCTTGACATTACCGCTTGTCGGCTGCGTGATGTCAGCGGTCGCGGTCGGCTTATCCGGAGCGACCTTGTCGATGTTGTCGACCGTATAGCTCGCGACTTCGGAGACGTTGCCCACCGTATCGGTCGCCCGGAACCAGACCGTTCCGTTATCCGAGAACACGATTCCCATGCGGTATTTCTGCCAGGTCTCGCCGTCGAGCGAATACTCCATAACCGCGCTGTCGCTGCTGAACTCTGCCGTTACCGTAACGCTCTTGTTCGTCGGATCCGTAGTGCTGGGCACAGCGGTCGGCATGGCGGGCGGCACCTTGTCGATATTCGTGACTTCATACGCCACCGGCACACTGACGTTGCCCACCGCATCCGCGGCACGGAACCAGACCGTTCCGTTATCCGTCATTACCACGCCGTTGTCGTAAACGGTCCAGCTTTCGCCATCCAGCGAATATTCCTTCGTCACGGTGTCGGAGCTGAATATTGCCGTCACCGTCACATTTCCGTTCGTCGGTTTCGTGATGTCCGCCGACGCCACGGGCGACTCCGGAGCCACCTTGTCGATGTTGGTGACTTCGTAACTCGCCGCTTCGGAAATGTTCCCCGCCGCGTCCACGCCGCGGAACCAGACCTTGCCGTTATCGGTCATCACCACGCCGGAAGCGGAATATTCCTGCCACGTCTTGTAATCCAGCGAATATTCCTTCCTGGCGCTGTCCGTGCTGAAATCAGCCGTGACCGTAACCTGACCGTTGGTCGGGGTCGTGACATCGGCAGTGACGTTCTTCGGCTGCTCGGGCGGAATTCTGTCGATATTCGAGACTTCGTACACCGCCGTCTCCGACACGTTGCCAGCGACATCGGAAGCGCGGAAATAAACCTTCCCGTTCGCACTTCTCACCACGCCGCCGTCGGTCGGATAAGCCTTCCAAGCTTTGCCGTCAAGCGAATATTCCTTCACGACACTGTCTTCACTGAACTCAGCCGTAACGGTGACGTCCTTGTTCGTCGGCTCGATGATGTCCGCACTCGCCACCGGCGCAGTCGGCGCGGTCGTGTCGATGTTCGTGACTTCGTACTCGACCGAATCGCTGACGTTGCCCGCAGCATCAGTACCACGGAACAAAACCGTACCGTTGGCAGTCATCACCACACCGTCTTCGGTGTACGCCTGCCAATTTTCGCCGTCAGTCGAATATTCCTTCGTCTCGCTGTCGGCGCTGAACGTCGCCGTAACCGTCACCGGCTGATTCGTCTCAGTCGTGACATCCGCAGAAGCCACGGGCGCATCCGGCGCGTCTTTGTCGATTTTGGTCACTTCGACCGCCTGCAGCTTGACGTTACCGACATTGTCGACCGCCTTGAAATAAACTGTCTTGTTCTCGGTGACCGTCAGCGCGGATTCGTAATCGAACCAAGCCGATTGATCGTAGCTGTACTGCCGCGAAGCGATACCGCTGCCGTTGTCGCCGTCACTGAAAGTCGCCGTCAATACGACATCGCTGTTCGTCCATTCGGTCGGATTGCCCGTGACGTTGATGGCGGGAAGCTCCTTGTCGATGTTCGTGACTTCGAACTCCGCCTCTACGGAAACATTGCCCGCCGCATCGGTCTCACGGAAGTAAACCGTGCCGTTCGACGTGACTGTCACGCCGCCGTCAGAATATTCATACCACGTCTTGCGGTTCAGCGAATACTCCTTCACGGTGTTTTCTTCGCCGCTGAACGTCGCCGTGACCGTAACGTTGCCGTTCGTCCATTCGGTGATGTCCGCGACGATATTGACCGGAGCGGTCGGCGCGGTCTTGTCGATGTTCGTGACTTCGTACACCACCGGCTCGCTGACGTTGCCCAGCGCATCGGTTGCGCGGAACCAGACCGTTCCGTTGTCCGTCATCACCACACCGTCAGCGGTGTACTCCTGCCAGGTCTCGCCGTCAAGCGAATACTCCTTCACTTCGCTGTCGGCGCTGAACTCAGCCGTAACCGTCACCGGCTTATTCGTCGCTGCGGTGATGTCCGCACTCGCCACCGGCAATTCCGGAGGAACCTTGTCGATGTTCGTGACCTCGAACTTCACCGGTTTGGTGACGTTGCCAAGCTCATCCGCCGCACGGAACCAGACCGTTCCGTTGTCCGTCATCTCCACACCGGCATCGGTGTACGTCTGCCAAGTATCACCGCCGTCAGTCGAATACTGCTTCGTCACGCTGTCTTCGCTGAACACAGCCGTGACCGTCACAATACCAGCCGTGGGTTCGGTGATGTCCGCCTCCGGAACCGGCTTGACCGGCGCGGTCTTGTCGATGTTGGACACCTGATAAGTGGTGATCGGGGAAACATTCCCGATGGCATCCGTGCCACGGAAATAAACCGCTCCGTTATTCTTCATCACCACTCCGGCGGTGTATTCCACCCAAGTGTTGCCGTTCAGCGAATACTCCTTCACCACGCTGTCCGCGCTGAATGTCGCCGTAACCGTAACATTACCAGCCGTCGGTTCAGTGATATCAGCAACCGCCACCGGCGCATCGACATCAATCCGGTCGATGTTCGTGACCTCGTAGCTGGACGCAACGGAGACGTTCCCCACCGCATCCGTACCGCGGAACCAGACCGTTCCGTTGTCCGTCACCACCACACCGTCGGCGGGATAGGGCTGCCAAGTCTCGCCATCCAGCGAATACTCCTTAACTTCGCTGTCTTCGCTGAACACTGCCGTGACCGTCACGTTTCCGGCCGTCGGCTCGGTGATGTCGGCGACGATGTCATACGGCGCATCCGGAGCGATCTTATCGATATTCGTAACTTCATACGCCACCGGTTCGCAGACGTTACCCAGCTCATCAGCCGCACGGAACCAGACCGTTCCGTTATCGGTCATCACCACACCGTCGGCGGTGTACGCCAGCCACGTCGTATCTTCATCGGGAGCAGTATCGCCGATGTAATACTCCTTGACGGCGCTGTCCGCGCTGAACGTCGCCGTGACCGTCACGTTCCCGTTCGTAGGCGCGGTGATGTCGGCAGTCGCCACCGGCAATTCCGGAGCCGACTTGTCGATGTTCGTCACTTCATAATACGCAACGGATATGCCGCCCAACACATCGGTGCTGCGGAATCCAACGGCTCCGTTGGTCTCCGCCACCACACCGCCATCGGGATATTCATACCAGGTCACCCCATCCAGAGTGTACTCGTTCTTGACACTCGCAGGATCGAATGTCGCCGTAACCGTAACATTCCCGTTCGTCGGCTCGGTAATGTCCGCAGCCGCCACCGGCGCTGCAAGTGCGGCGACTATGTTCTCGACTGCGTAAGACACGACATCGGAAATGTTGCCGGCATCGTCAATGCCGCGGAAATAGACGGTCCCGTTCGCACTCCTCACCACGCCATCGGCATACGTCTGCCAAGTCACGCCATCCAGCGAATACTCCTTCGTCACGCTGTCTTCGCTGAATTCAGCCGTGACCGTCACGGGCTGACTCGTCGGTCCGGTAATGTCCGCCGACGCCACCGGCGATTCCGGTGGAACCTTGTCGATGTTCGTGACTTCGTACGGCACCGGCTCGCTGATGTTGCCCAGCGCATCGGTCGCACGGAACCACACCGTTCCGTTGTCCGTCATCAACACACCGGCATCGGTGTACGCCTGCCAAGTCTCGCCGTCAAGCGAATACTCCTTCACTTCGCTGTCGGCGCTGAACACTGCCGTAACCGTCACGTTGCCGTTCGTAGGCGCGGTGATGTCGGCAGTCGCCTCCGGCGCAACCGGCGCTTCATGGTCGATGTTCGTGACCTCGTACTTCACCGGCCTGGTGACGTTGCCAAGCGCATCCGCCGCACGGAACCAGACCGTTCCGTTTTCCGTCATCTCCACACCGGCATCGGTGTAATCCTGCCACGTCTCGCCGTCCAGCGAGTATTCCTTCGTCGCGCTGTCTTCGCTGAATTCAGCCGTGACCGTCACAATACCAGCTGTGGGCTCGGTGATGTCCGCACTCGCCTCCGGCAACTCCGGCGCCGTCTTGTCGATGTTAGCGACATCATAGCTCGTAACCGCGGAATGATTGCCGGCCACATCCGTACCGCGGAAGTACACCATCGTGTTCGATGTCAACACCACACCGTCGTCAGTGTACTCGTACCAGATATTGCCGTTCAGCGAATACTCTTTCGTCACGCTGTCCGCGCTGAACTCCGCCTTCAACGTCACATCGCCGTTCGTCGGTTCGGTGTCGGAAATGTAGGAGATTACCGGCGCATCCACGACCACCCGGTAGATGTTGGTGACTTCATAATCCGCCGCATCACTGATGTTGCCCGCCGCATCAATTCCGCGGAAGTACACCGTCGTGTTATCGGTCACCACCACGCCAGCGATCGGATACTCCGACCAAGTCGTGCCATCCAGCGAATATTCCTTCGTTACGCTGTCTTCGCTGAAGGTCGCCGTCACCGTAACATTTCCGCTCGTGGGTTCGGTGATGTCGGCAGTTGCCACTGGAACTTCCGGCGGCACACGGTCGATGTTCGCAACTTCATACGCCACCGGCTCGCAAGTGTTGCCCAAAGCATCCGACGCCCGGAACCAGACCGTTCCGTTGTCCGTCACCAACACGCCGTCATCGGTGTAGACCTGCCAAGTCTCGCCGTCACGCGAATATTCCTTCACTTCACTGTCGGCGCTGAACTCAGCCGTAACCGTCACGTTACCGTTCGTAGGCGCGGTGATATCCGCTGTCGCCACCGGCAATTCCGGAGCCAACTTGTCGATGTTCGTCACTTCATACGCCACGACCGCGGAGATGTTGCCAACCGCATCGATGCTGCGGAACAGAACCGTCCCGTTGGTCTCCATAACCACACCAGCAGCGGTGTACGCCTGCCAATACACCCCATCCACCGAATACTCATTCACGATGTTTGCTTCATCGCTGAACGTCGCCGTCACCGTCACGTTTCCGGCAGTCGGTTCCGTGATGTCGGCAACGATATTCGTCGGGGCGATCGGAGCCACCAGGTCTATGTTCGAAACCTCGAAGGCATCGGTCACGTCCGAAACATTTCCCGCAGCATCAATACCGCGGAACCAAACCTTGCCGTTGGCGGTCATCACCACGCCGTCGGCGGGGTAATCCAACCAAACCGCATTGGCTTCCGGGGCAGTATTGCCGATGTAATACTGCTTCACCGCACTGTCCGCGCTGAACTCCGCCGTTACCGTCACGTTGCCGTTCGTCGGCGCGGTGATGTCGGCAACGATATTCGTCGGCGCATCAGGAGCAACCTTGTCGATGTTCGTGACTTCATATTCTACCGGATCGCTGAGGTTCCCCAGCGCATCCGCAGCGCGGAACCAAACCGTTCCGTTGTCCGTCATCTCCACACCGGCAACGGGGTACGTCTGCCAAGTCTCGCCGTCCAGCGAGTATTCCTTGACCTCGCTGTCCGCACTGAATGTCGCCGTAACCGTTACATTTCCGTTCGTCAGTTCGGTGATGTCCGCAGTCGCCACCGGAGCTTCCGGAGCCACACGGTCGATGTTCGCGACTTCGTAGCTCTCAAGATTCGAGACGTTGCCCGCTGCATCGGTACCACGGAACCAGACCGTACCGTTGTCATCCAACACCACTCCGGCATCGGGGTACGTCTGCCAAGTCTCACCGTCAAGCGAGTACTCCTTCGTCACGCTGTCCGCGCTAAACGTCGCTGTCACCGTCACGTTACCAGTCGTAGGCTCGGTAATGTCCGCACTCGCCACCGGCTTGTCGGGACGGATCTTGTCGATGTTCACCACATAGTAACTCGTGACGCCGGAAATATTCCCAGCCGCATCGATCCCGCGGAAGTACACCGTCGTGTTATCCGTCACCACCACGCCATCTGTCGGATACTCAAACCAAGTCGTACCGTTCAGCGAATACTCCTTCGTCGCGGTGTCATTGCTGAACACCGCCGTAACCGTAACATTACCGTTCGTCAGGGTCGTGATGTCGGCAACGATATTGGTCGGCGCATCAGGTGCCACTCTATCGATGTTCGTAACAGTATAGCTCGTCTCATCGGTCACCGCGGAAGAGCCGGCAGGATTGGTCCCGCGGAAATACACCGTCGTGTTGTTCGCCATCACCACCACGCCATCGGCAGGATACGCGTACCAGGTGACGCCGTCAAGCGAATATTCCCTCGTCAAACTGTCTTCGCCGAATTCAGCCGTGACCGTCACATTTCCATTCGTCGGATCCGTAACGTCGGCGACGATATTCGTCGGCGCAGCAGGTACCGCCGTGTAGATGTTCGTCACCTCATACGCAATCGGCTCGCAAGTGTTGCCCACCACATCCGCACTGCGGAACCACACCGTTCCGTTGGCGTTCAGCGCCACTCCGGCATCGGTGTACGCCTGCCAAGTTTCGCCGTCAAGCGAGTACTCCTTCGTCACGCTATCCGCGCTGAACGTCGCCGTCACCGTCACGTTACCAGCCGTGGGCTCGGTAATGTCCGCAACCGCCACCGGAGCTTCCGGAGCCACACGGTCGATGTTCGTCACTTTGTAACTGGCAACCGCGGAAGTATTGCCCACGTCGTCAATGCCGCGGAAGTACACCGTGCCGTTATCCGTCATCACCACACCAGCATCGGGATACACCACCCAAACGATGCTGTTAAACGAATACTCCTTCACCACGCTGCCGGCGCTGAACGTCGCAGTCACCGTCACGTTTCCGGCAGTCGGATCGGTAATGTCCGCAACTGCCACCGGGGCATCCGGGGCATCCGTGTCGATGTTAGTGACCTCGAACACATCGGTCACGGCGGAAACATTTCCCGCGGCATCCGTTCCACGGAACACCACCGTACCGTTGGCGGTCATCACCACGCCGTCGGCGGGATATTCATGCCACGTCGTACCGCCATCCAGCGAATACTCCTTCACTTCGCTGTCGGCGCTGAACACTGCCGTGACAGTAACGTTGCCATTCGTGGTTACGGAGTTGGGAATGTCGGCAACGATATTCGTCGGCGCATCAGGTGCCACTCGGTCGATGTTAACGACTTCATATTCCACCGGATCGCAAGTGTTGCCCAAAGCATCCGACGCACGGAACCACACCGTTCCGTTGTCCGTCATCAACACGCCGTCATCGGTGTACGCCTGCCACGTCGTGCCGTCAAGCGAATATTCCTTCACTTCACTGTCGGCGGCAAACTCCGCCGTCACCGTCACGTTTCCGTTCGTCGGAACAGTGATGTCGGCAGTCGCCACCGGCAACTCAGGAGCCAACTTGTCGATGTTCGTCACTTCATAATAGGCAACCGATATGCCGCCCAAAGCATCGGTGCTGCGGAACCCAACCGCTCCGTTGCTCTCCACCACCACGCCGCCGGCGGGATATTCATACCAGGTCATTCCATCCAGCGAATACTCGTTCTTGACACTCGCAGGATCGAAGGTCGCCGTAACCGTCACATTCCCGTTTGTCGGCTCGGTAATGTCCGCAGCCGTCACCGGCGCGGTAAGACCAGCGACGATATTTCCGACCACATAGCACTCGACATCAGAAATATTGCCCGCTGCGTCAATACCGCGGAAATAGACCGTCACGTTGGTCGTCACCTCCACACCGGCAGCAGTGTAATCCGACCAAATCGTATTGTCATCAGGGACAGCATTGCCTATGAAATACTGCTTGACCGCGCTGTCCGTGCTGAACTCAGCCGTGACCGTCACATGACCGTTCGTCTGCTCGGTGATGTCCGCACTCGCCACCGGCGCAATCGGAGCCACCAAGTCAATGTTCGTGACTTCATATTCTACCGGATCGCCGACGTTGCCCGCAGCATCAGTACCACGGAACATAACGGTACCGTTGTCCGTCATCACCACGCCGGTGCTGGAATCATACTCCTCCCACGTCGCTCCGCCATCCAGCGAGTATTCCTTGACCTCGCTGTCCGCGCTGAACGTCGCCGTCACCGTCACGTTACCATTGGTCGGCGCGGTGATGTCCGCAGTCGCCACCGGAGCTTCCGGAGCCACACGGTCGATGTTCGCGACTTCGTAGCTCTCAGGATTCGAGACGTTGCCCGCTGCATCAGTACCACGGAACCAGACCGTACCATTGTCTTCCAACACCACTCCGGCATCGGTGTACGTCTGCCAAGTCTCACCGTCAAGCGAGTACTCCTTCGTCACGCTGTCCGCGCTGAACGTCGCCGTCACCGTCACGTTACCAGCCGTGGGCTCGGTAATGTCCGCACTCGCCACCGGCTTGTCGGGACGGATCTTGTCGATGTTCATCACTTCGTAACTCGTGGCGCCGGAAATATTACCCGCAGCGTCGGTCCCGCGGAAGTACACCGTGCCGTTATCCGTCATCAACACGCCATCAGTCGGATATTCCAACCAACTCGTGCCGTTCAGCGAATACTCCTTTGTCACGCTGTCATCGCTGAACACTGCAGTAACCGTAACATTACCGTTCGTCAGGGTCGTGATGTCGGCAGCGATATCATGCGGCGAAGCCGGCGCTTCACGGTCGATGTTCGTAACCTCATAACTCGTCTCATCGGTCACCGCGGAAGAGCCGGCAGGATTGGTCCCGCGGAAATACACCGTCGTGTTGTTCGCCATCACCACCACGCCACCGGCAGGATACGCGTACCAGGTGACGCCGTCAAGCGAATACTCCCTCGTCAAACTGTCTTCGCCGAATTCAGCCGTGACCGTCACATTTCCATTCGTCGGATCCGTAACGTCGGCGACGATATTCGTCGGCGCAGCAGGTACCGCCGTGTAGATGTTCGTCACCTCATACGCAATCGGCTCGCAAGTGTTGCCCACTACATCCGCACTCCGGAACCACACCGTCCCGTTCGCGGTCAGCGCCACTCCGGCATCGGTGTACGCCTGCCAAGTCTCGCCGTCAAGCGAATACTCCTTCGTCACGCTGTCCGCGCTGAACTCAGCCGTCAACGTCACGGTTCCGGCTGTCGGTTCCGTGATGTCCGCACTCACCACCGGCAATTCCGGAGCCACACGGTCGATGTTCGTCACCTTATAACTGGCAACCGCGGAAGTATTGCCCACGTCGTCAATGCCGCGGAAATACACCGTGCCGTTTTCAGTCATCACCACACCAGCGGCGGGATACTCGAACCAAACAACACCGTTGCGAGAATACTCCTTCACCACGCTGCCGGCGCTGAACGTCGCCGTCACCGTCACGTTTCCTGCTGTCGGATCGGTGATGTCCGCAACCGCTAACGGCGCGTCCGGCGCGTCCTTGTCGATGTTCGTAACCTCGAATTCGGCCGTCACCGCGGAAACATTACCCGCGGCATCCGTACCGCGGAACACCACCGTCCCGTTCGATGTCATCACCACGCCGTCGGCGGGATATTCATGCCACGTCGTTCCCCCATCCAGCGAATATTCCTTCAATTCGCTGTCGGCGCTGAACACCGCCGTCACCGTCACATTTCCGTTCGTCGTCACGGAGTTGGGAATGTCGGCTACGATATTCGTCGGCGCTTCAGGCGCCTCTCGGTCTATATTAGTGACTTCATACGACACCGCCTCGCAAGTGTTGCCCAATGCATCAGCCGCACGGAACCACACCGTCCCGTTGTCAGTCATCACTACGCCGGCATCCGTGTACGCCTGCCACGTCGTGCCGTCAAGCGAATATTCCTTCACTTCACTGTCGGCGGCAAACTCCGCCGTCACCGTCACGTTTCCGTTCGTCGGAACAGTGATGTCGGCAGTCGCCACCGGCAACTCAGGAGCCAACTTGTCGATGTTCGTCACTTCATAATAGGCAACCGATATGCCGCCCAAAGCATCGGTGCTGCGGAACCCAACCGCTCCGTTGCTCTCCACCACCACGCCGCCGGCGGGATATTCATACCAGGTCACCCCATCCAGCGAGTACTCGTTCTTGACACTCGCAGGATCGAAGGTCGCCGTCACCGTCACATTACCGTTCGTCGGCTCGGTAATGTCCGCAGCCGTCACCGGCGCGGTAGGTCCGGCAACGATATTACCGACCACATAGCACTCGACATCGGAAATATTGCCCGCTGCGTCGATTCCGCGGAAATACACCGCTCCGTTCGCGCTTCTTTCCACGCCACCGGTATACGCCTGCCAAGTCTCACCGTCAAGCGAGTACTCCTTAACCACACTGTCCGCGCTGAACTCCGCAGTCACCGTCACATGACCGCTCGTCGGATCCGTGATGTCCGCAATCGCCGCTGGCGCGGTCGGAGCCACCAAGTCGATGTTCGTCACTTCGTACGAAACCGGCTCGCTGACGTTACCCAGCGCATCCGCGGCACGGAACCACACCGTCCCGTTGTCAGTCATCACTACGCCGGCATCCGTGTACATCTGCCACGTCGTGCCGTCAAGCGAATATTCCTTCACTTCGCTGTCAGCGCTGAACTCCGCAGTCACCGTCACCGGCTGATTCGTCGCAGTCGTGATGTCAGCAACCGCCTCCGGAAGTTCCGGCGGTATACGGTCGATGTTCGTCACTTCGTAGACTTCAGGATTCGAGACGTTCCCCACCGCATCCGTGCCGCGGAACCAGACCGTCCCGTTGTCTTCCAACACCACTCCGGCATCGGGGTACGTCTGCCAAGTCTCACCGTCAAGCGAGTACTCCTTAACCACGCTGTCCGCACTGAACGTCGCAGTAACCGTCACGTTACCTGTCGTAGGCTCGGTAATGTCGCAAACCGCCACCGGCTTGTCGGGGCGGATCTTGTCGATGTTCGCAACTTCGTAACTCGTGACGCCGGAAACATTACCCGCCGCGTCGATACCACGGAAGTACACCGTGCCGTTATCCGTCATCAACACGCCATCAGTCGGATATTCCAACCAACTCGTGCCGTTCAGCGAATATTCCTTCGTCACGCTGTCAGCGCTGAATACCGCCGTAACCGTCACGTTTCCGTTCGTCGGGGTCGTGACGTCCGCTGCGATATCATACGGCGAAGCCGGCGCCTCTCGGTCGATGTTCGTGACTTCATAACTCGCCGGATCGGAAGCACTAAACGGATTACTGCCACGGAAATACACCGTCGTATTCGCCATCACCACCACGCCACCGGTCGGATACGCATACCACGTGACGCCGTCAAGCGAATATTCCCTCGTCAAACTGTCTTCGCCGAATTCTGCCGTGACCGTCACATTTCCGTTCGTCGGATCCGTGATGTCGGCGACGATATTCGTCGGCGCAGCAGGCGCCGCCGTGTAGATGTTCGTCACTTCATACGCAAACGCATCGCTGACGTTGCCCACTACATCCGCACTCCGGAACCACACCGTCCCGTTCGCGGTCAGCGCCACTCCGGCATCCGTGTATGTCTGCCACGTCTCGCCGTCAAGCGAGTACTCCTTCGTCACGCTGTCTTCGCTGAACGCCGCCGTCAACGTCACCGTTCCGGCAGTCGGTTCCGTGATGTCAGCACTCACCACCGGAGCTTCCGGCGGCACACGGTCGATGTTCGTCACCTTATAACTGGCAACCGCGGAAGTATTCCCCACCGCGTCTGTGCTGCGGAAGTACACCGTGCCGTTATCCGTCATCACCACGCCGGGCGCGGAATAATCGAACCAGACAACACCGTTTCGAGAATACTCATTCTTCACGCTGCCGGCGCTGAACGTCGCCGTCACCGTCACGTTTCCTGCTGTCGGATCGGTGATGTCCGCAACCGCCAACGGCGCGTCCGGCGCGTCCTTGTCGATGTTCGTAACCTCGAACTCGGCCGTCACCGCGGAAACATTACCCGCGGCATCCGTACCGCGGAACACCACCGTACCGTTCGATGTCATCACCACGCCGTCGGCGGGATATTCATGCCACGTCGTTCCGCCGTCCAGCGAATATTCCTTCAATTCGCTGTCGGCGCTGAA
>Ga0265298_10002762_pt1 | contig 23958 bp, 20 predicted proteins | sample AusTroGonzalo_MG_3_FD_193486 | JGI IMG/M metagenome (GOLD analysis project Ga0265298, IMG submission 193486) | Bovine rumen microbial communities from tropical cattle in Woodstock, Queensland, Australia - Gonzalo_01 | ecosystem: Host-associated > Mammals > Digestive system > Stomach > Rumen ...
GTTTACCGGCGGATGCCGGACGGGGTCCGACTTGCCAGCAGACTCTTTATTATACCATGGAATGTAGGGAAAAGAAAAGGGGAACACTAGATTTTGCGCATGGTTTTGCGGACGGAACGCTTGACAGGCATGGGGAAAACAGGGATAATGAGACGATGACAAAGGGGGTTGAGCGCATGAAGCGCTTTGTTTGCGGATTCCTGTGCCTGTGCCTGCTGTGGACCGGGCTCAGTTTTGCTGCGGCTGAAAATGAAGAGATCCCGAGCGCCGAGGTAATCCCGGAGGAATCCGGACTGTCCGAGGATGAGATCGAGGAAATCATGGAGCTGGACGCGGATGAACCGATTGAACGGGTGACCGGCAAGGTTTATCCGGAACCCACACTGGCGGACTTCAACATGAGCTCCCCGGCGATCTACACCTGCTCGATTTCCGCCAAGAAGCCCTACATCTTCAAGGACATGGATCCGGACATGAAGAATTACGCCTACAAGGGCAGCGGAACGATCAAGGGCGTGGAAGTACTGTACGTCGGCCTGCGGTGCATGATCGTCCGGAAGGACAACGTGATCGGCTATGTGTGGCGGCAGTGGGTGGACAAGCAGTCTGTGGAGGCTGTGGATCCGGCCAACACCCCGCCCTTTAATGAACAGAAGCACTCCTATATCGCGACGACGGCAACAGCCTGCCACGTGCGGAAGAATATGAGCTTCAACGAAGGGGAAGAGGACGACGGAAACAACTACGTCATCCTGAATCCGGGCACGAAGATCACGATCTGGAAGTTCTACGAAGGCTGGGCTGTCGTGAACTACATGCGGGAATACGGCTACATCGATCCCAACGAACTGACGGATGTGCTGCCTGTATCCCCGACGGACGAGGAACTGTTTGAAGACTGTCCCATCGCGGCTTACACCAGCTACTACAAGATGGTGCAGAGCAAAACCAACATCAGCCGGATCCACAATATCGCCGTAGGCGCCCGACTGGTTTCCGTTGTGCTCCAGCCGGGTGAGATCTTTGACGGGAACGCGATTATGGGCCCCTACGGAAGGAAAAAGGGATACGAAGAGGCTCCCGTCCTGATCAACGGGCAGACGGTTCCGGGATACGGCGGCGGAACCTGCCAGGTTTCCAGTACGCTGTACAACGCGGTGCTGCAGCTGCCGGGACTGAAGGTGCTGAAGCGGCGGGCCCATGGCGGCGGCGGCGCGAGCTACCTGCCGATCCACTGTGACGCGGCGGTGGGAACGGAAGAACTGAATTTCCGGTTCCAGAACAATTATGATTTCCCGATCCGGATTGAAGGATGCACCAGCAGCGATGGAGCGCTGTCCATGCGGATCTACAAGGTACACTGAACCTGACGCGCGGCGAAAGCCGCGCGTTTTGATATCCGGAAAAGCAAAATATGTACGCATAATTTGCTGTTCCTGCGGTTTTCAGAAAGGGCCGGATGTGGTAAAATTCTCCCTGTCAGAAATGATAGAGTTGCCGAAGAACGGCAGGGGGGGATTGGAATGATTGACTTACAACATCTGACCAAAGCTTATGCGAAGAGCAATGTCAAAGCGGTGGACGACCTGACACTGCAGGTAAACGGCGGGGAACTGTTCGGCTTTATCGGACCGAACGGCGCCGGCAAGACCACCACGATCAAGCTGATGACCGGCGTGCTGACTCCGGACAGCGGTACCATTACCATGGCCGGGCACCGGATGGACCAGGAACGCCTGGAGGCGCAGCGGATGATCGGCTTTGTGCCGGATGGAAACGACTTGTATGACCGGCTGACCGGTATGGAATACCTGAACTTCATGGCGGACATTTACCAGGTGGACACCGCGAAGCGCAAGGCGCACATTGAGAAATACCTGGATATTTTCTCCCTGGAGGATGCCATCAACAACCAGATTCGTTCTTATAGTAAGGGTAGGAAGCAGAAGCTGGTGGTGATTGGCGCACTGATCCACAACCCGCCGGTATGGATTCTGGACGAGCCGCTGGGCGGCCTGGATCCCCGGGCGGCGCACCTGCTGAAGGAAGAAATGATCCGGCACTGCAGGGAAGGGAACACGGTGTTCTTCTCCACCCACGTGCTGGAGGTGGCGGAAAAACTGTGTACCCGCATCGGCGTGATTGCCCACGGCAGCCTGAAAGCGGTCGGCACACTGGAAGAACTGCGCTCCGGAGAAGTAGGCGCCAGCCTGGAAGAACTGTTCCTGGAGCTGACGGATGACAACGGAGGCGAAGAAGAATGACCGCTTTCTTTGCCCTGCTGAGGCTTCAGCTGCTGACCCGCTATGCGGACCTGAAGCCGAAGAACCTGAAAAATGCCCTGCGTGACAAACGCGGGCGGACGGTCGGTATGTTTATCGCGATCGCGTTCCTGTTCATTTACCTGGGCGTGATCCTGTACATCATTGAGACGAAGGCACTGGACGTGCTGTCCCCGGTGGCCGGGTCTCCGCAACCGGTTGACCTGCGGAACCTGCTGGTGATCATGGCGGTTGTGCTGAGCACCGCCGGAACCCTGGTGATGGCTTTCTTCTTCATCATGAGTTCCCTGTACCTGGGCCGGGACGCGGCGTTCCTCGCTTCCATGCCCATCAAGCCCCGCACGCTCCTCGGCGCAAAGCTGGCGCAGGTCTGGCTGTCGGAAACGCTGATTGACGCGGTGATCCTGCTGCCGGCCTGCATCCTGTACGGTACCCGGGTGGGAGAAGACGCCGGATTCTATATCCGGATGGTACTGATCTGGCTGACGATCGCTATTCTGCCGATCTGCATCGCCGGGGTGCTTTCCGCCTTCCTGATCCGGATTTCCGGACTGTGGAAGCACCGGGAAATTTTCCTGACCGTAGGCGGTTTTGCCCTCTTCATCGGATATATGATCCTGATGATGAACGTGGGCAGCATCACCGGGAATTCCGCGGAAAGCGGAGAGATGCTGAAAGAGTTCTTCATGAACAATTCCGCCCGCATCTCCGGAATGACCGAGTATTTCCCGCCGGCCGGCTGGGCTGCGCACGGACTGCTGGGCGACTGGGGACAGCTGGGACTGTTCGCGGCGGTGAGCTTTGCCGCACTGGCTCTGCTGATCGGCGTGCTGGGAATCTTCTACCGGAAGCTTTCCCTGCTGCAGAGTGAGGCACCCACCGCTACCGGAAAGAAGGGCATCCAGAAGGGATCCATCCGCGAAGGAAACGCCTTCAAGGCGAATGTGAAGCGGGAAGCCCTGCTGATCCTGCGGGTGCCGTCCTACGCCATTAATATTCTGCCGATTACCTTCATGCCGCTGCTGATTATCGTCATGCTCGGCGTGTCCATGGGCCGCAACAGCGCGGAAGGCGGTTTCACCCAGCTGCTGGCGCAGTTGTCTCCTGTTCTGGTTATGTGTATCCTTGCTGCCGCAATGGCCTATATGAGCGGCATGAGCCCTGCGCTGAGCACAGCGGTGACCCGGGAAGGTAAAGGCCACGACTTTATCAAAGCGCTGCCTGTATCGGCCCGGACACTGATCCACGCGAAGATCGCGGTGGGCTTCGGACTGGAAATTCTCGGCGTGCTGTTCGCGGGGATCGCGATCCTGATTCTGATGCCCGGATTTACGCTGGAAACCATCCTGGCGATCGTTCTGTGCCTGATCTTCAGCTTCGGATGCTCCTGCCTGGCGCTGAGCCGGGATGTGAAGAAGCCGCGGCTGGACTGGGTAACGGAACAGGAAGCGGTGAAGCAGAACTTTGGCGTGCTGATTTCCATGCTGGTTTCCTGGGCTATCCTGGCCGCCCTGGCCGGACTGTGCTATGTGATGATCAGCAACGGATGGGAAATGATTCCTGTGTTCGCCGTGCTGGCGGTAATCCTTATCGTGCTGTCGGTGCTGGCTTACAGGATCCTGATGAAGAATGTTGACAAGTATTACTGCGCAGGTTGATTTTGCTGTTGGTTGCTAGTTTTTAGTTGTTAGATTCAGCGGAGGGGAAAACGATGAAAAAGGGTTTATGTCTGGTGCTGGCGCTGATGCTGGCGGTGCTTTTCGGCGGAAGCGCACTGGCGGAAAAGGTGGACCTTCCGCAAAGCGGCTACAGCGTAACGATTCCGGACGGCATGGCGTACAGCGGGAAGAGGAACAGTGCGGACGATGTAGACTTCGTCTGGCTCTCCGACGCGCTGGGGCTTGAAATCCAGTTTACCCATGCGAAAAACGACCGGAATGTTACGCTGAAGGCTATGGCGACCGTGCTGCGGGAGGATGGCTATGACGCCGAAATTCGCAGGGTTTCCGGGATCGATATGATCGTATATGAGGGAACGGATCCGGATGACGATCCCGCGGAAGCCATGAAATTCATCACCTATGTATTCCTGGAAGGGGATGTGGCGCAGCAGATCTGCTTCTGGTACGCCAACCAGAACGCGGCGGACCTGACGCTGGAGATTATTGAGAGTATCACAGGCAAGGACTGACGGGAAATGAGCTTTACACACCTGCATCTTCATACAGAGTACAGCCTGCTGGACGGAGCCTGCCGGATTTCTTCACTGGTGAAACGGCTGAAGGAACTCGGCATGGATTCGTGCGCCATCACGGACCACGGCGTACTGTACGGCGCCATCGATTTCTATACGGCGATGAACGATGCGGGGATCAAGCCCATCATCGGATGCGAAGCCTATGTATGCAGGGACAGGACAGACAAGTCCGCCACGGGGCGGGAAAACAGCCACCTGATCCTGCTGTGCGAAAACAACACAGGATACCAGAACCTGATGCGCCTGATCAGCGAAGGGTTCCTGACCGGATACTACTACAAGCCGCGGATCGACTACAACCTGATCCGCCAGTATCACGAGGGACTGATCTGCCTGAGTGCCTGCCTGAGCGGCGACCTGCCGAAAATGCTGCTGAACGGGCAGGATGAAAGCGCTCACGCGTATATCCGGGAAATGCAGGACATCTTCGGAAAAGAAAACTTCTATGTAGAAATTATGGATCACAATCTGCGGGAGGAGAAGACGGTTCTCCCCCGTTTGATTGCGATTGCTCGGGAAATGGACGTACCCCTGGTGGCGACGAACGACTGCCACTACCTGGAAAAGAAGGACGCGCCGGCCCAGGAAGTGCTGATGTGCATCCAGACCGGAAAGACGCTGGCGGATGAGCAGCGGATGCGGATGGAAACCGGGGAGCTGTACGTCAAGAGCGAAGAGGAAATGCGTGCCCTGTTCCGGAACGTTCCGGACGCGGTAGACCGGACGCGGGAGATCGCGGACCGGTGCAACGTGACCTTTGAATTCGGCGTGACGCGGCTGCCGCACTATCCGGTGCCGGAAGGCGAAACCGCGCAGCAGATGCTGCGCCGCCTGTGCGGGGAGGGAATCCGGCGGCTGTATCCGGAGGCAAAGGAAGGGGACGAACCCTACCGGCGGCTGGAATACGAGCTGAGCACCATCGAGCAGATGGGTTATGTGGACTATTTCCTGATCGTATGGGATTTCATTCATTACGCAAAATCAAACGGAATTATGGTGGGACCCGGCCGCGGCAGCGGCGCCGGATCCATTGTGGCGTATTCCCTGGGTATCACGATGCTGGATCCGCTGAAGTACCAGCTGCTGTTTGAACGCTTCCTGAACCCGGAGCGGGTTTCCATGCCGGATATCGACGTGGACTTCTGCTACGAACGGCGGCAGGAAGTGATCGACTATGTGGCGCGGAAATACGGCGCGGACCACGTGAGCCAGATCATTACCTTCGGTACAATGGCGGCCCGCGGCGTGGTGCGGGATGTGGGCCGTGTGCTGGGAATGAGCTACCAGGAGACGGACGCGGTGGCCAAGGCGGTTCCCATGGACCTGGGCATCACCCTGGAGAAGGCGCTGAACCTGTCCCCGTCACTGCGGCAGATGTATGACGAACAGCCGCGGGTGCAGGAGCTGATCGATACCGCCATGACGCTGGAGGGAATGCCGCGGCATGCCTCCACTCACGCGGCAGGCGTGCTGATTACCGGAAAACCCGTAATGGAATATGTGCCGCTGCAGCGGAACGACGAAGTCATCACCACCCAATACCCCATGGGCACCATTGAGCGGCTGGGACTGCTGAAAATGGACTTCCTGGGCCTGCGGACGCTGACAGTGATCCGGGATACCCTGGATATGATGCGGGAAGCCGGGAAGGATATGACACCCGAAGAAATTCCGCTGGATGACCCGAGCGTATACGAGATGATCAGCCGGGGCGACACGGAAGGCGTATTCCAGATGGAAGGCGCGGGCATGACCGGCTTCCTGACGAACATGAAGCCTTCCTGTTTTGAAGACATTATCGCTGCTATTTCCCTGTACCGGCCGGGCCCCATGGACTCCATTCCCCGGTATATCGCGGGGAAGGTGAATCCGGCCAGTGTACAGTATAAAACCGAAAAACTGCGCCCGATCCTGGACGTGACCTACGGCTGCATGGTGTACCAGGAGCAGGTCATGCAGATCGTACGGGACCTGGCGGGATACAGCTACGGCCGGAGTGACCTGGTGCGCCGCGCCATGGCAAAGAAAAAGCACAAGGTAATGGACGAGGAGCGGGAAATCTTTGTTCACGGCCTGAAAGACAAGGATGGCAACATCACGGTGCCCGGATGCGTACGCAATGGCGTGCCGGAGCAGGTGGCCAACGAGATCTATGACGAGATGATCTCCTTTGCCAGCTACGCCTTCAACAAGTCCCATGCCGCAGCCTACGGCGTGGTGGCCATGCAGACGGCCTGGCTGAAACGCTATTATCCGGTGCAGTTCATGGCGGCCATGCTGAACAGCGTATACGGCAACACCGGAAAGATCGCCGGATACATCCAGTACTGCCGCGGGCGGGGCATTGCGGTGCTGCCGCCGGATGTGAACCGGAGCCGCTGGAAATTTACGGTGGACCAGGACGCGGAAGGCAAACCGGCGATCCTGTTCGGTCTGGGCGCGGTGAAGAGCGTCGGCGAGAATGCTGTGAACGCGATCCGCCGGGAGCGGGAGAGCCGGGGCCCGTATCAGGATATCTTTGATTTCTGCCGCCGGGTGGACCCGACGGAATGCAACAAGCGGGTGGTGGAAAGCCTGATCAAGGCCGGCGCCTTTGACCGGATGCCGGCGAACCGGCCGCAGATGCTGTCCGTGTACGAGCAGGCCATGGACGCGAACCAGTCCTCCCGGAAGAAGAACGTGGACGGGCAGGTAAGCCTGTTCGATATGTTCGGGGACGAAAGCGCACAGCTTCTCGGTACCCGGATCGAGCTGCCTGACCTGCCGGACTGCCCGCCGCGGGTAAAACTGCAGATGGAGAAGGAAGCGGCAGGCGTCTATATGAGCGGTCATCCGCTGGATGAATACAAGGACATTCTGAAGCAGATGAGTTTCACAACCGCCCAGCTGGAAGAGGACACGCCGAAAGAGGGCGAGGATCCGCTGGACGGGCGCTTTGTGGATATGGGCGGCATCCTGACGGAGGTCAAGGGGAAAGCCACGAAGAAGGGCGACTACATGGCCTTTGTGACGCTGGAAGACATGGGCGGACAGATCGAGTGCCTGGTATTCCCCAAGGTTTATGAAAAATACCAGACACTGCTGCGGGAAGACGCGGCTGTGGTCATCAGCGGAAAGATCAGCGTACGGGAGGAAGAAGCCCCCAAGCTGCTGGCGGAACGGGTGAGCCGGATGGAGGAATGGACCCGGCAGCCGAAAGAAGAAAGGACCTTCTCCGGCGGGCCGAAGCTGACAGATGCGCAGCTGGCCTCCAAAGCGGAGAAGAAACTGTTCCTGCGGCTGGAACGCAGGGACATGGACCGGATCAGCGCCATCCTGGCGCTGGAGGCCGGTGAAATTCCCGTATATATGCATATCCCGGCGGAGAAGATGACGCTGCTGTGTCCGAAGAGCAGCTGGTGCAACGGCAGCGAAAGCTGCCTGCTCAGGCTGCAGGAGGCGCTGGGGGCGGAGAATGTGGTTCTCCGCTGAGCTGTCAGTTTTCAGTTGGATTTAGGTTCCTGGTCTTTACTGTAAAGTGGGAAGGAGGAGATGCCTGTGATTTCGCTGGAGCGGGTGACAAAGATGTACGGAAACCGGACGGCTTTGCGGGACATCTCCTTTCAGGTACGGGAAAATGAAACCGTAGGGCTGCTGGGGCGGAACGGCGCCGGGAAAACGACGCTTATGAACCTGATGACCGGGTATTTCCCCCCCAATGCCGGGCAGGTGAGGATCTGCGGCAAAAGCATGCTGGAAGATCCTGCAGCCTGCAAACGAAAAATCGGATACCTGCCGGAGAAGCCTCCGCTGTACGATGAGATGACCGCGGAGAGCTATCTCCGGTTTGTGTGTGAATTGCGGGAAGTGAAAAAGCAGGGGATCCGGGATCATGTGGAGGAAATCCTGACCCTGTGCGGGCTGCAGGAAGTCCGGGGACGGGTGCTGGGGCACCTGAGCAAGGGATACCGGCAGCGGGCTGGCATTGCCCAGGCCCTGTGCGGCGCGCCGGAGATCCTGATCCTGGACGAGCCCACTGTCGGCCTGGATCCGAAACAGACGGCGGAAATCCGGGAGCTGATCAAGGCGCTTCGGGCGGAGCATACGGTTGTTTTCTCCAGCCATATCCTGAGCGAGGTGCAGCAGATCTGCTCCCGGGTGATTATCCTGGAGGAAGGCCGGATGGTGCTGGACCATGACGCGAACGCGGCCCCGGACGGCCTGATCCGCCTGCGGCTGAAGATTGCCGGAAAGGAAGATGCGGTGATGAAACGCCTGCGGCACCTGGACGGCTTTGCGGCGGCGGAACTCCTGCCGGCCGAGGAGGCGGAGACGGTGGAGGCGCGGGTGACCCTGGAGCGGGGAAGCGACAGCGGCGCAGCCCTGGACCGGGCCTTCCGGATCCTGGCGGACAGCGGACTTCCGGTCCGGTTGATGCGGGAGGAAAGGGAAGACCTGGAAGAGGTGTTCCTGCGGACGATTCAGTCCCAGCTGTAAGAAACAAGGGATTTGCCGGAATCTTTATCTCCGGCGGAAAGGAGGGGACCTGTTATGAAAGCCATCTGGAAGCGGGAGATGCAGGGGTATTTCTATACTGCCACCGGCTACGTATTCCTGGGCGTTTTCCTGACGGTTTCCTCCGTTCTTTTTTATCTGGAGATCCTGAACCAGCGGAGCGGGGACCTGCCGACTTTTATCGGCGAAATGAGCTACCTGTGGATGCTGCTGAGCCCGGTGCTGACGATGCGCCTGCTGGCGGAGGAGAGGCAGAAGAAAACAGACCAGCTGCTGATGACCAGCCCCGTATCTCTTCCACGGATTGTGATCGGGAAATACCTGGCGGCGGTGACGGTGCTGTTGATGGCTACGGCGCTGACGCTGCTGTATGTGCTGATTGTGGCGATTTACGGGAAGGTGTATCCCGCGGAGCTGGCGGTGAATTACCTGGGATTCTTCCTGCAGGGATGCGCTTTCGTTGCGCTGGACATGTTCCTGAGCGGATGCGCGGGGACGCCGGTGACGGCAGCGGTGCTGGCCTTTGGGGCCAATTTCCTGCTGTGGATCCTGGACCTGCTGGAGAACGCAGTACACGCGGAATGGATCGCCGGGGTGCTGCGGTTCTGCTCCCTGTACGCCCGGAATGAATCGTTCCTGATGGGACAGCTGAGCTTTTCGGGTATTCTGTTTGACCTGTCGGTGATTGCTCTGTTCGTGATGCTGACGATCTACAAGCTGGACCGGGAGCGGATCGGCGGCAGGACGTACCGCATCGGACACAGGGATCCCGCGACCCGGGAAGAAAAGCAGGCCCGTGCCGGCCGGAAACGCACCAGGCGCTTTTCCGCCGCGGTCGCAGTGGCGGTGGCAGTCAGCCTGATCGCGGTGAATATCGGCGCGGAGCAGCTGGAAAAGCGGAACGGATGGCGTGCGGACTTCTCCTTTAACAGCATTTCCACCCACAGCGCTGTGACAAAGGATACGCTGGAGAACCTGCAGCATCCGGTGCACATGTATGCCCTGTTCCGCAAGGGGGATGAGGACGCGCCGCTGATGGAGCTGCTGAACCGGTACGCGGCCGCCAGCGACAAGGTAACCTGGGAGCAGCTGGAGCCGAGCCTGAACCCGGCGCTGATCAGCCGCTTTGCGACGGATACGGAAACACCGGGAGAGAACTCACTGATTGTCTACTGCGAAGAAACCGGAAGATGGCGGACGCTGGGACCGGAAGACTATGTCAGCCTGAGCATGAATACGGAGACCGGGGAATACACCTACAGCGGCTGGACCTATGAACGGAGTATCACCAACGCCATCGCCTACGTGACCCGGGAGCAGGTATCCAGGATCGTCATCGTCCAGGGGCACGGCGAACTGGATGGGGAGACCGTGACGCATTTTGACGGGCTGCTGGCAGCCAACCGTTTTGAAATCGCCTATGCAGACCTGACAGATCCGGACTACGTGCCTGATCCGGGGGATGTGCTTGTCTTCTTCAGCCCGCAGAAGGATCTGAACGAGGAAGAAATGAACAAGGTGAAAGCCTTCGCCGAGAAGGGCGGGAGCTTCCTGTTTACCTGTGACTATACGGATCCGCTGGCCAGGATGCCGGGATATACAGCGCTGCTGCGGAGCTACGGTTTCCTGCCGCTGGAAGGCATTGTGCTGGCGGACCGGGCGGATAGCGGATCATACTATAACGGCAACCGGATGTACCTGATTCCGGAAATGTGCTCTACAGACCTGACGATGGACCTGATCGGATCCGGCGCAGACCGGATCCTGCTGCCGGGGAGCAGGGGATTCGAGGAACCGGAAGACACGGACCGGAACCTGATCACCGCCACGCTTTTGAAGAGCGGGGACACCGCCTTCCTGAAGCAGCTGACAGGCACGGAAACCAACCTGGAGAAGGCTGAAGGGGACCAGGACGGACCGTTTGCCCTGGCACTGCAGGCCCGGCGGATTACCGGTGAAGGCTATGTATCCCGGGCCTGCGTGATCGGATGCTCCGGCGCGCTGGTAAACGAGCAGGTTTACGCGATGACGGATATCCAGCAGCTGATTGTCCGGATGGCGGAGTTCCTGCTGAACCTGGAAGCATCCGACCTGGAAATCCTGGCGAAGGAAGCCATCCGACCGGCGCTGGGCACGGGCAGTATCGGCCCGGGCGCCGTAATGGTGGCAGCCCTGCCGGCGGCGGTACTGCTGGCGGCGCTGCTGGTGCTGGCACGGCGGCGGAGAAGATAACAAATGGTCAGTGATCAGTGATATGAGCAGTGTATAGAAGGGTATTATGCAGAAGGTTGAAAGAAAACAGCATCAGGAGAGGAAACACCGGCGGCTGATCTGGCTGGCGGCGGTACTTGTGCTGCTGGCAGGCAGCGTGACAGCTGCGGTACTGCTGTCGCGCAAACCGGTGGAGGAAATCCCGGAGGAGGAAGTCCACTGGGGCATGCTGATCAACCGGCAGGAGGAAGAGCTGGTTTCCGTAACGGTCTGTCGCCGGGGGAAGGAAGCCTGGACCCTATACCGCACGGAAAACGGCACACTGATGCCGGAGAACGGCGGGGACTGGACCGTGGCGGAGCAGCAGGGACAATTGCTGCAGGAGGCTGTGACGCAGCTGCGTTACGAGGAAATCCTGACGGAGGATCCGGAAGTCTACCGCGCAAATCCCGCGGATTTCGGACTGGAGGAGCCGCTGGTGACCGTAACTGCCCGCTACACGGACCAGACGGAAAAGACGATCCGGATAGGCAACGATACGGGCCTGGAGGATGACTGGCACTATGTGACCGCGGACGGGGATGACCGCCTGTATGCTGTTGCCGCGGCGTTGGTGGAGGACCTGAACATTGAATATGAGCTGCTGCACCCGGTGCCGCGGCCGGAGATTTACGCGTCCCTGCTGGACCGGATTACCATCTATGACAGTGAAAAGGTGATCACTGAATGGGTGCTGCAGGGTGACATCACGGACAGGGATGCGGCCAGCAATTGGGCTGTGACAGTGCCTTTCCACTATCCGACAGACGAAGAAACCATGCAGAATCTGAAGAAGAGTGCGGAGAACCTTCGCCTGGGCGCCTATACGGCGCCGGCGACGGAGGAGAATCTGGAGAAGTACGGGTTTGATATTCCGCGCAGGATCCTTTATTTCCATATGGCGGCGGGCAGCACCGGCACCGTATCCGACAGCGGGGTCTACGACGTAACGGAGCATGCGGAAAACACGGTCATGCTGATCATCGGCGGCGCGCCGGATGACCTGGCGGACTATGTGCGGTTCGGGGAAGAAATCTTCACGGTGAGCCATTTCACCATGGCTGCCTTCCTCGAGACGAAACCGATGGACACGGTGGCAAAATACCCTGTGCTGACACCGCTTGAGTCCCTGGAGCGGGTGACGGTGGAGGAAAACGGGGAAGTGCGGGAATACGTGCTGCAGGAAGCGGAAAGCACGGAGGATGAAGACGCGGCAAAGCGGTGCCTTCTGAACGGGAAGGAAATCCCCTGGAACACCTTTGAGGCGGCATACGACCGGCTGCTGACGGTAACCTTCAGCGGAACGCTTCCAAAGGACGCGGAATGGAAAGATGGATATAAAAAATATACGTTCCACACGCTGAGCGGCGGAACGCATACGGTGATCCTCAGTGACTGGGACGGCATGCATGATGCCGTGACCGTCGACGGATCGACGCTGTTTTATCTGATCAAAGGCGGGATGACGGATCTGCCGGTTCAGGCTGCCTCCGACTGAATCCCGATAATATTCTTTCCGGTATAGCGGATCGTATAGGTTTTGCCGCTCTCCAGGGCGGGGAGGGGAAGCTCTTCGTCCCAGTAGAGAAGCATTTCACGGGAACCGTGCTTATCCGGATCGCCGAGAAAGATCAGACCGCGGCAGGTGACACCGTCCACCACGGAGGGATCCGTCTCCGTCCGGACGAATTCAATCGCCCTGTCATGGCTCCGGCCGGACAGGGCGGAGCGCACCAGGCGGCGGTAGCGGACCAGCGGCATGCAGAACAGATCCACAAAGAAGATGGCGAAGCATCCGGCCAGACTGGCGGATACCATGGCCAGCCACTCGATGCGGGTGATCATGGCCCACAGGAACAGGCCCAGCAGAACAGCCAGGACCGCATACAGGATAAACAGCCGGCGATGCAGCTGGCGGTTGATATCATTATAGGACTGATCCGTGTAGAAAGTCTGCATAACGGTGCTCCTTCGAAAAATGCGCCTTCCCTGTGCAAATAGGAAGGCGCGTTTGATTGCTTGATGTGTTGGGAAACAGAATCAGATCAGCTCGAGGATGACCATTTCGGCGGCGTCGCCGCGGCGCGGTCCGAGCTTATAGATGCGGGTGTAGCCGCCGGAGCAGTTCTTTTCGGCATTGCGGGCCTTGTACTTGGGTCCGATTTCCCGGAAGAGCTTCTCCACAACAGGGTGCTTGTTGTCCTTGGTACGTTCCCGATAATCGGCCTTGTTCTCGTCGTCCTTCTTTTCTTCCTTCAGGTCGTAGAGATAAGCCATCATCAGGCGGCGGGCATGCAGCTTGGAAGGAGCGTCATTCACGACCTCCAGGGTAACAAGCTGTCCCTTGTCGTTATGGGTTTCCTTGGTGGTGGAAACCGTATTGTCGCATTCGCGCACAGCCAGAGTGATCATCCGATCGGCGATCCGGCGGACTTCCTTGGCCTTGGAGATGGTCGTTTCAATGCGGCCATACCAGATCAGATTGGTCACCTGATTGCGAAGCAGCGCTTTGCGCTGATCAGCCGTGCGACCCAGCTTGCGTTGGTTAGCCATGGGAATTTCCTCCTCTTAGTCTTCGTTGGGTCGCAGGCCCAGTCCGAGCGCGTTGAGCTTCTGCTCAACTTCTTCCAGACTCTTGCGGCCGAGGTTGCGAACCTTCATCATGTCGTCCTGATTCTTCTGTACCAGCTCAGCAACGCTGTTGATGCCGGCACGCTTCAGGCAGTTATAGGCGCGGACGGAGAGGTCCAGTTCTTCGATAGTCATCTCCAGAACCTTGTCCTTCTTGTCGTCCTCGGGCTGAACCATGCTCACAGGCATGACCTGATCGGTCAGGCTGATGAACAGATTCAGATGCTCGTTCAGGATCTTCGCGGCGCTGGAAATTGCCTCTTCAGGCTTCAGCGTACCGTTGGTCCAGATTTCAAGGGTCAGCTTGTCATAGTCGGTGATCTGGCCTACACGGGTGTCTTCCACCATGTAGTTGACCTTCTTCACGGGGGTGAAGATGGAGTCGATCGGGATCACACCGATGGGCATGCTGGCGGTCTTGTTCTTGTCGGCGCTCACATAGCCGCGGCCCCGTTCGATGGTCAGCTGCATCTGCAGATGGGCATCTTCATTCAGGGTGGCGATATGCAGGTCCGGGTTTACGATTTCCACTTCGTCATCCGTTTTGATATCTCCGGCCTTCAGTTCGAAGGGACCCTTCACATCAATGTTGAGCTGCTTGGGGCCGTCTGCGAACATCTTGCAGGCGATGGATTTCAGGTTCAGGATGATCTCCGTAACATCTTCCTTGACTCCCGGGATCGTGGTGAACTCATGCTGCACACCGTCGATGTGCACGGACGAGACTGCCACACCGGGGAGGGAGGAAAGAAGTACGCGGCGCATGGAGTTGCCCAGCGTGTGGCCGAAACCGCGTTCCAGCGGCTCTACAATAAACCGGCCGTAAGAACCGTTCTGACCAACTTCGACGCATTCGATGCGGGCTTTTTCGATTTCGACGATCATTTCGTATTGCCCTCCTCAATTGGGTCGTCCATTCATCATTAACGGGAGTAGTATTCGACGATCATGTTCTCCTGTACCTGCAGGTCAATATCCTCGCGGGTGGGAAGAGCAGCAACCGTACCGGCCAGGTTCTGGGCGTCGAAGCTCAGCCACTTGGGGGTCAGGGTGCCGGTGCCTTCACGCAGAGACTTGAACATTTCCATTTCCTCACTGCGCTTGCGGAGGGTGATCTTGTCGCCCACCTTCACCTGGTAGGAAGGAATGTCCACTTTGATGTCGTTGACCCGGATGTGACCGTGATTCACGATCTGACGGGCCATGCGGCGGGTCTTGGCCAGGCCGAGACGGAACACAACGTTGTCCAGACGCAGCTCCAGCAGGCGGAGCAGGTTGTCACCGGTGATGCCCTTCATATTGGCGGCCTTCAGATAATACTTATGGAACTGCTTTTCCAGGACGCCGTATACGAACTTCACCTTCTGCTTTTCCTGCAGCTGCGCGCCGTATTCGGAGACCTTCCGGCGGCGGTTTCCGCCGGGATTCCGGGTAGACTTTTTATTGCCATAGCCCATGACGGCCGGGGAAATATCGAAGCTCCGGCACTTCTTGGCGATCGGCTGTTTATTTACTGCCATTTTCGTCTGTCCTCCTTAAATTACACGCGACGGCGCTTGGGCGGACGGCAACCGTTGTGGGGGATGGGCGTCACGTCCTTAATCATGTTCACATCCAGACCGGCGGCCTGCAGGGAACGGATAGCAGCCTCACGGCCGGACCCGGGTCCTTTGACATAGACTTCCACCGTGCGCAGACCGTATTCCATAGCGGCCTTGGCAGCGGTTTCAGCGGCCATCTGCGCGGCGAAAGGAGTAGATTTCTTGCTGCCGCGGAAGCCCAGACCACCCGCACTCGCCCAGGAAAGAGCATTGCCCTGGGTGTCGGTGATGGTCACGATGGTATTGTTGAAAGAAGAACGGATATGCGCAGCGCCACGTTCAACGACTTTGCGCTCACGGCGTTTACGCGTAGCCTTCTTCAGCTTTTGCTTAGGTGCCATTGATTTTCTCCCTCCGTAACCCGCCTTCAGGCGGGAATCAATTCAGTAGAAGCTTTGAAATAAAGCTTACTTGGTAGCTTTCTTCTTGCCGGCGATGGTCTTCTTGGGGCCCTTGCGGGTACGGGCGTTCTGCTTGGTATTCTGCCCGCGGACAGGAAGGCCATGACGGTGACGAACACCGCGGTAGCAGCCGATTTCGATGAGGCGTTTGATATTGAGAGATACTTCACGGCGAAGATCACCTTCCACCTTCAGATGATGCTCAATATATTCACGCAGCTTGCTGATTTCGGTCTCGGAGAGATCTTTCACCCGGGTGTCGGGATTGACGCCGACTTCCGCGAGCATCTTCTGCGATGTGGTCAGGCCAATGCCGTAAATGTAGGTCAGGCCGACTTCAACGCGCTTTTCTCTTGGCAGGTCAACACCTGCAATGCGTGCCATGTTTCGTATTACACCTCCGTATGTTTTGAAAAAGTGAGCTCCACGCAGGCCGACAACCCTACCGGACCCGGTGAAACACGACTCCGCGCCGGCGCCAGGTGAAAGCAGGCGCACGACAACACTACCCGGCCGCGTTGGAAGGAACGGCAGGACAGTGCCCAGAAAAGAGACGGGTTGATTTACCGCCGGAACACGCGCTGTCAACGCGTGCAGCCGCCCGGAGGCAAACCAGGGCTAACTGCTACAGTGTATCACAGGGGTTTTTAAAAGGCAATCATTTTTTGAGCAAAAATCTTAAATTTTTATAAACTTTGTTACAAAATCATTAAGAGCATCTTTTTCGTTGGCAACTTTGCCATCCATAACGGCTTCCAGCAGCTGCTGAAGGGCTTCCCCGAGGGCAGGTCCTTTCAACCCGAAGGCCTTCAGATCGTTCCCGTTGACAGCCAGGTCCTTCAGGGTGAAGCAGGGCTGTTCGGCCAGGAGCGCATCCAGGGCGGCCATCCGCTCTGCCATACGGCGGTCTTCCTTCTCCCGGGTGGAATAGCCGGTGGCGATTCGGTCCGCCCGGTGAATCAGGAACAGGGCGCGAAGATCCTTCTCGCCGAACTTGTTGAGGCGGCGCAGCAGGAAGGAGCGGTCCAGGTTGACCTCTCCGCTTTCCGTGCGCAGGGGAATATCGTGATACCGCACCAGGCGGATCACCCGGTCCCGGGTCTCCCGGTCGCAGCGCAGGTCGTCGGTAACCCGCTCCGCGATTTCGGCGGAAGCGGCCTGGTGGCCGCGGTAGTGGGCTTCGCCCTTGTCATCCATGACGCGGACAGCCGGTTTTCCTGTATCGTGCAGGAGCATGGTCAGGCGCAGGTCCGGATCCGCCGGCACGTTTTCCAGTCCCTGGACCGTATGCTCCCAGAGATCATAGGAATGATGGTGGTTCAGCTGGTCATAGCCCACCATGACGGAAATCTCCGGCACGATATGGGCCAGCACATCCGGAAAAGCCCGAAGGATCCGCCCGGCGCCCGGGCCACACAGCAGTTTAAAGAACTCTTCCCGGATCCGCTCCGCGGCCACATTGGAAAGGGAGGGGGCCAGCAGGCGCAGCGCTTTTTCCGTCTCCGGATCAATGGCAAAATCAAAGACAGCGGCAAAGCGCAGGGCCCGGAGGATACGCAGAGCGTCCTCCCGGAAGCGTTCTTCCGGAACGCCTACGCAGCGGATGACGCCGCGATCCAGGTCCTCCTGCCCGCCGAAAAGATCCACCAGGCCGGTGTGGGGGGAATAAGCCATGGCATTGACGGTGAAGTCCCGGCGGGAAAGATCCCCGGATACATCCTCCACAAAGGTGACAGAATCCGGATGCCGGTGGTCGGTATAGCTCCCGTCGGTGCGGAAGGTGGTGATTTCATAGGGGATATGATCCAGGACGACGGTGAGGGTCCCGTGCTTCAGCCCGGTCTCCACCACATGTTCGCCGCGGAAAACTTCCATCATTTCCTCCGGACGGGCGGAGGTGCACAGGTCCCAGTCATGAGGCACCTGGGAAAGAAGGGTATCGCGGACACAGCCGCCTACCGCGTAGGCGGAAAAGCCGGCCTGCTCCAGGCGGCTGATCAGATCCGAAACCGGGCGGGGCAGATCCATCCACGCGCCTCCTTTCCGATATCTGTGGTCAGTGATCAGCAGATAAAATGTATGGTCATTACAGACTTATTATAAGGAAATCGGAGGTTTCGTCAAATCGCCGGAAACAGTTGAACTGAAGGCGAAAAGATGATATTTTTATGGCATTGGCAAGGAGGCGACGAGACATGGCATCGCAGGAATACAGGATTGAACACGACTCCATGGGCGAGGTGCGGGTACCGGCGGACCGGTACTGGGGCGCACAGACAGAACGGAGCCGTAACAATTTTCCCATCGGCAGTGGCAGGGAGCCCATGCCGGAGGAAATTATCCGCGCTTTTGCTGCGCTGAAAGCAGCGGCAGCCCGGGCCAACCGGCAGCTGCGGCCGGAGAAGATGACGGAAGAGAAATGCGCTGCCATCTGCGCCGCGGCGGAGGAAGTGCGCTCCGGTGCGCTGAAGGATCATTTCCCGCTGGTGGTCTGGCAGACGGGAAGCGGCACCCAGAGCAACATGAACGTGAACGAGGTGCTTGCCAACCGGGGAAACGCCATTGCCGGCAGGACGCTGCTGCATCCGAATGACGACGTGAACATGAGCCAGTCCTCCAACGATACATTCCCGACGGCACTGCATATCGCGGCGGCTACGGCCATCGAGGAGCTGGTGCTGCCGGCGCTGAAGGAACTGGCGGAAACGCTGCGCGGCCTGGAAGAGGAAAACCGGGACGCCCTGAAATGCGGACGCACGCACCTGCAGGACGCGACGCCGATCCGCTTCTCCCAGGAGATTTCCGGATGGCGGGCGAGCCTGGAGCGGGACCTGGAGCTGATCCGCGCCGCGGGAGAGCCGCTGCATGAGCTGGCACTGGGCGGCACGGCGGTGGGCACCGGACTGAACGCGCCGGAAGGATTCGACCGGCTGAGCGCGGAAATCCTGGCGGAAACCCTCGGGATTCCTTTCCATACAGCGGAAAACAAATTCCACGCCCTGACGTCCCTGGACGAGATGGTGGCAGCCCACGGCGCGCTGAAGGCGCTGGCCTGCGACCTGATGAAGATCGCCAACGATATCCGCTGGCTGGCCAGCGGGCCGCGGCTGGGACTGGGCGAGATTACGATTCCCGCCAACGAACCGGGATCCTCCATCATGCCGGGAAAGGTCAATCCCACCCAGTGCGAGCAGGTGACGATGGTGGCGGTCCAGGTCATGGGCAATGATACGGCCGTAAGCATGGCGGCCAGCCAGGGCAATTTTGAACTGAATGTTTTCCTGCCGGTATGCGCCTACAACTTCCTGCAGAGCGCACGTCTGCTGGCGGAAAGCATGAATTCCTTCCGGGAGCGCTGCGTCTGCGGCATCAAGGCCAACCGGGAGAAAATGGCGGAGAACGTTTCCCGGTCCCTGATGCTGGTGACAGCCCTGAATCCGGTGATCGGATATGAAAAGGCGGCGAAGACCGCGCAGAAGGCTTTCCGGGACGGTGTCTCCCTGAAGGAAGCCTGTGTGGAGCTTGGATTTCTGACGGCGGAGGCCTTTGACGAGTGCTTCCATCCGGAACAGATGGCATAACGCAGTGATCATTAGAGTTTAATGGGGAAGAGTATGACAGAACGGCTTTATTATGAAGATTCCTATTTATGGGAGTTTGACGGAACGGTGACCCGGGTCCGGGAAGGAAAGAAAGCGGGCACCTGGGAAGCGGCACTGGACCGCAGTGCTTTTTATCCCACCTCCGGCGGACAGCCCTTTGATACAGGGAAGTTTGTATTTGCAGGCGGAGAAGCCGAGGTTACGGACGTGGAAGTGGACCGGGAAGGCGAAGTCTGGCATACGCTGGACAAGGTTGTTCCCGAAGGAACCGCGGTGCACGGCGTGATCGACGGAAAGCGCAGGACGGACCACATGGAGCAGCACGGCGGCGAGCATATGCTGGCCGGAGCCATCTGGGAAAAACTGCAGGGAACAACGATCGGACTGCACCTGGGCCAGGAGGATTCCACCATTGACGTGGCGCTGCCCGGTGAGCGGACCCACCTGACAGAGGAAGAAATCTGCCTGCTGGAGGATACGGTGAATGAACGTATCCGGCTGGATGCGCCGATCCGCTGCTGGTTCCCGGAAGAGGAAGAGCTGGCGCAGCTTCCACTGCGGAAAGCGCCGACGGTAACGGAGCATGTGCGCATTGTGGCCATGGGCGACTTTGAAATGGTGGCCTGCGGCGGTACCCATCCGTCCTCCACGGGACGGATCGGCATGCTGAAGATCCTGTCGGTGATTCCCGCAAAGGGGAAGGCAAGGATTTCCTTCGTCTGCGGAGGACGGGCGGCGGCGGTGTTCCGGAAATACATGCGCTGCGCGGACAAGGCAGGCGCCGCCCTGAGCTGCCCGGTGGAGAAACTGAGCCGCTCTGCCAGTGAACTGAAAAGCCGGCTGGCGGAAGCGGAACGGAAAGCCAACCGGTTTGAAACGAAAGAACTGCTGGAGCAGTTCCGGCAGGCGGAAAGCACCGGCGACCTGAAGGGCATCACACTGGCTGCCGTGATCACCGGGGAAGCGGACCCGCGGGCTGTTTCGGCCGCGGTTTCCGAGTACATCGAAGAGAAGGGAAAACTGCTGCTGCTGGCAGCCGGGGAACGGCTGACCTTTGCCCGTTCCGCGGACGTGAAGGTGGACATGGCGGAGTTGATCCGCCGGGTCGGACGCGGCGGCGGACGGCCGGATTTGGCCAGCGGTGCCGGGATTCCCGAATGCGTAAATGTAGCCCGGAAGATCCTGGTTACTGAAATGAAATAAGCTGGACGAGGTGACAGCATGGATACAGAAAAAACGATCCGGATCCGCTGGCATGTGGACCGCACCGTCGAACCGGCGGTCTTTATGCTCATCTGCGAAGATCCGGAACATTCCGACCTGAAGGTCAGCGTTTCCTCGGAAGAAATGACGGAACGGGTGGCCAAAGCCAAACTGATGCAGGCGATGTTTGAACTGGGGAAGGAAAAGGGGATCGCTCCCCAGCGCCTGCGGTTCAAGATCAACGGCATTGAGGAGTAAATGGAAACAAAAAAACTGCCTCCACACGGGAGGCAGTTTTCCATATCCGTTCCGATTACTTCACAACCAGCAGCAGGATGGACAGCACAACAAACAGGCCGGCAGCAATCTTGGTGCCCAGGGCCAGCTTGGCCTCAAAAGTCTTGGACTTGGCCTTGCTGAAATAACTGTCGCTCTTGCCGGTGAGGGCGCCGATACCGCCGTCATCAGAAGACTGAAGCAGAACAGTAACAATCAAAAACAGTGCCGCAATGATCAGCACGATGGAAAGCACGGTAGCCATAGAAACAAACCTCCTTACAAATCAGCCCAACGATCATAACACAGCGACAGTTAAAAAGCAAGGATTATTTTGGCTCACAGGTCGCGATTCTGCTTCCGGGCCGCCAGGGCAGCCAGGCAGCAGTCCTTGCTGCGCTCAATGTGCTGCTTCATCAGGGATTCGAAGGCGGGCAGATCCCGCTTTTCCACCAGGTCCACCAGGCGGTGATGCTCCTCGTGGGCGGCGCTGCGGCGGTTTTCCTGCTTGATGGCCATGGCGGAGAAACGGCGGATGTATTCATCCTGGCCCTCGATGACCCGGAGAATCCGGTTCTTGCCGGAAATGGCGGTCAGCGAGGTGTGGAATTCGCGGGCCAGGGGAGAGATGGACTCGATATCGTCCTTCTCCATGAGTTTATCCATTTCGGCCAGCTTCTCCCGCAGGGCGGCGATATCTTCAGCCGTAGCATTCTCGATAATATAGGGAAGCGTCAGCATTTCCAGGGAATTGCGGATGGTATAAATCTGATCCACGTCCTCGGTGGTGAACGCATGCACGATCACACCGCGGCGCATCACATATTCCACCAGCCCGTCCCGCTCCAGCTTGCGCAGCGCTTCGCGCAGGGGAGTCCTGGAAATATGCAGGCGGTCGGCATATTCGGTTTCAACGATCCGCTCTCCGGCAGGGATTTCCCCGGTGATGATGGCTTTCTTCAGTACATCGTAAGCGATCTCGCGAATCGGACGGCTCTCCATCATCGGCTGGAAAGTGAATGACATAGAAGTACCTCCTCCACAGCGCAGTTTTTTTTCTGCACTTTGGATAATTAATACATCAAAAATACAGAACTGTCAAGATGCCAAATGCAGTCCGGGGACGGGGAAAAAGCTTTTCAAAAGCGGGAAAACCGAGTATGCTTTTACTTACAGGAAACGAATCTTTCATCAGGCGGGGAGAAACAATGCAGGATCTGTTATCAGTCGGGGAAATGCGGATGAGTGACGCGATTGCCATCTCGTCCTTTGTGCCGGGGATGGAGCTGATGCGCCGGGCCGGGGAAGGCATCTTCCGCGCAGCGGAATGGAAGCCGCCGGTGGCAGTCGTCTGCGGAACGGGCAATAATGCGGGGGACGGATATGTGACAGCCATGATGCTGCAGGAAGCCGGCATTCCCTGCGAAATCCTGCTGCAGGAAGAGAAATTTACGCCGGACGGGAAGTTCTGGTTTGGCTGCTGCACTGCCCGGAACATCCCGGTCCGGAAATGGGCGGAGGTGGAAACGCTCCGGGATTACGGATCCGTCGCGGACTGTATCTTCGGCACCGGGTTCCACGGGCAGGCGGAGGGCGAAGCAGCAAGAATGATCCGCCTGATCAATGAAAGCGGGGCCTATGTGGTCAGTGCGGACATCAACAGCGGCCTGAACGGCGACAACGGTATGGCGGCGGAAGCGGTACGGAGCGACCTGACGGTCTGCGTCGGCAGCTGGCAGCCCGGTCACTTCCTGAACATGGCGGGGGACCTGATTGGGGAGAAGGTCTGCGTGGATATCGGTATTCCGCCCAAGGGACGAGGAATGAAGTTGCTGGAGGCGGAGGACGTGTATGAATTGTTTCCGCCCCGGAAGCATTTCAGCCACAAGGGAGATTACGGAACGATTGCCCTGATCGGCGGATCGCTCCGCTATTCCGGTGCCATCCGGCTGGCCGCCCTGGCCAATGCCGGCATGCGGAGCGGTGCCGGCATCGTGCGCCTCTGCGCGCCGCGCAGCCTGTGCGAAAAGATGGTTCCGGAAGTGCTGGAAGCCACGCTGTTCCCGCTGGATGAGACGGACGGGAACCTGCTGTTCCGGGAGGAAACCTTCGCAGAAGCGCTGCGGGGCATCCGCGCCGCGGCCTTCGGGATGGGCGCCGGAAACACGGAAGAGACCGCGAAGGCGGTGAAGTATCTGCTGCAGCAGGCGGAAGGCACGCTGATCCTGGATGCGGATGGACTGAATGCCCTGGCGGGAATGCAGTGCGAAGGCCTGGCGGAAACAAAGGCAAGCGTGATCCTGACACCGCATCCCGGGGAGTTTTCACGGCTGAGCGGCAAAAGCATGGAAAAGATCCAAAACAATCCGATTCCCCTGGCGGAGGAGTTCGCCCGGAAGCACCGGGTGACGCTGCTGCTGAAGGGGCCGGCCACTATCGTGACGGACGGAACGGAAACGATCCTGACAGACCGCGGGGCGCCGGGCATGGCGTCCGGCGGAAGCGGGGACGTGCTCAGCGGCGTGCTGGCCGCGGTGGCCGCAGTACATCCGGATATTCCCGTGAAGGCAGCGGCGGCCGCGGCATGGATCAACGGCCGGGCCGGGGAGATTGCCCAGGAGAGAATGGGAGATGTGAGCATGACTGCGGGGGATACCGCGGCAGCCCTTCCCGAAGTATTCCGTGAAAAGAGCCTGCGCGAATGAACGCGCAGGCTTTTCTTGTTGTTCCGCCTGTTGTGTGATAACATAGGGACAGCGACCGAGATGATGAAAAATAAACAACAGGGGGGACTTCCTTATGCTTTCCGGACAGTACTCCGCGTTTATCAGCTACCGGCATCAGACCCCGGACCAGGAGATTGCCAAAAAGCTTCACCGTATGATCGAAACATACGGGATTCCTTCGGCCCTGCGGACGGAAAAGGAAAGGCACCTCGGAAAGGTCTTCCGGGACCAGGAG
>Ga0265298_10002763_pt1 | contig 23957 bp, 22 predicted proteins | sample AusTroGonzalo_MG_3_FD_193486 | JGI IMG/M metagenome (GOLD analysis project Ga0265298, IMG submission 193486) | Bovine rumen microbial communities from tropical cattle in Woodstock, Queensland, Australia - Gonzalo_01 | ecosystem: Host-associated > Mammals > Digestive system > Stomach > Rumen ...
TATCGAGGCGGTAGATCAGTGTGTTCCGGTGGATAAACAGTTCCCTGCTTGCAGCGGTAATGCTCAGGTCATTGCGGAAAAAAACACGGATTGTTTCCATTGTCTCTTCATCCAGGGATCCCTCCCTGTTTCCGGAATGAAAATCCCGTATGAGCTTTTCTCTTTGCTCTGCGGGAATCAAGTCGATAATCCGCTCCAGCCTTTGACAGCTGTAACGGTACAGCGTCCCGTTCGGATAAAAACGCGTACCGATCCGCAGGGCGCTTCGGGCCTCTTCAAAGCTTTTATTCAGCCCGGCAAGATCTTCGGCTTCTGTTCCGATTCCGGCCTGCAGGTCCGTAAATCCTTCGCTCACCATTGTATCAATGACCGCAGCGGTGTATTCCGCGATTTCTTCCTCGCTTCGGAATGCCGACTCCCTGATCAGGGCAAGCGTTTCCCGGTCTACCGCCACAATACGGTCTTCTTCTTCCAGCGGTGCGATTTCACCGAATATACGGTCCAACGGCTGATCCGGCGGATTTTTCACTCTGAACAGGACTGCCGTCCGCTTTTTTCTGAACTCAATCCCGTGTTTCTTCGCAAGGGCAGCTATCCGGTCAGGCTCTGCAACCGTGATGATCTGATACCATGCATCTTTCGGATTTACGCCGCCCGGGCCGCTTTGAATCTTCTGACGCACGGCGGAAATAACCTGACGGCCGTCATCATTGTCCTCACAGCACAGAACGTCCCTGTCCATCATCAGGTAGATTTTCCCGTTCATCCGGCATATCGCGTCGGGAGTGCGCTCAAAAGAGCGGCGTACCTCTTCCGGAATCTGTTCTGATGAAATCAGTTCGACTGCGGCACAGTGTTTATCCATAAGCCCCTCCCTGCAAAACTGCAGATATTATATCACAATCAATTCATAAATCAAAACGCGAATAAAGTCCAAAGCTTGAAACATATTTTTTTTGACTGTATAATTCTCTTAATCCGCCGCAAGCGGCAGAAGGGAGGCATTCCGATGAGATACGCCAGATATTGGGTTGCGTGTTTTCTTTTGCTGTGCCTTCCGTTCAGGTCTGTGTACGCAGGACCCGATTTCCTTTTCAGCGATGATCGTTTCCGCGGGAAATTCACCACCGAAAACCTCGATGCCATCATTGATGAATATGAACTTTTCGACGGATGGTACTGGACGACCGAAGCGGAAGTTCCGCAGACCTTTCACGGACACCCCGAATGTCCGGGCTGGACCTCAACCTCAGAAGCCCATGGCCGCCGCAGCTGGCTCAATGGCTGGTACGGCTGCCGCTGGCCGATTGATCATGTCCGGAGCGCCGCTCCGGATCGTGGCGGCTATGCCGAATGTTTCGCCTTTGCCCAGTTTATCGGTTATCTTCTCTCGGGAGAAATCAATCCGCAGGGCAACTGGACCTTCTGGTATTCCTTTGACGATGCCGGGGAACTGCGTGCCGGAGATATTATCCGGACTGAATATAAATATAAGAAAAAAACGTATAATCACAGTGCCGTTGTCTATGCAGTCGAAGGCGATGACGTGCGTTTCATGCAGGTTTCCGGCGGATCCAACAACCTGATCTCAATCGGAAACGGCTTTACTGACGGGCACTATCAGAATGTCACTTCCATTGATCAGCTCAAACAGTTAAAAGGGGTCCGAATCTGCCGCTATATCCCGAAAGAATCAGACATTGAAGACTGAGCTTCAAAAAAATTCGATATAACAAAAACAGGCCCGGCTTTCCGGACCTGTTTGGGTTTCATCTTTGAACTTACTTGTTCAGGATGGTCTTCTCGGTTTCCTTGTCAAAGAAGTGCAGATGCGTGGTGTCCATCGCAACCTTAATCTTCTGGCCGGCCTTGCTGGAGGTACGGGGATCAACGCGGGCGATGATGTTCCCTTCCTTGCCGGTGGTGCTCAGGTACAGATAGGTTTCGGAACCCATCAGTTCTGTCACTTCAACATCAACATCAAAGGTAGCGGTAGCGTACTCAGCCAGCTTCTGCTCATCATCATGGATGTTCTCGGGACGGATGCCCATGATAACTTCCTTGCCGATGTAGCTCTCGTCAACAAACTTGGCGATCTTCTTCTCGGGTACGATGATCTTGTTTTCTCCGAACTTGGCAACAACATCCTGGCCTTCACGGTCAAGCTGAACGTTGAAGAAGTTCATCTGGGGGCTTCCGATGAAGCCGGCAACGAACTCATTCGCCGGATAGTCGTACAGGTTCTGAGGCGTATCCACCTGCTGCACAACGCCGTCCTTCATAACCACGATACGGCTGGCCATCGTCATAGCTTCGGTCTGGTCGTGTGTAACGTAGATGAAGGTGGTCTGCAGTCTCTGATGCAGCTTGGTAATTTCGGTACGCATGGCAACACGGAGCTTGGCATCCAGGTTGGACAGCGGTTCGTCAAACAGGAAGACCTTCGGCTCACGGACGATGGCACGGCCGAGTGCAACACGCTGACGCTGACCGCCGGACAGAGCCTTCGGCTTCCGGTTCAGCAGGTGAGCAATGTCAAGGATCTTGGCGGCTTCTTCCACGCGGCGCTTAATCTCATCCTTGGGGGTCTTGCGCAGCTTCAGGCCGAAAGCCATGTTGTCGAACACGGTCATATGGGGATACAGGGCGTAGTTCTGGAACACCATGGCGATATCGCGATCCTTGGGAGCGACATCGTTCACCAGCTTGTCGCCGATGTACAGCTCACCGTCGGAAATTTCTTCCAGGCCGGCGACCATGCGCAGGGTGGTGGACTTACCGCAGCCGGAAGGCCCGACCAGAACGATAAACTCTTTGTCTTCAATGTCGAGGGTAAAGTCGCTGACAGCGGTCACGTTTCCGGAGTAAACCTTGTAGATGTGCTGAAGGGATACACTTGCCATATTTTCTTCCTCCTGTGTTTGTTTGGGAAACTTCTTCCCTGATATTCTGCATTATACAGGTTTCCGACAAAAAAAGGAATTGTCCGTTTGTACAACAATTCCTCTTTCCTTTTGTGCATTTTGCTATATTTTTATCTGTGGTTCCGGATCTCGTTACGCTCCAGCCTGATATTGTTAATCAGTTCGCTCAGTTTCCTGTCAGTCTCCGCAAGAAGCGAATCCATATAATCCAGCGTATTCCTGTGAAGCTCGGCCGTTTCCTGCCTGGCGCTTTCGCGCAGTTCTTCGCATTCCACCCGTGCCCGGCGGACAATGCTCTCCTCTTCCACCATCTGGGCTGCTTTCTTTTCTGCATCTTCTATCAGGCGCTTTGCTTCGTTCGTTGCGGCATCAACCCTGGCAACGGCTTCCTGGTTTGCCTTTTCCATCAGCGCATTCGCTTCATAGCTGGCCTGTTCCATCATCGCCTGGGATTTCTGCGTCGCATCATTGACCATTCCCTGTGCCTGAGCCTGGGCGCTTTGGAGCATCTCATCCCGTTTCTGTTCCGTTTCCGTGCGGATGGCTTCTTCTTCCTTCACGATCTCCGCTGCCTTTTCTACGGTGTCCGGAAGATTATCCCGTAGATATTCAAGCTGCGCCTGCATCAGGTTGCGGTTCACGGTGCAAGTCTCGCTGTTGATCAGGCTTCTTTTGGCATTCTTCAGTTCTTCAAAAAGAATGTTGACCGCTTTCAGGCATTCCGCCGCGCTGTTGATATCCGCTGCCATATTCACACTTCCTTGCACATTTTATTTATTCTTTTTCGACAAAAGCTTCCGAATGTCCTTCAGGCATACCTCCGGAACCAGTCCGCTGATATCGCCGTCAAACGCTGCGATCTCCCTTACCGCGCTCGAAGACACAACCGACAGCCCCGGTTCTGCCGGCATCAGCAGCGTTTCCACCTGATCATTCAGCTTTTTATTCAGTAAAGCAGCATTGTACTCATGCTCAAATTCGGAGCATCCGCGAACGCCGCGGATCAGAATCCTTTCATGATGTTCCTGCATGTAATCGGCCAGAAGCCCTTCCCACTGATCAACAATCACATTCTCAAAGCTCAGGCAAACTTTCTCAAGCAGGCGAATCCTATCCTTCACAGGAATCGCGCCCTGTTTGTTTACGTTGATCATGACTGTCACATGCACTGTGTCAAACAGTTCGGCCGCCCTGCGGATGATATCCAGATGTCCGGCCGTTACCGGATCAAAGGAACCCGGAAAAACACATGAACTCATTTTGCATCCCTTTCTTCGTTTGCTTCGTTCCTGCGGTAGATGGAAACGCCACAGAACCCCCAGTTCCGCTGTTTGACGCATTCATATCCCGCTCCGGTTTCCGGGTTCCTGCCCGCCTCATGTTCCAGGACGACGATTGCGTCTTCTCCGAGTACCGGAATCAGTCCGCTAAACACATCGGTCAGGTCCAGCATGGCATACGGCGGGTCGAGAAACACCATATCAAAGCATTTTCCTGTGCTTTCAATTTCTTTCAGCGCCCTGCGCCAGTCGGAGGTCATGATCCTCGTTCTGTCACGGTATCCAAGGGTATCTGCATTCTTTATCTGTACTGCGCTCGCCTTTCGGTCATGATCCACAAGGCAGGCATATTCCGCCCCGCGGCTGAGCGCCTCAAAGCTCAGCGCACCGCTTCCGGCAAAAAGATCCAGCACCCGGCTGCCGCTGATCTCGCCCTGAAGCATATTGAAGAGGTTTTCCCGAACCCGGTCCAGCGTCGGCCTTGTGTTTCGCCCCTCCGGCGCTTCGATTCTCCTGCCTCTGGCTTCCCCGGCTATAATTCGCATGGATCAATCTCCGGTTTCTATAAGTGTTTTGCCCGAAGGGGTTTAGGGGGTTCGACGCGCCCGGAAAACTGTCCGGTGGACAGTTTTCAGCAAAGAACGGGCGGTAGCCCAGGATCATCGGAAAGCCCCCTAATTCAGTTTCTCCGGTTCTTTCGGCTTTGCGCTGATGAAACCCGCCCGGCGGCGCCGTTCCTTCTTTTCCCTCCGAATTCTTTTCCGGTTGCTTTCGGAAATAGCCGTATGGACCCTTGCCCTCAACGCCGGTCCTGACAGATAGCCGATTCCGTATGAGCATGCCGGAATCAGCAAAATCAGCGGACTGAGCATCTCCACCCAATAGACCGCCTGATAATTATCCGCGCCGACCAGGCTGACATACGGCATCACGGCAAATCTCACAATAATCCGCAGGATATCCGTCAGGCCCATTGCTCCGGGTTCCAGATAGGAAACCAGCGGAGCGGCCACTTCATCCCGCCTCATATAGGCCTGCATCCAGCTGGGCAGAGTGCCGGCCGTCGTTGTCTGAACTCTCGTGTTCAGCGCCAGGATCACAGCAATCACAATAAAGGGAATCGTTCCGGCAATCCCGATCACAAAGGCCTTCATCGGATGATAGCAGACTTTCTTTTCCGATTCGCTGAAACTCTGGCCTTTTTCCTGCTTCTGCCACAGTATTTCGCCCCGGGCAACCGCTTCCGCGCCGTGTGAGCTGCCCCGGTTGAAGAAAACGGTCACGATCAGGATAATCACCGCCGGGTTAATAATCAGGCGCATGATATTGCCCGAGCTGTTTGTCATCGCGCATAAAAGAAAGCCGACAAAGAAAACGATAATGAGCCCGCCGAAAAACAGCAAACTGCTTTTCAGCGTGTTTTCATCCACCGCGTTTCCGGTCAGAAACGGTTTTCTGACGCTTTGTACGTTTTTCTTTTTTGTTTTATTGCCGTTCATCCGTTCGTCAGCTCCTTCCCTGTCCGGAATCAATGATCTCGCGCTCAACTCTTGATCCGACGCTCAGCAGAATCTCGTAGGAGATCGTCCCGCTCCATTCTGCCAGATCTTCCGCTGTAATCTGTTCATCTCCGTCGCGTCCGATCAGGATCACTTCGTCGCCGGCCCGTGCTTCAGGAATCTCCGTTACATCCGCGATCATCTGATCCATGCAGATCCGCCCGAGGATCTTTGCTTTTTTGCCATGGATAAGCACCATGGCCTTCCCGGATGCGCACCGGTGATATCCGTCCCCGTATCCGCAGGTGACCGTCGCAACCCGTCTTGGCCGGTCCGCCTGCCAGGTTCTGCCGTAGCTGACATATTCACCGGCGGGAAGATCCTTGATATAACTGATCACCGCCGTCCATCTCATGCAGGGTTTCAGGTCCAGCCCGGTCTTTACCGGCGGATATCCGTACAGGCTGATGCCGGCCCGGACCATATCCAGATACATCTCCGGATGCCGGTGAATCGCCGCTGAATTGCAGCAGTGCCTGATCAAGCCTTTCGGCAGGCCCTCCGTCATCTCCAGGAACCGCTCAAACTGCTGTTGAGTGTATCTTTCGCCGTCTTCACCGTCATCCGCGTCGGAAAAATGGGTAAATGCGCCGCTCAGTCTCACATGGGAACAGTTCCCGAGCGCCTTCAGCACTTCGTCCCTTTCTTCTTTCGTTCTGACGCCGATTCTGCCCATGCCGGTGTCGATTTTCAAATGGACTTCGGTCTGTTTCTGCAGCTCTTCTGCCGCGGATTCGCACATTTCGACCATTCTCGGAGAGCATACCGTCTGGATCAGATCATGCTCGATGCCCTTTTTCACCTCATAACCGGTCACCGCGCCCAGCACAAGCACTGGAACCCGGATCCCCTCGTTCCGGAGGATCACGCCCTCTTCCACGGACGCCACCGCCAGTATGGAAGCCCCGCCGGCTATCGCCGCCCGGGCCGTCCGGACTGCGCCGTGCCCGTACCCGTCCGCCTTCACAACCGCCATCGCCCTGACGTTCTCCGGCAGTGCGGAGCAGATCGCCTTCATATTATGTTCGATGTTTGCAACGTCAACAATCCGCCTGTTTCTCGGATGCGGGGTATTCCGCCTTTCCAGAATATGGCGGTGAATCTGATCGTTCAGCAGATTGATATCGCCGCATCCCATCGTCAGCACCAGGTCACCCGGCCGGCAATGGGCTTTGAGATATGCTTCCGTGTCGTCGAAGGAAGGCGTCCATACCGCGTCGATTCCGTTCTTCCGCATGCCTTCGACAAGCATGCCGCTGTTCAGGTCTCCTGGATCCTTCTCCCGCGCGGCGCAGATATCGGTAACCAGCGTGTAGTCCGCTTCTTCCGTACAGGTCAGATACTGATCGAAAAGCGTTCTCACCCGGCTGAATGTATGGGGCTGCATCACGGCCCACAGCCGCCCCTTGCACCGTTTTCGTGCAATGCACAGTGCATTCCGCATCTCTGCGGGATTATGGCCGTAATCATGGAAAAACTCGATTCCTTCATCCTCATCCGTCAGTTCAAACCGGCGGTGAGCGCCGATAAAACGTTCCACGGTCTCAGCCGCTTTTGCGGGATCAAGTCCGATTTCAGCCGCGGCCGCGATTGCCGCCAGCGCATTCAGCACGTTGAAACTGCCCGGAACGCCCATCCGGACTTCCGCCCGCTTTTCCCCTCTGTACATCAGGTCAAAGGCAGCATATCCCCGGTCGTCTTCCCGAAGGTTCTCCGGATACCAGTCGTTTTCTTTCCCGAATCCGAAAGTCATCACTTTGCACCCGAGTTTCCGGAAGAGGCGCATGATTCTCGGATCGTCGCCGTTCCCTACGGCAATACCGGTTTCAGGCAGCATGGACAGATACTGTCCGAAGGTTTCCTCAATCTCGTCAATGTCTTTGTAGCAGTCCAGATGATCCGCGTCGATGTTCAGCACAACGGCAATCGTCGGAGGCATATGCAGGAAACTGCGGTTATACTCACAGGCTTCGGCAATGAACAGGTCCCCGTGGCCGACCCGGGTGCTTCCGCCGATGGCGTCCAGCCGCCCGCCGATATGAATTCCGGGGTCAAACCCGTTTTCCAGCATCATCTGGCTGAGCATCGACGTGACCGTTGTCTTTCCGTGAGCACCGCAGACGCCTACGGCCTTCGCGTAGCCCTCCATCAGCTGGCCGAGCAGATATGCTCGCTCGATCGAGGGAATTCCGAGCCTGTCCGCTTCAACCCTCTCCGGGTTTTCCGTGCTGATCGCCGCCGAATAAACGACCAGATCGGCGCCGTGTACGTTTTCAGCCCGGTGGCCGATCATGACCTCGGCTCCTTTTTCCCGCGCAAAATGAACAAGATAGGTTTCATCCCTGTCGCTGCCTGTCACGCGATATCCCTGATCCAGCAGCATCTCGGCCAATCCGCTCATGCTGCTGCCGCCGATCCCGATCATATGGATGCGTCCGCCGGGATAATCCCTGATATGCGGTGTGCTCATACCTGAATCTTCCTCGCTTTTATTCAATGATGATCCGCGGATTTTCACGGCTCGGCCTGTACATCACGAATCTCCGCCCGATGAACTGAATCGGTTCTGCCCCGGTTTTTTCACACAGTTCGGTCAGGGCTTCCTTCGCCGTCAGCGGTGCCCCCTGCTGTACGCATCCCTTGATCAGTTCGCGGGCTTCCAGTGCGTCGTAAACCTCTTTGATTGTCCCGTCGGTGATTCCTTCCTTGCCGATATAGATGATGGTGTCCAGGGTGTTGGCCATCTTTCTCAGTCCCGCTCTCTGCTTTCCGGTCATTTTATATCTCCTTCACTCATTCAACAAAGTCAAATTCCATCTCTCCGATCTGCACGGCTGACCCTTCCTCGGCGCCGGCCTCCCTCAGCCTGTCGATTACGCCGAGCCGCTTCAGGCTCCGGTGGAACCAGCTCAGGCTTTCCTGATCGTTGAAGTTGACACTGTCGACCAGGCGCTCCATGCCTTTGCCGGTCACGATATAAACGCCGTCTTCGTAAGTGACTTCAAAGCTGTCCAGATCCTCTTCGGGCTCGGGTTCTTCTTCCTCCTGATAGTGCAGCACAGGCGGGAGCTCTTCCAGCTGCCGTGCCGTCTCATCCATCAGTTCTTCAAACCCTTCATGCGTGGCAGCGCTCACTGCATAAACCCTGCAGCCGAGCTCATCAGCAAATGCCCGTACGCGTTCGAGGTTTTCTTCTGCTCCGGTCAGGTCAGTCTTGTTGCAGACAATAATCTGCGGCCGGCTGCCCAGATCGCCGTAGTTCTCCAGTTCGGCATTGATCTGCTTCAGATCTTCCACCGGATCCCGGCCTTCGCTTCCGGAAACATCCACCACGTGCAGCAGCAGCCTTGTTCTTTCCACGTGCCGCAGAAAATCATGCCCCAGGCCCGCGCCTTCCGCAGCCCCCTCGATCAGTCCGGGAATATCGGCAAGCACGATATCCTTTCCGAAGCGCCGGACGATCCCGAGATTCGGGGTCAGCGTCGTAAAGTGATAATTCCCGACTTTCGGCCGCGCGCTGGTCACCACGCTGAGGATTGAGCTTTTCCCGACGTTCGGATATCCGATCAGGCCCACATCAGCAATCGTCTTCAGTTCAAGCCGAAGCGTCCGGATTTCCGTTTTCATCCCCGGCTTGGCAAAATTCGGCGCCTGCCGGGTCGGTGTAGCAAAATGCTGGTTCCCCCAGCCGCCTTTCCCGCCTTTCAGCAGCAACCTGGTTTCGCCCGGCGTATCCATGTCCGCCATCACGCGGTCCGTTTCATCGTCAAATACAACCGTCCCGACCGGAACCTTGATCAGCAGGTCTTCCCCTCGTTTTCCCGTGCACCGGTTCGCCCTGCCGTCCTCGCCGTTCTGGGCGGTATATTTGCTCCTGAAGCGGAAATCCAGCAGCGTATGCATATTGACATCCGCAAAGAGCAGGATATCCCCGCCCTTTCCGCCGTCCCCGCCGTCGGGGCCGCCGTTGATCACAAACTTTTCCCGGTGAAAGGAAGCGGATCCGTTCCCGCCGTTCCCCGCCTTTGCTGTGATTTTTACGTGGTCTACAAAATTTCCCATTCTCAATTCCTCATGGAATGCACCGGCGCTGGGATTCTCCCGCCCCGGGCAATAAATGCGCTGTTGTCCTGCCGATTCACCGACATCACCGGCGCCCTGCCCAGCAGACCGCCGAATTCCACCAGATCCCCGGCTTTCTTTCCGACTGCGGGAATCACCCGGACCGCCGTCGTCTTGTTGTTGATCATACCGATCGCCGCTTCATCCGCGATAATCCCGCTGATGGTTGCGGCAGAGGTATCCCCTGGGATCGCGATCATGTCCAGCCCGACAGAGCAGACGCAGGTCATCGCTTCAAGTTTTTCAAGGGTGAGTGCCCCGGCGCTGACGGCTTCGATCATGCCGATATCCTCACTGACCGGGATAAAGGCACCGCTCAGGCCGCCCACATGGTTGCTGGCCATGATACCGCCTTTTTTGACTGCGTCGTTCAGCAGCGCAAGCGCTGCCGTCGTTCCCGGCGCGCCGGCATTCTCCAGCCCCATTTCCGTCAGGATATGGGCAACGGAGTCGCCTCTCGCCGGCGTCGGCGCAAGGCTCAGATCCACAATGCCGAAGGGAATGTTCAGCCGTTTGCTTGCTTCCTTGGCCACCAGCTGGCCCACGCGGGTAATCTTGAAAGCCGTCCGCTTGATCGTTTCCGCAACGATATCAAACGGCGCTCCCTTTACATGTTCCAGCGCAACCTTGACGACGCCCGGCCCGGATACGCCGACATTGATGGCGCATTCCGGCTCCCCGACCCCGCAGAAAGCGCCGGCCATGAACGGATTGTCTTCCACCGCGTTCGCGAAAACGACCAGCTTGGCGCAGCCCAGTCCGTCCTGCTCCGCCGTCAGCTCTGCTGTTTTTTTGATAATCTCGCCCATTTCCTTTACGGCGTTCATGTTGATCCCGGCCCGCGTGGAGGCGACGTTCACGCTGGAGCAAAGCAGTTTTGTCTCGCTCAGCACTTCCGGAATGGAAGCCAGCAGCCTTTCATCCGCAAGCGTTGCGCCTTTGTGCATCAGGGCGGAATATCCGCCCAGGAAATTCACGCCGACTTCGGCCGCGGCCCTGTCCAGCGCCAGCGCGATCGGCCGGGGATCATCCTGGCAGATCAGGCTGACCGGCGTAACGCTGATCCGCTTGTTCACAATCGGGATGCCGAGTTCCGTTTCAATCTCTTCGCCGGTTCTGACAAGATTCGCGGCTGTCCTGCAGATCTTTTCATAAACACGCTCCGCGCATTTGTCCGCGTCCCGGTCGGAACAGTCCAGCAGGTTGATGCCCAGCGTAATCGTCCGGATATCGAAGTTTTCCTGCTGAATCATGTGCATCGTCTGAAGGATTTCTCGTGTTTCAATCATACGGCTTCCCCCTTCAGATCCGGTGCATCGCGTCGAATATATCCATTCGCTGCATATGAATGCTCATCTTCAGTTCGTCCCGAACCGGCTCCAGCTCTTTGTTGATCTCTTCAAAGCTTCTTTCTGCCCCGTCCAGGTCAACCACCATCATCATCGTGAAATATCCGCCCAGAATGGTCTGCGTAATGTCCAGGATATTGATGTTCATCTCGTACAGCTTTGTTGCCACCCGGGCGATGATCCCCGTTGTATCGAGGCCCGTAACTGAAATCAGTGCCTTTTTCATCCGAGAATTCCTCCGACACATATATATTCAGACTATTATATTGGCCGATCCCCGCATTTGTCAATTCGACTTTCCTTTCAAATATAATTATGATATAATTGATTGGTTACAGGACAGACGGGAGGAGGGTTGATTTTGAGCCGGCTGATCCTTGCATCCAGGTCTCCCCGCCGCCTGGAACTTCTGACCAGGTTCGGGGTCCCGTTTGAAACTTTTGTTCCGGATGTGGACGAATCCTGCGATCTTCCGGCGGCTGAAGCGGTGGAGTCTCTTTCCCGCCGTAAAGCGCTCGCGACCTCGTCGTCCTTTCCGGATGCGTTCATTCTCGCCGCGGATACGCTGGTTTCCGTGGACGGCGTTTCCCTCGGAAAACCGTCCGGCCGGGAGGATGCCGTCCGCATGCTTCGTCTGCTTTCCGGGCGCACGCATCAGGTTTTTACCGGTGTGACCGTTATATCTCCTTCAGGCAGGGTCTTCACCTCGTCAGACCGGACGGATGTCACCTTCTGCGAGGTTCCGGAGGAAGAAATTCTCTCCTATGCCGATTCGGGGGAGCCGCTTGACAAAGCCGGAAGCTATGCTCTTCAGGGCAGGGCTTCCCTCTGGATCACCCGCCTTGACGGATGCGACACCTCCGTCATCGGCCTTCCCCTCTATCTGGTGCGGGAACTGCTGATCAGCGCCGGTTATCCGCTTGCGGCCGCGCAGCGTCAATAATTTTGTATCAAAGGATGATTTTGTTATGGCCATTCTGGCTCCTGATATCGGGATCGACCTGGGAACGGAAAACATCAATGTCTACGTCAGAGGGCGCGGCATTGTCATTTCCGAGCCGTCCCTTGTCGTTCTGGACCGGGAAAACAGCCATACCGTCCGTGCGGTGGGCGATGAGGCGCGTTTCCTTTACGGCCGCTCCCCGGACAGGCTGATCGCCGTCTCCCCGATCCGGAACGGGCAGATCGCCGATTTTGACATTGCGGAGCTGATGTTCAAGTATTTTATCCGGAAATCCGTCGGCGTTTCGTATCTCGGGAAACCGAAAATCATCGTTTCGGTCCCCTGCGGTATGGATGATGTGAACCGGAAAGCACTGACTGAAGCGGTACGCATGGCCGGTTCCAAGCATGTTTTTCTTATCGAGAAGCCCTTTGCCGCCGCCATCGGCACCGGTTTGCCCGTTTACGATCCCATCGGCAGCCTGGTGGTTGATGTGGGCGCGGGCACCACGGATGTCGCCGTGATCTCCCTCGGCGGCCTGGTGGTATCCCAGAGCGTCCAGGTCGGCGGCAATAAGTTCAACGACGCCATCGCCGATTACCTGCGGCGGGAATGCAGCATTCTTGTCGGCACCCAGACGGCGGAGAACATCAAGAAGGATCTGGCTTCCGCGATGCCGCTTGATGAAGACCGGACCATCCTCGTCCGCGGTGTCAATCAGCTGAACACCTCCGCCGGCACGGTTTCCTTCTCGGCAAGCCAGGCTTATGAAGCGGTGAAAAGCCCCTGTGCCGCGATCGTCAAGGCGATCCGGTGGGTTCTGGAAAGAACCCCGCCCGAGCTGGCGGCTGATATCATGAAAAGCGGGATCCATCTGACCGGCGACGGCGCCCGGCTCTTCGCCCTGGACCGCTATATTTCCGAAAGTCTCGGCATTCCGGTTCTGCTCGCAAGGGAACCCGGTGACTGCTGCATCCTGGGCATCGGTTACCTCACGGAAAACATTCAGCTGGTCACGCCGCAGGATAAACGATCCCGGCCGAATATGAAGTAAACCGGACCCCGGTTTATGGAAAGGAGGTGAGTCCGTAATGGCCAGAAGACGCCTTCAGCGCAAAGTTGACAACAATCGTCCCGTTGTTGTGGATGATTTTATCTATAATGATCCGGATAAGTCTTCCGCTGATGATCATCCGGAAACCGACGGCATCGTATCCGACACCCCCGAGGAAGCCGTCCGCAAGCTCCGCCGCCGTTCCGGACCCTCCGATGCCGGCAAACCCGCCGCGGATGATGAAGAAAAAGCCGGCGAAAACGAATCGGATTCCGAAGCGCCTTCTTCGGAGAACAAACCCGATACCTCCAGGAAAGTCTATTCTTCCGGCATCATGCTGGATGATAACCTGCAGCCGATTTATGATGAATCCGTCCGTCGTCCCCGCAAACGGCATCCCGTCTTGCGCGGCGTTGTGCTCATTCTTATCACCGTCATCCTCCTCGGAACCGTCGGAGCCTATATTTTCCACAGGATTATTCCGTCCGCTCCGCTTCTGGGAACCCCGGAAAACGTTATCGGAAACGTGGTAACCCCCGTGCAGAGTTTTTTCTCCGGCCTCGCCGAAACCTTTACGGGATACTTCCGCTCCATGAAGCTTCGTGCCAATCTGGAAAGCGAATACAATGCCCTCCGGGCGGAGAACGAACAGCTGGTTTACAAAGCAATGCTTGCCGATGAGCTCCAGAACACGCTCTCCCAGTATGAAGATCTTTCCGATGAAATCGCGGCCAATGCCAACATGAAGCCGATCGTCTGCACCGTGATCGGCAAATCCGATTCCAACTATTTCTCCACCCTGACGATCAACAAGGGCACGGACGACGGTGTGGAAGACTATATGGCCGTAACCATCTCCGGCGCCCTTGTCGGATATACGGAAAACACCCAGGCCCATAAAGCCACCGTCCGCACCGTCATTGATTCCGATGCTTCCATCGCGGCCCTGATCCAGTCCTCCCGCGATCAGGGAACCGTCCGCGGCACCCTCGGCGTCGACGGCACTCCCCTGTGCCGCATGTATTACCTTCCGGACGATAATCTGCCCCGTCCGGGTGATCTGGTCGTCACTTCCGGCGTCGGCATGTCTTTCCCCAAGGGCATTCCGATCGGCGTCGTCCGCGAAAGTACGCGCGGCATGGATGCCAATAAGCAGTATATCGTTCTTGAACCGCAGGTTGATTTCAAGCATCTGGAATACGTGATTGTCCTCCGTTACAAGCCGCTGGCCGAAGCGGTTTCCGGCCGTGAAAACGGGCGGACGGATGTGGAATTTGTCCCGCTGGAAAGCGCCAGGCCTTCGCCTGTCGTTCCGGAGATCGCCTCCTCCCTCTTTGAGTCGCAGACTACCGCTGAGCCGGATACGAAGGCAACGGAAACCCCGTCGCCCGAGCCGACTGAGACCCCGACGCCGACGCCGACCCCGAGGCCTACGCCCTCGCCGACGCCGGACGAAACCCCGCTGGAATATCAGGCCATCGTCCTCCACGGCGAACCGACTCCCACGCCGACGCCGACGGCCGCGCCGACCGAAACGCCCTATTTCACGCCTGACCCGAACGACATGACTTTTGAGGAGGATTAGGCGATGGAAAAACTGAGCTCGAGAAAACACCAGACCAGTTTCCTGCGCAGGTATATCGTCCTTGGACTGCTGATTGTCTTCGGTTATCTCTGCCAGGTCTGCGTAATGCCCTATATCAAAATCTTCGGCGTCACTCCGAACCTCCTTTATGTCATCATCGGTATTGTAACGGTCGCCTACGGAAAACTCAGAGCCTTCTGGGTCGGCCTGTGCTACGGTCTCCTGATGGAGATCATGCTTCCCTCCGTGCCGTATCTCCATCTCATTCTTTATCCGGTCACCACGCTTTTCTGTTCCTTTGCCTTTGCGGACAAGCCGCTGAAAACCATCGAGTATGAACGCGCGGTCAACAAAAAGAGCAAGGAACTGCCCCCCTGGCTCAGGACCGTCCTGTGTACCGCGCTGAACATTCTGGTTTTTGAGGTTGTCAATGTCACTTATATCTATCTGGGCGGATCGCCCCTGACCTTCGGTCATTTTTCCAAGGCTTTCCTGAATGTCATCCTGACCTCCCTGCTTTGCCTGCTTCTCCTCTTCCCGATCCGCAGGCTGATTCTCGGCCCGAAGTCCGATGTGCTGGTCCTTCGCAGCGCCCCGGTCACCTTCAAATAAGCCAGAAAGGAGATGCGCTGAATGGAAAAGAAAAAAAGAACGCCGGAATTCTGGCGCTATATTGCCTTTCTGGTCGTTCTGTTCGGTATTTTCGTCTGGCTGACCTCGGGCCTCGTGAATCTTCAGCTGAAACAGTCCGAGGAATTCCTCGAGAAAGTGGATGAAACCAGAACCAAAACCATCGCCCTGCGCGGCAAGCGCGGGAACATCTCCACGTCTGATTCGGTCATCATGGCTGAAGACGAACTGATTTATAACGTCACCTTCCAGAAGGACGCCACGGATAATACCAAGGCTCTTTATCAGCAGTATACCGCCTCCATTCTGGAAACCATTGATATTATTGAGAAAAACGGGGGCGAAATCGCCGTTGACTTTGTCATCGACAGGGATCCCGATACCGGGGAATGGCGCTTCAATTTCGGTTCCGGCGTGTCTGACTCCGTCCTGGAAACCCGTGAAAGGCAGTGGCGTTCCAATAACTATCTGACCAACCTGAACCGTTACGGCACAGCGGAGCAGTGTATCGAGCGCCTGAAGGACCGCTATCAGATCACGGACGATATCTCTGAAGAGAATATGCTGAAGATCATGGCCATCTACTCCGAAATGCAGATGAACATCTTCAATTCCCAGCCGATTGTCATCGCCAAGGACGTCCGTTACGAAACCGTCATCGAAATTGAAACCCGTTCCATGATGCTTCCGGGCATGTCCATCGAGATCGGCACAAAGCGGGTTTATCCCCGTTCGAACCTCGCTTCCCAGATCATCGGATATACCGGCGCTATCCCGACCCGGGCCATGTGGCTCACCCTGCAGGCCAAAGGGTATTCCTACAACGATACCATCGGCCGCGACGGCATCGAATCCTCCATGGAAGACTGGCTCACCCAGAATTCCTCCCTCCGCAAGGGGTCCCGCGTCGTGGAACGCGACCAGATGTCCCGCGTCGTGCGGGAGCTCTCCTATACCGCCCCGCAGGACGGCAACAACGTCAAGCTGACGCTCAACGCTTCCTATCAGCAGCAGGCGGAGCGCTGTATCGCCGCCAATGTGAACTCCACCCGTGACCTGCAGGAAAAGAACCTCGCCACAGAATCCTGGCTGGAAGCAAACAAAACCGATATCCATAACCGGGACTGGGTCAAGTACCCCCTCGAGCTTGCCGAACACGGCTGCCTCATCGTGCTGGATATGCAGTGCCGCGTGCTTGCCCTGGCCAATTATCCGACCTATGACCTGAACGCCCTGGTCGCCGGCGGCAAGAGCGCCATGGCAATCCTGGGCGATGCCCGGAACCTGCTCCTGAATTACGGCATTCACGCCCGCGGAACCCCCGGCTCCATCTTTAAGATGGTCACCGGCATGGGCGCACTTTCCACCGGGGAGCTGAAACTCACCGAGCGCATTTCCGACATGGGATACTATACCAAGTACAACCAGGACCTTTCCACCGCGCCGAAGTGCTGGATCAACAAGAACTACCGCTGGCAGCACTCGAACCAGACCATCGTCGAAGGCCTGACCAACTCCTGCAATTATTTCTTCTATGAGCTTTCCTCCCGCCTCGGGGAAGAACGGCTGTACCGGTATGCTTCCCTCTTCGGCCTCACGTCCAAAACCGGCATCGACCTGCCCGGCGAAGTCCGCAGCGTCGTCGGTTCGCAGAACACGCTTTACGATCCTTCCAGGGCCGTGAACGAGGCCAATCAGGACACTTCCCTGCCCATCATCGTTTTCAACTCCATCAAAACCCATCTGAAAAACTGCGGCCAGTCCCGCAACATTGAGTATGATGATGAGCGTCTTTCCGTCTGCGCCAAGCGCCTCATGGATATGGCCGTCAATTACAACGAGAGCGAATGGCTGGAGCATATGCGTACCATCCTCATGGAAGAGCTCAACATGACCAAGGAAATGGTCTACCTCCAGTCGGTCATCGGCGATACCTACAACTATATGAACGATATCAAGTGGGGCGGCGGCCAGACGATCCTGACCGGCATCGGCCAGTCCGTCACCGTTCTGACCCCCATCGCCGTTGCGCGCTATGTCTGCACCGTTGCCAACAACGGTTACCTCTACAACGTTTCCCTGATCGACTCGATCACCTCGCCCGAGGGTGAAATCCTCTCCCAGCGCGAGCCGACGCTGATCCACCGCCTCGATTATTCGGATGATTATCTGCCTTACATCCGGGAAGGGATGAAAGGCGTGGTTGACGAATCCGGTACCGCGAAAAAGTATTTCCGGAACTGGCCTTACCGTGAACAGATCGCCGCGAAAACCGGAACGGCGCAGGTTACCTCCATTGACCTGGAAAACAACGCCTGGTTCGTCTGCTTTGCCCCTTACGAAAACCCGGAAATTGCCGTGGCCTGCTTCATTCCTAACGGTTATTCAGGCTCTGAGGCTTCGAAAGCTCCCCGTGATTTCATCGGCTGGTGGTTCGAACAGAAGACCCTCCGTGAAGCCGAACTGATCCTGCCCGTTGGAAATACGTTAGCACCTTAGGAGGTCACCATGTCATACTGTTACGCAATCGCTTCAGGCAAAGGCGGCGTCGGAAAATCGACGATTACCGCCAATCTCGGCGCGGCGCTTTCCGCCCGCGGAAAAAAAGTCGTTCTTCTTGACGCGGACATCGGCCTGCGTTCCCTTGACGCGCTGCTTTCCCTTGAAAACAATATTGTTTACGATATCATCGACGTGGCGGAAAGGATCTGCGATCTCGATCAGGCCCTCTTCCCCTGTGAAGCGTATCCGAACCTGTTCCTGCTTCCGGCCGCCCAGTTCAGGCGTGCCAAAGCCCTCGAGCCAAAGGAACTTCGAAAGATCATCCTCGGCCTTCGCTACCGTTTTGACTATATCCTGATCGATTGCCCCGCCGGCATCGAACGGGGCCTGCGCAACGTGCTGAACGCCGGTGTGGACGAAATGATCCTGATTGTCACCCCCGATGATGTGGCCGTCCGCAGCGCCGAACGGGCGCTTCAGGTTATAGACTCAAAGAATCTTCCCCGTCCCCGGCTCATCGTCAACCGTCTGGATGCTGATCTCATTCATACCGGTGAGATGATGTCCGCCCGCACAGTGTCCGAAGTCATGGATCTGCCGCTTCTCGGCGAGATTCCCGAGGACAAAACTGTCTGCCGCGCCATGCTGCACCATTCCCTGCTCTATGCCTATCAGTGCGAAGCCCGCAACGCCATCCAGCGCATCGCGAACCGTCTGACAGGCGTGGACGTTCCTTTCCCGGCAATCGGGCAGAAAAAAGCAAATCATCCCTTGCTGAATCGCCTGCGCAGAAAACCCAGGGAGGTGATACCGCTTGACAATCATTGAAAACCGGCGTTCCCGCGCCCATGTGGACGGCGTTCTGATCGCCCTGGTCTTTGCCATGTCGCTCTTCGGCATCGTGGCTGTCTGTGTGGCGACTTATTCTCCTTCTTCCTCTCCGGACGCCTCCTTCCTGAATCGTATCTTCGAATCCTCCTATGCCACCCGGCAGTGTCTTTTCCTGCTGGTGGCTCCTCTGGTTATCGGCGTCATCATGGCCTTTCCTTACGATCTGCTTCGCCGGCGCGCCGAGCTGTTTTACTGGGCTGCCTTCATTCTCCTTGCCGTCACCACGGTTTTTAACCGCGCCACGGGCGTGAAGGCCTGGCTGGATACCCTGTGGGGATATACCATTCAGCCTTCCGAATTCGCCAAACTGGCTCTGATTCTGGTCATCGCCAAGAATATGGCCAGGGAAGAGGCGCCGATGGGCACCATGCGTTCCTTTGTCCGGCTCTTCCTGCTGGTTATGGTTCCCGGTGCCGTTATCCTTCTGCAGGGCGAAACCGGGTCCCTGCTGGTGATTATCTTCATGTTTGCCGTCATGATGTATTTCGGCAATGTTTCCCTGAAAACCCTCGGGATCCTGGCCACCATTGCCATTCTGGGCGTTCTCGCCCTTTACGGTTTCATGGTCGCCACCGGATCCACGGACTACCGCCTCGCGCGGATCGCCGGATGGCTGAACCCGGAGCTGTATTCTTCTTCCGACGCCTATCAGCAGACCATGTCCAAGATGACGATCGGTTCCGGCGGACTCTATGGAAACGGTATGTTCCAGTCAGGCGCCATCTCCCAGCTTAACTACGTTCCCGCGGACTGGACGGATTTCATTTATTCCACCATCGGCGAAACCTGGGGCTTCGTCGGCTGCGTTGCGGTCCTCATCGGATATATCCTGATCCTGCTCCGGATGCTTTATCTTGCCTGGTTCACCCGGGACAAGTTCGGCCGCATGGTCATTATCGGGGTCATGGGCATGCTGCTCTTCCATGTGCTTGAAAACATCGCCATGACACTCGGCCTGATGCCGATTACCGGTATCCCGCTTCCCTTCCTTTCCTACGGCGGGTCAAACATGATGACCAATATGGGCGGCATCGGCCTGGTCCTGAACGTAACGCGGAACCGTTCCCTCTCCGCTGACGTCAATACACCCCAGACCCTGTATAATCCCTACCGCGTCCATAAACGCTTTAAAACAAAGTCAATCTGATAAGGTAATAATGACTTCTTACTAATGATATCCGAAGGGGAAGGGGGCGCCCGGAAAGCCCCACTGAAAGGAGGCATCATCTTTTGAGCACTCTGTTCAATAAAGATTTCCTGGTTGAAGCCGAAGACTACTCCCAGGTAATGAATCACGACGTTCTTCCCTGGCTGAAAAAAAAGGAAACCGTTGAAACAGTCCGCGGCAAAGGTGATATTTCGCTTTATGCCGTCTCCTACCCTGCGGAAGATCCGCTTGCCACCGTCGTTCTTGTACACGGCTTTACCGAAAACGCCTTCAAATATTCCGAGCTGATTTTCTCCCTCCTTCACAATCGTTTTTCCGTCGTCGCCTATGATCAGCGCGGCCACGGCCGTTCCTGGCGCGCGGAAGGCATTTCCGATCCTTCGGTTACTTATGTAGACCGCTTTGAGGATTATGTCGACGATCTGAAAGCCGTCTGCGATCATTTCCTCCCGGCGATGCCCAGACCGTCCTTTGTCTTTGCCCATTCCATGGGCGGCGCCGTCGCCTCCCTCTTCCTGGAAAAGTATCCAGAAGTCTTTTCCGCCGCTGTTCTCTGCGCACCGATGATCGCCCCGCAGACCCGCGGCGTCCCGTTCCCTGTCGCCAATGCGCTCAGCGGCGTCGCTTCCGCTTTCGGAAGGGGTAAAAGAAATCCGTTCTTTATGAAACCCTGGTCCGGGCCCGAGAATTTCGCAACCTCCTGTGCCACGGATCCGCGGCGTTTCGCCTGGTATGATTCTGTGAAAACCTCCACCAAAGCTTTCCACAACAGCGTCCCGTCTTACCGCTGGACGCACGAATCCCTCGCCGTGACCAAAAAGATCCTGGCGGAGGGCGCCCCGGAAAAGATCGCCTGTCCGGTGTTGCTTTTCACCGCCGAGCATGACTTCAGCGTCGAACCCGGCCCGCAAAAAGCGTTTATCGACCGGGTCCCGGCCGGAAAGCATGTCTTTGTGAAGGACGCAAGGCATGAAATCTTCCGCTCCGTCAATAAAGTCTTCTTCCCCTGGTGGCATGAAGTTCTGTCTTTTTTTTCCCAGTATGAAACTCCAGATGATTAATCCACGCATCTGCAGATGCGGAATTCTCGTTAGAGGAGCAGTTTAAATGAACAGAAAAAACCTTTTCTCTTGGCTTTTTTCCCTGATTATGCTGGCGGCCGTCCTCTTTCTGGTCTGGTATGTGCCCGCTGTCTCGGGCCGTGCATTTCAGCTTGAGGATCTGCAGAAATCCCTTGAAACCAGTCAGGGCCGTGAGCGGAAACAGCAGTTTGAGTATGATAAAGTCGTTTCTGAAATTCCTGAAATTCAGGCCGAGCTCGATCTGATTCAGCCGCAGACCGAAGCCGCGGAAAAGGAGTTTTCCGAGCTGAAAGCCGAACGCAAAAAGCTCAAAAAAGAAAAAAAAGAACTGGAGAAGCAGCTTGGCCAGACTTCCGGTCAGGAGGATTCCGGCGATGATTAATAAGACGGTAAAACTCTTTTGCTGCGTTGCGCTTCTGGCAGCTGTGGCATTGATCTGCGTCCTTTTCCTCCATTACCGGGATCTCGGCGTTCAGCTCCGTACTACGCAGACTCTTCTCTCGGAAAGCCGCAATGCATGGGAAACCACAGCTGCTGAAAAAGAAGCGCTCCAGGATCAGAAAGAAGCGCTTGAGAACGATCTGAAGGAAGCAAGGCTTTCCCTCTCGGAAGCGCAGGAAAAGGCAAAAAAAGCCAGGGAAGACATTGATTCCCTGACTTTGGAGATTGCGGATCTGAAGCTGAAGCTCCCGCAGCAGTAACGTTTTACTCTTTCTCCCCGGTAATATCGCTCATCACATTCTTCTCATCATATGTGCAGAGGATCACCGCGCCAAGCACGCAGAAGCATACCGCGACGATCGCGACAATCCGCAGCCCCACCGGCGAAGCGGTCAGATCGTTGCTGGTCAGATCCTGTGCCGCGCCGATCACGGCCAGGGAGGTAAACACCAGCATCGCGATGGACTGGCCGAACTTCATGGCAAAGGTACGCGCGGCGAAGAACATGCCTTCCCGCTTCTCCCCGGTCAGAACCGCATCCTGCTCCGCCACGTCTGCGACGATCGCCTGCGGAATAATCCCCAGCAGCGCCATCGGGAAAGCGGCGATAATAACGATCAGCACGCCCGGGATGATCCCGGTCAGGCCCGGAATAATGCCGATCAGCGCCGTGATGACATAGGCGACTGCCAGGCCTATGAAGCCGATGATGACCAGCTTCTTCTTCCCGTGTTTTGCCACCAGTTTCGATACAAAGGGGTAGAAGCATGCGGAAAGCACCGTCATGCCGCCAAGGAACACCGTCGTATAGAACTCGTCCAATTGCATGGAAACCTTCACAAAGAACGGCAATCCCGTCTGGAACAGCGTCAGTCCGATCCAGTATGCGATGTCGGACGCGGCAAACCGGCGGAAATTCCGGTTCTGGAACGTTTTGGCCAGGCTGGCCATCGCGTTGCTCTCGCTGGGCTTCGCGTCTACAAAATCCTTTTCCTTCAGCTTGACGCAAGGGATCAGCATGCATACCAGGGCCACCGCCGCCAGAACAATGAACAGAATCCGGTAGCTCCACGCATAGCTGACCGCCGACTGCAGGAACGATGCGAATACGAACGGCAGATAGGCGATCAGCGTCCCGAAGAAGAAGGTCAGCGAGATCGCCGTGGAGATATACATCCGGTCTTCCTGGGTCTTTCCGAATTCGGAAATCAGCGCGTTATACGGCGTGCAGTACATCGTCATGAACAGGTAGAACAGGATCAGGAATAAAAGAACCCATATAATGTTGATCGTGCTGATCGCTTCCACCGGCGCGAAGAATACCAGCACCGTCATCAGGGCAAAGGGAATGGCCGCTTTCTGCATAAACGGAATCCGGCGGCCCTTCGAGTTCTTGCTCCTGTCGGACAGGGACGCAATCCAGGGATCCGTCACCGCGTCAAAAATCCGGCAGATGAAGGAAATCAGGCCCAGCACTGTCAGGACCCCGAATATCACTAGCCCGGTCGGAATATAGAACTTGGCGCCTTTTTCCACAGAGGCCTGGGTCGGCAGATAGAAAGTAACCAGCCAGGTATTGATAATTCCGCCGAGGATGGACCATCCCAGCTGTCCGATCGCAAAGATCCACATTTCTTTTTTTGTCAGGCGTCTGGTTTGCATGTTGTCTCTTCACTCTTTCTGTATTTAGTGGGGATGTTGTACAGATTATACCATACAGCCTGTAAAAATCAAGAAAAAGAACTTCTTGACATCATTTCGTCTGCGTACTATAATAGCAATGTTCGCAGCGATGCGGTATCTGGGTGTGGCGCAGTTTGGTAGCGTGCTTGAATGGGGTTCAAGAGGCCGGAAGTTCGAATCTTCTCACCCAGACTCCCCGGAAGCCTTATAAATCAAGGCCTCCGGTTTTTTTTGTCCGTTATATTTCATAACAAATTGTCATAAATTGCGAAAAATTGGAATCTACTCCCACCACTACTCCCACCATTGTTTTTCGAATGCAGAAACGCTCTTTTCCGTTCACCTAAAACCTCCAAAACCCTTCAACCCGCTATCAGGAACGAAAGGGACGGTTACTTTTGTTCCAATACTGGAACAAAAGTGGCTGTCCCCTCCGTTCCGGAAAATCATCTGCCCGAAGGGGTTCAAGGGGTTCGTCGCGCCCGGAAAACGAGCCAGTGTGCTCGTTTTCAGCGAACGATGTCGCGCGCGGTGCGCGAGTCGGCACACCGACCGCGGTGCGCGTGCGATTCCTTACGGCAGCCCAGGAAGATCGGAAAGCCCCCTAACCGCTATCTCGGCAGCACCTTGTACCATTTCATCATCAGCAAAACATCGCTGTAAGTCAGCCCTTCCTCAATCAAACGCAGATATTTGTTAATACCATCATCCGGAGATATTCCGCGCAGTTCCTCCAGAACCTCG